>ERZ1066135.306-NODE-306-length-34482-cov-7.210620_pt1 | contig 34482 bp, 42 predicted proteins | sample MGYA00382782_ERZ1066135 | MGnify/ENA primary metagenome ERZ1066135 (study PRJEB33369, sample SAMEA5778365) | biofilm metagenome | biome: Industrial cooling water; feature: Water cooling tower basin; material: Biofilm | place: United Arab Emirates | collected... | reverse complement strand
ACCGAATTCTGATCTACTTTCTCCCTTCCCCTTTATCCTTTATCCTTTCTCCTTTCTCCTTTCTCCTTTCTCCTTTTACACGACACCCTCACTACCGTTCGGGTTTCTGCCGGTGTGATGGCCGACGGGCCCGAGGCCCGGCCGTGAGGGAGGTCTGCCTTGCAAAGGCCCGCACGTAAGTACGGGCGGTTTCTCGAATGCGGAAAGCTCACACCGAAATCGGGAATCTTGAACTCCACGATTTTTGTCCATTCTCCACTGTCCGCTATCCATTTCCCCTCCGTATTGACACTCCTGCTAAAATTGCTCCAGGCAAACCAACCGCGGCCGGGTCCGGAGCATCTTTGCTGACTGGCGAGCAAACAAAACAATGAGACTTATTTGCGGCGTTAGAGCCTTACTGCTAATTACTATCGTCACAAGTCCTTCTTGCATGACTACCGAAGTGGGGAATCCGACTGGTAGCTTGGGCGATCTTTCCGTCGAAGAGCGAGTTAGCGACAACCGAGATAATCTATCGCAACGAGCCGGATGGAAAACCGCCGTTGCATCAGAGCAGACTGTTTTCCTCTCGATCAGCTTTCGTGACGCGATGAATGGAATCGCGTCTGGTTCATCTGAATACTATTTTGTGACGGCAGATGGAGGAATGACATGGAAGAAGCATAAGATCCGGGAACGCAATTTCGAATCAGAGGAAGGCGAATATAGTCTAGTTCTCTCGGCGGTGTCGTCCTCTGGCTCGATCTATGCGATTGGCGCACTGGAAAACTCGGGCAGTGCGATCTTTTCTGCAAGAGCCCCAAATGACCCTTGGAACATCGATGACAAATACTTGCGTCAATCGCTCAACGATCTTTCGGTGATTGGCGACCAAGCGTGGGTGGTCGGAAATGGCGAACGGTTTGGTTATGTGCTTAAGACACTCGACGGCATTGAATGGGAAAAGGTCTGGGAAAGCAATGAGCATAGCCTCGCTGGCGTCTCTTTCCTAAATGAATCGGTAGGCTGGGCTGTTGGAGGCGATGGTGCGATATTGCACACTGTGGATGGCGGACGAACCTGGACCGCACAGCAATCGAAACAAAAAGAAAACCTTCTCAGTGTTGCATTCGCCGACCCCCAGAATGGATACGCCGTTGGGGTCAAGGGCACGATCCTTCACACCTCGAATGGAGGCAGAACTTGGGAGAAGCAGTTGAGCGGAACAGACAACTCTTTAATTAGAGTGGCGGTTGCTGGTTCGGATGTTGCTTGGGCCATCGGCCAGGATCGCATGCTTCTTCAAACAACTGATGGAGGCGTCAACTGGAAAAAGAGCCCGCTCCCGTCTGAACTCAATGAATATGATGCCAACATCTACGACATCACTATCAGCGGAAAGAAAGTTTGGCTTGCCACCCAAAGTCGGATCATGGTGCTGGAGATCAATCGATGAGACGATTCAAGTTGCTAGCCGCGTGCTTTTGGGTTTTCGCGGCTCTTGGCCATTCTCAGGTTGAAGCGGAGTGGACTCAGCCTAAGGTATCGGGCGTGGTTGATAGTCGTGAGTATTACTTCCAAGATGTCGTATTCTCCGACGAATCGACCGGATGGCTCATCGACCATTTTGGCGTTCTTCTGAAAAGCATCGACGGTGGCTTGTCGTGGTCGCTTGCGAAGAACTTCGAGTCGATAAAATTGTCGAGTATCAAGTTTGTAACCTCAGATGTTGGCTTCATTGCGGGCGGTTGGGATGCCAAAGATGGTAAAAACTTTCAATGCTTTGTAGGGCGGACGCGCGACGCCGGGAAGACTTGGGAGGACGTCTCGCCTCGGGCCCGCGGAACGCGGACCTGTCATCTCTGGGACGTTCATTTTGTGGACGCCGACCTCGGCTGGGCAGTCGGCGTCTCACAGAGACCAAATGACCCTCTTGAAAGAGGAATAGTGTTTCGCACCGTAGATGGAGGCCGAAGTTGGAAGCAGATCGATAAAGGGGTCGAGAATGCCGGTGTGATATTTGCGGTTGAGTTCGTGTCTCGTAGCACGGGTTTCGCCGCATCGAACACGGGCGTTTGGAAAACGACCGACGGCGGTGAAAGCTGGGTCCTTGTTTACGAGAGTAAGGCGGAACAGCTATTCGATGTCGCCCTTACGGATCGAGAGGTGTGGGCGGTGGGCTCGAATGGAACCATCGTTTCTAGCAAGGATTCAGGCAAAACCTGGAACAGGGCTCTACTCCCCGCTGATCTTGCTGAATTCTGGTTTGCGAAAATCGCCGCTGATCCAAGCGGACGCTTATGGGTATTAGGTGGCATTTCAGGTGAATCCGCGGTAATCACTTCCAGCAACGGCGGTCGTTCATGGACGCGCGAAACAGTTTCAAACGCGTCTGGCTTCCTCCGGTCGATTGCCTTTCCGAATACGAACTGCGTAGTCCTGACAGGAGCAACTGATCTACTGATGCGGAGATGTCCATGAAAGCTTTCGAACGTACGAGCGGAGATTTGTGAGTAAATTGCGAGGTAGAGTAATGAGGGCATCTGACTACTGGAAGTTAGATCTAACCGCTTGCATTGTGGCTGTCTTTCTTTACGCTTATATCTTTGTGAGCGTTGATTCGACGACCGGAAGCAGGAATTATTACTCGGTCTTGCGAGTGACAGCAATCGGGATAGTTTCGTACGGGCTCGCCGCGGTGTACTTTAAGGTTAAAAGCAAGCCAGCCTCTGATAGCTGGAAGTACATCTGTATATTGGGATCAATCATCTCCTCCTTATTCTTATTGGCAATAACCTTGTTGCCGAGTGATGGCATCGGAGACCTTGCCTTCACATTTACATTAGTTCTCTTTGCGGGCTCTTTCCAAATGCTGATTCTTTCAGGTCTGGCGATCCTCGTAACCCGGCTTTTCGTCTATTTGTTTGAGAGATGTCATCGTTTGGTTAGCCGATTGTCATAAACTACGAAATTTATTTCGGGGCGAAATATGAGAAAACTTTCTAAGTTGCTCATTTTGTGTTTTGTTACAGTCGTGACTAGTGGTGCGAATCTTTATGCTCAGGGGGCAGATTGGAATGGGATTCTCCCCTTGAAGTCAACACGCAGTGATGTGGAAGCAAAGCTCGGTAAACCCCAGGCCTCGGGATGGTATGAATTTCCAAATGAGACCGTTCGTTTTCGTTACTCTGAGTATGGCTGTGATGAAATTGAAACCTGCTATTGTCTGGTTCCTAAGGACACTGTTATTGAGATATCTGTGAACCTGTTACAAAGGCGAAAGTTGGAAGAGTTTAAACTTGATCTATCGTATTTTGATAAGGAGGCGGACTCTCATTTGCTTATTTACGATTACTATACGAGCGAGGAGGTCGGTGTAACTTACACGGTTGTCCGAGAAAGTGCAACGGTTACAGGCATCACGTATTTCCCCTCGAAAAAGAGGTGCTCCTCATTTGAAAAGATCAACACCACCGGTGTCAGCCCTTCAACCTGCAGTGCAGATTCGACAGCACTTCAGATAGATCATGTGGGACCTCAATCGCTCTTTTTCAATTTGGAAAAAGCGGAGAACAGGTAACGAAGATTGTGCGGAATAGGATATTTCTTGGCTTCGAAGAAGAGCAATTATGAATCGGAAGTTAGTAGCGTTTTGTTTTATTTTCTTTACTACGGCGGTCTTCTTACCAGCCCCTACTCAAGCTCAGCAGAAATCCGAGATCGACGAAAAGCAACTTGAACGAGAGGTGATATTTCGGTCGCCTATTAGATATGTGGTTACCTATAATGAGATCGACACGCAACTCAACGAACGTCGGATATGGGTATTGATGGATCCGGCGAAATTTAACTTGAGATCGCTTACCGGAATCGTTACTTTCCTCAAGGAAAAATATCCTCAACCGAATGATCTTGACATTACGATTCACACAAGTTTAGAGACCATTGAAACTCCCGAAGAAATGGACCTATACAGAGATAGTTCTGATTCACGCTTTGCGAAGGTGCGCGACAAGTATAGAGGAGCATGGTTCCACAGAGACTCCTCTGGTCTTGAGACACTGAATTATACGAGTCGGTTGAATCCTTATCGCGAGCGCATGGTCGTGCTAAGGACACCGCCGGGAAAGTAGTAATTGTCACTCGGCTGCTACATTGCAGCCTTAGGCGTTGCGGATGGCGGTGAGGATGTCATCGTCGGCGGGGCGGAAGAGGCTGAGGGTCTCGGTCTTGTGGTAGGCGATGCGGCCTTCGCGGCCGATGACGACGACGCCGCGGGCCGAGCGGCCGGGCAGCCAGCTTTTCATCCCGTAAAGCGCCGAGACCTTGCGGTCGGTATCGGATAGCAGCCGGAGTGGCAACTCATTCTTTTCAGCAAAGCCTTTGTGCGATTCGACCGAATCGGTCGAGATGCCGACGACCTCGGCACCGGTCGCCTGATACTCCGACCAATGGTCGCGAACCGAGCAAAGCTGCGCCGTGCAGACGGGCGAATTATCCGCCGGATAAAATATCAGCACAACAACCCGCCCGCGATGACCACTGAGCGACCAATCGTTCCCGTCGCCGTCACTTAATCTGAAATCCGGAGCTTGTTGGTTGATCTTCATTGTTCCACCTCGATTCGATCGAATGCCTTCTCAAACTCTTTTCTGCGCACCAACTCGTTGATGACCGATTCAATCCGTGATCGTGATAACTCATCAATTAGTATCATATCCGATCCCCAGAAGTAGGCACCCGACAGGCATTCGCCGCTTTCCCTAAATTTCTCAACGAGCGTCTGGATATTCCGATAGGTGAAGAACGACGCAATCCATTTTTCACCGTTCTCAAAAGTAACGATCACGTCGGAGTTATCATCGTCGCGATCCCATTCACCATCGGCCCACTGCTCAGCTTCGAGCCAGATTTCTTGTATCGCTGATTCTGTCATTGAAAATCTCGAATATCCTTAAACGGTTCATTCTTATCTTCAAAATTCGGGCGGTAGTAAAACGATGCGGATTCGTACTCTTGCATAAAGCCTTCCTCGATGCCGAGGGTTTCGAGGAGCGAGACGGCCTCGAACCATTCGCCTTCAGAGATGCGGCGAGAGAGGAGGATGTAGCGAGGGTCGGTCGCGGCCTTGTTGGTGGCGTAGTATTGGGCCATCAGCGAGATGGCGGTCCGTGGGCCGAGTTCGTCGCGGATCCAGCGGAGATTTTCCTCGAGCCCCGCGATGTCGTTCGGCAAGATGAGCAGGCGGATGAGAAGGCCGCGTTTGAGCAGGCCGGTTTCGTCAAAGACCAATTCGCTGCCCATCTGCCGGTGCATTTCTTTGATGGCGGCTCGGGCGTGGAGCGGGTAATCGCGGACCTTTGAATACTGAAAGCCGGCGTCTGCATCGGCATATTTCAGATCGGGAAGATAGATATCGACAATGCCTTCGAGCAGGCGGAGCACCTCGACCGAGTCGTAAGCGTTGGTGTTGTAAACGATCGGGAGCCGAAGGCCGTTTTCGGCGGCGATCAGGATCGCCCGGGCCATCTGCGGGGCGAAGTGCGTCGGCGATACGAAGCCGATGTTGTGGCAACCGCGGGCCTGAAGTTCGAGCATCATCTCGGCGAGGCGTTCGAGGGTCACCTCGTTCTTCTTCTGCTCTTTCCAGATTTGGGAGATCTGGTAGTTCTGGCAGTAAACGCAGCGGAGATTGCAGTTGCCGAAGAAGATATTGCCCGCACCGCGTGTTCCGGAGAGGCACGGCTCTTCGCCGAAGTGAGCGGTGTAGCTTGAGACGATCGGGAGCCGGCCGGAATAGCAGGCGGCGATCTCGCCAGCGAGGCGGTCGTTGCCGCAATCCTTCGGGCAAATGGTGCAGGCGGCAAGAAGAGCCTCAAGAGCCTCGACCCGCTCGGCGAGCCTATTCTCCGCCAAGAGTTTTAGATACTTTGGGTCCATTGTAGCCCTTGATCCGGCCCTTGTGGTCGTAGCGGCTCGCGACATCTTTCGGTGCGACCTTGCGGGCGAGTTCCCAAACGAAGTCCATCTCTTCGTTGATGGTCGCGGTCGCCATGCGGGTTTCCTTCAGCATCAGGATGCTGCCGTAGAAAAGAAAGATGATGCCGACGATGCCGATCGGGATCGGCAGCCAGCGATAGACCGCCGGGAAGATGCCGACTATCGCGATCGCGACGCTCGTCAGGATAAAGAACATCAGGCCGTAGTAGAAGGTCGTCATCGCCCGCTGGAGAAGCCGCGACCGGCTCGTCACGAGATCGATGAGATCGATGACGACCTCGACACGCTTTTCATAGAGCGGGATCGCATCTTTATCCTGGGCGTAGATAAGTTCGCCGACGCGGACCTCGAGTGCCCGGACGCGATCGACGACGCGGCCGAGCCGGGTCGAGGTGGAAAGCACGAGCGAGCCCGTCGCAGAAATAAGAAGAGCGGGTGTGATCATCGCCGTCAGGAACTCGATGGTCGAGCTCAGAGCCTTCGGGTCAACATCGACAATTTCACGTCCAGCAAACATAATTCGAGATTCTAGCCTAACCGAATGCGCGAAAGATAGGCTCTTGGCGGATATTATTAACGGAAATTTGAGCTAGCGGCCGGCCCGGACCCGTTCGACCTCGCGGGCCATTCGTCCGGTCAGCATGAACCACATCATTTTGTAATCGGAGATAAAGGACCAAAGCGGGTTTTTGAAGGTAGCGGGCCGGTTCTTTTCGATAACGAAATGGGCGAACCAGGCGAAGGCATATCCGACCACGAGCGAGAGCGGAAAGTAGTACCAGGTTCCGCGCCAGATGAAATACGCAAGTAGAAGCAGCCCGAGAGTCGTCCCGACGAAATGCAGAGCACGGGTCAGCGGCTGTGAGTGCTCCTGAACGTAGAAATCCCAAAAGTCCCGGTAGTTATCTATCATCGCGGCCGATCCTTGTTCGGCGATTATATTTCAAATCGTGCCGAAATCAACCCTTTGAAGCCGCTAACCAGGTCAAAAATTGATGCGGACTATTTCAGCGACGGCGACGCCGAGGAATGCGGCGATGACGATGAAGATGAACCCGAGAACGGAGAAGATGCCGCTCGCGATCGGGACGGCGAGCCAAGGTTTATAGCCGCGGCGGATGAGGCCGCCGGTCGAGAATGATGCGAGCCCCGATGTGACGAGAACGATCGCAAGGGCGAGGATCGCGAAAGCCGCGAGCCCGTAGGCGGCGTCAGATTCGCTATAGCCGTTCATTGCGATGATCATCACAAAGACGGCCGCGAGGGCAAATACGGTACCCGCCAGGAGCGTAAAAATAAGGGAAATGATATTAACGCTCATCGATCTTCGGCCGAGGCCGCCGGCTGGTTAAGCAGCTTGCTTTAGCTCATCCGTTACGGCCTGCATCTCGGGGAGTTTTATCTTTCTTGCCCACCCGAACTTTTCGAAAAGCCGGATGGTGATCCAGTTCATATCGAACTGATACCATTCTAACCCGTGCCGTGCCGAGGTCGGGAATGCGTGGTGATTGTTGTGCCAGCCTTCGCCGAACGTGAGCAAAGCGACGAACCAATTGTTGGTCGAGAGGTCACCCGTAACATGCGGCCGCTTTCCGTAGAGGTGTGCGAGCGAATTGACGAACCAGGTCGTGTGCCAGCCGAGAACGACGCGGGCCGCGACCCCCCAAACGACCATCGACCATCCGCCGATGGCGAAAAGTAGAACGGCCGAAACCGCTATCGGGACAAGATAGAAACGCGAGATCAAGACATGCACGCGGTCGTTCATCAGATCTGGGATGTACTTTTGCATCGTTGCCGCGTCGTGATCCTGGGCCTTGCCCCAAACGACCCAGCCTATCTGCGACCACCAAAAACCGGGGCGGGCCGAGTGGGGGTCGTTCTCGGTATCGACAAACCGATGGTGTATGCGATGGGTGGCGACCCATTTGTCCGGCGGGTCCTGCATCGACATCGTGCCGAGAATGGTGAGCACATATTCAAGCCACTTCGGGGCCTGAAAGCTCCGATGCGTCAACAGCCGGTGCCAGCCGAGCCCAACGCCGAGACTGCCGACGATCCAGTTGCCGACGAGCAGAACGGCGAGATTTTGCCAGGAGAACGTGTATATGACCGGTATGGCCGCAAGGTGGAAAAAGGTGACCATTACGACGTTGCGCCAGTTGATCTTGGACAACACGGAGTGCAGGTTAAGTTCGTTTTGCATTGATATATGTGAGGTGCGGTTCGGATACTGCGACTTTAAGATTAGCAGTTTGTCGGGCTGCCAATTGTAATAGTTGGGTAAAATCTTACACGGCAGATTCGGCAAGCGCTTTCAGGCGAAGGTTGCGGTCGGTGATGAGCATTGTGAGCTTGCGTTTTAGGAAGAGCCCGTCAACAAGACGGCCAAGCGGCCCGAGCGGCGAACGCCAGACAACCACGTCGCGCATTAGTGTGCCGCGGTTGTGTTCGGTGAACACATGCGTATGGCGAAATTCGCGAAACGTGCCGGAGATCATCGTATCGGTAAGCCGATGCGGCGGATCGAACTCTGTAACTTCAACGACAAGCACCTGACGAATTCCAAACGTTCGGGTTTCGAACCGCACACGCTGGCCGAGAGCGAATTCCCCTTCGTGGGTAGCGAGAGTTTTCGTATGCAGACGCGGGTCGCGGAGAAGAGCGAAGCAGACCTCAGGCCGTGCATCGATATATAGCTCTAAGCAAAGCTCCGGCATTGCTACATCTTAGCCAAAGCCAAACATGAACGCACCAGAGAAAAGTGAAAGGGCCGGCGGAAGCTAAGCAACTTCCCAACCGGCCGTTTCTTCCGAACCGAGCAAAAACTACTTGACCGATGGCGGAGCGAACGGCAGAATGACCGCGTCGATCGCATGAATGACACCGTTATCAGCGAGAACATCCGTAACAATGATGTTCGAGGTGCGGCCAACCGCATCCGTCAAAACGCCATTGGCTTGGAAAAAGAAGTTGCCCTGAAGGCTGCGGAAACGCGAGGTTGCGAGCACATCCACCGCCAAGCGTTCACCGGGAACAACGTGATAGGCAAGAACCTGCGTAAGGAAACCCTGATCGATAGAGCCAACATTACCGGGCGTAATGCCAAGAGCGAAAAACGCATCGTCGGTCGGGGCGAAAACTGTTCGTTTACCGTTCTTGGAAAGAACCTCGACGATCTGCGGGTCGGCCGCGAGCACCGCCGCGATAAGCGTATCAAACTGGCCAGCAAATGGGCCTTCTGTGTTGACGGCGATCGCAACTTCAACCAGATTGCCAAGGTCCGCCGGCGGGGCAAAGCCCTTTTCAGACTTTTGAGCGGAAACACCTAGAGCTACGAAAAGCGTAAGGACAATAGTCCCAAGAATATTCTTCATATGATCCTCCCTTGATCGAATAAAAATTTGGTACAAGACAGGATTCGGTATTTCGCTTGGAACGGATTCGAACGGTTACCGCTGAAGTTTGTTCATCACGCTCCAAACATTGTGAAGTGCACTAAGATAATCGATCCCTTCATCCTCCATGTGTTCTTCGACCTTGTGCTTAAAGTTATCGTAGTCGGTTTCTTCGGCAAGGGCAGCGGCGACGCGGACCCAATTTGCTTTAACGACAAACAGCCGACAGGCGTAATCGGTGTGTGCGGTAGTGACTATCTCGGACCCGCCAAGTTCATCTGGGAAACGTTCTTTCAGTGCCGCCAGGTGTTCTGCAACACGCGCCCGAACCATCATCCGGTCAAGGTCAACCGGCATGCCGTGCGAGCCATCGCCCTGCCGGGCACAAACGACGCTGAAAAATCCGTATTTGGTGAATAGCCACATAATAAGTCGTAGCGATCTGTAAAAACTACGATTGTCCGCCCATGTTTTTGTGCGTTGTCTTCACAGGGCTCGGAAGCATTTCAGTCGCGACAGTGATTTTCTATGTCTCGAGGCTGTGGTCGGGTCGTTATCTGGCGGGTGATGCTTGGATACGGAGCCCGAGTGCAGCGGCAACTTTCATTACCGTCGCGAAGCTTGGATTGCCGTCTGGCGACAGGGCTTTGTAAAGACCCTCACGTGTCAATCCGGTTTCCTTTGCCAACTGCATCATGCCTCTTGCCCTAGCGATATCGCCGAGCGCCGCGACAATTACCGAGGGCTCGCCATCAGCTTCGTCCATCGCGGCCTGAAGATATGCCGCGCAATCTTTTTCGGACTTGAGGTATGCTGCAGCATCATATTTTCGGGTTTTGGTCTTTGGCATTACGTAAAACTCCTAAAGGTCCTCGGCTAACTCAATTGCCTTTTTAATATCCTTCGACTGTGTACTCTTGTTTCCACCAGCCAATAAAATGACCAGTTCAGAACCTTTCTCAATGAAATACACCCTGTATCCCGGCCCATAGTCGATCCGTAATTCCGAAACGCCGTGGCCAACCGATTTCACATCGCCTGGATTACCGAGACCTAATCGAATGATCCGAGCTTGGACCCGAGAACGAGCATTGCGATCGCGAAGCGATTCCAGCCATTTCGAGAATACCAGCGTTTCGCGAATCTCGATCATAGTTAGTGTGAACTACAGTTCACATGGGTGTCAACCAAATACTTTTAATCTGCGAAGGCGACGGTCAGTTGTTTGAGCTTTAGCGAGTCGCTTTGGTCGAGCGAGGCGGTGTCGTCGCGATCGATGTAGTTGTAGAGAATGTCACGCTGCTGCGGGCGGTAGCCGGCTTCGCGGATCTGGTAGCGGAGGTCGCGTTCGTTGGCTTCGTTGTTGGCACCGGCGGCGGAGACGACATTCTCTTCGATCATTATCGAGCCCATATCGTCGGCACCGAAGCGGAGTGCGGTTTGCCCGAGACGGATGCCCTGCGTCAGCCACGAGGACTGAATGTGCTGGATGTTGTCGAGAAAAAGCCTAGATACCGAAAGCATTTTCAGGTAGTCGATGCCGGTCGGTTCTTCGGTTATCTTGCGACCGAGAGCGGTATTTTCGCGTTGGAATGTCCACGGGATAAAGGCAGTAAATTCGCCGTAGTTCGGGTCACTCGCCTTTTTCGCAAGTGCTTCGTCCTGCACCTGCCGGATGCGTTCGAGGTGGCGGACGCGGTGCTCGATGCGGTCGCCGATGCCGAACATCATAGTCGCGGTCGAGATCAAGCCGACCTTATGTACGGCCCGCATTACGTCGAGCCATTCCTGGGTCGTGCACTTGGTCGAGACGCGTTTGCGGACCTCGTCGTCAAGTATTTCGCCGCCGCCGCCGGGCATTGAGTTGAGGCCCGCCGCCTTCAGCCGCCGAAGTATCGTCTCGTAGTCGAGCTTTGAGATGAGCGAAATGTTATGGATCTCCGGCGGTGAGAAACAGTGGAGCTGAAAGTCCGGATATTTCGCATGAAGCGTTGAAAGCAAGTCCTCGTACCACTCGATGTTGAAGTCCGGATGAAGTCCGCCCTGCATCAGCACGCCGGTGCCGCCGAGAGCGATGGTCTCGTCGATACGGGTGCAGATCTCGTCAATGGAATGGACGTAAGTATCCGGTTTGCCCGGCCGGCGATAGAACGCGCAGAAAGTACAGACCACATTACAGACGTTCGTATAATTTATGTTGCGGTCGATGATGTAGGTGACCACATCGCCGGGGTTTTTCCGCTGGCGGATCTGGTCAGCGGCCGCACCGATGCGGGCAATGTCATACGATTCGAGAAGCGCGGTACAATCATCGGCCGATAGCCGTTCGCCCGCGAGTGCCTTGTCAAGAATAGGCTGGATGCTCATTTTGGTCCCCAAGAACGAGTTCGCTTTGCAGTTCAAGGCGGTTTCGGCGAGAATGTCGCCGTCGCAGCAAGCAAAGCCTGACCCGAAACCATATTGTAGCAAACTGCGAACTTTAACCTCGATGCCAAAGGCACCTGCAAAAGCCAAATTCAAAGCTGAGCTGACGTCCGATCCGCCGGGTTCGGGCTGGCATTTCATTGTCGTTGAAGCCAAGACGGCCGAGCGATTTCCGAAAGAGGGCGGCTCGCGACGGGTCATCTGCTCGATAAATGGGCACGAGGGCTTTCAGTGCGCGCTTATGCCCTCGGGCGGAGCGTTCTACATCATGGTCAGCAAGGACAAGCGGGCAAGATTCGGCATCGGGGCCGGCGATACGATAGCGGTCGAGCTCACGCAGGACACGAGCGAATTCGGCGCGCCGATGCCTGAAGAGCTTGAAGAAGTGATGAACCAGGACCCCGAAGGCCGACGTTATTTCGACGCCCTGACCGCCGGCGGCAAACGCTCGATGATGTACTACATCGGCAAGATCAAGGACGTCGACCGCCGGATCGAGGCCGCTCTTATTTTTATCGAGCACTTAAAAAAGAACGACGGCAAGCTCAACCGGCTCGAACTCGCCCAGGACCTAAAACGCCCACTCGTTTAGACTCATTTGCGCAATTTTTCGCGTATTTTGCGTCTTTAAAGTTAGAGACGCAGCGGTATCGAACTCTGCTTGTGAGGATCGCTGATACAAAATCGCGGAATAATACGCGATAGATAATGGATAGAGTTTTTATAGAGGAAGATTTCAAAGTAATGGAAAATCGGGAACAACAGATCGGGACGACAGACCTTGGCCTTTTGGTCTTTGTGGCGGTGTCGGCCTGGGTACTTATTTTTTATTCAGGTATATTTTAAGCGGGCCTAGCGGCGCCGTTCGCCGGGCCGGAGGTCGATGTCCCGCGAACTGGAAAAGCTTCAGAACAAATATACGTCGCTCTGCCGAATGATCTTCGATCCGGCGGGCGATTTTTCTTTTCAGCGAACGCCGCAGAACGATGGCAGCACTCACGTTGAGTTCGACGGCGAGGCGTATCACTTGGTCGCGACTGAACGCGGGCTTGAGCTAAGCCGGCAGACGACCGCTGACGAGGAAGAAGTTCTTTACTGGTTGGTGCGGGATGTTGTCTTCTGGGCAGCCGTACGGTACGAGCTTGAAAATCGAGTCGAAACACAAGACAGCCGCCGGATGATCTTTATGGAATGGCGTCGGCTCATCGCGAGATGCGGCGGCGAGTTCGCCGAACGGCTTGATGCCGAGATCGATGCGATCTTGAAAGAAAACCCTTTCACCGACGGCTGATCAGTCTGCTTCGGGAACGTCTCTCAACATCCATTTCAAGAGCGCACCGCTCACGATGGCGATCACGGCAAAAAGGACCAAGGCCGGCGGGTCGTTCGGAACGGCTGCGCCTTCCATTTCGAACTCGAATCCGAAAAGATAGCTTGCCAAGCCCATGATCGTCGCGATGGAAAACGCAACACAAAACGCCGCGAGCAGGAGGACAAAAAGTTCTTTTGCAATTCCGGGCTTTTTCATCGCTGTAGGCCGGCCGGGACGATCTCTCGCCGCTCGGGCGTCAGGTGATGCCGTGCAGCGAGGTCGAGATAGAGCTCCATTCCCTGCAGCATGCCGCTATCGGGAGTATAGCTAATGTTAATACTCAGGTAAGTTTTCATCGCCTCGACACTGAGCCCGATGTCGCCGGCGTAGTTTGCAGCGATCTCGTCGAGGTGTGCCAGGCCTTCGTCGCGGGCGGCGGCGAGGTCGATCGAGAGCCGCTCATGCCGCGTCATCCACATCGCAAAAACAAAACCCAGGCCCGTGTGCTTTTTCCAGAGTTCGACAAGGTCGAATACGCGATAGTCGTGCCCGCCGCCTGCCACGCCCGAAGAAATTGCCAGGGCAGGGTCGCCGATCAGCAGTGCGGCGTCTGACGCGGCGAGCATCGCACTGATATCTGGCGGGGCATCTCGCCACTCGGGCTCGTGGCCGAGGAACTCGCGGAAGATGATCTTGGTCAGCGCGACGCTTGTTCGCGATGAGACATCGAGCGAGATGCTGCGGACGTCCTCGAGCGCCTGCCCATTCGTAACAATGCAAACGCTCCGGACGCTCTCTTTCGCACCGACACACACTCCCGGAACGAGACGAACGCCCTCAATGAACTGCGACGCGATGACCGGAACGAGAGCAGCGTCAACCCGTCCCTCGGCAAGCAATTCGGCCGAGCGGGCCGGAGCGTTATCAAGAATGATCTCAACACTTCCGCGCCCGCGGCCGTAGAGAAACGACCACACGAGCGGTGCGGTGTTCGAATAGCTTGAGGCGGAGATGCGAGGTGTGTTCATTCGAGACGCGACGGGACTATCCGCCGAAAACATCCGCATATTCGGTGTTACCGGTCAGCTTTCGTAGTGCGAATGGGCAGGTGGCGTAGATCTTAAGCCCTTTCTCGCGTGCATAACTCACAGCTTCCGCCAGCAGCTTATCGCCAACCTTCTGTCCGCGAAGGCTTTCGTCGACCTCGGTGTGGTCGATGATGAAGCCCGTTTCGCCGGCGGTAACATAGGTCATCTCGGCGAGCCGCTTGCCGTCCTCGCCCTTGATGATGAACGCACCTCGGCCGCCCTTTTCGATTCGTTTGATCTCCATAACGATAGTTTCCCGCAAACTAGTGTTTGCGCAAAGCGTGCCGCAAGGGAACTTGGGTTAAAATGAACGAATGAAGATCTTCGACGTAACGGTCCCGATCAGCGAGGACGTCCCGATCTACACGGGTGATTCCGGCGTGACCATTGAATCATTCGCAGCCCTTGAACGCGGAGACTCGGCAAATGTTTCGCGGATGTGTTTCGGTGTGCACACCGGGACTCATGTTGATGCTCCGAATCATTTTATCGAAGGCACACGAAGGGTTGATGAGCTCGAGCTTGAGAAGATGATCGGGCCGTGCCGCGTGGTCGGGGTTCCGGATGACATAATGCTGATCGAGCCCGAGCATCTCGGGCCGCTCGACGGCGTTGAGCGTGTCGTATTTCGGACCCGAAACTCGGCCTTTTGGAATCACCCGGAGGCTGGGTTTCGGACGGACTTTACGGCGATCTCAGCTGCGACTGCACGCCTGCTTGCAGATGCGGGCATCAAGCTTGTCGGCATCGATTATCTTTCGATCGAGGCATTCGGCTCTTGGGATCATCCGGTGCATCTCGCACTCCTTGAGAAGGAGATAGTGATCCTCGAAGGGCTCGACCTACGCGGCATCGAGCCGGGCGATTACGAAATCGCCTGCCTGCCGCTTAAATTCATCGGCGGAACCGGCGACGGAGCCCCGGCTCGGACCGTGTTGGTGAAGCGATGAGCGTTGAAGCAGGCTACAACCAATGGGCGGCAACGTATGACGAGGTGGCGAATCCGACCCGCGACCTTGAGAAAGAGGCATGCGAAACAATGCTTCAAGGGCGTGTCGGCGGGACCGTCCTCGAACTCGGCGGCGGAACGGGCAAGAATACGGGCTGGCTGGCGGAGCGATGCGAACGACTCGTTTCGGCCGATCTTTCGCGGGAGATGCAGGCGGTTGCGAGGGCGAAGGTCACGGCCGCGAATGTCGAGTTTCGGATCGGCGATGTAAGGGAAAAATGGCAGTTCGGGACGGGTTTTGACCTGATCACTTGCAGCCTGATCCTTGAACATGTTGAGGACCTCGGCCACATTTTTCGCGAAGCCGCGAACGCCCTGAGGCCGGCCGGGCTTTTCTATATTTGCGAGCTGCATCCTTTCAAGCAATATGCCGGGAGCAAGGCGAGGTTCGAGTTCGAAGGCGGTGAAAAGGTCCTCGAATGTTACCGGCATCATGTGACCGACTATACAAAGGCGGCGGCCGCTGCGGGATTCGTGGTCGAAGATGTATCAGAGTGGTTCGACGGCGGCGACCGTGCCGAACTGCCACGGCTGATCGCGTTCTTGTTTCGGAATAAGGCAAGGTGAAAAGTAGTAAGGGAAAAGCGGGCGGCGAAGTGCGAAAGTATCGCGAGCGGGTTTATCGAATCGTGCGGCGGATACCGCGCGGGCGGGTGATGACCTACGGGCAGATCGCAGCGATGCTTGGCGAGGGCTATACGCCGCGGACGGTCGGCTATGCGATGCATGCGGCGGATGCGGAGAATGTACCGTGGCAGCGGGTGATAAATTCGCAGGGAAAGTGCTCGACCGGGCGGCTGACCATCCCGATCAACCTTCAACAGGAAATGCTTGAGCAGGAGGGCGTTGCATTCGATGAGAAGGGCAAATGCGACCTAGGCGTCTATCTTTTTAGCCCGAAGCCGGCGGTTCGGAATAATTGAGGCACCGAAACAGGAGAAATGACGATCGAATTTGATTCCGAAGGATTGAAGATCATCGACGACGGCCGGACCGCGGTGGTCGCTTGGGACTCCGTCGATTCCGTTTTCGTTTACAAAGAGGACCTCGTTATCGTTGACCGCATCGTTACGCTCTTTAAGTTGGATGGTGATCGGGAGTTCAGCATCGACGAGGAAATGGAGGGCTGGAAGGCTCTCGTCGATGCCTTACCCATGTATCTTCCGAATTGCCGGGACTTCGCCGATTGGTTCATGGAAGTCGCATTCCCGGCATTTGAGCCGAAACCGGCCTTGATATTCAAACGTCTCCGTCCCGATCAAGTGAATTGATCACCGGCCCCATTTCAGTTTGTTTCTGAGAACGTCAAAGTAATTACGATTCGGCGGTTGGACGAGGTTGAAGGTCGTTCGGCTCTTGCGGATGAGGACGCGGTCGTGTGAGTGCATTGCGTGGCCGATCTGGCCGTCGAGCGTCAGCACAACGCCTTCGTTCTCATTCTGGAGGACGAGTTCGATCTCGGCATCGTCCGGCATAACGATCGGCCGGTTGGTGAGCGTGAACGGGCATATCGGCGTCAGCACGACCGCATTCATCGATGGGAAAACGATCGGCCCGCCGGCGGAAAGGTTATAGGCGGTAGAGCCCGTCGGGGTCGAGACGATCAACCCATCGGCGCGGAACGAGTTGACGTAAAGCCCGTTGAGCCGGACCTCTATCTCGATTATGCGAGCCAGAGCGGCCTTGTTGATGACGACGTCGTTGAGGACACGGCCCTCGGCAAGTTTTTCCTCACCGCGGCAATGTTCGGCCCGGAGCATCACGCGGCGGTCGATCTCATAATTGCCCTCAAAGATCGCTTCGAGTGCGATGTGCATCTCTTCGATGCGAAAATCCGTCAGATAACCAAGGCTTCCATAGTTGATGCCAAGAACTAGCGGTTCGGCATCGCCAATCAACCGGGCGGTCGAGATCATCGTCCCGTCGCCGCCGAGGACGACCATCAGGTCGGCGGTTTCGAGCGACGCGGGCGGCGCGGGTGATTCGCTGCCCAGAGCTTCGGCCGGGCAGAAAGGCTCACCGGCGATGGCGATATCACGTGCCTTGAGCCATTCGACGAGTTCGCAGGCCGTCGCCCAAGCCTCATCGTGATTTGGCTTGACGACGATGCCAACGGTGCGAATGGCGGTTGGGGCGTTCATAAGGTTCGCGGCCGAGCGGCCTTGCCGAATGGCTCAAGTATTTATGAAACCGGGTAGAAAAAGCAATCGGGAAGGATGTTTGGGCTTCTTCCGCGTCCAAAATGCGGCCGATTTGTTGGAATCGGCCCTGTAATTCTGCTACGATTTGAGATTGTCCCTAATTCACGCTTCGTGCGTTCCATAAAGGTAATAGCAGATGTTGAAGTTCATTTCTAAGCTCGAGAAGACGCGCAATATCGTCCTTCTGGTTTTTGCGATCGTAATGGTGCTGAGCCTTGTGCTCTTTTATGCCCCGACCCGAGGCGACCTGGCCGCCAATCTGACGACCAGCACGGAAACGGCGGCAACGGTCAGCGGCGAGTATATAACCGTCGGCGAACTTGCCCGGCAGAAAGAGAATTACGCCCGCTTCAGCCAGGGACGTCCGTTTCCCGCCAAGACGCTTCTTGAGAGCCTGATCAGCAGCCGTGTGATCCGCGTTGAGGCAGCTCGTCTGGGGCTTACGGCATCGGACGCAGAGGTCGCTGCCGAGATCCGGAAGCTCTTCAAGCCCGAGGACGGCAAGCCTTTCGATAAGGACCAGTATGAGCAGAACGCCGTGCTTCAGTTCGGCAGCGTCCGCGCCCTTGAAGAGAGCGTCCGCGATGATCTGAGCGCGGAGAAGCTCAGGGCATTTGTCACCTCGGGTGTCACGGTCTCTGAAGAAGAAGTGCTGCGCGACTATCAGCGGCGGAATACCAAGTTCGATCTGTCATACCTCGTCCTCAGCCCGGCCGACCTCGCGAAGAGCATTACGCCTTCGGAGGACGACCTGCGGCAGTACTTTGAAAAGAACAAGGACAGCTATCGCATCAATTTGCCGCAGAAGAAGATCCGCTACGTCTTTCTCAACACGGCAAAGATCGGCGAAAAGCTCCCGATCACGGACGCCGACCTACGAGCTGAATACGACAAGCTGCCTGAGGATAAGCGCATCGCGGGCGTGAAGGGCCGCGAGATCGTTCTTCGCGTGGCCAAGCCCGAATTTGACGGGCAGGTATATGAGAAGGCGACCGGCCTGGTTCAGCAGCTCCGGCAGGGCGGGGCGGCCGTTTCTGAGCAGGCGTTTGCTGATCTGGCAAAGGGCCAATCGGAAAATCCGGTCAGCTCGGTAAAGGGCGGCGAACTGCCTGGGCCGGTCCGCGAGAACCTCAACAACCCGTCAGACCCGTATCAGCAACTTCTGAAGATGCAGCCCGGGCAGGTCAGCGAGCCGATCAGCTATCAGGGCCGCTACTTTATTCTCTGGCGTGGCGAGGCGGTGCCGAAGACGTTCGAAGACGCCCGCAAGGAGCTTGAGGTAAGCCTCCGCAACCGTCGTGCATATGCGGCGGCAGCCGAGCTTGCCAAGAAGGTCTCGGAATCGCTGAAGCAGAACAAGGACGTGCAGAAGACCGCACAGGACTTTGCGACGCAGGCGAATATGAACACGGCAGACATGGTCCGCGAGACGCCGTTCATCGTCCCGGGCGATAACGTTGACAAGATCGGCGTTTCACCGCAGTTCGAAGAAGGCATTGCCGGCCTCGCGAACGCCAATGATGTCGGCGACGAGATCCCGGTTCCGGAGGGCTTTGCGATACCGCTGCTCGTCGAACAACGCGAACCGCGTGATGCGGAATTCGCCGAGGTCCGCGACAAGATCGTCGATGTGGTCAAGCTTGAAAAGGCCCGCGAGCAGATCGAGAACATTGCCAAGCAGGTCGCGGGCGGTACGGCTTCGGCAGATGCTCTCGCGGCCGCGGCTTCGGCACAGAAGCTCACGGCCCAGGAAAGCAAGAGTTTCATTCTCGGTTCGCCGCTTGGCGACGGGCCCGCAGCCTCGACCAGCGAACAGCTTGAGGACGCGATCTATGGCCTCAAGGCCGGCGAGGTGACGAAAGAACCGGTCAAGATCGGCGAGAACTACTACATCGTAGGTGTAAAGAGCCGCGAAGAGGCGAACATGGAGGAATTTGCAAAGCAGCGTGATACGCTGACCGAGCAGATGCTGACGCGCAAGCGATCGGAGCTTTTCTCGGAGTATCTTGCAGCGACCCGCCGGAAGATGGACGAGGCTGGCCAGATCCGCATCTATGAGGATGCAGTTGCCAAGGTCGATGCCGTTGATACGGCGACGCCGGCTGCACCGCAAATGCCGCTCAACTTTCCGACGAATTGATCTTCAGTGACGTTACACGACGCTGGACGGTCTCTGAAAGGTAAAGATCGATCTCCGGCGTTCTCTGCGAAGTTCCCTGCGACCTCTGCGTTGAAATAATTTAAACGCAGAGGTCGCTGAGGTTTTCGCAGAGATACTAGAGCGAATGTTGCCAGTAGTACTCGTAGTACTCGAGGGTATTGTTCTGTAATACAGTTTTTCCGACAGCTCTTTTCCCTATAAAGGGCGGTACCACAGAAAACACAGAAGGCACAGAAGCGACGATCTTCAATCGGCGACCATTACCACCAGCCGAGAAGCTTCCACCAGGCGACTCCGACCGTTCCCCAAATAAAGATGTTGACTACCGAAGCGGCGAAGCCGATCTTCCACCAGGTTTGCAGCGAGACATACCCGGTGCCGAAATATATCGGTGCAGGCGTCGTGCCGTAATGGGTAAGACCCGCATTCAGATTCGAGAAATAGGCAAGCAAAAGAACGGCAAGGCCGGCGGGTGCCCCGGCCGTAAGCGTTACCGCCACGAAGGGGACGAACATCGCGAGTACATGTGCCGTGATCGAAGCGAAGAGATAGTGAGCGTAGAAATAGACTAGGGCAAGAATGGCAAGGGCCGCGATCCAACCCATCGCACTCGTATATCCGCCCATCGATTCGGCAAAAACCTTTGTTAGGCCCGTGTTGCTGAGCTGTGCGGCTATGTTGACCAAACCGCCGTACCAGATAAAGACCGACCAGGCGTTATGCTCGCCCATCAGGTCCTTCCAGTCAACGACCTTGCCGATCAGCAGCCCGCAGATGCCTGCCATTGCCACGATCGCCGTATCAAGACTGTGAAGATGATCCTTGGTCGTCCACATCACCACCACGCCGATCAGCACAGCAAGCATCACCCATTCGCCGCGTCTTACGCCACCGAGTTTCTCAAGCTCTTCGGAGGCAAACCGTTCGGCTTCCGGCGTTTCCTTGATCTCCGGCGGCGTCATTCTGAAAACCAGATACGGCACTGCAATGAGCGAAAGAACCGATGGAACTATCGCCGCGGCGAACCAACCGAGATAGCCGATCTGAAGGTCGGTGTTTTTGGCGATAAGGTCGGCGATGATGATGTTCGAGGCCTGGCCGGTGATGAACGTCGCGCAGATGATCACATCGGCCTGATAGAGCAGCGACATCAGGTAAGTGCCGAGCCGGCCGGCAGTGCCGTCATCGGGACGCGAGTCGTAGGTCTCGCAGATGCTGCGGGCGATGGGCAGGATGACGCCGCCGTTGCGTGCCGCGTTTGACGGGATCATCGAGGCAAGGACGAAGTCGGTGCCGATCAGGGCGTAGCTGAGCCCGACGGTTCGGCGGCCGATGAGGCGGATGAACTGCAGTGCGATGCGGCGGCCGAGGCCGGTCTTGATCATCCCGACCGAAAGAAAAAAGGCCGTAAGCACGAGCCAGACGACCGGCTCGGCATATCCCTTGAGTGCATCGGTTGGCTTAAGAGCCCCGAAAAGAACGGTCGCCACCACGCCGAGCAGGACCATCGCGCTTCCGGTCAGCGGCTGCACGATCGACCCTACGATCGTTGCGATGAAAACAGCGAAGAGCGTCCATGCCTCGGGAGCGATCCCGATCGGAGGCGGAAAGGCGTAAATTAGGAAGCCCGAACCGATCGTCACGAGCCACTTGATCAGGGTCTTGTGCATAAACGAATGCCACAGAGTATACCGAGATTATTTCTCTTCGGCGAACTCTGCGGCATTCGGCGAGCCGTATGTGTCAGGCGATCATTTGCCGTGAAAATCAGCCCAGTGGGTCAAGAACCACCAGAACAGGGCGATCCAGACCGCCAGATTAACAAGCGAGGCCACAAGGCCTGCAGTGCGAACAGCGGATGTCCGAGGTGCGTTCCGGTCGCTGCTGCCGTACATCAGCATCGCGACCAGCACGCCGGTCGTGATCCAGGCGAATGAGCGGACGGCCGTATCAAGCCAGGTCGTGTTCGGAATGAAGAACTCGACCTGCCAAATGGTCAAGATCGCCGCACCGACGATCGAGAGCATTGCCGCAACCGGCGGCGTGTACCCGGCGACGGCATCGCCACGGACGCTGTTGCTCAACTGCTTATCGATGGTCCAATAAACGCCCATTCCTACAGCCAGTCCGACAAGCAGATTTATGGCCGAGTATGGATAGATCTGGCGTCCGAGCAGATTCTCTAAATTGAGCGCCGCGGCGGCGGCAAGGATAGATACGCCGATCGCAACAAGGCTCATCACGGTCGAAGCCGTCGAGCTTGTCGAATCGCTTATCGGAGCAGTGTCGCTTGCCATTTTTGCTATGTGGCTGTTCTTGTAGCTGTAAGCAAAGTAGATGACGAGGCCGAGGGACATCCAGACAATGAGCCGCAGCCATGTATCGAGCGGCAGGTTGTTCATCAGAAAGGCAGAGATCATCACCGTCGCCATAGGAATGTATGGCGAGAGAGGCACCTTGAACGGCCGATGAAGCGTCGGGTTCGACGACCGAAGGATGATCACGCCCGTTCCGACAATGACGAACGCGAAAAGCGTACCGATCGAAACGAGCTCGCCAAGCAGATGGATCGGGACGAAACCGGCGAGAATTGCGACAATCGTGCCGGTAATGGCTGTCGTGATGTGCGGCGTCTGGAATTTCGGGTGCACCTTGGCGGCCCATTCGGGCAGCAGGCCGTCCTTCGACATCGAATAAAAGACGCGCGGCTGGCCCATCACCATGACGACCATCGTCGAGCTCAAACCGAGCACTGCACCGACCTTGATGATGGTCGGGAACGCGATGAGGATCGTCCCCATCGTCGTACCTGCCGCAACATCGCGAGCCGCGTCGATCGCGGTGGCGATAGGAGCAGCAGCATTGGTCAGGAGTTTGTAGTCAACAAGTCCGACCATGATCCCGGCGACAAGGATGTATAGCACAGTGCAGATCGCCAGCGAGCCGAGAATGCCGATCGGCATATCCTTTTGCGGGTTCCGTGCTTCCTGTGCGGCGGTCGATACGGCATCGAAGCCGATGTATGCAAAGAAAATGACCGCGGCTCCGGTAATGACGCCGCTCAAACCGAACGGCATGAACTCCGCACAACCGGGAGCACCTACCTCGCAGCCGATACCTAAGTTACTCGTGTTCACAAAACCGATTCCGGCGATTATGAACAGAACGACGACGAGCACTTTCACGACCACAATGACGGAATTGAATCTCGCCGATTCCTTGATCCCGCGGATAAGCAAAAGGGTCACCGCTATCGCAATCAAGAACGCAGGTAAGTTGAACACGCCGGTTGCGATCGTGTTTCCGGATGAATCCAGAAGCGGGACTCCGGGCGGAGCACTTAAAGCGAGCGGGAAATTGACCCCGAGAGTGTCGCGGAAAAGGCTGACGACATATCCTGACCACCCGACAGCAACGGTCGCTGCTCCAAAAGCGTACTCAAGTATCAGGTCCCAACCGATGATCCAGGCGATGAACTCGCCGAGCGTGCCGTAGCCGTAGGCGTAGGCCGAGCCGGAGATCGGGATACTTGAAGCAAACTCCGAGTAGCACAACGCGGCACATGCGCTTGCGATGCCGGCAATGATCATCGATATGACGACCGCGGGCCCGGCGTGTTTTCCGGCGGCCTGGCCCGTAAGGACAAAGATCCCGGTGCCGATGATCGCCCCGATGCCGAGCATCGTCAGGTCAAGCGAACTGAGCGTCTTCTTAAGGGTATGTTCGCCGGTCTCTTTCGCTTCGGCGATTATCTTATCAATGGATTTGGTCGCAAAAAGTGACATCGTCACCTCCGAGGAATAGGGTTGATTTCGCGGAATTCGGTGGAGGTGTTCGGGTTGAACGCAGATCGCAACACGCGCCGAAAGGCTCGAAACAGAAGTGATTATGCACAGTTCAGGCGTGTTTTCAAGCCAAAAATTACGGCCCCGGGAATTAAATTTCCGGGGCCGCCGATTTCAACAACTTCGTTAGTCGCTCTAGCTTTTTCCGATCGCCTTCAGGTATCGGTTCAGCTCTTCACGAACACGCGGGAAGAGCAGGAGAAGGCCGATCATGTTCGGGAAGACCATCGCGAGGATCATCGCGTCCGAAAACGCGAGGACCGAACCGAGCGAGGCTGCCGCACCGATGACGACAAAGATGCAGAAGAGCAGCTTGAAGGAAAGGTCAGCGGCCGTCGAACGCCCGAAGAGGTACTTCCATGATTGCAGCCCGTAGTACGACCACGAGATCATCGTCGAGAAGGCGAAGAGGACGATCGCTACTGTCAGAACGGCGTTGAAGCCGGGAAGTACATCGTTATAGGCACGTGCGGTGAGGTCAACGCCGTTAACGGCTTGTCCGTCGATCATAACGTTACCGCCGACGCCGCCGTACTGGAAGAAGTCTCCCTGCATATTGAAGAGCACGATAACGATAGCGGTCATCGTACAAATGATCACTGTATCAATGAACGGCTCGAGAAGAGCGACCAAACCTTCGCTGGCCGGATACTTTGTCCTAACGGCCGAGTGAGCGGTAGCGGCCGAGCCCGCACCGGCTTCATTCGAGAACGCAGCACGCCGGAAACCCTGAATAATAACGCCCGCGACGCCGCCGACTCCTGCCTCAGGTGTGAAGGCACCCGATATGATCATGCCGATCGCTGCCGGGATCTCGGTAAAGTGAGCAAGGATGATGACGAGCGAGGCGAGAATGTAGATGATCGCCATCAACGGCACGAGCTTGTCCGTCACCTTGGCGATGCGCTTGATGCCGCCGATGATGACGACCGCGACAAGGATCGCCATGATGATGCCGATGACCGTACGCGTCGCACCGCCCTCAAGACCGAGGATCGTTGTTATCTGCGTCGTTGCCTGATTCGCCTGGAAGGCGTTGCCGCCACCGAATGATCCTCCGACGCAGAAGATCGCGAAGATCACAGCGAGCACCTTGCCGAGTCCGCCAAGGCCCTTTTCCGATAGGCCACGCGAGAGGTAATACATCGGGCCGCCGTGGACGGTGCCGTCCTTGTCAATGTCACGATACTTGACGCCGAGGGTACATTCGACGAATTTCGAAGACATTCCGAGCAGGCCCGCTACGATCATCCAGAACGTCGCACCCGGGCCGCCGATGCCGACCGCGATCGCGACGCCGGCGATGTTGCCGAGGCCGACGGTGCCGGAAACTGCCGTTGCGAGAGCCTGAAAATGGTTTACTTCGCCGTGGTGGCCTTCATCCTTGATGGTCTGGACTATATCGCCTTCGTCGGTCATTTCGACCTCGGCCTTCATCGAGTGCGGTTCTTTGTGATCGGGGTCATCGGCCATCTCGATGTCGTCGTACTTACCGCGAACGACGTTAAGCGCCAATGGGAACCTGCGAATATTGACAAAGCCGAACACCAGCGTAAAAAAGACGGCACCGCCGATCAGCAAGTAAAGAACGATCGGCAGATTGAAAGGCTCGGGCAATGGCATCGGATAAAAGACAAGCCATTCCCACCAATCTGCGACCGGCTTGAAAGCTTTATCGATACGTTCATCGATGCCTTCCTGCTGGGCCGCTGCAACGACTGGCAATATAAATGCGGCAAAAAGAGAAAACGCAAGTTTCATGACCTTGTGATTCATTTACACCTCGAGTTACGACAGGTAATTGTTCTAATTTTCGTGTCTGAGCGGCTTGACGGGCCGCGTAATGGGGACAGGTTTAGTTCGTTGCATTGTATAATCGGCTTTTATTATTTACAAGCGAAGCGATGAGCGAAACTAAACGACACTCTTTCGGCGATATGCCGCCGGATGAATTCCTTGCTGCCGGCGGAAGCGTTTTGGAGTTCATCAACGACTACTTCGAACAGCTCGAAAAGCTTCCTGTCCTTGCCCGGACGGAGCCCGGATGGCTGACCGAGCAACTTCCCGCCGCCGCACCCGAAACGGGCGAAGGCTTCGAGGCGATCATCGCCGACGTCGAGCGGCTGATACTGCCGGCTGTCACGAACTGGAACCACCCGAACTTCCACGGCCTTTTTTCAACATCGACATCGGGCCCCGGCATTCTCGGCGAAACGCTCTCGGCCGCCTTTGATATGAAGTCGATGCTATGGCGGACCGCGCCTGCCTCGACCGAATTGGAAGACGTAACTCTCGGCTGGCTCCGGCAAATGCTCGGCCTGCCGGAGGATTTCGAGGGCATCATTTACGACACGGCATCGGTCTCGACGATGCACGCGATCGCCGCCGCGCGCGAGCGGGCCGGGCTTAACATCCGCGAGCTTGGGATGAGCGGCCGGCCGGACCTTCCGCTGCTCTGCATTTACGCGAGCGAGCATGTGCATTCCTCGATCGACAAGGCGTGCATCACGCTCGGGCTCGGGACGCGCAGCTTAAGAAAGATCGCCTGTAACGAGCGGTTCGAAATGAGGGCAGATGAACTTCGCCGGGCGATCGAGGAAGACATCGCGGCGGGCCACCGGCCGATCTGCGTTATCCCGACCATCGGCACGACGTCGTCAACCAGCGTTGATCCGGTCGGCGAGATCGCTGACATTGCGGAAGAATTCGGGCTTTGGATGCACGTTGACGCCGCCTACGCGGGGCCGGCCGCGGCGCTTGAAGAAAAGCGGCATTTCTTTGCCGGTTGGGAGCGTGCGGATTCGATCGTGCTGAACCCGCACAAATGGCTCTTTACGCCCTTTGACCTCTCGGCATTTTATTGCCGCGATATGGTATCGCTAAAGGCCGCGTTCTCGCTCGTGCCCGAATATCTGCGTACCAGCGAGCAGACGACGGTAAAGAACGGGATGGACTACGGCATCCAACTCGGCCGCAGGTTCCGTTCGCTGAAGCTCTGGTTCGTGCTGCGATACTTCGGCCGCAGCGGCATCGTGGCCCGCATCCGCGAGCACTGCCGGCTCGCCAAGCTTTTTGCCTCGTGGATCGAGAAAAGCGGCGACTTCGAGCTTCTTGCACCGGTCAATTTTGCATTGGTTTGCTTCCGGGCATGCCCGCCGGGTATCGAGGACCTCGACGCGTTGAATGAACGGTTGATGAACGACATCAACGCCACAGGCGAAGCCTATATCTCGCACACGAAGCTCGGCGGCAAGCTCGCTCTTCGCGTTTCGATCGGCAGCATCCGCGTCGAAGAAAGACACATTGAAAAGCTTTGGCAGCTTCTTCAGAACGGTGTTTCCGAATCTCCGGCGGCCGGACAGGCGAACTAAAGACCAATGAAGTTCACAAAAGAATCTGTTATCAAGGCAAGCCCCGAACGCGTTTTTGGGTTCCACGAATTGCCCGATGCCTTTGAGCGGCTGGTGCCGCCGTGGGAAGACGCGAAGATCGTGCAGAAGGCAAATATCGCCGAGATCGGCTCGCGGGCGATCATCGAGCAAAAGATATTCGGGCTGATACCGTCGCGTTGGGTCGCCGAGCACACTGCCTACGACCCGCCGCGGATGTTCGAGGATGTGCAGATCTCCGGGCCGTTTGCCAAATGGCGGCATCGGCACATTATTGAGCCGCACGCGGAGGGTGCAGTGCTCCGCGACGAGATAGAGTTTGAGCCGCCGATGAGCATCATAGGCGACCTCGCCGCTCCGCTTTTCATCCTGCCGCGGATAGAGAAGATGTTCGACTACCGCCACCGCGTGACGAAAGAGTGGTGCGAAGGCGGCGAGGAATAGCAACTACTCCGCCCGCAGCACCCAGCCTTTAGGGTCGAGTGTCGGAGCCTCGCCGGTGTAAGTCACGACTCCCTCGTTGTTCTTCATCTCGACACGTTGCGGCTTTCCATTGACCACCACCTCGACCGGCATCGGGAACGGCATGTTGTTCGGCGTCTCCCAGCGTAGAGTAAGGCGGCCCTGCTGTTTTATATTGGCGACGAGCTTCGGTAGCTTTGGCTGTCGGAGATAAACCTCAAAAAACCAATCGAGCTTCATCTTTGATTCGGCCTCAGCGATGCGGCGGAAGTCTTCGGTATCAACGAGCCGAGTTTGCCGGCCATCGGTCATCCGCTCCATTGCGGGTGTCGGGTATGCCATCTTGCGAAGCGAGCGGAAGAACGCGTCGTCGCCGATCAGGTAGCGAAGCGTGTGGAGCACGACCGCTCCTTTGCCGTAAATGTCGCCATCGCTCTGGATGAAATCCGGTGCGGCGAGATAGACCTCGTAAGCAAATTTCGCCTCGCGGGGTGCGACCGGCTGCATGTTTCGCGTCCGGCGGGCGCGTCCCTTCATCGCGGCAAAATAGGCGTCCTTTTTCCCAAGATGCTCTAGGTAAAGCGTGTCCATAAAGGACTGAAAACCTTCGTGTATCCAAAAGTCTTTCCAGTCGCGGGCCGTCACGAGATTTGCCCACCACTCGTGGCCGAGTTCGTGAAGCTGAAGCCAATCGAAGCCGTGCTCGTTGGTTTGAAACTTGTTGCCGTAGGCGAGCATGGTTGAGTGCTCCATGCCGAGGTGCGGCGTTTCGGCCGTGCCGAGCTTCTGAGAGCGGAACGGATAAGGCCCGAGATATTTCTCGTAGAACTCGACGTACTTTTTCGTCTCGGCGATCAGCTTCGCCGCCTTGTCGTAGCTCTCGGGCAGGATGTAGAACTCGATCGGGATCGTCCCGCCGGCAACGCTCGGCATCGAATCTTTAATGACGCGATACGGAGCGGCGTTGAAGACGATCGAGTAATTCGGGATCGGATTCGTCATCAGCCAGTAGTAGGTCGAGGTTCCGTCGCCGTTCTTCGTCGTTTCCTGCAGCTTTCCGGGCCCGGCGACGACGAGCAGGTCGGGGACGGTGATCCGCATCGCGACCTGATCGGCCTTGTCGGACGGATGGTCCTTTATCGGGATGTAGAGATCGGCGCCGTCGTTCTGCAGGGCGACCGAGACCCAGTCGGCACCGCTCGGTGTTTTTTCCCACATAAAGCCGCCAACCCATGGCGGCCGCGGAGCGACCACCGGACGGCCCGAATAGGTGATGATGGTCTCAAAGGCCTCGCCTGCCCGCTTTGCCGCGGGGAAGGTGATACGGATCTTGCCGTCCTTGTGCTCATAGCGGAGCCCGCCTTGCCGGTCGCGTTCGCTCGATTCGCCAAAGATGCGGTCGATCTTCATCGCGCCATCGAGGTGAAGGATGATCTCGCTTGCGGGCTTGACCATCTTTGCGGTCATAACGGTCGTTCCGGTGATCCATTTATTCTTTGGGTCGATCCGCAGCGAAACATCGTAGGTCAGGACATCAAAAACGGCCTGCTCAGCAAGCAGCGGCCCGCCGGTCTCGGTCGGGCGGACGCCGAGCTCGCGTTGGGCAACACCCGAGATCGAAAACGCTAACAAGAGCAAAAGGGCCATAAAGGCCGGACGGCGATGGTTCATAGTAAACTCCAATGAGATCAGATAAGGCGTTCGATACACTTTACACCCGATTCGGTTTTGGCGGAAAATCCTTGAGTATGAGGATGCTCGCTATTTCGCTTTTCGTTGCCGCCCTTTCTTTCGCCGCAAGCTCGCAGACGCCGCCCGAAAAGGAGCCGGCAAAGGCCAATTCGCGGCCCGCCGAGCAGCAAAAAAAAGCAGAGCCCTTTGACGGGGCGGACGTCGCAACGATGGCGAAGAAATGCGTTACGCTCGACACGGATGCCGGCATCATCATCGCAGAAATGTATCCGGAACACGCCCCCGAGAGCGTCCGCAGCTTCCTGAACATAGCCGAACTCGGCTACCTGAACACAACGACCTTCGACCGCGTCGTGCCCGGATTCGTTATCCAGGGCGGCAACTTTTGGACCCGCGAGGGCGGAGTGACATTCGAGATCGGCTCGCGGGGCCGGCGGACGCTGCCGGACGAACCGAACAAGGTGCTCCACACCCGCGGGATTCTCTCAATGGCCCGCGGCGAAGAGGCGAACACCGCTACGACGAATTTCTTCATCCTCGTCGGCGACGCCCCGCACCTTGACGGCTCCTTCGCCGCCTTCGGAAAGGTCATCAAGGGAATGGATGTCGTTGATGCGATAAATAAAGCAGAGGTTAGCGATGAGAAACCGGCGAAACCGGTAAGGATAAAGACCGCGACCGTCTCACCTTGTTCAAACTAACAGAACCGATGACACGCGCGTTTGCTCAGATCGTTCTTTTAGGAGCCGTGATCGTCTGTGTCGTCGATACGGCACTCGCGGTGATATCGCAGCAAGCCCAGATCCCTTACTCTTCGTTCATTCCGATCTCGATTCTAATCGTTGCTATCTTTGGTTTTGTTGCTGCTCGCCGCTGCGGACTTCTATTTGCCCCCTTTTGCGGTGCGATCCTGGGATTAGTCGATTCGACCATCGGGTGGTCGATCTCGTGGTACATCGGACCGGGTGATCCGGGTGTGGAGCTTAGCTTTACTGAGATTGCCTACACGGTCACTACGGTTACTGCGATGGACGCCGTTTTCGGAATGGTCGGAGGGCTTTTCTCAAAATTACTCCCGCAGCGAAGTCATTGACACGCGTTGTATAATCATCAACATCTAATTTTTTCGATCGGAGGATGGCAATGTCTAGCTCCCGTAGTTTAATTCTCATCGCGTTGCTGTTGTTTGGCGTCTCGATTTCGAGTGCACAGGTCCGCTTCACCGTCGACAGTCGGGAGTGCACCGCCAAAACGGACACTGAACGTGGTCTTTTGGAAGCGGTCAACCGTAACAATGAGCCGCAAGTCAGCGAACTCCTGCGACGTGGCGTTGATGCCAAGATGACCGACGATTGCGGTAACTCGGTACTGAACTACGCGATCGTAGCCTCGCGGCCCGGGATAGTGAAACTTCTTATAAATGCGGGCGCAGACGTGAATTCCAAAGACCCGTCGATATTGATGTTGCCGCTTGCTAATGCTGTTGAGATCAACGACCCGGAAGACCGATTTACGATCGCGAAGTTATTGATCGACGCCGGGGCAGATGTAAACAAGGGGTCCTTGCGAACGCCTTTGATGGAATCGGTATCGCAAGAAGATGTCCGGCTTGTCAAACTATTGGTTGCCTCGGGTGCCGATGTGAACTTCAAAGACGGCGATTCAAGTTCTGCTTATAGTATTGCAGCCAAGCTTGGCCATCAAAGGCTGAAACAAATTTTGCTCGAGGCGGGTGCCGATCCTGCCGTCGGTGTTGAAAGCTATCAGTTCAATTGGGGCGAACACGCCTTTTTTCAGGCTGCCTCGGATGGTCGGGTAGACGTCATCGAAGCAATGCTCGACCGTGGACTGGCAACGGTCAATATGACCAACGCGGGAAAGGTGACGGCGTTGATGAGGGCGCACGACGAGATCATTGTTGACGTGCTTCTGCGTCGAGGAGCCGACGTCAATTTGAGGGATAGCCGTGGCTATACGGCACTAATGTGGGCTGCCGAGGCGGGGAATGCAGCTACCGTCAAAAGATTGATCACGGCGGGGTCGGACGTACGCGTGCGTGACGATGACGGAAAGACGGCGGCCGATGTCACCATCAACGACGAGGTAAAGAAAATACTGCTCGAAGCTGGGGCGGAACAGAAAAAGCCTTCGATTTAACCAACCTAGTCCAATAGCCGACGTAAAAATCATAATCCGAAATCAAAATGGAGCGTCATTGCCATATGACGGTGGCCTTCCACTAATCCTGTCTATTCGCGGATCATTCGGTGCGCAAACACCTGACTTGGTCGCATTCGATGTCGTTCCGGTCCCGACTTTGATCTCGACAAAGCATTCGTACGGAAGGCCTCGCGTATCCTTCACCAGAGCAGGAAAAGAATCGAAAGTTGAGAAAAAGCTAACCTTGATTCGAGCAACGGATAAAAACTCCATTGGAATACTCTTTGTCTCTAGGGACTTTCGAAGCCAGACTCTGTGATGCTGTTTACAGGATTCAACAACATGCGGTTGGGCATCTGTTTCCAGAAGATCGATAGTTATCTGTTGAACGCCTGTTGAGTCAGCGAAAGACCGCAACACGCCGAGTCCCCAGAAGCCGTCAATGTCGTTGTTTCGGCTAACGAAGGTGCCTAACAGCCCGTTTGCAATATTTCGTAATTCTGAGCGTCGCAATATTCTAGTCCGCGAGATCCATGTCAAGCGTCATTCGATATTCGTTTGCCATTGAGGGGTGGCCGTGGGCCATTGAGACCTCGATGCCTTTGGTGTATGCCTCGATCGCCTTTTCGCGTTGGCCGGTGGCGAGATATGCCTGGGCGAGCGTGCCGTAGGCGTTGCCCTCGTCGTCGGCCTTGGCAAGATAACTTTCGAGCATCTCGATCACTTTCGGGTGCTCGCCCGCCTTCTCATATTCCTTCGCAAGCCCGAACATCACCATCGTGTTCTCCGGGTCGGCCGCAAGCATCTGTTCAAATACTTCGATACGGTTCTGCATTCTTTAATTCTAACAGGATGGACAGGATTATCAGGATGGTTTGATCACATTCCGCATCGTGTATTTCCCCTCAAGATCCGAACTCAAAAGAGCGACTGCTGTGCCGGAGTGGCCTCGGGCTTCTGTTCCTGAGAAGCTTCGTGTTGTTTGAAGCCGAGGCGTTTGGCGTGAAACTCAAAAAGCTTGACGGTCACGTCCCATTGCTCGGTCCGGCCGGTCATCCGCTCTTTGTAGCTGCGGTGGCGGAGGCTTCCGCCGCGTTCGCGGTGCATTGTGTTGATGATCTTGCGGACGCGGGTTTCCGGCAGGCGTTCGTTCATCTTCTGGACAAAGTATTGCTCGATCGAATCGGTATCAATGTGCAGCATCGACATAAAAGCCCGGCGGGCACCGCACTCCTTGGCACGCTCAAGCAGGCCGGGAATGTCCGATTCGTTGTAACCGGGGATCACCGGTGCGATGCCGATTCCGGTGGTGATGCCCTCGTCTGAGAGCGTCTTCATCGCCCGAAAGCGAGCCTCGGGGACGGGCGTATAGGGCTCGAATGGGTTCGACCGCTCCTTTGTGAGAAACGGAAGCGAGAAAAAGACCGAGAGCTTTGAGAGGCGTTTGAGGACGTCGAGGTCGCGGGTGACGAGCGGCGATTTTGTGACGATTGCGACCGGAACGCGAAACTCGGCACAGACCTCAAGGCACTTTCGGGTCAACTGATATTCAGCCTCGAGCGGCAGATATGGGTCGGTCGCGAACGAGAAATCAAGATGCGGCATTCGGTCGCGAGTTCGTTTGAGCTCCTCGCGAAGTAGCTGCGGGGCGTTGGGCTTGACGACGATCTTGGTTTCGAAGTCCGTACCGGCACCGTAACCGAGATATTCGTGATACTGCCGTGCGAAACAGTATGTGCAGCCATGAACGCAGCCGCGGTAGCAATTTACCGTGTAGCGAAAACCATCTTCCCAATCCGATGCAAAGGCCTTTGTGATGATCTTTTTGGTCGAGGTCTCCTCAAAGACCTCGAGCTTGGTCGGCGGCGGCTCGCCGACGTATTCCGCCGAATAGCGGTCATAGGGATTGGGTGGGTTCGTAATCTGTCGCACAGATGCAACATTATCGCATCCTTACACAAATGGCAATTATCACCGCAGAGACGCCGAGACGCAGAGAACAGGATTTGACGAGGAGCGAGGAGGTGTTTTCAGCACGATAATCTCCCGAGTTTCTCGGCGGCTCTGCGTCTCCGCGGTTAAAGCTCCTGCTGCATCAGGAGGTCGGTTTGCGGGTCGGAGCCGAGCTGGAAAACATGGCTGCCAACAACGCGGAAGCCATTTTTTTCGTAGAACCTTTGGGCCCGCGGGTTGTATTCCCAAACGCCGAGCCACATAACATCGCAGCCGAGCTCGCGTGCGGCGGCGAAGCACTGGTCCATCAGTGCCTGCCCGACGCCCTTTCCCAGAAACTGCTGGTGTGAATAAAGCCGGTTGAGCTCGATCGGCCGTTCGGCGGTGATGCCCTCTTCGATGGCACCGACGGTCAGCTTTGCATAGCCGGCTGCCTCGCCTTCAATCTCCGCGAGCAGGAAGATATTCTTCGGGTCGGCAAGCTCCGCCGCGACCGTCTCGCGGCTAAAAGCCTCGGCCATATACGCCGCCATATCCTCCGGCGCATTCTTCGGATGCTCGTGAAAAGCATCCCAGAACGTAACTCGAGCAAGCTCGGTCAGCGTTTCTGTTTCTTCGATCGTCGCCCGGCTTATGATTATCTCAGCCATAAAAAAACAGGATAAACAGGATCACAATGATAAGGATCCGGTTTATCCTGTGTGTCCTGTTTTTTTTGTTCCTTTCACTTACCGCTCATTATCAGCTTAGCGATGGTCTGGAGCTGCATGTTCGAGGTGCCTTCGTAGATGGAGCCGATCTTTGAGTCGCGCCAATATTTTTCGACCGGGTAATCCTTAACGTAGCCGTAGCCGCCGAAGAGTTCGATGGCCTTTGAGGCGACGGCCTCGGCGCATCGCGAGGAGTAGAGCTTGGCGATGGCGGCTTCTTTGATGAAGGGCTTGCCGGCGTCTTTGAGACGGGCGGCGTTGTAAACAAGCAGGCGGGTGGCCTCGATCTCGACGGCCATCTCGGCAAGTTGAAACTGCACTGCCTGGAAATTATTGATCGATTGGCCGAACTGCTCGCGTTCGGCAGTATATTTCAGGGCGGCTTCGTAGGCTCCTTGGGCGATGCCGAGCATCTGGGCGCCGATGCCGATGCGACCCTCGTTAAGCGTTTCGATCGAGACCTTGTAGCCTTTGCCGACCTCGCCGAGAACATTCTCTTTCGGCACTTTGCAGCCATCGAGGATCAGTTCCGTGGTCGAGGATGCCCGAATGCCGAGCTTGTCTTCCTTCTTGCCGACGGTAAATCCTTCGAAATCTTTCTCGACGATGAACGCCGTTATGCCCTTGTAACCCGCCGTCGGGTCAACGGTAGCGAAGAGGATGAAGATCTCGGCTTCGTTGCCGTTGGTGATCCAG
>ERZ1066135.298-NODE-298-length-35053-cov-7.929682_pt1 | contig 35053 bp, 36 predicted proteins | sample MGYA00382782_ERZ1066135 | MGnify/ENA primary metagenome ERZ1066135 (study PRJEB33369, sample SAMEA5778365) | biofilm metagenome | biome: Industrial cooling water; feature: Water cooling tower basin; material: Biofilm | place: United Arab Emirates | collected... | reverse complement strand
CGGTAGAGCAAAGACGCACGAGGCGGCCGATCGGGCACAGCCTCCGCTTGGTATTACTCCTAGGACTTGTTGTCGTTGAGAGTCCACAATGTTTCACGTGAAACAACAATGGGCGGAGCGCGGGGTACTCTCCGCCGCTCCGCCCGTTGAATTTAGTGCCCAGAGAATGTCTCGCTATCGCGATCCGGGCAAGAAGGCCCAGCGTGCCGTGACCCTCGCGACGACGGTCTGTTCGCCGGCCTGGATCTGTGTAGGGACCCCGTCCATCGCCTTGGCTTCCATGGCCATCATCAAGGGCTGTGGCGCTCGGACATCCATGTCTTGGTTCATCAACTCCAAGAGCGGGCCGAGTCGCCCGCCGGCAGCCGTGGCCATCGCTTCAGCATCCTTCTTTGCCAGCTCCACGGCCGCAGCCAGCGCGCTGCGCCGAGCATCGTCGGTGCCCGTGGCAGAGAAATTAAGGCCGGAGATGTTCGTAGCGCCCTTCCGAAGCGCGGCGTCGATCATGCTCCCCACGCGGTCGATCGCGCCGGTGCGTACCCGGATGGTGTTGCTCGCGGCATAGCCCTCGACCTTCGGTGCCGACCCGTCGCGCGGGTAGGACATCTGCGGCTGCAGCATGTAGCCCAGCGTCACCAGGTCCCGGTCTGTCAGCCCGAAGCCGCGCCGCAGTGTATCGAGCACCGCTGCGACGATCTGCGAGTTCTGCCGACCGGCCTCCGAGCCGGTGGTCGCTCGCGTCTCGACGCTGAGCCGCAGCTCCGCGCGATCAGGCGCGACTTCGATCTCGCTGCGGCCCTGCGTTACGATCTGGGGCGTCGACACCGTCAAAGACTGGGCGTGCAGCGATTCTGCGTTCCCCACCAACAGCGCAGCCGCGCATGCTTTAAGTAGCGTTCTGAACATATTTCATCGTCCGATGGTCACATAGTGGACTGACGCGGCCGTGGTCCGTTGGACTCGAACCGCGTCGCCGCCGGCATCACAACAACTTGAGGCTCAGTAATACTCCAGTACCGTGCGACGTTGAAGCACGAATCCAGCACCGTCGCGCACGAACTCGAGGCGAATCATCGCACCACCGGCTACCCGACAGTTGGTTCCAGGTTCCGTCCGAAGCACTCGGAAGACGATGCCTGGGCGACTCGGATCTCCCACAAGTGAGTCCAATAGGACAAGCTCTGTCGGATCCGAACGACTCCGGCACGACGAAGGCAACTCCGGATGTAACACGCCTTGTGCAGCGAGGCGTCGGGTAACGTCCGCGGGTCGACCTTGCTCCAGTTGTGCGACCACCTCCACCGCAAACGCGCGCTCGGCTTGCGACGGACCTGCGGAACAATAGACCGGACCTCTGAGTGCGCTCTCGCACGATGAGCCGAACTCGAATCGAAGGCCCTTCGCGCGGCCCGCGCCGATCTCCTTGACGACCTCACGAACGAAGCTACTCGCAAGAGGAGACGGCGAGGTGACCTGAGCATCCAGAGGCCAGAGCTGAACGAAGAAGGGGACGATAAGACCGAACCGAGACAGAACAACGCGAGACACTCTCATGGCCGACGCTCCGCCGACAGTATAGAAGATGGATTGCACACTAGCTGCCGCGATCAGTACGGCGGTTTGGACAGGCCACAGGCCGCAAGCGAGTCATCGACCCATTGCTCGTCGGTGCTTCCTGACCACTGATGAACTGCCTCGTGGGCCGCAGTGTACGCGCGATAGTCGTCGGGACGCTCGAACCCCATCGCGTTGCGCTCGGCGATCCACATGCCACTGGAGTTGCTGTATCCATTCGCAAATGCGTGCTGTTCGAACGAGTGCACGCGCCCATCGGACAGGTAGGCATTGAGCAGCTCACCAAAGGCGACACACTGCTGGTCCCACCATTTGCTGGTCAAAAACGATGCAACGGCAGCAGTTGCCGTGAGTAGGCCGTCATCGATTGGGCTGCTGCAACTCCAGCAATCACCCGACACTGATGAGCGCGCATCCACAGGCTCGGTGATATCCCGAGAGCACGAAACCGAGCATACCAGAACTAGGGCAGCCCAGAGCGTCGCTGAGATGGGCTCGCGCAGCGATCGATAGTTCCAAACAGGCATACTTGTCAACGCAGACCGCCATCGAGAGTGACCGGCAACGCGCGAACGCGCGCTCCCTGATGCCTGACACTAGCCGATGACGTCGGCTCGTGAGGCGACGCAGCGTGCCACTATGTGACGCAGCGTGCCAATCCCGTAACTAACCCCCCTCCATCCACCCCCAACTCCGCCACAGCGAGTCCCCGTCGATCCGCTCCACCACCGGCCGCGGCGGCGACAGCGAGTCCCGCACCCAGCGCAACAACCACACCCGGTCCGTCCGCCGCGCCACCAGGGTGTCTCGCGCCTGCAGGTCCCGCGCCCAGCGCACCCCGGAGGGAGCTCGCACCAACCACGCCGACGCAAAGTGTCCGTACCCGGCGCGGTCCTCCGCGATCCGCTGCTGACAGCGCACCCCGTAGGTCGCCCCTGGGAGCATGCGCTCCGTGTCGTCGGGTGACAGCGTCGACTCCAGCAGGCGGGCCGAATCACGCCGCAGGGGCTGCAAGACCCGCAGCGCGTCGTCGCCCCGCGCACCATCCGCTTCCAGCGCCGTGAGTGCCTCGTCCAGCACACAGGCATCCACGCTGCGGTATAACGCCTCGGCCGCCGGCCGCGCCAACCCCATTGCCCACATACGGGCGATGAGCTGCGCCCCCCAGCTCTCCCGGATCAGCACCAGGTCCTGACTGTCCCGCACGCCAGCGGCGGCGACGACGGCACCCAGGTCCGTGCGGAACGAGGTGAAGATGCTCTGGTGCTGCGCTATGCGGATCGGCATCACGAAGATCACCCCGCACACGCCCGCCGCGACGAACGACGCGTACGTGCCTTCGCGCAGCAAGGGTGCACGCGGCCAACGCGCCTGCAACACGGATGGCACCTGCGCGATCAGGAGCGCCACCAGCGGCGCTGCGGGATACAAGAAGCGCGGGCCCAGGTAGAAGCCATCGTGCCAGTACGCGATGTACGCCAGCACCCCCATCCCCACGGCCAGCGCGAGGTAGCGTTCCACGCCGCGCATCGTGCGGCCCCACGCGATCGACAACGCCACCGGCACCAGCACCGGCACCGGCGTCTCGAACATGAAGTCGTTGAGCCGGTTCAGATACGCCGCCATCATCGCGATGCCGCGGCGCAGCGTGTGCGGCTCACCCCACGGCGCGTCGTGGAAGCCCAGCCCATGCCCCGCGCCCCAGAGCGCCACATAGCCGAACGTGAACGGGTCGCCCGTCATCTGCTGATTCACCCAGAACATCACCGCCATCGGCGTCGCCACGCCCACGCCCGATGCCAGCCAGGTCTCCCAGCGCCCGAGCCGCAGCGCCCGCCACAACAGCCACGCCCCGGCAGGCAGTGCCCACACCATCGCATCGAGCGGACGGATCGTTGCTGCCACGCCGAGTCCGAGCCCGCAGAGCAGTCCCGCCCACGGCGACGCGCGATCCGTGCGCGTGGCGTACATCAACGCGGCGGCCGCCATCAGGAGGAACGTCAGCGAGGTCACGTGATTCATATGACTCGCCGACTGGAAGATCACGAAGGGCGCGAACCCGAACAGCAGCGTGGCGCCCAGCGCGACGCCAGGCGCGACGCCGCCCCAGCGCAGGGCGAGGGCGAACGCGGCGACCGACGCCGCGCCGAACAGCGGGTTCACCAGCCACATCGCCCCCGCGAGCTCGCCGAGCGCGAGCATCGCCGGTCCACCGGGCGGGAACTGGCCGAACACGCGGCCGTCGAGTTCCACGAGGTGCATGATGGAGCGGAACTCCGGATGCGCACCGGCCTCGAGCGTCAGCTGGCCCGCCGTGAAGATGCGGGCCTGGATGGCCTGCACGATCTCGTCGATCAAGAGCGGACGGCGATCGAAGATCCACCACGCATCGAACGCATAGACCCCAAAGGCCACCGCGGCGACGATGGGGATCGCCACCACCGGTCGTTGCTCCCACGCATGCACGAGCGGCGCGACGGCACGTGGCACCACATCGCCCAGCGTGGAGCGGTGGATCACCCACACCAAGAGGCCTGTCACGAGTCCCACCAGCGCGGTGCCACTCCACCACCCGTCCGCGGAATACTGCACCAGCGTCAGCTCGACCTCGAGCCACGCGCCGACGGGGAACAGCGAGAGCACCACGATGGCGATCGCGATCGCGGCCCGGAGCAGCGCGACCGCTCGCGTGGGCGACACTGCGCTCACGCCGACCCGCTGGTCGCCATGCCCTGCCGTCGTCCGCGCTCCACCTCAAGCACCAGGTTCTGCAGGTCAGCCGGCGAGATCCCCGGCACCCGCGAGGCCTGTGCCAGTGTCGTCGGCCGCAGGGCGGCCAGCTTCTGCCGCGCCTCGAACGACAGCGTGGTGAAGGTCTCGTAGGCCAGCCCGACGTCGAGCGCGAACTCGCCCATCTGTGCCATACGGTCCGCCGCCTCGCGCTCGCGCACGAAATACCCCGCGTACTTGAGCTCCAGCTCGGCGCTCACCAACGCCTCGCGCGGCAGCGAGGCGCCCACGCCGCACAGGGCGAACAACTCCCGGAGCCCTACCTCGTTGCGCTTGGCCAGCTCCGCCACCCGCACCGCGTGCGCCAGCGGCGACGATCCGCGCTCGGCCAGCAACAGCGCAACGGCATCGGGTCGCACCGACGTCGCCTCGGCCAATTGCGTCGCCTCCTGCACCGCCGAGAGGCGCTGCTCGACGATCGCGGCTTCGGCGGGCGTGTAGAGGCCGCAGGCGCGTGCGATGGGTGCGAGGCGCGCCAGGGCGTTGTCCTGCCGCACGGTGAGCCGGTACTCCGAGCGCGACGTGAACAGTCGGTAGGGCTCGTCCACGCCGCGCGTGACGAGATCGTCCACCAGCACCCCGATGTAACTGGTCTCACGGCCCAAGCGCACGGGCTCCCGCCCCAGCGCGTGCTGCGCTGCATTGAGACCGGCCAGCGCCCCCTGCCCTGCGGCTTCCTCGTAGCCCGTGGTGCCGTTGATCTGCCCGGCGAGGTAGAGCCCGGGCAGTTGCTTGACGCTCAGCGTCGCGCTGAGCTGCGTGGGCGGCACGTAGTCGTACTCGATCGCGTAGCCCGCCCGCGTCATCTCGGCACGCTCGAGGCCGGGCACGGCGCGCAGCATCGCCAGCTGGTCGTCGATGGGCAGCGAGGTCGAGAGCCCATTCACGTAGAGCTCGTGCGTGTCCTCGCCCTCGGGCTCGAGGAACACCTGATGCCGCTCCGCGTCGGGGAAGCGCAGCACCTTGTCCTCGATCGACGGACAGTAGCGCGGCCCGCGCGTGGCGATGGCGCCGCCGTACATCGCGCTGCGTTCCAGTGCGGACGCCACCACCGCCTTGGTCGCAGCGCCGGCCCAGGTGATCCAGCAGGGCCGCTGCTCGGGGTGCCGGCTGCGCCCATCGACCACGCGGGGCGTGGTCCAGAACACGGACCAGGCGTAGTCGAAGTCCTCCAGCTCGGAGTCCTGCCGCTCGCAGCGGGCGAAGTCGACCGTGCGCCCGTCGATGCGCGGCGGCGTGCCCGTCTTGAAGCGCTCCGTGTGCAGGCCGAGGTCGCGCAGCTGATCGCTGAGATGCGTGGTCGGTGCCTCGCCCGCCCTCCCGCCGCCGATGGCGGTGTCGGTGCCGATGTGGATGCGGCCGCGGAGGAAGGTCCCCGTGGTGATGACCACGGCGCGGGCCCGGAGCGTGCGACCCTCGATGGTGCGCACTCCAGCCACCGCCCCGCCTTCGATGAGCAGCCCCGCCACGGTGCCCTGCACCAAGCGCAGGTTCGGTAGCCGTTCCAGTTCGGCGCGGACGGCCACGCGGTAGCGCGCCCGGTCTGCCTGCGCGCGTGGGGCCCACACCGCCGGGCCCTTGCTCCGGTTGAGCATGCGGAACTGCAGCGTCGCGCGGTCCGTGGCGCGACCCATGATGCCGCCCAGCGCGTCGACCTCGCGCACCACCGTGCCCTTCGCAATGCCGCCGATGGCGGGATTGCAGGACATCTGGCCGATGGTCTCGAGCGCCGAGGTGACGAGCGCCGTGCGTGCGCCGGCCCGCGCGGCCAGTGCGGCGGCCTCAGCCCCCGCGTGGCCGCCGCCGATCACCACGACATCGAACGCGTCCGCGTGCATTGCTGAAGTATGTGCAGGGCACGTAGGTTGGGGCCAATGCCGATTCCGCTGACGGGCGACCAGCCCAGTGTGTGTATCCGCCGCGAGGCCTTCGACCGCTCGGGGTTGACGCGCGCCGCCATGGACGAGCGCTTTGCGCTCACCGCCGACGATTTCCGGGTGGAGGGCGACCTCATCGTGGTGGGCCCGCTGTATGGCGAGCACGTGACCACGCTGGTGGACGAGCTGGAGGAGGCCGGGCTGGTGTACTACGAGGACTTCTTTGAGTGGAGCGGGAACTGGCCCGAATGGGTGCAGGTGTGGCTGATGGGGGTGAAGGGGGAGGGGTGAATCGCGGCCCAAGACGAAGAAGGCGCCATCTGATGCTCAGATGGCGCCTTCGTGATTTTGTAGTGGTGCTAGTTAGCGTCCAAGGTGCTGCTTGAAGAAGGCTACCGTCGCCGGCCAGGCCTGCTTCGCCGCCGCCGCGTTGGCCTCGTTGCCGTCCTGTGCCCGCAGGAAGCCGTGGCCTGCGCCGTCGTAGATGGAGTAGCGGTAGGGCTTGCCCAGCGCCTTCATCGTCGAGTCGATGGCGGGGATGGTGGCGTTGACCCGCTGGTCGTTCTGGCCGTAGAGGCCGAGGACCGGGACTTTGACGCTGGCGAGACGCGGGAGTGCATTCGCGGCGAGCCCGCCGTAGTAGACGACCGCCGCGCCGAGTCCTGGCGCCGCCGCGATCGCGTGGTTCCACGAGGCGGTGCCGCCCCAGCAGTAGCCCACCACGCCATAGACCTTCTTCGCCGCCGGCAGGGACATCCCGTACTGCCCCGTGGCGGCGACCATCGCACTCATCTTGTCGGGCGTCACCCGCTGGATGAGCGCGCGCGCCGAGTCGGTCGGCAGCGAGTCGCTCGTGGCGCCGCCGCGCTCAATGGACAGGAGGTCGGGCGCGATGGCGATGAAGCCGTCGGCCGCCGCTTGGTCGGCCACGCCGCGTACCCAGGAGGACAGTCCGAAGATCTCGTGGATGACGACCACCACGGGCGCGTTGTCGCGACGCTCTGGGTACACGACCCACGCCATGATCGAGTCCATGCCGGGAACGGCGATCTTGACCCACTCGGCGTGGCGCGGCGAGGCCGCGAGGCGGGCGGCGACGGTGCCCGCACCGGCGGGGATGGTGGTGTCCTGCACAAGACCACTCGCCGCCCCCGTGTGGGCGCTGTGCTCGGCGTGCTCGTCGGACGGCGCCGCGACGCTGGCGACCGGACGGGAGAGGAAGGCCGCGGCGCCGAGGGCGGCGCAGGCGAGGCCGGCGGCGAAGGAGAGGAGGTGGCGGGGCATCACGGGCTCGATTGGGGCAAAGAGGGAACTGCAGTCACCTATAAAGAATATCGAAACCGGGCGACGGGTGCCCTGCGAGGACGAGGCTTGGGGTCAGACCCCTCGGTCAGGTTGAGGAATACCCAAACCAACGCCTCATGGCCGATCGCGACATTCCCAGCAACGAGGAGTTGGCCCTCATGCTGTTTCGCTCCGCTGAGGAGGCGTCTCGGGAAGTGCCCGATTGGAATGCGCCCGACGAGGAATGCCATGACGGCGCGGACGAGCTACCGTTCTGAAGGCACACTGACCGGTCGTCCCGATCATCGACCGACATCTTTCCCGACGCCATGCCCAAGAAGCGGGTCTTTCAATCGCTCGAGGCCACACTCGTCGATGTCCAGATCAATGGTCCTCGCTCCGGCCGCGGAAGCACCAAGAGTTCGGTGGCGCTGCAAGTTCGGGTGGACGATCACGGCGAACCCCGCTACGAATGGCTCGCCGTCGTCAACACGCCGGTGCGCACCCGTATCCGCGAGCTGATGGCAGCACCGGACTTCGTGATGGGGCATCGCTTCGCACTACTGCTGAACGAGGCCGGGCAGGTGGAGGGGTTGCAGCGGGTGGAGGGCGAACACGCGACATGACGCCCTGCTCGACATCGCGACAGATGCGTGCCTCGCGGGGCGCTGAGGCGCCGGCAGCGATCAGCGCGAAACCGACCGAGCGGCGCGACCCGTACACAGATCGATGACGTCACCCGACCTCGCCTTCCTCGCCCTGCAAGCGGCCGTCGCCGGCCGCTTCTCCCTTGAGCAAGAGCTCGGACGCGGTGGGATGGGGGTGGTCTACCTCGCGCGCGATGTGCAGTTGGAGCGTCCGGTGGCCATCAAACTGCTGGCGCCGCACCTGGCCGCGCGCGACGACATGCGCCGGCGCTTCCTGCGCGAGGCGCGCACGGCCGCGCAGTGCTTCCATCCGCACATCGTCCCGATCCATGAAGTCGCCGAGGCCGGCGACCTGGCCTGGTTCGTCATGGGCTACGTGCCGGGCGAGACGCTGGCGGAGCGACTGCGCCGCGCCGGGCCGCTCACCGCAGAGCAGCTCCGCCGGGTCGGCCGCGAGATCGGCTGGGCGTTGGCCTACGCGCACGAGCGCGGCGTGGTGCACCGCGATGTGAAGCCCGAGAACATCCTGCTCGAGCAGGGCACCGGCCGCGCACTGATCACCGACTTCGGCATCGCGTGGCAGGAGCCCCGCGCGGGCAGTGGCACCAGCACCCCAGCCACCGGCGAGGTGATGGGCACGGCACGCTACATGGCGCCCGAGCAGGCCCTGGGCGAAGTGCTCGATGGGCGTGCCGACCTGTATGCGCTGGGCGTGACGCTGTACGTCGCGGCCACGGGACGGCATCCCTATGAGGGGCGCAACGCGATCGCGGTGATGGTGCAGCAGCAGACGCAGCCGGCCGCCAGCGTACGACAGCACGCGCCGCGTCTGCCGGCCGCCCTCGCCGACGCGATCGACCAGTGCTTGGCCCCCGCGCCAGCCGACCGCTTTGCCAGCGCGGCGGCCTTCGTGGCGGCGATCGAACGCAGCCCGGACGGCGCCGAGCTGGCTGTCGAAGCGCGCCCGGCCCGCGCGGCCGCGCAGGGGACGCTGGCCCTGCTGGACTGGACATTCGTCATCGCGCTCTGCGGTGTCTTCTTCGTGCTCGGCGAGTCGTCTGGCTGGCTCGGCCGCGCGATGATGACCGGGATCGTGCAGGCCGTGCTGGCGGGCGTCACGACCGCCACGGCGCTGCGGGCGGGCGAAACACTGGTCGCCGCCCGCCGCGCGCTGCGCGAAGGCGCCAGCGCCGCTGACGTGGCCGACGCCATCGCGCCGCCCCCCGTGGTCCCGGATCAACCGGCATCGCGGCTCAACGCCTTCAGTTTGTTGCTGGCCGGCTTCGGGCTGGCCTTGGCGCAAGGGACACTGAGCAGCGCGGGCCTTCCGGACCTGATCCAAGGCCCGATCGGCATCCTCAGCTTGCTGCTGCCGCCCCTGCTGGTGCACCGCGGTCTCAACACCGCGCGCCGCGGCGGGACGCTGTCCGCGTGGTGGTACAGCGTCGTGCGCAAGCCGCTGGCCGAGCGCCTGGTGGGATGGTTGGGCGGACGTCCCAACGCGATGCCGCGGGCGCTTCCGGCCGATGCGCCCACCGAAGTGTTGCTGGGTCAGGCGGCGGAACAGATCCTGGCCCGTCTGCCGCAGTCCGCGCGTGAGCAGCTGCCGGCGCTGCCCGCCGTCGCTGCGGCCCTGGCCGCAGAGGCGGCCACGCTGCGTGCCCGCGCACTGGCGCTGAGCGGCGAGCAGCGGCAGTTGCGGGCCGCGGCGGCGTCACCGGCGCACGACGCCTCGCGCCAAGCGTTGGCCGACGAGCAGGACCGTGTACAGCAGCGACTTGGCACGACCATCGCCGCGCTCGAATCCATCCGACTCGACCTGCTGCGCCTCGAAGCTGGCCAGACGCAGCCCGGCGTGCTCACCGAGCAGATGGATGTGCTGCGCGACCTGCAGCGGCATGTCGATGCGGTGCAGGAGCTTCGACGGGAGCTGCAGGAACCCACGTCGGTGCGCGAACGCTCGTGAGGCAGTCGAGCGGCGAACCCGGGGGTCCGCTGCGGCGGCGGCGCAGGACCACCAGTATCTTCAACCCAACGACCCCTCTCGCCCCTCTCAACTCCTCCCATGCTCAACGCCACCACCCTCTCCTGTTCCATCACCTGTAAGGATCTCGACGCCTCGCTCCGCTTCTATCGCGACGCGATCGGCTTCAACGTGGCCAATACCTGGGAGCACGAGGGCCGCGTCGTCTCGGCCGTGGTCCAGGCCGGCAACTGCAACATCGTGCTCAACCAAGACGACGGAAAGCTTGGCTGGGACCGCATCAAGGGGCAGGGCTTCTACCTGCAGATCAACGTCGCCGCCCCGGCCGATGTCGATGCCGCCGCCGCCCGCATTGCCGCCGCGGGTGGCACGCTCATCGACGAGCCGACCGACCGCCCGTGGGGCACGCGCATGTTCCAGTTCCGTGATCTGGACGGCTTCAAGCTCGGCGTGTCCACGCCACTGAGCGCGTAGCGCGCCGTACGACCGTCTCGTGTGAGGGCTGCGGAGCAAGATGTGCCTCTGCTCCGCAGCGCTCATCGGTCGGTCAGAAGCGCCAGCCCACGTTGATGACCCGGACCGTGGGGATGTACTGCGCGAAGTCGCTCGGGGCACCCACGATCCGTTTGAGTCCGAATCCCGCACTGATGGCGAGCCGATCGTCGGCACCCACCATCCACGTGTGATTCACATCGAAGCCATACCCGAAGTGGGTGCCACCCTTCACGGCGTCGTCCTCCGGGCTGATCGATGTCACGCCCAGCTTGACGCCGAGGTTCCACCCGTCGAAGGCCTGACCCGACGGGTAGTACCGCGCGAAGACGTCTGCGTTCACGTAGCGGTCATCGCTCCGCGAGAAGGTGGATCCGCCGGCCCCCACCGTCACCGACGGGGTGGTGGCGATCTCCAGTTCGGCATTGAACAGATCCAGCAGCAGGCCGAACGGGTTCGCCGAGATGACGGTGCGCCGGACGGCGCCCCCGGTCGGGTCCTGTGCATGGACCGGAGTGGTCGCGACGCTGAGCAGGGCACCCAGGAGCAGTGGGGTCAGGACACGCATAGGTCGGGCCAAGGAAAGGAAGGAGATGGTGAGGTACACGAATCTGTCCCGCGCGTGCCGCGGAGGGCTAGGGGCGTGGGCCGCCGAGCGCCCGCGCGGCGTGGTTGCGTGTTGGTACACCGCTACAGCAGCTCCGCTCCCCACGCCAGCACTGTTTCCTCCATCCAATACTTCGCGGCCCACGGCACGGCACCTGCCACGAAGCCGACGTGCCCGCCGTAACTGGGAAAGTGGCACCGCAGCGCTGGGTTCGTCGCGGCCACCGCGCGCACCTCGTCGAGCACCGCGACGGGCAGGAACGGGTCATCCACCGCATTGAACAGCAGGGTGGGCACCCGAACCGTCGGCAGGAAACGCAGCGCACTGCAGCGCGTGTAGTAATCCGCCGCGTCACGGAACCCATGGATCGGCGCGGTGACCACATCATCGAACTCCCAGATCGTACGTACCCGCGCCAGCGCCGCTGCATCGACGATCCCCGGGAACCGCTCCAGCTTCGCGAGCGTCTTCGCCCGCAGCGAGCGCACGAAGAAGCGACCGTACACCCGCGCGAACCCGCGCTCGATCTGCCGCGCGCAGCGCGCCAGGTCGAAGGGCACGGAGACCGCCACCGCGCCACGGACCTGTGGCGGCGCATTCGCGCCCTGCTCGCCGAGCCACTTGCAGAGCACATTCCCGCCCAGCGAGACCCCCACCACGAGCAGGGGGCGTGCCGGATCCTCGGCGGCAATGCGCCGCAGGGCGAAGTCGGCGTCGTCGGACGCGCCGCTGTGATACGCCCGCGGCACCCGGTTGACCATCGCCCCATCGCAGGTCCGCCAGAGCACGAGGTCGGCGCCCCAGCCCCGCGCCCGCGCCGCCCAGAGCAGTGCCCGGGCGTAGCTGGACCGTGTACTGCCCTCCAATCCATGGAAGAGCACCACGCGCGGCACCCCCGGCCCGGCGTCGAGGCGCTCGACACTCATGACATCGCCGTCGGGTAACGGCCACTGCTCGCGCCGCGTCGGGGGCATGGGCACGCGGCGGGCCAGCTTGCCCCAGACCGTCGGCAGATGGGGGCCGGGGAGCCACCAGGGTGGCTGCGGCACGGCCGGCAGTGGCGCGCCGACGCCGCGCTCCTCAATAGATTCAAGCTGGTCCATAAATGCTCCTCACAAGCTAACCGCGAGTCCGTCCGTGGAGGTCCAGATCTTCGGCGTGGCCAACCACGCCGACGTCCGCAAAGCCCAGCGCTTCTTCGCTGAACGTCGCATCAAGGTGCACTTCGTGGACTTCAAGATCCGGGGCCCGGCCGTCGGCGAGCTTCGCCGCTTCGCCGACAAGTTCGGCGTCACCGCCCTCATCGACCGCCACTCCAAGCGCTATGCGGCCCTCGGCTTGGGCGCCGCGCGATACCCGGACGCTCGCTGGCTGGAACTCCTCGCGGATGAGCCCCTGATGCTCACGATGCCCCTGGTCCGCTGCGGGTCCAAGCTCTCGCTCGGGCTCGACGAAGCCGCGTGGGCCGCGTGGGTGGCCGCCGCATGACGGCACGACGCCATCGTTCCATCGGCACGCTGATCGCATGATCGCCGCCTGGATCGGATTCATCCTCTTCGTCGGGGTCATCCTCGCCATCGACCTCGGCGTGCTGAACCGCGAAGCGCATGTGGTGAAGATGAAGGAGGCGCTGACCTTCGCGGCCTTCACCATCGCGCTGGCCTGCGGCTTCGCGGTGGTCGTCTACTTCGCCTACGACGCCCACTGGTTCGGGCTGGGGAACAGCGTCGACACGGTCGACAAGGTCGTCAACGACGGCCGGCTCGCTGCGGTCAAGTTCCTCACGGGCTACGTCATCGAACTCTCGTTGTCCATGGACAACGTGTTCGTCATCGCGCTGATCTTCGCCCATCTCCGCGTCCCGCCCCAGTACCAGCACCGCGTGCTCTTCTGGGGCATCCTCGGTGCGCTGGGCATGCGCGGGGCGATGATCGCGGTCGGCGCCGGTCTGGTCCAGCGCTACCACTGGGTCATCTATCTGTTCGGCGTGTTCCTGGTCTTCACCGCACTGCGGATGCTGTTCGCCAAGGACGCCCACGGGTCGCCGAACGAGACCTGGATCATCCGGCAGGTCCGGCGCTACTTCCCGGTGACCGATGCCTACCACGCGCAGCACTTCGTGGTGCGGATCGACGGGCGCCGCTACCTGACGCCGTTGGCCATCGCCCTGATCCTCGTCGAGACGACCGACCTGATCTTCGCGGTGGACTCCATCCCCGCGATCTTCGCGATCACGGCGGATCCTTTCCTGGTCTTCACGTCGAACGTGTTCGCGATCATCTGCCTGCGCTCGCTGTATTTCGGGCTTGCGGGCTTGATCGAGAAGTTCCGCTACCTCAAGGTCTCGCTGTCGCTGGTCCTGTTGTTGGTCGGCATCAAGATGCTGACGGCGGGGTACCTCAAGGCGTGGCTGGGTCCCAACGTGAATTTCTGGTTGCTCGGGGTGATCTTCGCGATCCTGATCGGTGGGGCCGTGGCGTCGATCCTGCGTCCGTTGCCGCCGGCCGAGTGAGGGGGTTCGCGTCAGTCGCGGCCCTCCTCGGTGCCGCGGCCCTCGGGGCGCAGTCGACGGAGCCGCCACCGCGCCCATCCATCGCCAGCGACTCGATCACCTACGCGACACCCGCGGTCCAGCGCCTGGTCGAGTCCGCGGTGGCCCGCAACCACCGGGTGCCCGCCGCGTTGGGAGGGTACACCGTGCGCGCCGAGAGCGAACTCTCGGTCGGCGGCCTGCGCCGGGAGGGTCAGGAGCTTGCGTTCACGATCGAGCAGACGAACTCCGAGCTGACCTGGGATCGCACCGGGGCCTTCGCGCAGCATGTGACGGGCTACCGCGTCCAACAGCTCGGACTCACGTTCGCCATGCTTCCCATGTTCCGCGATGCCTGGGTCGTGCCATCGCTCTATGGGAATCGGCTCGCGCTGCTCTTCGGGAGCGACTCGGCGCGCCGCGGCGGACGCGCGACCGAGCCGGGTCGACGGGTGCTCGCTGTGCATCCGCTGGCCGATGACCACGAGCGCTACTACCGCTTCCGTGGCGGTGATACGGCCTATGTGATCGTCACGGGGGATCGCTCCATCCCGATCGTGCGTCTCCTCGTGACGCCGCGCGAGGATCTTGAGACGCCCGCGGTGCTGTTCACGGGCGAGCTGGACCTCGATGTGGACCGCGCCCATCTCGTGCGCATGCGTGGCGCGTTCGCACGCGCGGGTGCGCGGAGCGGCGGCCCGCTCGGCGCCGTGCTCCAGGGGGTGGCCAATGTCGAACTCATCAACCGCGAGCTCGACGGCCGCTTCTGGCTGCCATCCGAGCAACGCTTCGAAGTGCACGCGAGCACCATGTTGCTGGCCGACACGCGCGCTGTCTTCCGCATCGTGACTCGCTTCGGGGACTACCAGATCCGTCCTCCGTCCAGTGCGGCGCAGGCACTCGATACGCTGCGCGTGCAGCGGCATGCGCTCTCGCTGGCCCCGCGCGATTCGTTGGCCTCCTTTCGTGAGTGGCACGACGATCTGGGCACCCAGTCGGCGGCCGTCTCCGCACGGGACTTCGACGATGTGGCCCCGCCCTTCCTGCGCGCCGACGGCCCGCCGCAGCTCCTGTTCCAGGCCGAGAAGCTGGGTGACTTCGTGCGCGCGACGCGCGTGGAGGGTCCGTTCACCGGCGCCGGGCTCACGCTGCGGCTCCGCGACGCGGCGCCCGGCGTCACGCTGCGGGCGACGGCCGGGTATGCCTGGGTCGAAGAGACCGTGCGCGGCCGCGCCATCGCGGAGTGGAAGCGAGGTCCCTGGATGCTCGGCGCTCGCGTGGGTCGCGGGCTCGACATCACCAATGACTTCCGGACGCCCATCGACTCCGGGCCCAACATCGGCGGCTTCTTCGGTACGCTCGATCCCTACGATTATGTGGACCGCCGCAGTGCCACGGCGCAGGTGGTGCGCAAGACCGGCGACCGCTACGGCTCCGAGTGGCGACTCGATGTCGGGGCGGTGAACGACCGCGGGATGTCCGCGCGGTGGATCACGCCGATCTGGCGCGGTGAGACCCCACGGCTCAATCGCGGTGTGCGCGAAGGGAGCTACGCCCGGAGCATCGTCACCTACGATTGGCGGCCCGATGTCAGCGGGGAGCTGCTGCGCACCGGAGTGGGCGGCCGCCTGTTGTACGAGCGTGGCGATGGCGCGCTCACCTACCAGCGCCTTGAGGGCCGCGTCTCGTCGCGCAAGAACTGGGGCCGCCTGACGCTCGGGCTTCGTGGCGACGCGGGGCTGCTCCTTGGCGATACACCGCCACCCCAGCAGCTCTTCGAGATGGGCTCGTTGCAGGGACTTCCAGGCTACGGCTACAAAGCCTTCGCCGGCACGCGGGCGGTGCTGGCGCGCACCATGGTGATGTATCGACTGCCGCTGCTGGAGGCTCCGCTCCGCCTCACCTCCCGGCGCTGGATCCCCGGCCCGTCGCCCGCTCTGGCCTTCGGGCTGCAGGCCGGCCGGGCGGACGCGCCGACGGACGCGGCGCGCGCGTCGGTCCGGGCCCTCGGTGAGTCCTGCGCGCTCCCCGCGATGTCGACATGTGTTCCCGTGGCGAGCCCGAGCGATGGATGGCGTGGGTCTGCGGGTGCAGGGCTGCGCTTCTTTGGGGGTGCGGTCAGTCTATTGATGACGCGGCCTCTCGACGGGAAGGGCTGGCGCTTCGTCTACGCGTTCGGCGGTCAGCTCTGATGAGCGCCGATACCCCGGTCGTCAGGTTCAGCTGGGGCGTTGAAAGCGCCACCAACAGACCATCACAGTGATGCAACGCGACACTGACGCGGGCGCTCCGTGGCAGCCACACCGCGCAAATTGTTCCAGTGGAACACGTTAGCGAGGCCCATCGCCGCAACGACGGATCGGCGCCGCCATCGGCCGCTGTGATAAAAATCACAGCACCGCGCCGACGCTGTGACGATATTGCGTCGTGAGTACGAGTTGCGGGAGTGTCTCCGGACTACTACACTCTCCAATTCGTACGGTCAGTTGTTCATCAATTTACGTGGAGAATCCCGTCGTGGGAACGTTCTCAGGAATGCAGCGCTCGCTCTCGCTGGTCGCACTCGTCCTCGCCTTCGGCGCCTGCCGCGACGTCGAGGTCACAGCGCCCGATGCGGATACTCCCGATGCGCCGCCGCCATGCACCACGCCGGATTGCGCGACCTTCCGTTCGCTGTCGTCGACCCAGGTGGCGTCGCTCGTGAACACGAGCCTCACGATCACCACGACGGCCATCAGCAATTCGGGCACCGCGTCGCGCATTGAGGCGCAGCTCAACACGCTCAAGACCGCCCACGCGGCCGGTAAGATGAGCGATGCCCGCTCCGCCTTGTTGGCAGCGCTCATTGAGATCGACAACGCCATGGCCGATCCGGCCCAGCGCGGCGATCTGGCGGATCTCACCGCGATCCGACTCAATCTTGAGCCGGTCATCATCAACCTGGGTCTCCGCTGATGCGCCGCGCCCACGTCGCGCTGACCGCGCTGGCATCCGTCGCCATCGCATCGTCCGCGCTCGCGCAAGGGTCGGGCTGGCACTTCGACATCGCCCCGACCTTCGTCTCGCATGTGCAGGGCCCACAGGCCAAGCCACTGACCACGCTCGGCGATGGTTCGGTGGCGGGCACACTTGGTGTCGAGGGCATGCTGTCGCGCTCCGGCGGCTTCCCCCTCGGTCTCCGCGTCGGCTTCAGCACGAGCGACATCGAGAACACCTTCATCACGCAGCAGATCTCGGGCGACAATCTGATGTTGCGTGCCCAGCTGCTCACGCATCGCATGCTGGATCAGGGCGGACGTTTCCGCTTCGACATCGGCGCGGGCCTGATGCATTCCGTCACTGAGGCGAACATCCCACAGGCCGGCGTCGCCGCCGGTCTCTACGGGGCGCGCGGGAAGATCAAGACCACCGAGACCGCCCCCCTCATCGGGACCGGTCTGACCTGGAACGTCCTGCGCTCCGGCCCGGTGCGGGCTGGTGTCCGCGTCGGCGCTGAAATGGCGTTCACGCAGGATCAGTCCACGGTCGTCGTCCCGATCGGGATCCAGATCGGCCGCTAAGTTCGTCAGTCGACGCCGACCGGCATAGATTATGCCGGTCGGCGTTCTTCGTTTCTGCCACTCGTCCCACCATCTCCGGATCGATATGCGTTCGCGAACCACCCGCATCCTCTGCTCGGCCGCTGTGCTCACCCTCGCCGCGATCGCCGCCTGCGCGCCCGCGCCCGATACCGCTGAGGACGCCTCCGTCCCGGTGCCGGCGGATGCCTTCGATCCGATGGCCGAGGCCCTCAGCAAGATGCAGCAGGGCGACGGACTGGCCGCCGCCGAGAATCTGCGCATCCTGTTGGCCGCGAATCCCGAGCACTACGGCGCGACGTATCAGATCGCCCGGGCGCTCGACATGGCGGGCGTCCCCGTCGAGGCCCGCACGTACTGGGAAAAGTCGCTGGCCATGGCAGAGCAGTACCAGGACAGCGCGAGCCTCAGCTTCATCCGTGAGCGTCTTGCCCGGCCCGATACCTTGTCGGACGAGCAGCGCATGACCCGCGGGGTCGATCTGATGTATCGCCTCAATGACCCGGCGGGCGCGGCCGTGCTGCTGCGCGAGATCGTCCAGCGCAACCCGCAGCATTACGGCGCCAACTTCCAGCTCGCGTCGGCGCTGGAGCGCAGCGGCAACGCCGCCGAGGCGCGGCAGTGGTGGCAGAAGTTCGAGCGCCTCGCCGTGGCGATCGGGGACAGCGCGAACCTCGCGATCGCGCGCGAGAAGCTGGCCGCGCGCTAGCCGCCTCCGCGATGCACGCGTGCTGCGAGGCCCCGCGCCCCGCAGCACGCCGGTCGGCCCATCCCCCGAGAACTCCCCGACGAACGCGATCTCGGGCTCCAGCGCGACGCCGAAGCGTGCCGCGACCTGTTCCTGCGCATGCGCGATCACGCGCCGCACGTCGGTCGCCGTCGCCCCGCCCAGGTTCACGATGATGTTCGCGTGGATGTGCGAGATCGCGGCGCCACCGACGCGGTACCCCTTGAGCCCGCACTGATCCACCAGCCGCCCGGCGCCCAGGCCATCCAGCTTCTTGAAGATCGACCCGGCGCTCGGGTGCAGCTCCAACCAGGGGTGGCGGGCCCCGCGCCAGCTCAGATTCTCCTGCATCACCCGCTGCATCGTCGCGGGATCACCCGCCGCGAGCTGGAAGGTCGCCGCCAGCGCCACATGGCGGTGGTGATGCAGCAGCGAGTCGTCATACCCGAACTGCATCGCCGCGCGGTCCACCGACCCGCGTGTGCCATCGTCGAACAGCAGCTCGGCGGACGCGAAGACCTCCTCGATGAAACAAGTGCGCGCCCGCTCAGGGGCCGGTGAGAGGAAGTGCAGGTTCTGCCAGATCGCGCCACCGATGGTGCTGGGGATACCGACATAATGCTCCAAGCCGCTCCATCCGCGATCGACGAGCGGTGGCAAGACCTCGCCGAGCACGACACCGGACTCGGCCCAGAACCGCCCATCGTCTGTCAGCGACCACGCACGCGCCCGGTTGCGGATCACGAGCCCGCGAAAGCCGGCATCGCCCACCAAGATGTTCGCGCCGAGCCCGAGCACGAACCAGGGGAGGTCCAGGGCCTTGGCGGCTGCCACAGCGCTAGCGAGATCGTCGGCCGAAGTGGCAACATACAGGGCGTCGGCCGGACCGCCGATGCGGAAGGTGGTGTACGGAGCCAGGGCCTCGTGTTCGGCGAGGCGCTCGTGCACGAGTCGCGCCCGGAGCGCGGCGCGGACGGCCGGAGTGATCATGGAGCGCATGTGTGACTGAAAGAAACGGGGCATCACGGACCGCCGCTAGCCACAGACTGCACCGCGTCGGTGTGCGTCACGTCGCCCTCGGTGTGGCACTGCTCCTCAGCGGTGCGGGACGGCTGGCGGGGGCACAGCGCGCCGAGCTGGAGTCCTTCATCCAACGCCGCGTGCTGGCCAACGGCCTCGAGGTCATCGTCGTCGAGAACCGTGGCGTGCCACTCGTGACGCTCGAGGCGGTCGTCAAGAACGGGTCGTTCACGCAGACCGCTGAGACGCAGGGTCTCGCGCATCTGTATGAGCACATGTTCTTCAAGGCCAACGAGGACCACCCGCGCCCCGACGGCGTGATGAACCGCGCCGCAGGGCTCGGCGCCGTCTTCAACGCGGAGACCCACGAGGAGAAGGTCAACTACTACCTCACGATACCGGCCGACTCCCTTGAGTCCGGCATGCGACTGCTGGCCTCGGCGCTCCAGCGGCCGATGTTCCTGCCACAAGAGCTCGCCGCTGAGAAGGTCGTGGTGCTCGGCGAGTACGACCGTGCGGAGTCCGAGCCGTTCTGGCATCTGAGCCAGGCCATGGATCGCGCGCTGTGGCGGGAGGCCTTCCCGCAGAAGAACGTGATCGGACAGCGGGCGGTGCTGAGCAACGTCACGCCGGAGCAGATGCGCGAGATCCAGTCGCGCTACTACGTCCCCAACAACACGGCGCTGATCATCGCCGGCGATGTGTCCCCTACGGACGCCTTCGCCCGGGCGGAGCGCATCCTCGGGCCCTGGCCTCGGGGTGCCGATCCCTTCGCCGCGCACCCGGTGCCGCCCGTGCCGCCGCTGCCGCGCGACACCGCACTCATCGTCGAACAGGATGTGCGGTCCGTCGTCGTCATGCTGCAGTGGCACGGGCCGTCGGTCGGGGCCGATCCGGCCGCGACCTTCACCGCCGATGTGTTCTCGGACTATCTGAATCTCGATGGCTCCGCCTTCACGACCCGACTGGTCGACTCCGGTCTGTGGCAGGGCGTGCTGGTCAACTACTACACGCTGAATCAAGTGGGTCCGATCACCGTGAGCGGCCAGACCACGCCCGAGAAGCTCCGCGAGGCGATCCCCGCCCTCATGCGCGAACTGCAGCGGGTCACGCAGCCCGGGTACTTCACGGCCGACAAACTGCGCGAAGTGACCGCGAAGCGCGGCACCGACTCCGCGTTCGGACGCGAGCGCACCAGCGGCTTCGCCCGCACCCTGGGATTCTGGTGGAGTGTCGCCGGCCTCGAGTACTATCTCGACTACAACGACGAGATGGCACGCCAGACGCCCGACGATCTCGTGCGCTATGCGCGGACCTATCTGCTTGGCAAGCCGCATGTCACGGGGGTGATGCTCGATCCCACCACGCGGGCGACGCTCGACCTCAGTGCGGACGAGCTGCGTCGACTCGCCTCGTGGCCCGCGGGAGCGACCCGATGATCGTGCCGCATCGCGCCGCGCGGCTCGCCGCGGGACTCCTCGCGCTCACGTTCGGCCACAGCTTCGGGGCGCGCGCCGCCATGGCACAGCGCGCGGGTGGCATGGGGCTCGCGGACCGCGCCCGCGCCGAGCAACAGGCCCCGCGGCCCGATTCGACCACGACGAGTTGGGAGGTGGGCGGGCTCACGATCATCCATCGTCGCGCGGCGGCCAACCAGATCGTGGTCGCCAACCTGTACCTGCTCGGTGGCAGTCGGCAGGTGACGGCCGCCACGGCCGGCGTCGAGCCGATGTTGCTTGCCGTGTCGGAGCGCGGCACGGCGAACTTCTCGCGCGACGCCTTGCGGCAACGACTTGCGCGCAGCGGCAGTCAGATCGTGACCGCCGTACAGCGCGATTGGTCCCTGCTCAGCCTGCGATCGACCCGCGAGGCCTTCGCCGAGTCGTGGGCGGGCTTCGCAGACCGCATCGTGGCACCGCGCCTCGAGCCGGCCGATGTGGCGGTCGTGCGCGACCAACTCGTCGCCGGCGTCAGGCAGCGCCGCGATTCGCCCGAGTCGTGGGCGGAGCACCTGGCCGACTCCGTGACCTACGCAGGACATCCCTACGGGGTCGACCCCATCGGCACGGAGCAGTCGCTGCGTGCGCTCGACGCCGACGCGTTGCGCGCCTACCACCGTGCGGAGTTCGTGACCTCGCGCATGCTACTGGTGATCGTGGGCGATGTCACGCGCCCCGTGATCGATTCGCTGGTCACCGCGACGTTCGCGACGCTGCCCACCGGGCAGTATCGCTGGACGCTGCCGGACACCTTGCCGCGCCGCCCGACGGATCTCGTGCGAGACGATCGCAACCTGGCCACCAATTACCTCGCCGGGTACGCGCCGGGGCCACGCGCCGGGCATCCGGACTATGCGGCCCTGCGTGTCGCGACCGCCATCCTCTCGGGCGAGCTCTTTGGCGAGGTCCGCTCGAGACAAGCGTTGACCTACGCCGTCGCGGCCCCGTTCAAGGAGCAGGCCGTGGGCACGGTGGGCCTCACGGTGAGCACCACCGAGCCCGAGGCGGCACTGGTCGCGATGCGCAACGTGACGCTTGAGCTGCAGCGCATCGTGATCGACCCGCGGGCGCTCGGGCCGCTCATCCTGCTGTTCATCACCGAGTACTTCCTGAACAACGAGACGAACGCCGCACAGGCCGACTTCCTGGCGCGCGCACAGCTGTACGAGGGCGACTGGCGGCGGCATGCGGACTTCGCTCGGGCCCTGCGGGCGGTGACACCGGCCGACATCCAGCGGGTGCTGCGCACGTACTACCGGGATCTCCAGTTCGCCTACGTGGGCGATCCGGCCAAGCTCGATCCCGCGGTCGTGCGCGGCGCTCGCTGAGCGCATGTTCGCGCTCGCGGCCGCACTGCTGCTCGCGTGCCCCGACTCGGCGCGCGCCGTGCAGGGTACCGAGATGCCCTGGGTGCATGTGGTCGAGCATCTCGGCTGTGAGCGGCTGCGGCTCGCGCAGACCATCGCCACCGGACACCGGCAGCTCCGCGCGCGCGCGACCCGTGACGCCCCGGCGTTGTTGCCACGCATCGACGCCGCGCCACCGGCCCCCACGCCGACCGGCTACGGACTCCTGCCGGCATTGACCACGGATGCCGCATACAGCACGCCCGCACTCAGCGAGACCATCTACTCGCTCGCGTGGCTCAAGGGACAGAGCGACGGAGAGCAGCGGGCGGCCCAGCGTTTCGTGGCGGCGACAGCGTCGGATACGGCATCCCTTGAGCCGCTGATCGGAGAGTACGACCGCCTCAAGGGTCGTCTGCGCTGGCTGGAGGAGAGTGTCGCCTACCACCGGTACTGGCAGCAGGCGGGCGACGATTTCGCGGCGTGGTTCGCCGGCAAGAACGCGCTGGTGCTGCGTGCGCGACTCCTCCGGACGATGCTTGACGACCCCGCGCGTGCGGCGCATGCCGCCGCGTTCCGCGATTCGCTGGCCCGCGACATCGCGCCGTTCACGCGCGCGCCAACGCTCCGCCTCGTGCGACAGGCCGATGGATCGCGGACCTTGCCGATCAGCGTGGTCACCGACATCACGGACTCCGCCTTCCTCGCCGCGTTCCGCGACGCGGTGGAGCGCGAGTGGAACGACAGCGACGCGGCCCGCGAGGCACGGCTGCGGTTCGCGCTCACGCTCACCGTCCTGCCGCCTCGATCCCTGTACCCCGACGGGCCGCCTGCGTCAGGCAGCCCGATCAACGAAGCGGAGCACGTCGCCCGCTTTCCCGCCGATGCGTTCGTGCTCACGACCGGCGGAGCCAGCACGCACGCGGTGGCGGCCCGCTACATCCAGCTCGGGACCGCTGCGATCGGACCGCGCGTGTTGGCCCACGAGTTCGGGCACCTGCTGGGATTCGCCGACGGCTACCTGCGGGGGACGCAGGGGGCCGGCAGCGATCCGTGGGGATTCACGATCGTCGAGTGGAGCGGTATCCTCGACGATCTGATGGGCGCGCCGGGCAGCGGACGCGTGACCCCATCGATGATCGCGCGCGTGATCGAGGCGTACTCGCGCGACTAGCGCTCGCGGCGGCGGAGCACCGAGCGCACCCCTTCTACGCCGACGCCGACCGCGCGGAGCGCGACCGCGCTGTGGTACCACAGATCCGCCGCTTCCTCGGCGGCCCGCGCGGCGTCCCCATCGACACAGGCCGTCGCGAGCTCGACCGCTTCCTCACCCAGCTTCTTGAGGCGCAGGTTGCGATCACCGAGGAGCTTCGCGGTGTAGCCGGTCGGTGCGGCGGCGCTGGCGCGTTCTCCGATCGTGGCATCGAGCCGAGCGAAGACCTCGGGCGCGTAGGCGCCAAAGCACGAGATGGCACCGGTGTGACAGGCCGCGCCGGCCGGCCGGACCTGTGCGAGGACCGCGTCGCCGTCACAGTCCGCCCAGAGAGCCACGACCCGCTGGACATTGCCGCTCGTCGCACCCTTGTGCCACAGACCACGGCTCCGTGAGCGATACCACATCTCGCCGGTCGTCACGGTGCGCTCCAGAGCCTCGCGATCGGCCTGCGCGACCATGAGCACACGACCATCGTCAGCGTCCTGGGCCACGACGGTGACCACTCCACTGCCCTTCGCGAAATCCAAACGGTCCAGGTCGTCAACGTTGCGAATGGCCAGACCTGGGGTGTCGACGCGCTCACTCATCTCGGCGCTCCTGCGCCAAGCACGGCGCGCGCATTGGCGGCCAGCGCCGCGTTGGTCGCAATGGCATTCCCAGCGAAGGCCGTGCGCTGGCCGGCCCAGTCGGTGAACACGCCACCAGCTTCGGTGATGATCGGCAAGAAGGGCGCGGCATCCCACGGGTTCATCACCGGATCCACCATCACCTCGGCGCGTCCGGTGGCGACCAGCAGGTAGCCGTAGGCGTCCCCCCAGCTGCGTGCCACGAAGGCCCGCTGGGCCAGCGCGTCCCAGCCCTCACGCCGCGACAGCTGATCGGGGAAGCGCGTATCCGTCGTGAGCACCGTCGCGTCGGCCATGACCGCGACCGACGACACGCGGCAGCGTGCACCATTCCACCAACAGCCGCTCCCAGGGGCCGCCGCGAGCAGCTCTGCCGTGGCCGGGAAATACGCCGCACCAGCGAGCACCTCGGTGCCTTCGCACACGGCGATCAGGGTGCCCCACAGCGGCACGCCGCGCACGAAACTCTTCGTCCCGTCGATGGGGTCGATGATCCAGCGTCGTCCGGCGTCGCTCCGAGACGCGCCGAACTCCTCGCCCAGCACGCCATCCTGCGGGAAGCGCTCGGCGATCCACGCCCGTGCGACCTGCTCGGCCTCGCGGTCTGCGATCGTCACCGGCGAGCCATCGTCCTTCGTCTCGACCGCGACGCTGGTCCGGAAGTATCGCGCCGCCGCGTCACCGGTCACGCGCGCGACGTCTGCGACGGCCTGCAACAGCGAGTCCCCCGTCATGCGACCCTCCCCCGCTGAGCGTTCATGCCGCGACCTCACGGACCCGCACACCACCGGCGCGCAGGGTCTCCTTGATCGCCCGTACCGTCGTCACTCCATCGTGCACGATCCCGGCGACCAGGGCGGCATCGGCTCGGCCGGCGTCGAGGACCTCGAGGCAATGCTGCGCGGTCCCTGCGCCACCGCTCGCGATGACCGGCACCGCCACCGCATCGGCGACGGCGCGTGTGAGCGCGACATCGTAGCCGGTGCGCGCACCGTCGCGGTCGATCGACGTCAGGAGGATCTCCCCCGCGCCCCGCGCGACGCATTCCTGCGCCCACGATACCGCCTCCAGCGAGGTCGGCGTCCGTCCGCCGTGCGTCCACACGCGATACACCCCGTCGACCAGCTTGGCATCGATGCTGGCCACCACACATTGCGCACCGAACCGCTCGGACGACTCCGTGAGCACCTCGGGCTGCTGCACGGCGATGGTGTTCAGCGACACCTTGTCGGCACCCGCCCGCAGCGCCCGCCCCACGTCGGCGGCCGACCGGACCCCGCCCCCGATGGTCAGGGGGATGAACAGTCGCTCCGCCGTGCGCCGCGCCACATCCAACAGCGTCGCGCGCCCCTCGGCCGATGCACTGATGTCGAGGAAGGTGATCTCGTCCGCCCCTTCCAGTTCGTAGCGCTCGGCGAGCGCCACGGGATCCCCCACATCACGCAGCGACTCGAAGCGCACGCCCTTCACCACGCGTCCGTCCCGCACGTCGAGACACACGATCACACGCCGCGTCAGCACTCAGGACTCCTCCAGCCGGACGGCGCCCTTGGTGCTGAACACCGCGCCGGTCTCGACGAGGGCATCGCGGAGCGCGAAGCCGAGGCCCTTGAACGCGGCCTCGACGATGTGATGCCGGTCGGTGCCACGCAGGACACGGACGTGCAGCGTCACCTTCGCATGATCGGCGAACGAGCGCATCCAGTGGTCGTAGAGCGAAGAGGGCAACGGCCCGCGATAGTAGGGTCGCCCTCCGAGGTCGACGACCACCTGCACCAAGGCATCGTCCATCGGGACGGTGCGCTCGCCGTAGCGCGCCGCGGTGGCCGGGATCATCGCATGCAGCGCGGCCCCCATCGTGATCGCCACGTCCTCGATCAGATGGTGCCGCAGGTCACCCGTCGCCTCGACGGTGAGATCGATCCCCGCGTAACGGGCCAGGGCCACCAACATGTGATCCAGGAATCGCTCCCCGGTCGCGACCGTCGCTGTCCCGGCGCCCGGCGCCATCAGCACCCGGATCGTCGTCTCCTTGGTCTCGCGTCGAACCTCGGTCATGCCCAGAACTCCTCCGCAGTGGAGCGCGCATCGAGCGCTCCGGTGTACAGCGCCATCCCGATCACCGCACCCGCCACGCCCGCCTCGGCGAGGTCCTCCAGATCCCGCGCCGAACTCACCCCACCCGACGCGATGACCGGCACCCCCGCCGCGTCCGCGACGTCCTCGAAGAGGCGCAGGTCCGTCCCTTGTACCAGGCCTTCCTTGTGCACCGCCGTGACGAGCACGCCGGCGAGCGCGAGGTCCCGGGTGTCGTCGATGAAGCGCACGATGTCCACGCCCGTCTGTGTGGCCCACCCACGCGTCACGATCTGCCGGTCGCGCACGTCGGCGGCGACGATGACCGTGTCGGGGAACTCCCGAGCGACCTCGTCGAGCCACGCGCGCTCCTCGATCGCCCGGGTCCCGACCACCACATAGGTCGCGCCGTCGCGCAGCAGCGCCTCGATGCGCGAGGTGCTGCGCACCCCGCCGCCGACCTGCACCACGCCGCCCCATTCGCGCAACAGGTCCCGGATGATCGTCTCGTTATCGCCCCGCCCCGTGGCCGCATCCAGGTCCACCACATGCAGTCGCGAGAAGCCCGCCTGCGCCCATTGCCGGGCCACCGCCACCGGGTCGTCGAGTCGCACGCGCTCATCGGCGTACGAGCCACCGACCAGCTGCACGCACGCGCCGTCGCGCAGGTCCACCGCCGGGATCGCGATCATCGTCCGACCCCCGTGGCGCGCATGGCCGCCTCGGACAACCACGCGCGCACGAAGCGCAGACCTGGCGCCGAGGACTTCTCGGGATGGAACTGCGTGCCCACGACATTCCTCCAGCGCACAGCGGCCGCGAAGCGGTCGGACTCGTGCGTCGCCCACGCGATCACACACGAGGGATCCGCGGCGCGACACGCGAAACCGTTCGCAAAGTACGCGGTGCGAAGATCGCTCGCTGCGAACAACGGATCCACCGCCTCCTCCAGCCCGTTCCAGCCGATCTGTGGCAGCCGGGCGGCGTGCAGCCGCTCGACCCGGCCCGCGACGATCCCGAGACCTCGGCCGGGCCCCTCGTCGCTCTCGTCGAAGAGCAACTGCATACCGAGGCAGATCCCCAAGGTCGGCAGGCCGGCGCGCAGGGCCTCCCGCATCGCCTCGCGGCCCGGTGCCAACGCCGCGGCGGCTGGCCCGAATGCGCCCACCCCCGGGAGGATCAGCGCGTCGGTGTCGATCGCGCGGACCGGATCGGCCTCGACCGACACCGACCGACCGTCGCCGTCGACCGCTTTGATGAGCGAGTGCAGGTTGCCCGCGCCATAGTCGAAGAGGGTCACGCGCATCAGAGCACCTCCTCAAGCACCGCGAGGACCTCCTCCAGCACCGCCCACGGCGCGAGTCCGATGCGCAGCGCGTCCCCGATCACCGGAAGTCCCACCAGCCCGCGCACGGCGATCCCGCGCGCGTACAGCGCATCGACCACCCGGCGCGCATCTGCGACCGGCACGCACACGAAGTTCGCCTGTGACGGCAAGGGGTCGAGGCCGAGTGTCCGCAGGGCCTCGCTGAAGCGGGTGCGCAGTCCCTGCACCTCGGCGGCGATCCCCGCCATCCACGCGAGGTCGTGGGTCAACGCGGCCGTGGCGGCCATCTCGGCGAAGCTGTTGACCTTGTACGGCCCACGCGCCTTCGTGACCTCGGTGATGAGCGCGGGCGCGCCGACGCCGAAGCCGATCCGCAGCCCTGCCAAGCCGAACGACTTGCTGAGGGTCCGCGTGGCGAACACATGCGGGTAACGCACCGCATCGGCCGTGAACACCTCGTCGGCGAACTCCCCGTACGCTTCGTCCAGGATCACGACGCCCGGCGCCTCGCGCAGTACCCGCGCGACGGCCTCGCGGGAGTGCGCCGTGCCCGTCGGATTGTTCGGGGTGCAGAGGTACAGGATGCGTGCGCCGGTCGCCAGCATCGCCTCGGCGTCGAGATCGCCGCTTGGCAGCAGCGGGACACCCACCGGCACCAGGCCGTTGGTCCGTGCGAAGATCGGGATCATCGCGAACGACGGGGCCGGATGCGCGATCACGTCGCCCGGCTGCGCCAACGCGCGCATCGCGGCGTCGAGTAGGTCGTCCGACCCGCAGCCGCAGACCACCGCGTCGGACGGCACGCCGACATACGCACCGGCCGCCGCGGCCAGCCGGTCGGAGTACAGCGAGGGATACTCACTGACATTGCGCGAGGTCCACGCACCCAGGGCAGCGAGCGCCGACGGCGCCACACCCCACTGGTTGGTGTTGTCGCTGAGGTCGATCGTCACGGCGGGACGATCGGCGCGATACGCGCTGATCGTCTCATAGCCGGGCCGCACCGAGAATCCAGTCATTCCACCGTCCACTGCCGCGCGGCGGCGGCATGCGCAGGCAATCCCTCGGCCTGTGCGAAAAGGTCCACGTCCCGCGCCAACGCGGCGGCGCTGGCGCGCGACACCCGCTGATACGTCGTCCAGCGCACGAAGTCCAACGTCGACAACCCTGAATACGACCGCGCCAACCCGCCGGTGGGGAGCACGTGGTTCGCCCCGGTCATGTAGTCGCCGAACGCCACCGAGCTGCACTCCCCCACGAACACCGTCCCCGCATGGCGAATGCGCGGAAGCCACTGCGCGGCCGCCGCGCCCGCGAGCAAGAGGTGCTCGGCGGCATACGCATTCGCGAACGCGATCGCCGACTCCACCGATCCCGCGACCAGCACACCACCGCGCGACGACAGGGCCGCGCGGATCACATCGGCGCGTGGCTCCGCCGGCACGAGGTCAGCAACGGCGCGCTCAAGCGCAGTCGCCCATGCGGCGTCCGTGCTGACCACCACCACCGAGGCCAGCGGATCATGCTCGGCCTGCGCCAGGACCTCGCGCGCCACCACTGCTGGCGACGCCGATCCGTCGGCCAGCACCAGCAGTTCACTCGGGCCGGCCGGAGAGTCGATGCCGACCACCGACGTCACCTGGAGCTTGGCCTCCGCGACGTAGGCATTGCCAGGTCCCACGATCCGGTCCACCCGTGGCACGGATGCGGTGCCGTATGCCATGGCGGCGATCGCGCCGGCGCCGCCCAAGGCGAACACGCGGTCCGCCCCGCCGATCAGCGCGGCCGCCAAGACCACATCGCTTGGCGCGCCATCACCCCCGGGCGGGGAGCAGACGATGATCTCACCCACGCCGGCCACCCGCGCCGGCACCACACCCATCAGCACCGAACTCGGGTACGCCGCTCGGCCGCCCGGCGCGTAGACCCCGACGCGAGACAGTGGATCGGGGCGACGTCCCACGACCACACCGTCGTCCGTGACGGTCTCCACCGCTGTTGGACGGAACGCTTCGTGCACCGACTTGATATTCTCAGCAGCGCGACGCATTGCCGCCACTACGGCGCCATCAACACGTTCGAGCGCCTTCTCCCACCGCTCCCGTGGTACCTCGAGATCGCTCAGCTCGGCGCCGTCCAATTGTCGCGCGAGACGAACGAGCGCGGCATCACCGTCTCGACGAACGTCGGCGATGATCCCACGGACGCGCTCGCTGAGCTCCGCATTCGCGTCGGCGGTCGTCCGCTCGAGCAGCGCCTGGCGGGTCGCGTCGTCCAGTGCTTCCAGCGATCCCGTTGCTCGGAAGAGGCTCATGGCGTGATCCGCTCGATGCGCGTCACGAGGATTCCCTCGCCGCCCAGCGCCTTCAGCTGGTTCGTCAGACGATAGATGGACGCGGACGGAACCACCGCATGTACTGCCACCATAGAGCCACCATTCAAGATATCAACAACAGTAGGCCCATTAATGCCCGGTAGAACCTCCCGCACCTGCGCGAGCGACTCCCGGGGCACGTTCGCCATCAAGTAGCGCTTCCCGCGGGCCCGCAGTACCGAGCCTAACGCTGTGACCAGTTCGTCGAGCCGATCCTTGCGTGACGGGTCATCGACGGTGGCCTGAGCGGCAACGAGCCGCGCGGAAGCGAGCATCACGGTCGCGACCTCCCGGAGGCCGTTGACCTTCAGCGTGGAGCCCGTGGACACCAGATCCACGATGATGTCCGCGATGCCCAGATGCGGCGCGATCTCTGTGGCGCCCGAGACCGGGACCACCGTCACCGCGCGGCCTGCCGCGGCGAAGAACTGTTCGGTGATGCGTGGGAACACCGTGGCGACCCGCGGCGCGCCGACGATGTCCTCGATCGAGCGCACCGGCGACTCGTCTCGGATGGCCACCGCCAGCCGGCACTTGCCGAACTCGAGGTCCAGCAGCTCGACCAGCGGGCGCCCGGACTCAGCGATCAGGTCGGCCCCGGTGATCCCGGCATCCGCGGCTCCGTCGGCCACGAACTCCGGGATATCCTGCGCCCGGACGAAGATGGCCTCGAACTCGTCCCCCATCGTGGCGACGAGGGCACGGTCGCCGGCGGATCGCAGGTCGAGCCCGGCGTCGCGGAACAGCTCGCGCGCGTCGTCCGAGAGACGGCCTTTGTTGGGGAGCGCGATGCGTAACATGAGAACGTGGGGAGGGGGAGGGAAACAAAAAACCCGTCCGAACTCGGACGGGTCGAAGATCAGCGTGGGATGCTCGGCGTTACGATGCGGAGCACACCCCAGCGCGACCACGACCCGGATGGCCATGGACATGCGAATGGACGTGGTGCGACCGCGTGATCAGCATAGTCCCGAAGTATAGGCGACCGATCGGGGAACGGTCAATGGTCTGGCCGATTTGCTTGGTCTCTCGACTTGGAATCTGACCCGCTTGTGAATAGTTTCACTAGCATCGGCGAGGGCCCTCGCCGAGTGCGAACAACACTCTTCTTCACGTGCTCCCCTGACGGGGAATCCGGAGGCCTCCAAATGCAGTTCAGCAAGTTCATGGCAGTGGCCACGCTCGCGATCGTCGCGGCGTGTGGCGGTGGCGATCAGCCCGCTGAGACCCCGGCCGAGACGCCGGCGCCGGCGCCGGCCGAAACGGCCGCGCCCGCCGCTGCCGTGACTGGCACGACCCACGTCGTGCAGATGCTCGGCGACGACAAGGGCTATCGCTTCGAGCCCGCCGCGATCACCATCAAGACCGGCGACGCCATCAAGTTCGACTTCATCTCGGGTGGCCCGCACAACGTCGCCTTCGATGCGACCACGCTGTCCCCCGAAGCCAAGGCGGCCCTCATCGCCGGCCTGCCGAACCCCATGATGGAGCTCGCGACGCAGATGCTGCTCCAGGCTGGCGAGTCGGTGACGATCAACTTCGCGGGCGTCCCGGCTGGGACCTACGAGGCGATCTGCACGCCGCACCTCGCGATGGGCATGAAGATCGCCATCACGGTCCAGTAGTTCCTGACAGTGGCGCGGCGCGAGAGCGCAGCGCCATTGACGGAGAGGAGGGCGATACCGCATAGTGTGCGGTGTCGCCCTTCGTCTTTTGCCCTCGGTCCTGTGTCGATCTCCGGCTACTCCGATCGTCTCACGCACGCGCTCGCCTTCGCCGCCAAGCACCACGACGGTGAAGCGCGCAAGGGCACACGGGCACCCTACTTCATCCAGCCCGCCTCGGTCGCCTTGATCCTCACGCGCTACGGCTGTGGCGAGCACGTCATCACCGCGGCCATCCTCGCCCGTGTCGTGGAGGACTGGGTGCTCGCGGGCTACACCCGCGCCCTGCTCGATGAGCGCATCGGCGGCAAGTTCGGCAGCGAGATCCCCGCGCTGCTCCTCACGGTCACGCGTCGTCGCCACGACGACACCGGCGCCCCGCTCTCGAGCGACGAGCAGCATCGCGATCTGTTGGTGCGCCTCGCGGCCGCGCCCGACGACGCGCGGTGGATCCTCGCGGCCGATCGGCTGCACGAGGCGTCGACGATCCTGGCCGATCTCCGCCGCACACAGTTCCCCGAGGGCGTGTGGTCTCGCGTGCCCGGTCGCAAGGCCGGGTTGCTCGAGCGGCACGAGCGCACGATGACCGCGCTGACGGCGGCGCAGTTCACGGCGCCGATCCTCGCCGAGTGGCGCGCCGCGCTCGGGGCGCTGCGCGATTACGCTGACGCCGACTGACCCGCGGGGTAGGTCCGCGCCACGTACTCGTTCAGGATCTCGATGAACTCGTCCACGATGTGGTCGCCCTTGAGCGTGACCCGCAGCTTGCCATCGACATAGACCGGCGCCTTGGGTTCCTCGAAGGTGCCAGGCAGCGAGATGCCGAGGTTCGCATGCTTGGATTCGCCGGGGCCGTTCACGACACATCCCATCACGGCCACCTTGAGCTCCTCGACGCCCGGGTGGGTGTCGCGCCACACGGGCATCTGCTCCCGCAGATAGGTCTGGATGTCCTCGGCCATCTGCTGGAAGAAGGTGCTGGTCGTGCGTCCACAGCCCGGGCACGCCGTCACCTGCGGCGTGAAGGACCGCAACTCCAGCGACTGCAGGATCTGTTGCGCGCAGATCACTTCGTCGGTGCGCGCGCCGCCCGGACGCGGGGTCAGCGAGACCCGGATCGTGTCGCCGATGCCCTCACTGAGCAGGATGCCCAGGGCGGCACTCGACGCGACGATCCCCTTCATGCCCATGCCGGCCTCGGTGAGCCCGAGGTGCAGCGGATAATCGCAGCGCGTCGCGATCCGGCGGTACACGTCGATGAGATCCGGGACCTGGGAGATCTTGCAGCTGATCAGGATCTTGTCGTGCGCCAAGCCCGTCTCTTCCGCGAGGGCGGCGGAGCGCAGCGCCGACTCGATCATGGCCTCGATGTACACGTCCTTCGCCTCGCGCGGCGCGGCGCTGCGGGCGTTGGCATCCATCATCTGGGTCAGCAGGTCCTGGTCCAGCGAGCCCCAGTTGACGCCGATCCGCACCGGCTTGTCGTGCTCCACGGCGACCTGCACGATGGCGCGAAAGTTGTCGTCCCGGTGCCGCGTCCCGACGTTGCCGGGGTTGATGCGGTACTTGGCCAAGGCCCTGGCGCAGTCGGGGTACTTCGTGAGCAACAGGTGCCCATTGTAGTGGAAGTCCCCGACGATGGGGGTGGTGACCCCGGTGTCGCGCAGCCGCTGGACGATCTCGGGGACGGCCGCCGCGGCCTCGTCGTTGTTCACGGTCACGCGGACCAACTGTGATCCGGCCGCGCTCAGGGCGGTGACCTGCTCCACCGTCGCAGCCACGTCGGCCGTGTCGGTGTTGGTCATCGATTGGACGACGACCGGGTGGCCCGAACCGACGGCGACGTGGCCGACGTGGGCGGTGACGGTGGGGCGGCGGGGGCGGAAGACCACAGAGAGTCCGGAGAGGGCAGCGCGGGCGGGGGGCGCCTCGAAAACTAAGGGGGCGCGGGCCGGTTGGGCCGCGCTCCCCTGACCCGGTCCAAGCGCGGGATATTGAGGAAAGTTCCCGGCGGTCCTATATTCGCCCCGTCCACCGGGAGTCTCCGGGGGACCATCCAGCTCGGGGGATCTCGTCCCGAGCGAGCACGGCTTTCGGCCGGGTCTGCGCGGGGTGGCAGCTCGACCGAGGCATCACGAAAGGAGTGGCAGGCAGATGCGCACGACTGGCAAGGTCAAGTGGTTCAACGATGCGAAGGGCTTCGGCTTCATCACGCCGGACGACGGAAGCAAGGACTGCTTCGTGCACTACAGCGCGATCGCAGGCTCCGGCTTCAAGACGTTGGCCGAGGGCGATGCAGTGGAATTCGACATCGTGCAGGGCCAGAAGGGCCCGGCAGCGGAGAACGTCAGCCGCGCGGGCGCCTAAGCGCTCCCTGCCGTTCCAACGACCATCGGGGCGTCCTCGCGAGGGGGCGCCCCGATGGTCGTTCAGGGCCGTCGCGGCGGCCGACCCCGGCGATGGGCCACGACGCGCTCTGCGCTCTCCGCGAGGCGGCGCTCCAGGTCCTGCGCATGCGCCCTCCGGTCGAGTGTCCAGCGGAGGCCCGTCCCGAGCTCCACCACGCCCTCCGTCAACAGCGTGTGCGCGGGCCCGGCGCCGACCGTCGCCGGAACCCCATGGCGTGCGAGAAGGGCCGTCACGTCCAGCGTGCGGATGTCGTCCCAGGCCAGCCGTCGCCGGACGCCGGGGGCGCCGGGCGGCAGGAGCTGGACTCTGGTGAGCAGATTGGCGAAGGCCTTAGCGCTGAGTCCGACGGCGCCGGCGACCACTCGAGGGTCAAACGCACGCATGAATTACACTTTCAGAAAAGTGTAATTAACTAGCCTCCCGAGGGCGACGCAATCGCCGTGCGCATCGCCTCGATCTGCGCCGCCACCGCCACCGGTCCGGTCCCGCCCGCGATATCGCGATGCCGCAGCGACGTCGTCGCCTGCAACTCCTCCAGCACATCCTCCTCGAACGCCGGGTGCGCTGCCGCGAACGACGAGAACGGCAGCGCGGTCATCTCGACCCCCGCCTCCTCCGCCTCGCGCACCAACCGCCCCACCGCGCCATGCGACTCGCGGAACGTCACCCGCTTGCGCACCAGATAATCGGCCAGGTCCGTCGCCATCATCGCCGATGAACACGCGGCCGCCATCCGTTCGCGCTGGAACGTCAGCGTCGCCACGGAGCCCGCGACCGCGGGCAGCAACAACTCCAGCCCGTCCACCGCGTCGAACAGCGTGCGCTTGTCCTCCTGCAGGTCCTTGTTGTAGCCGCTCGGCAACCCCTTGATGGTCGCCAGCAGGGCCACCAGGTCGCCGAGCACCCGGGCGCCCGCCCCACGCGCGAGCTCCAACGCATCGGGATTCCGCTTCTGCGGCATCATGCTCGACCCCGTCGAGAACGCGTCGCCGAAGCGTACGAATCCGAACTCGCTCGAGCCATACAAGATCAGGTCCTCGGCCAATCGCGAGAGATGCATGCCCAGCGTCGTCAGTACGAACAACACCTCGGCGACGAAATCCCGGTCCCCGACGGCATCGATGGAGTTCGGCGAGATCGCCAGGAACCCCAGATCCGCCGCCAGCTGCTCCCGCGGGATGGGGAACGCTGAGCCTGCGATCGCGCCCGAACCCAGGGGCAGCACCGCCACACGACGACGCGCATCGGCCAGCCGCGCCCGGTCCCGCACCAAGGGCCAGCCATGCGACAACATCCAATGGGCCGCCGAGACCGGCTGGGCCCGCTGCAGATGCGTGTACGCCGGCATGACCGCGTCCTGCAGCGCCTCGGCCTGGGCGAGCATCGTCTCTTGCAACCGGCGGAC
>ERZ1066135.295-NODE-295-length-35460-cov-10.984607_pt1 | contig 35460 bp, 28 predicted proteins | sample MGYA00382782_ERZ1066135 | MGnify/ENA primary metagenome ERZ1066135 (study PRJEB33369, sample SAMEA5778365) | biofilm metagenome | biome: Industrial cooling water; feature: Water cooling tower basin; material: Biofilm | place: United Arab Emirates | collected... | reverse complement strand
CACACCTTTTACAGTGTGCTATTTGTCGGGAGGACAGGATTCGAACCTGCGACCCCCTGGTCCCAAACCAGGTATTCTACCGGGCTGAACTACCTCCCGAAAGTTTCTTTTGCAGAATGAAGATTGCTGAAACTATTTCCTGCGACCCTCCCGCCTTAAAGCAGGATATTCTACCGGGCTGAACTACCTCCCGAACTATCTGTTGCTAATACAGACAGTATTATTCAGTTTTCAATAAAGAAATAAGTGCGGTGAGGGAGGGATTCGAACCCTCGGTACAGAGTTACCCGTACGGCAGTTTAGCAAACTACTGATTTCAGCCACTCATCCACCTCACCAAACTTAAACTGAATTCCTCTATTTAAGGGCTGCAAAAATAGCTACCTCATGTTAAAGTGCCAAAACAAAAATCCCAAACTCTTAAAGAATTCGGGATTAAAATAGTTGAATCTGTTTAAAGGATTTTTATGTCTTGAAATTACATAGCTGCCAGTTGTACCTTTTGCTGTAATTCCATTACGCTTTCTTTAAAAAGGCTATCAGTATCCATTAAATCTTTAACAGTTTGGCAGGAGTGGATTACAGTTGTATGATCTCTGCCACCAAAATGCTCACCAATAGTTTTTAATGAGTTTTTGGTAAATGTTTTGGCCAGATACATCGTAATTTGGCGGGCTTGTACAATTTCACGCTTACGTGTTTTTTGAAGTAACTTATCATAGCTTACATCAAAATATTCACACACCATTTTTTGAATGGCGTCAATGGTAATTTCTTTGCTGGATGTTTTAACGAAATTCTTCAACACTTTTTTGGCTAAATCAAGGTCAATTTCTTTTTTGTTAAGCGAAGATTGTGCCAAGAGAGAAATAAGGGCACCTTCCAGCTCTCTTACATTGGTGTTAATATTGTAAGCAATATATTTCACCACGTCCTTATGCATTTCCAAACCGTCATTTTTCATTTTCTTTTCCAGGATTTCAATACGGGTATCATAATCGGGTACCTGTAAATCAGCACTTAAGCCCCAGCGGAAACGGCTTAATAAACGCTCCTGTACTCCTTCCAGATCTTTTGGCGGTTTATCTGAGGTTAAGATTAACTGTTTTCCGCTTTGGTGTAAATGGTTGAAAATGGCAAAAAACGCATCCTGGCTTTTTTCTGCACGATTGAAGAATTGTACATCGTCAATGATGAGTACATCAATCAACTGATAAAAGTGGATGAAATCGTTAATAGCATTATTTCGGCTGTGGTCAACAAACTGATTTATAAATTTTTCACTGCTTACGTATAACACTACTTTGTTAGGATGCTGGCGTTTTACTTCATTACCAATTGACTGAGCCAGATGTGTTTTACCCAATCCAACACCGCCATAAATAACAAGGGGATTAAATGAAGTGGCTCCCGGCTTATCTGCTACAGTTTTACCGGCACGGCGGGCTACACGGTTACAATCACCTTCTACAAAACTGTCTAATGTATAATTGGGATTAAGTTGTGGATCAATCTGAACTTTCTTTAAGCCCGGAATCACAAACGGATTCTTAACAGGATTGCTTATAACAAGTGGAAAGTCCATTTCGTTGTTAGTATACGTTTTATACCCATGACCCGGAACATCCATGGTAATGGGAGAATTATTACTGTTACCGCTGTCCATCATGATACGATATTCTAAATTGGCTTCTTTGCCTAATTCCCGCTTTAATGTTTTGGCAAGCAACGTAACATAATGCTCTTCAAGGTACTCAAAAAAGAATTGACTTGGAACCTGTATCGTTAAAATTTTTCCTTTTAGTTCTACGGGTTGAATGGGTTCAAACCATGTTTTGAAATGCTGCCATTCTACAATGTCCTTAATGATCGCTAAACAATTCTTCCAAACTTGATCAGCCGACTTCGTCATTTTTCCAAAAGCAATTTATAGTTGAGTTAATTTAGTTTCTTCTGTTTGGTTCTCTATTTTTTATAACGGGTTTGGTTATAAAAACTTAGGGGGGAAGGCGAATATCAACACTTTTCGTGGAAAAAAAAATTTTTTATTCACTTGATTTTTTCCTTACGGTTACAGATTGGGCTGCAGCCAAATTTTTCTTGTTTCCCCGTTCAAATTCAAAATCAAGACGGCCTAAATTTATGCCACCCCAACCAACCTGATTTATTAAAACGTCTTTGCCGTTTTTATTTTTTACCGCCAGGGGTTCATTAAGAAAAGTATGAGTATGTCCGCCAATAATCAAATCTATGTGCTCACTCTCTCTGGCAAGAATCATATCGCTTATTTTATTGGGGCTTTCTTTGTATTGATAACCAAGATGTGAGAGGCAAATGACCATATCACAGTCTTTTTGTTTCTTTAAATAATCTGCGGTTACATTGAGATGCTCAATGGGATTCAGGTATTTTGTACCTCCCGTTAAATTTTCAGGTACCAGACCTTTCAATTCTATTCCCACTCCCGTAATTCCGATTTTGAGTTTTCCTTTTTTTAAAACTTTATAAGGTATTGATTTGCCTTCCATAGCAGTTGCAGAAAAATTGTAATTGCAAAGCAACACCGGAAATGCGGCAAGTTGCAGTTGTGTTGCAAAATTTTCAAGCCCGGCGTCAAAATCATGATTACCCATTGTACAGGCGTCATAACCCATTTGGGTCATAGCCTTGATTTCAGGCTCACCTTTGTACATATTAAAATAAGGTGTTCCCTGAAAAATATCTCCTGCATCAAGAAGTAATACATGGTCTTCTTTTGCACGAATATCCTGAATGAGTTGTGCACGGGCTGCTACCCCACCTAAACCCTGGTTACGACTTCCATCCATGGGAAATGGTTCTAACCTGCTGTGCACATCATTTGTATGAAGAATTACCAATCGCTGAACGTTGCTTTCTGTTTCTGCAGCAGCCCATTTTGAACTAAGTACTGCGCCTGCAGTAAAAGCTGATTGTTTAATAAAAGTTCTTCTATTCAACATTACGCACTCGTTTTTCTAATTGAACATTAATTGTTTTAAGTGATGATGCATAATCCAGGAGTGCATCACGCATTAAATAACCATTGTTTATTTGGGGTAAGCCTTTGAGCATTGTGGCATCATCACCTCCATTAGCTGTATAATCACCAATTGCAATAATATATTCTTTATCTGTATCAATTTTTACACCTCCAATCATTACATTTATTGCTTTTTTATCTCGTATTTGCATGGTTATGCCTGCTACAGGCCATCCGCCTCTGCTGCTGATATGATCTAAAAACTGTTGTAAAATTGAACCCTTGATTTTTACCAACACAAGAATATTATCAAAAGGAAAGAGTTCGTAAATTTTTCCTCTGGTAATAATACCTGCCTTTATTGAGGGAAGCCTTATGCCGCCATAATTCATAAAAGCAGCATCAGGTATAATGCCATATTTTTTTTGTGCCATGGTATAAATGGCATCTGCCATAAAATTTCCTAATGTGCACTCCGGTTGATTTTTTTCAAGATCTTTTTCAAGTGTTGCAACAACCAAACTCATACCTGTAACCATACTGTCTTTATAAGGCTTCAGCATTTTCTGTACTGATGAGTCTGTGCGCATATTCATTACACTGTAACCTTTGTATTCAACAGTTGTTGCTTGATAAACAGGATTACAGCTTATGTACATAAATGCGCACATAAGTATGAGTATAAGAAACTGGGGTTTGGCCATGATTAGTTTTGGGAAACGGAAGGTAAGATTTTTAAAATCACATTACATTGCAGTAAAAATTATTTTTCGATTAAGATGCAGGTAAAACGTTTATTCGATTATTTAATTAAACAAGCCCCATTCATCTTCAAACTCATCTTTTTGAAAGGTAGCCACCCAGTCTCTGAACAACATTCTGAATTTATCAATCTCACTGCGAATGAGCATGCCGTGTTCTTCGCTGATGGCTTCTTCTGCAATCATTGTAAGCATAATAGATTTGATAAACTGCGCATTTTTACGGATGATGCTTGCATTTTCCATCCGTATCATATACATGCCTGCTTCCGAGCTTTTAATTTTTACTGCTATCTGATAAGCATCGCCCAAAATCATGCCTTTTGAATGTTCGATTAAGCTTTTTTCAGGATCTTCATCATCTTTTTCTTCCTCAGTTTCATTGGCACGAAGGTCTGTATCAAACGCCGCATTAAGCAATGTCATTACTTCTTTCCATTGTTCATACATGGCTTTGCAGGCATCTCTTGTGGGGTTGGGTTTCCACGCTTCACCTTCTTCATCTTCAAATTCGTCATCCTCCCATTCGGGCAGTCCGCTTAAATTATCGAGACTCATTGTAATTCTGGTTTTAGGTAATGAGCTGTATAACTGGTTGTATGGTACATCATTTCCTCCGGTGTTCCTTCAAACAATATTTCACCACCTCCGTCACCGCCTTCTGGTCCAAGGTCAATAATATGATCAGCTACTTTTATTACATCCATATTATGCTCAATGACCAAAACAGTATTGCCACGGTCAACTAATTTGTTAAGCACATCCAGCAGATGCTGAATATCCTGGAAATGTAAACCGGTGGTAGGCTCATCCAGAATGTAAAAAGTTTTGCCTGTGTCTTTCTTAGCAAGTTCTGTTGAAAGTTTTACACGCTGTGCTTCGCCACCACTTAAGGTAACTGCACTTTGGCCGAGTGTGATGTAACCCAGTCCTACATCTTCCAGTACTTTTATTTTGCGATATAAATAGGGAACAGGTTGAAAAAATTCAACTGCTTCTTCCACCGTCATATCCAGCACATCGCTGATGGACTTTCCTTTGTAACGGATTTCCAGTGTTTCTCTGTTGTAACGCCGGCCATTGCATTTTTCGCAATGTACATATACATCCGGCAGGAAGTTCATTTCAATTACACGCATGCCGCCACCCTCACACACATCACATCTTCCTGTTTTTACATTAAAAGAAAAACGTCCTGCGTTGTAGCCACGGATTTTCGCTTCAGGCACAGAAGCGAACAAGGTTCTTATTTCTGTAAAAAATCCGCAATAGGTGGCAGGATTACTTCTGGGTATGCGGCCTATGGGGCTTTGATCAATTTCAATTACTTTATCAATGTGCTCCAATCCTTTGATGCTTTTATAAGGCATAGGATTGGCTTTTGAATCATAACAAAACTTGCTCAGAATAGGGTAAAGCGTTTCATTAATCAATGTACTTTTGCCGCTGCCGCTTACACCGGTAACAACAATCAATTTGCCCAGAGGAAATTTAACGGACACATTTTTTAAGTTGTTGCCGTTGGCACCTTTTAGTTCAATCATTTTTCCATTTCCTTTTCTTCGTTCAGTTGGCACTTCAATACTTTTTTCACCATTTAAATATTGAGCTGTATCACTGTTGCTGTTTAATACATGTTTTGGAGTGCCTGCTGAAACAATGGTGCCGCCATGCTTGCCTGCCTGCGGGCCCACATCAATCAAATGATCAGCAGCCAGCATAATATCTTTATCATGTTCTACTACCAACACACTATTGCCTACATCTCTTAATTTTTTCAGTGCATCAATCAATCGATGATTATCACGTTGGTGTAAGCCAATGCTTGGTTCGTCCAGAATGTAAGTGATACCCTGGAGTTGTGAGCCTATTTGTGTTGCCAACCGTATGCGCTGACTTTCACCACCGCTCAATGTTCTTGAAGAACGATTCAATGTTAAATAGGTTAATCCCACATTTAATAGGAACTGCAGGCGCTCTCTTATTTCTTTCAGCACATCTTTTGCAATTGTTGCCTGTTTATTGCTGATGCGTAGTTCCAGGCCATCAAACCATGCAGCAAGATTATCGAGGTTAAGTTCACTCAGCTCTGCTATATTCCTGTTTTCAATTTTAAACCACAGACTTTCTTTTTTCAAACGTGCCCCATTGCAGGTGCCGCATGTTTTTAAGGTCATAAACTGTTGTACCCATTCACGCAAACCTTCCGTACTGTTAGGCGAAGCAAACCATCGCTTTAACATCGGAATAATTCCTTCATAACTTCCCGTGTATTCTAATGGAATGGTTTCATCATTTACATCCACTTCCAGATCAGGGCTGATGTTCTTATCACCAAACAATAAAAGTTCGAGTTGTTCTTTTGGTAGTTTTTCAACAGGGGTATCCAGTTTGATTTTATATTTTTTAGCAAATGCCACCACCTGGTTAAACACGCTTGCTTCCCGTTCTTCGCCCAATGGTTTAATACCACCTTCTTTTACACTTAATGATTTATCAGGCAACACTTCATCCATATCAATAGTAAACACATTGCCCAAACCTTTACACGTGGGGCATGCACCATATGGTGAGTTGAATGAAAAAGCATTGGGCGAAGGTTCTTCGTAACTGATGCCTGTGTCTTCGCACATCAATTGCTTGGAATACAAAGCTCCCCCACCCCCCGAAGGGTGGATTAAAGACTCCGAATTTTCAAACAGTGTTTTTGTTTTTTGTTTCTTGTTATTTGGTTCTTCTGTTTCGGCTAACACCATCATCAACTCTTTACCCATCTTCAATGTTTGCTGCACACTCTGGCTGATGCGAACACGGAAATCATCACTCACTTTTAAGCGGTCCACCACCACTTCAATATCGTGAATCTTATAACGGTCTACCTGCATCTTGGGTACCAGGTCTTTAATTTCACCATCAACTCTAACTTTTACAAAACCTTTCTTTCGTATTTCTTCAAACAGTTCACGGTAATGACCTTTACGGCCACGCACGAGCGGTGCCAGTAATGAAATCTTTTGCCCATCAAACCGTTTGAAAATGTTTTCTACAATTTCTTCTTCACTCCACTTCACCATTTTCTTGCCTGTGTTGTAAGAATAAGCTTCGCCCACTCTTGCATACAGCAAACGCAGAAAGTCATACACTTCAGTAATGGTTCCAACAGTGGAGCGTGGATTTTTATTGGTTGTTTTTTGCTCAATGGAAATAACAGGGGAGAGGCCTGTAATTTTATCAACATCCGGCCGCTCCATATCACCCACAAACTGGCGGGCATAAGCGCCAAAGGTTTCCATATAACGCCTTTGTCCTTCAGCATAAATGGTATCAAAGGCCAGTGATGATTTACCGCTACCGCTGATGCCGGTGATGACCACCAATTTGTTTTTAGGAATACTTACATCTATATTTTTCAGATTGTGCACACGGGCACCCTCTACAGAAATCTGTTCGTTTTGAACTTCACTCATTGCTTTTTATTCTGGAATTGACCGATTGCGAATTTACAGGAAAGCATCACTATTACAGAAGAAAGAGTTTTGATTTGATCTCCAGATAAATGTGTTAAGATTTTGTATTGTTACAAACGTTTGATAGTTAAACAGATTATGGAAGCTTCATCCTGTTTTTTTGTGATGTGGAAAATTTAATACTGTAAAAACATGATTTTATTGAAAGTTCCATCTATCTTCCCTTTGTCTATTTTGACGGATGGGAAAAACTTACATATATGGGGTTAGCAGTTTACAATGCTTTACCGATGGTTTTAAATGATGGTAAAACAGAACATCGGTTTACACTCAAATTAAATCCTTCAACTGACAGTTTTCGTTTGGAAAACGATTCCATTAAACGAAGCGTGTTTATTGGACGACGAATGTTTAATAAATTATTTCAGTTGATACGTAATGAATACGGTACTACACTTGGTCGTATTCAATACAGCGGAAATGATATGAAACGGGGAAGTGCTTCCACTGCAGAGCATGAGGAATTTCAGTTTGAAGTATATGAAGGACAGGATGTAGAAGTAATTATCCGCAATGATGAAGCTCCTGCAAAACGGTTACGTGTATTAATACCCAACAACAGTAAAAATGTAAGAGAAAAGGAAGTACAATCCGGAGCACTTATACCATCAGTGCTTGCTGCTTTAATTTTTTCAAAAGAGGCCAAGTTAATTGCCTGATGCCAGCGCTTGAAATAATATTTTTTGGTGTAAAAGATATTTTGCTTTTACATTTGTAAACGGATATAAATTGCCGTTAAGTTCTTTTACAACGCTTATCAAGAAAGGCTGAGGGATATGGCCCGATGAAGCCTTGACAACCTGCTCACAGTAGCAAGGTGCCAATTCCATCTCTATTCAATGCAATAGGGAACAGATAAGTCAGATTCCAGCTTCACAACTTACATACTACATAGTAAAAAGCTCATCTGATTCTGTCGGATGAGCTTTTTTATTTACCGGTCGGCTGACACAGTCGTCTGACCCGGAAACATCTCATCTGCAAAATAAAATTGATAAGTGTTTGATTTATTAAAAAAGTGTTTCACACAAAGAAACAAAGGATACAAGGGTCGCAACGTTTAAAATTACGCTTTGCGCCTTTGCTTTCCCGGCAGCTTTGCGTGATGCCTTCTTAAAACAAACACTCGTTATGACACGCAGTAACAAAACTTTTAGAAATTTTATTTGGCAAAGCCCAAAAAACCCTATTACATTTGTAGGGTATTCAATTCGTCGTATGAATCTGCAAAAGCAAATCATAGTTCAAACTCCTGCATGCAATCCTGCATGCTGTTGTATTATTTGCTGTATGCCGTAAGGCATTTATACTCCCCCTGCCTGTGCGTAAAGGGATTTTACAGCAGGCGCTTTGCAATCATCATTTATTCTGTCTTTTTTATTCAAAAATTTAAATACTCTTATCATGAGCAACAATCTCCGTTTTGAAACATTACAATTGCACGCCGGTCAGCAAATCGACCCCACCACCAAATCTCGTGCAGTGCCTATTTATCAAACCACCTCTTATGGTTTTGATAACAGTGAACATGCAGCCAATCTTTTTGGATTAAAAGCATTTGGCAACATTTATACCCGCATCATGAATCCCACTAATGATGTATTTGAACAACGCATTGCAGCACTGGAAGGAGGTGTAGCTGCACTCGCTGTGGGTAGCGGACAGGCCGCACAGTTTCTTGCGCTTAATAATATTTTGCAGTCTGGCGATAATTTTATTTCAACATCTTATTTATATGGTGGTACCTACAATCAGTTTAAAGTGGCATTCAAACGTCTTGGTGTTGAAGTGCGTTTTGCTGATGGTGATAATGTAGAAAGTTTTGTTCCGCTGATTGATAAAAACACCAAAGCTATTTACTTAGAAACAATCGGCAATCCTCGTCTCAACATACCTGATTTTGAAAAATTTGCAGAGCTGGCAAAAGAATATGATTTGCCATTGATTGTTGATAACACATTTGGTGCCGGTGGTTATTTATTTCAACCACTGAAACATGGTGCCAACATTGTGGTTGAAAGTGCTACGAAGTGGATTGGCGGACATGGAACAACCATCGGCGGTGTTATAGTTGATGGTGGTAATTATAACTGGGGCAATGGAAAGTTTCCGCAGTTTACAGAGCCGAGTGAAGGCTATCATGGTTTGAAATTCTGGGACATTTTTGGTGAAGGAAACCCATTAGGCTTACCCAATATTGCATTCATCATCCGTGCACGTGTGGAAGGTTTGCGTGATTTTGGAAGTGCTCAAAGTCCATTCAATTCGTTTTTGCTGTTACAGGGTTTGGAAACTTTGTCACTCAGAGTACAACGCCATGTTGAAAATGCACTCACCTTAGCACAATGGCTGGAGCAGCATCCAAGTGTTGAATTTGTTTGGTATCCGGGGTTAAAGAGCAGTCCGTATTACGAACTGGCGAAAAAATATTTATCGAACGGTTACGGTGGTGTGCTTCAGTTTGGAATTAAGGGAGGTGTAGAAAACGGACGTAGGTTTATTGATGCGTTAAAACTTGTTTCGCATTTGGCGAATGTAGGTGATGCAAAATCACTGGCCATTCATCCTGCCTCTACCACGCATGAGCAGTTAAGTGCTGAAGAACGTAAGGCAAGTGGTGTGTTGGATAATCTCATCCGCATCAGCGTTGGTATTGAGCATATTGATGATATTAAAGCTGATTTTGAGCAGGCATTTGAAACAGTATTTGCCAAAGAGTTGGTGGGATAAGTTTTGGTAACAAGCTGCGGTACAAGTGGCATCGTCCCTTGCGTCGCACACTTGTACGTTCAGTTCTTTATTTGGCATCACCTCATCCGTCACGCTAAGGCGTGCCACCTTCTCCTTTAGGAGAAGGGCTATGCACAGCCCTGACTTTTCAAAGAGTATAAGTAAAACATATGCTGGTTGAAATGTTCAGAATAAAGTGCAATTGATGATGTAGTAGAACAAAAAGTTTAAAAAAGTAATGCAGCACCGCCTCCTCTTCCTTCAGGAGAGGAGGAAGGGAGGTGAGGTTGCATTAAAAAGATGACAACATCATGTCTTTAGAAATTTTTAAATACGAAAAACCATTCCGTCTCGAAAGCGGTGCCTTGCTCAATGAATATCATTTAGCATACACCACTTTGGGTGAGCTAAATGAAACCAAAGACAATGTGGTTTGGATTTTTCATGCGCTTACTGCCAATAGTAATGCTGCTGAATGGTGGCCCGGTTTGGTAGGAGAAGGAAAATTGTTTGACCCTCAAAAGTACTTCATCATTTGTGTAAACATGCCCGGCAGTGCGTATGGAAGTATTTCACCGTTGGATAAGAATCCACTCACAAATGAAGCATATTATCATGAGTTTCCTTGGTTTACCACAAGAGATATGATTCGTGCCTATCAACCTCTGCGGGAAGCATTGGGCATTCGTAAAATTCATATAGGCATCGGGGGCAGCATGGGTGGTCAACAATTATTGGAATGGGCTATTGAAGAACCGTATTTGTTTGAACACATTATTCCCATTGCTACTAATGCATTTCACAGTGCATGGGGTATTGCTTTCAATGCATCACAACGTATGGCGATAGAAGCCGACCCATCCTTTAAAAATAAAAATGATGATGCAGGAATTGAAGGATTGAAAGTGGCGAGAAGTATTGCATTGTTAAGTTATCGTCATTATGAAGCCTACGGCATCAGCCAGATTGAAGAAAGCAATGATGTGTTGAATGATTTCAAGAGTGAAAGTTACCAGCGCTACCAGGGCGAAAAACTGGCGAACCGGTTTAATGCCTTCAGTTATTATTTTTTAAGCAAGGCGATGGATGCACATAATATCGGAAGAGGCAGACAATCCATTGAATTATCATTAAAAGAAATTAAAGCGAAAACATTAGTGATTGGTATTGGCAATGATGTATTATTTCCTGTAGAAGAGCAGCGGTTTTTAGCAGCTACGATTAATGGTGCTGCCTTTAAAGTGATAGATTCGTTTTACGGTCATGATGGTTTTTTACTGGAGTATGAAATCATTACCAAATCCATCAGTGCATTTTTAAAACAGCATTCAAAAGAAGATTTGGAAAAAGAATTGGTGTAGGTGAAACTTAAAAATTAAAATTCAAAAAAGAAATCATGTCAGCACATAAACAGTTAACCATCGGTTTGTTTGGATTTGGTGTAGTAGGGGAAGGTTTGTACAAAGTATTACAGCAAACACCTTCACTCAAAGCAAGTATCAAGAAAGTTTGTATCAAGAATCCCGATAAAAAACGGGATGCACCTGATTCACTTTTTACAACCGACCGAAATGAAATTCTTAACGACCCAGAAATAAATTTGATTGTAGAGGTAATTAATGAAAGTACACCTGCATTTGAAATTATTTCAACAGCATTAAAAAATGGGAAAGATGCGGTGAGCGCCAGTAAGAAAATGCTGGCTGAACATTTGCCCCAACTGCTGGAACTGCAAAAGCAAACAGGTCAAAGTTTATTGTATGAAGCATCAGCCTGTGCATCCATTCCTGTAATCAGAAACCTGGAGGAGTACTATGATAATGACCTGCTCCATTCTGTAAAAGGAATTGTAAATGGCAGCACCAATTATATTCTCACCAAAATGTTTGAAGAAAAATTGGATTTTAAACAGGCATTGTTACAGGCACAGCAACTCGGTTTTGCTGAAGCTGACCCTACACTGGATATAGATGGCTGGGATGCTGTAAACAAATGGGTGATATTGTTACTGCATGCTTATGGAATTGTAGCAAGCGTGGAAGAAGTATTGTTCAACGGTATTCAAAACATACAGGGGGGCGATGCTGCAGTAGGACGGGAAAAGAGTTTAGAGATACGATTGGTGGGTCAAGCTAAAAAATTACAAAACGGAAAAGTAGCAGCTTTTGTGTTACCTCAGTTTGTAAAAAAAGATGACCATCTGAGCTTTGTAAAATACGAATACAATGGTTTTGTAGTGGAAAGTTCCTTTGCTGATAAACAATTTTTTTACGGTAAAGGTGCGGGTTCTTTTCCTACTGCATCGGCTGTATTGAGTGATATCTCAGCATTACGTTATCACTATCAGTATGAGTATAAAAAACTATACCATCATCAGCCGGCGCATCTCACCAACGATTTTTATTTGAAAGTATATGTGAGTTTTGATGATTGGAAATACATTCCCCGTGAACGTTTTGAATGGATTGAAGAATGGCATGCAGAAGATGACCGCAAATATTTAGTGGGTGTGCTTCATGCCAAAGAATTAACCGGACAGGACTGGTGGAAACAACATAACCTATCTTTGATTTTGAAACCCGATGCGATTATTGAGGATATTGAAATCCGGAATTTGAAGAAGAAAAGTCTGGAGCTGGCGGGGATAGTGTAACGTTTAAAGGGTTTAATGGTTGGAAAAGTCATTTTAATTTAATGAACCCTTAAACTCTTTTAACTCTTGAACTCTTAAACCATATTTATGAACAGTCAACAATACAATGAATTACAACAGCAACTGGGTAAAGGTGCTAAGTCTGATTTACAAATTATCATCAATTTATTTGATGGCTCAGCTGTTTTCAGTACCAGTTTTAGTGAAGAGGACCAGGTGATTGCCCATTTGATTTTTAGTGGTAATCTAAACATCAAAGTGTTTACGCTTGATACAGGCCGTTTGTTTCCGGAAACCTATTCTGTGTGGAGCAGAACACTTGAACAATACAATAAACCCATTCATACCTATTATCCTGATACAGTTGCATTACAGCAATTCGTTTCAGAAAAAGGGCCTAATAGTTTTTATGAATCCGTAGAAAACAGAAAAAGCTGTTGTCATATCCGCAAAGTAGAGCCCTTGCAGCGTGCATTATTGGGCAATAAAATCTGGATTACGGGCATACGTGCAGCGCATTCACCCAACAGACATGATATGCAGCAACTGGAATGGGATGAAACGAATCAAATCTTAAAATACCATCCCTTGTTACATTGGAGCACAGAAGAGGTGAAGCAGTTTATCCGCACGCATCAGATTCCTTACAATTCTTTACATGATAAAGGCTTTGTAAGCATTGGTTGTGCGCCCTGCACACGTGCTATCAAACCCGGCGAAGATTTCCGTGCCGGACGCTGGTGGTGGGAAGATAGCAGTAAAAAAGAATGCGGATTGCATGTACATGCTGAAACCCCGTCAGCTGTTACAAACGCAGACGGCGGTAGAGGATAATTTCTATTCGTTTGGCACAAACCGCTGACGGGGCTGAAAGCCGCCGTCAGGATTGGAAACTTTAAAACAAATGTTAGGTCTTTTTGCCTTTTCTTTGCAGCAGTAAAAAGTCTATCAGATAAGTAGGATAAAATATGAGTAACTATCGTTTAAATTACTTAGAACAATTAGAAGCGGAGAGTATTTATATCTTTCGTGAAGTGGCTGCCCAGTTTGAGCGTCCTGCTTTGTTGTTCAGTGGGGGTAAAGATTCCATCACCTTGGTGCAACTGGCAAGGAAAGCATTTGCGCCCGGTAAGTTTCCTTTTCCCTTAGTACATATTGATACAGGGCATAATTTCCCTGAAGCATTGGAATACCGTGACTGGCTGGCGAAGGAAGTAGGGGCTGAGTTGATTGTGCGAAAAGTGGAAGATACCATCAAGGCAAAAAACTTAACAGAACCTAAAGGAAAGTTTGCAAGCCGTAACTGGTTACAGACCTATACATTGCTTGATACGATTGAAGAATTCAAGTTTGATGCCTGTATTGGTGGGGCCCGGCGTGATGAAGAAAAAGCAAGGGCCAAAGAACGCATCTTCTCCGTAAGAAATGATTTCGGTGAATGGGAACCCAAGTTACAACGCCCGGAACTCTGGAATATTTATAACGGCCGTATTCACAAAGGAGAAAATGTTCGTGTATTCCCTATCAGTAACTGGACCGAGCTGGATGTATGGAATTACATCAAATCAGAAAACATTCCATTGCCGTCTATTTATTTTTCACATGAACGTGAAGTGTTGATACATGATGGGCAGTTAATAGCTGTATCTCCTTTTATTACCATTGATGAAACAGATGTAATTGTAAAAAAGAAAGTGCGTTACCGTACGGTAGGTGATATGACTTGTACAGCAGCGGTAGAAAGTGAAGCCAACACATTGGATGAGGTAGTGAATGAAATCAAGGCAACAAGAATTAGTGAACGTGGTGAAACAAGAATAGATGATAAAGTAACGGAAGCGGCAATGGAAGACAGGAAGAAGGGTGGGTATTTTTAAAAAAAAGGCATCACACAAAGAAGCAAAGAAAGCAAGGGCGCAAAGTATTTCGTTGTGTGAAATAAAAACAAATTATGGACTTACTAAGATTTATAACAGCAGGAAGTGTGGATGATGGCAAAAGCACATTGATTGGTCGTTTACTATACGATAGTAAAAGTATTCTGGCCGACCAACTGGAAGCTATTGAACGCAGCACTAAAAATAAAGCCAATGGTGAAATTGATTTGGCACTACTCACCGATGGCTTGCGTGCAGAGCGTGAACAGGGAATTACGATTGATGTGGCGTACAGATATTTCTCAACCAACAAACGCAAGTTTATTATTGCGGATGCACCCGGTCATGTGCAATACACCCGCAACATGATTACAGGCGCCAGTAATGCAAGCCTCATTATTATTTTAATTGATGCCAGGCAAGGTGTAGTGGAGCAAACAAGAAGACATTCTATCATCGCTTCGTTATTAAAAATTAAACATGTAGTTGTAGCCATCAACAAAATGGATTTGGTTGATTTCTCCCAGGATGTTTATAACAATATTGTTATTGATTATTCGGCCGTTGCTGCCAGTTTAGGTTTGAAAGATGTAACCTATATTCCTATGAGTGCACTGCAGGGCGATAATATTGTAGATGCTTCTTCAAAAACGCCGTGGTATGAAGGCAAACCACTGCTTCAGTTTCTTGAAGAGATTGAACTGGACAATGATGTAAACCTGGCTGATGCAAGATTCCAGGTGCAATATGTAATTCGTCCGCAAACAGAAGAGCTGCATGATTATCGTGGTTATGCCGGGCAAATCTCCAGTGGCATCTATAAAAAGGGTGATACCGTAACAGTTCTACCTCAACAAATACAAACAACGATTTCAAAAATTGAAATTGCAGGTAAGGAAGTAGAAGAGGCTTTTGCACCGCAAGGTGTTGTATTGCATCTGAACGATGATATTGACATCAGCCGTGGTGACAGTATTGTGAAATCCGATTCCATTCCTCAACTAAGCAATGAACTTGAAGTATTGTTGTGCTGGCTGGATGAAAAACCTTTGCAAACCGGGAATAAGTATCTTTTGCAACACAACAGCAGGTTGGTTCGTGCTGTAGTTCGGAATATTGACTATAAGCTGGATGTAAATACACTTCAGCAGCAAACAGTGGAAGGTGGTGTAAAGTTGAATGAAGTAGTAAAAGCAACCTTAAAGACAGCTGCACCATTAGCATTTGATTCGTATGAGAAACTTTCAACCAATGGCAGTGCCATCCTTGTAGATGAAACCGGCAACTCAACAGTAGCAGCTGTATTATTAAAATGAGAAGTGTGCAGCCATCATACGGAAAAGTAATTCTTGCCGGTGCTGGCCCCGGTGATGCAGAATTAATTACTGTTAAACTGCAACAACGTTTAGCAACTGCTGATGTAATTATTACAGACAGGTTAGTCAATCCTGAAATTATTGCCAACTACACCAAGAAAGATGTTGAAATCATTACTGCCGGTAAACAAGGATTTAACGATGCATCTTATACACAGGATGAAGTAACTGCATTTATTATTGAGCAGGCTAAACTGGGTAAGCAGGTACTTCGTTTAAAAGGTGGCGATATTGCTTTTTTCAGCAATGTGCTGCATGAGCTGGAAGCTTTACAACATCATCAAATTCCTTATGAAATCATCCCGGGCATTTCTGCTGCATCCGGTATCTCAGCTTATACAGGCATGCCATTAACGGCAAGAGGTTTTGCACAGGGCGTACACTTCATTACATTCAATCCCAATTCAACTTATACCGAGCAGGAGTGGAAGGCACTTGCTGCTACTGATGACACACTGGTGTGCTATATGGCATCAAACAGTCTTGCAGTTTTGGTAAAGCAACTGCTAAGCTATGGTTCGCCGGCTCATAAACCATTGGCTTTAATTGAGCAGGGCACAACAGTTTATCAGCAGGTTCATATAACAACACTTGAGAAATTTGAAACAGATTTTACAGGTATAGTGTTTAGCTCCCCTTCATTAATTGTGATTGGAAGTGTAGTAAGCCTGCATGAAAAGTTTAAATGGTTTGCTCCCTTGGGCACCGGCTCTGTTTTTAATGAACTTCCTCATAAAAAAAGCCTTACAAAATAATGTAAGGCTTTTTGCATCGGGAATGAAGCTGTTATACTACGGCTTCTTCAGCTATAAGCTTTTCCCTTAACTGTTTTGCATAAGTTGTAAAATCAATCGCCTGTTGAAGGTATTCTTTCGCAAATAACTCTGATGGTGCAGAGTCATTCATCCGTAATACTGTTGCTTTAAAACTTTCTGTTGCTGTGTACAAGCCATTTGCAGTGAAATGTTTATCAAAGTCATTCAGGATGCCGTGCTGTGTATTGCACTGTACATTTTTCTGAAGTAACAATGCTTTGGCGCTGTGCACCTGTGCTGCATACGCATGATAAATACCATCGGCCCATGCTGCTTTTTCGATACATGCTTCTGCAACTACTAATTTTTCTTCTGCTTCAAGGATGAGTGTTGCTACCAGGTCAATCATCACACCTGCGCATTCGCCCACACCAATAGCTGTTGAAAATTTTTCCTGCTGCCCCCAGTCTATAAATTCTTCATCGAGGATGTGTTCAATATCCGCTAATGGTTTCAAAAGTTCATAGTAATAACGGTCGCCTCTGCGTTCGCTGTAATTCAAAAATGATTCTGCCTGTTCAGCGTTTTGTTTATAATCATTGAGTACATAACGGAGTACTTCAGGCGCACGTTTGCTGGGTACTTTTATTACTTTGTCTGCAATCCGTCCGTTACCACTACCCAGTACTCCTCCTCCTATTAACACCTGAAGGGCGGGAATCACTTGTCCTTTCGCTTTTAATGAACTTCCATGAAAACCAATGGAAGCCATACCATGTTGACCGCAACTGTTCATACATCCGCTGATGCGTATAGCTAACTCTTTATTGTGCAGAAATTCGGGATACTCTTCTTCCATTACTTCGCTCAGTACAAGTGCTGTTCCAGTACTGTTGCTGATGCCGAGGTTACAGGTATCAGTTCCGGGGCAGGAGGTGATGTCTGCCACACTTCCAAAACCCGGTGCAGCAAAGCCCTCTTCTTCCAGCACAGTATAGATGTATTCCAGATGTTCCGGTTTTACAAAGCGAAATTGCAAACCCTGATTGATGGTAACACGAACATCATCAGCTATCACATCTTTTAATTTTTCAATCAGTGTACGGCTGCTTACAGAACTGATATTTCCATTGGGCACACGCACATATACAGCATGATATCCTTCTTGTTTTTGTGCAATAACGTTTGTGTTTTTCCACAATTCAAACTGAAATTGATTGTTGATGCTTTTTGGTGCTGATGGGATTTTGTATGCGGGTAATGCAGCAGTTGCAAAATGTTCAGCATCTACTTTGTACCGTTGATGGGTTAAAGCCTGTTGCTCAGCAGCAACCAGTTCATTGAATGCGTCAATGCCTATTTTCTGAATCAGGAATTTAATGCGTGCTTTATGTCTGCTGTTGCGTTCACCATGGCGGTCAAATACTCTTAACACAGCTTCGAGATATGGAATCAGCAGGTCTTCTTCTAAAAACTCATGCGTTGTAACAGCAAGATGCGGTTGGGCACCAAGGCCTCCTCCAATCAACACTTTAAAACCTCTCACTTCTTTTCCGTCAATCACTTTTATTCTGGGAATTGCTCCAAAGTCGTGCATAAAGGTGAGTGCTGTATCTTTTTCACTGTTGCTGAATGCAATTTTGAATTTCCTTCCCATTTCCTGGCATACCGGTTTGCGGAGAAAGTATTCAAACATCGCATGTGCATACGGTGTTACGTCAAAAGGTTCTTCCTTATCAATGCCTGCGGTATCAGATGCAGTTATGTTGCGAACAGTATTGCCACATGCTTCTCTCAATGTTACTTTGTCTTTCTCAAGTTCAGCCCAGAGTTGAGGTGTGCGGTCAAGACTCACAAAGTGAATTTGAATGTCCTGTCTTGTTGTGAGGTGGAGATTTCCTGTAGAATATTCATCACTCACATCGGCAATACGTTTCCATTGTGCCAATGTCATTTTACCATACGGTAATTTAATACGAACCATTTGTACACCCTGCTGTCTTTGGCCATAAACACCACGTGCCAGACGAAGACTACGGAACTTTTCCTCAGCAAGTGTTCCTTCTCTAAAGGCCCGGATTTTTTGTTCCAGTTCAATAATGTCTTTTTCAACAAGGGGATTTTCCAGTTCGGTTCTGAAGCTTTGCATGCATGAAAGTTAAAGGGTGATATCTTAAAAGCCTACTCATCAAATAGACTACGCAAATGTAAGTACTGCGGCCATTAAAAAGTTTATTTCTTTGCTAAAAGAATTTTTAACAAGTGTTTGTTTGAAAGGGATAAGAAACTTACTTAAAAGTCTATCAAATAAGTAGGAAATATGTATGTTTGCCATTCTTTAACCGCATTCATTTGTTTCATTACGAGTCATATCTGCAGCAGCAATTACACCAGTTAAAAGAAAACGGTAATTATCGCTATTTTCTGGATGTGAATAAGAGTGCACGTCATTTCCCTGTATTTTATTATGAAGCGGGAGGTGCTACGAGACGTGCCATTAATTTCTGCAGTAATGATTACCTGGGTATGAGTGTGGAAGAAGATGTAATAGCTAAACTTAGTTTCACCGCTCATCAGAGCGGAATTGGTAGCGGTGGTACAAGAAATATATCCGGTACTACAAAACAACACGTTTCTTTAGAGCACACTATTGCTGCATGGCATCAGAAAGAAGCTGCCCTTTTATTTGGTGGTGCCTACTTAGCAAATTTCACGGCACTGCAAACGTTGGGTCGTTCCATTAAAGACCTGGTTTTTATTTCTGATGAAAGGAATCACGCCTCGATGATTGAAGGAATGCGTAGCGCCGGTAATAAAAAAAAGATTTTTACACATAATGATGCAGGGCATCTTGAAGAAATTCTTTCATCGCTGCCTTTACATCAGCCGAAATTAATTGTGTTTGAATCGGTGTATAGTATGAACGGAAGTATTGCTCCTGTTCGTGATATCATTACACTTGCAAAAAAGTATAATGCACTTACTTATATTGATGAAGTACATGCCGTGGGTTTATACGGAGCTTCAGGTGCCGGTATTTGTGAACAGGAAGATTTATTACAGCAGGTTGATATCATCAACGGTACATTGGCAAAAGCGGTGGGAGTAATAGGAGGTTACATTACAGCATCGCAAACTATCATTGACTTCATTCGAAGTTTCGGTAATGGTTTTATTTTCACTACGTCATTACCGCCTGCTGTTTGTGCAGCGGCTGAAAAAAGTATAGCGCTTATTCAAGAGCAATCGTCACAGCGAACGAAACTATTTCATCTTGTTGAATACCTGCGTAGGTTGTTGGGTGATGCTGATATAACATTCACTGAAAACAGCTCTCATATTACACCTGTGCGAATGAAAAATGCTGTAAAATGTAAGAACGTTGCCGATAAATTGCTGACGCAGCATGGAGTATATGTACAGCCGGTAAATCATCCTACCGTTCCAATAGGTGAAGAATGTTTACGGTTGATTGTAACCGCTAAACATACAAAAGAGCAAGCAGCGCATTTAGTAACAAGTTTAAAGCAAGTATTGATTGAAGAAGATACGTATCATATGCAGGAGCAGCAGGCTTAGTTTATTGCAGGCACAGTTGGTGAAGCAAAAAATCATGCAGGCAGAACCTGGTGCAATTGTAGAAATAATTGGCCGCAGCAGTCGTGGTGACAGGGAGCAGCATGTGTCGCTTTCTGCATTGGACGGGACTGATTTTTTTACCGAAGATATTTTTAATGCATTGGCTAATGATGAAGCAGATATTGCTGTGCATTCATTCAAAGATATGAGTGCACCTCATTTTTTCAGTCACAATGCTTTTGCTATTGTTGACAGAGATGATGTGCGGGATGTGGCAATCTTTAATCCTGGTGTGATTGAAAAAATAAAAAACGGACAAACAATTTTTGTGGGCACCTGCTCTCCACGAAGAGAGGAAATGGCGGTACACTTTTTAAAGAAAGCCTTACCACAACTGGGAACTATCAATATTAAAACAAAACCGATTCGTGGTAATGTAGAAGGAAGATTGAAACAGCTGGATGATGGAATGTACGATGCTACGATTCTTGCAACAGCAGGTTTGAATCGTTTATTGAAAGGTTATACAGCCTCGACGGCGGTTGCAAACCCCGGCGGCGGTTTAACTGTCAGCGATTTACTAAAACATAAATTGCTGATGTTGTTACCATTGTTTGAATGCGTTCCTGCCCCATGCCAGGGAGCGATTGTGGCAGAAGCACATCCGCAAAATAAATTAGCAGTAGAACTTCTTCAAAAAATCAACAACACTGAATTGTTTGCAGAAGCATCTGCTGAAAAGCAAAAAGCATTTGAATATGGCACCGGCTGTTTGCAAAAATTCGGCGTCACAACCATACGTACAAAATCATCAACTCACCTTTATGCTGCGGGTGAAGATGCCGATGGAAAAACATTTCAGCACTGGACAAATCTGCCGCAATTGCAATTCAATGAAGATGAATTGTTTTCTTCAACCGATTGCATGAGAGATTTCTTTGAGTACGAAAGGAAACAGAATGTGTTCGACATCAAGCAGCCTATTGTATTTGTAGCTAATTACAAATCTGTTAAAGATGCAGCTGCAACTGCAGCATTGCAAAACAAAAGGATATGGGCTGCAGGTACAAAGACCTGGCTGGAACTTGCCCAGCTTGGTTATTGGGTGGAAGGAAGTGCAGATGCCTTGGGTTTTGAAAGTCTAGAGGATGTTTGGCGGATGCCCTTATTGCAGATTGATGCAAGTGAAGTGTGCATCCTCACACATGAACATGCAGCAGAAAGATGGCGGGCTAAGGGATTGAATGCGATTTCTAATTATACGCTCCAGCCAACAAATAAAACTTCACTGATTGAACGCATTCACGAAGCAAAGGGTTTATTCTGGAGCAGCTTTTCACAGTATGAATATTATGGAATGCATGCAGGTTATGATGCAACGCATATTTGTGCAGGTGGTGAAACAGCAACTTTGCTGCAGCAGGCAGGTGTTAACCCGATTGTATTGCCATCTATTAAAGCATTTGAACAATGGAGAAAATCTTCTATCCGCTCACACAGCGTCGCCTGAGAACGGATGCACATATACGGGAGCTTACTGCATCAGTAAAACTTTCATACAAAAGTTTTATTCAGCCTTTGTTTATTGATGAGGCATTGATAACTCCAAGAGCCATTGATGGTTTAGCGAATGTGCAGGTTGATACAGTATCATCTATTTTGCATACTATTGAGCAGGATTTGCAAAACGGCATCACCAAGTTTTTACTCTTTCCTGTGCCGGCGCAAAAACAGGAACATTCGTTTGATTTTTCGTTTGCGGTGTCGCTTATCAAACAAATCAAGCAGCAATTTGGCGAAACTGTTTGGCTGGCAGCAGACCTTTGCCTGTGCAGTTATACCACACACGGTCATTGCGGAATATTAAATGAGTCGCACACAAAACTCATCAATCATAAAACAGTAGACCTGCTTGCAAGGTATGCAACGCAACTGGCTGCTGCAGGAGCAGATTGTATTGCACCAAGTGATATGATGGACGGACGCATTGCTGCCATCCGTACACAGCTGGATGCCTTGGGTTTTGATGACGTAAGCATCATGAGCTATGCTGCTAAATTTTCGTCACAGTTTTACGGCCCATTCAGAGACGCCTGTCATTCAGCGCCTAACACAAACGGGTTAAAAAGCAGAAAGAGTTATCAGATTTCTCCATTCAACAGCAATGATGCTATCGCAAGTGCTCTGCGTGATGAAAAAGAAGGAGCAGATATGCTGATGGTGAAACCTGCTGCTTTATATACGGATGTGATTGCCAACTTGAAGCAACAAACACTCAAACCCATTGCTGCGTATCATGTAAGCGGCGAATATGCAGCTATTGAAAGTTTGGTTGAAAAAGGATTGGCAGACAGGGCAGCTGTTCACACAGAAGTGTGGGCGGCCTTACAACGGGCAGGTGCCGATATTATCATCAGCTATGCTGCACGAAAGGCCAAAGCATGGATTGAGCAAATGAATTACTGATAAAACTCTATTAAATTGGTAGAATATAAAGCCAAACCAATAACTTAGCACCGGATTTTAATGCAAAGCAATTATACAACCATACAGGCAACCGATAAGAATCAACTCTATCCCGTTTTTCTGAAACTGGAAAAGTTGCATGTATTGCTTGTGGGTGGTGGTAATGTGGCTTTGGAAAAATTAGGTTCCTTGCTGGGTAATGCACCTCATACTAACATTACAATTGTTGCTCCCTTGCTTCGTGAGGAATTGAAAACCTATGTGGAAGCTTTTCCAAATGTAAAATTAGTCAACCGCTCTTTTGAAGACGATGATTTGAATGGGAAGGAACTGGTAATCTGTGCTACCGATAATAAAGAGTTGCACCGTTATATTAAACAGATTGCAAACGAAAAAAATCTGCTGGTAAATGTAGCAGATACTCCTGAGTTGTGTGATTTTTATCTGGGCAGCATTGTGCAAAAGGGACAATTAAAAATTGCCATCAGTACCAATGGTAAATCTCCCACTGCTGCCAAGCGGATTAAGGAATTGCTGAATGATGCGATGCCTGATGAGGTAGATGAAATGCTGGAGAATCTGCATAAGGTGCGCAGTAAACTCAATGGTAATTTTGAAGAGAAGGTGAAGAAAATGAATGCCATTACCAAAACCTTAATTGAAAAAGAATCGCCTGCAGCTACAGAGCAAAAGTGGAAACGTATTGCTACGTATTGTTTGCTTGCGTTTGCATTTATGCTTATAGGACATTTTATTTTTTCGTACATCCCTTTCCGACAAATTGCTGATGATACAGTTGCATGGTACGCTACGCTGGATAAAAATATTCATTGGATGGTACTGGCAGGTTTTCTGGCACAGATGGTTGATGGAGCATTGGGTATGGGTTATGGTGTAACCAGTGCCTCTGTGTTAATGACAACAGGTATCAGTCCTGCGGCTATCAGTGGTGCTATTCATACTTCAGAAATTTTTGCAAGTGCTTCAAGCGGTTACAGTCATTACCGTTTTGGAAATGTAAATAAAAAGTTGTTCAAAGCACTTGTGATTCCGGGAGTAATTGGTGCGGCAGTAGGTGCTGTGTTTTTAGTTACAATTGGTGAAGAGTACGGTAGCTGGATGCGCCCCGCTGTTGCAATTTACACATTGCTGTTGGGTATTAAATTTATCATCAATGCTTTTCGGGAAATGAAGCCACAGAAGAAGTTTAAACGTTACCGTCTGCTGGCTGCATTTGGTGGATTTTTTGATTCATTTGGTGGTGGTGGCTGGGGACCTATTGTTACTTCTACTCTAATCAATAATGGAAGAAGTCATAAATATGTGATTGGCTCAGTAAGTCTCACAGAGTTTTTTATAACGCTGAGTAGTGCATTTACCTTTTTTACATTAATTGGAGTAAGTCACTGGCAGGTGATTGTTGCTTTGATGCTGGGCAGTTTTCTTGCCGCACCTATAGCTGCAAAGCTGGCAGGTAAATTGCCAAAGAAAACCTCCTATTTATTGTTGGGTGTACTGGTTATCATATGGAGTGGTAAAATATTAGTGAAGCTCCTGTAAGTTTTTTTTTAATTAATAGTCTACTAATTTGGTAGAATAATAATTGCTTCTTATGTTTGTCTCCGAAATGAAAATCATTTTGCTGTTTATGAACCATCACGCAGTGGTACCCGATGCCACATCGTTCCGATGTTGATGGTATTATCTGTTAATCATTGCTTCCGTTGAAATTGTGAAGCAGCAGTTGTGCTGCCTTCTCTCATTATTTTATTGCAACTGTTTAATGAATGAATTATGAAACATAAATTATTTTATTTAGTCTTTTCTTTTTTTGCAGTACAATTACTGTCGGCTCAACCTTCACTCACAGGTTTTATACGTGATGGAAAAGGGGTGCCGGTAGATGGGGCTACTGTTCGGGTTAAATCATCAAAAGGATTTGCTATTGCAGATGGCAAAGGGAAATTTGTTATTCAGATTCCTGAAATAGTACCGTTTACATTACTTATCTCATCTGCAGGTTATCTTCCTGTTGAAACGGAGGTTCGTGAATTAAAAGATTCTGTTTTGAATATTCTGTTAGTTGATAACAGTCAGTTATCTGAAGTTGTTATTACATCAAGACGAAGAATAGAATCTGCTCAGAATGTACCGATACCTATTACCGTTGTTTCGGGCGCACAGGTTGAAAATTCAGGTGCATTTAATGTAAACAGATTAAAAGAGTTGGTACCAAGTTTACAGCTCTATACATCTAATCCCCGTAACACAGGTATCAATATCCGTGGGCTTGGTTCTCCGTTCGGGCTTACCAATGATGGCCTGGACCCCGGTGTTGGCTTTTATGTTGATGGTGTTTATTTTGCCCGCCCAGCTGCTGCTACGTTTGATTTTATTGATATTGACCAGGTGGAAGTGTTGCGTGGACCACAGGGAACATTGTTTGGCAAGAATACTACTTCAGGGGCGTTTAACATCACTACACGTAAACCAACTTTTAAAACGGGAGCCAATTTTGAATTGAGTTATGGCAACTTTGCGTTTGTACAGGCTAAAGCTTCACTTACAGGTGCATTAACAAAAAAAATTGCAGGACGCATTTCATTTTCAGGAACCAATCGGAATGGTCTTATTGAAAATATCCGTACCGGTAAATCCACTAACACATTAAATAATATTGGTGTGCGTGGACAATTACTGTATAAGCCTTATCAAAATACATCTATTACGTTGGCCGGTGATTTCTCCGGTCAAAATCCGGATGGATATGCTCAGCTTGTAGCAGGTGTTGTGCAAACAAAACGTCCTGCATTTCGCCAATTTAATGCCATCATTGCCGATTTAAATTATCAGCTTCCGGGCCTGAATGCATTCAACAGAAAAATAGACCATGATGTACCCTGGAATTCAGGTAACGACTTTGGCGGAGTATCTTTAAATATTGACCAGAAAATAGGTAAAGGTAAACTTACTTCGACTACCGCATGGCGTTATTGGGACTGGCGTCCATCCAATGACAGAGACTTTACGGGACTGGAAGCATTAGCTAAATCACAAAACCCATCAAGGCATACCAACTGGTCACAGGAAATACGTTATGCAGGTGAGTTTTCATCAAGGCTTAGTGGTGTTATTGGTCTGTTTTATATTGACCAGGAAATTAAAACCAATGGTTTAGAAGAGTCGGGTCGTCATCAATGGCGTTTTTCTCAAACAAGTACCAGCAACCTGTGGCAAACACCTGGTTTGTTTGAAGGTTTTGGAATCAGAACAAATTCATCAATCAAATCGCAAAGTGCTGCTGTTTTTGCCAATGCAGATTGGGAAATTGCAAAAGGATTTCATGTGCTTCCGGGTATACGGTTTAATTATGATAATAAGGATGTTGTTTATAACCGTGTAGCTTCCGGGGGATTGGATACTGCTACTTACAATGGTACCACTGCTCAAAAAGCACAATTACAAAGTTTCAAGAATGGTGTGTATACCAGCCAGGCGTATACAGCTTCTGCTGATGAGCGGAATTTCACCTATCAACTTACACTTGCTTACCGGCCAAATAAATACATCAACACATTCGCTACTTATTCAACCAGTTTTAAACCGGTTGGTGTTAATGTAGCCGGCTTACCAACTGTAAACGGACAGCCTGCAACCAATCTTGCTGTTATAAAGCCGGAAACTGTAAAACATTATGAAATAGGTATTAAATCAAACCCGGCAGATAACTTTATTTTAAACGTTGTATATCACAATACAGATATCAAAAATTATCAGGCTAATGTACAGTCGCCGGAACTGGGTGTAAACCGTGGTTATATTGCCAATGCGGAAGAAGTGAATGTAAAAGGTGTTGAAGTAGATGCTAATTACAAATTGAATAACAGGTTCTCATTTTTTGGCGCATTGGCTTATACGGATGGTAAGTATGTAAAATTCACCAATGCACCACTTCCGCTTGAAGAAACAGGATTAACTGAAAATGGTGTGCAAAAAGCATTTAAAGATATTTCGGGAGGCCGTCTTCCGGGCATTTCAAAATGGTCTGGCTCCTTAGGCGGTGAGTACACAGTACCGGCTGAGTTTTTTGGTAAAGAAGGAAAGTTCTTCATCGCTTCAGATGCGTTTTACCGCTCAGCGTTTTCATCAAGCCCTTCACCATCTGCTTTTTTAAATATTCCTGCCTATACATTGGTGAATGCAAGATTCGGATTTCGTGTAACCGGTACCGGACTTTCAGCATTTGTGTGGGGTAAAAATATTTTCAACAAAAACTATTACGAGCAATTGCTTCCTGCCGGTGGTAATGCGGGGCATTACGGTGCAGTGCTGGGAGACCAGCGAACATTTGGTGTAACTTTCCGTTATTCACTTTAACCGGTATTCTATATTTTTAATAATGGTCTGCATCCTGTTTTATAAACTGTAACCGATTATGCACAAGGCATTCTTTTTGTTGATTGTAATCTTTTTTATAAATACCTGTGGTTTTGCCCAGGTAAAGCAAACTGAAAACGAAGAACAGATGTGGCTGGGTTATTTTAATCAAACACGTTTTTCAAAACGTTGGGGTATGTGGACTGATGTGGCGTTGCGTACCAAAGAAAATTTTATTACAAACTTTTCACAATCTTTTATACGTCCGGGTTTAACCTATTATTTAACAGATGATGTAAAGTTAACGTTAGGTTATACTTATGCCTTGCATTTTCCGGGCGATAATCATAAGAATGTTACCATGCCGGAGCACCGGCCCTGGCAACAAATACAATGGCATACCAAATATCCTAAAGTGAAGTTGATGCAGTGGTTCCGTATGGAAGAACGGTTCAGAAGAAAGATAAAAAATGATGATGAGCTGGCTGATGGGTATAATTTCAACTGGCGCATGCGTTATAATATTCTTGCACAGTTTCCATTAGGCAAAAAACGGTTTGCACCAAAAACATTTTCATTCGTTACAGCTAATGAAGTGTTTGTAAACTTTGGTAAACGGATTGTTTACAATTATTTTGACCAGAACCGTTTCTTTGCAGGGTTTCATTATCATGTAAACAAACATGATAATTTGCAATTCGGTTATATGAATGTGTTTCAGCAACAGGCAGCGGGGAATAAATACAGGAACATTCACACCGTTCGTTTATTTTATTTTCATAACCTTGATTTGCGTGGTAAAAATTAACGTACTTGCCCGGTTCCTCTCAATACCCATTTCTCCGTTACTAATTTTTCCAATGCAAAGGGGCCACGGGCATGCAGCTTTTGAGTGGCAATACCCACTTCTGCGCCCAGGCCAAATTCTTCACCATCCGTAAAACGTGTGCTGGCATTGTGATACACAGAGGCTGCATCTACCATCTGTAAAAATTGTTCAGCTGTTTTTTTATTGTTGGTGATGATGGCTTCACTGTGTTTGGTACCATGTTCGGCAATATGCTGTAACGCTTCTGTTTCATTCTTCACCACTTTTACAGCGCAGGTTAGTGAAAGAAACTCCCTGTAAAAATCTTCTTTGGCGGCTTTGTACAAATACGGATAACCTTTTAAAAGTTTGTATGCTTTGGCATCAGCATATATGATAACTTGCTTTTTTGCAAAGACGCCAGACAGTTGTTTTAAAAATGCAGCAGCAATTCTTTCATCTACAATTACTGTGTCCATCGCATTACATACAGATGGGCGGCTTGTTTTGGCATTCACCACAATATCAACTGCCATTTGTATAGCTGCATTCTTGTGCACATACACATGACATACACCGGCGCCTGTTTCAATCACCGGAACCAAACTGTTCTTCCGTACAAACTGAATTAAACTGTTATTGCCACGTGGAATGATAACGTCAATGTATTTGGTAGCTGTAAACAATTCATTCACTATTTCCCGGCGGGGTGGAAGTAATAACACCAATTGTGCGGGCAGTTGATGTTGTTGTAAAACAGTATGAATAATTTTTACAATGGCTTTGTTTGTATTGTCTGCATCACGGCTGCCTTTGAGTACACAGGCATTTCTGCTTTTTAAGCAAAGCGCTGTAATATCTGCCACTACATTGGGGCGTGACTCAAAAATAGCTGCTACCACACCCATCGGTGTGGTGATTTTTTGCAGATGAATACCATTGGGTAATTTTTTTTCTTCGAGGATTTTGCCCGAGGGGTCAGCCAGTTTGGTTACTTTTTTTAAACTGTTGCTGATGGATTGCAGACGTTCAGGTGTAAGAAGCAATCGGTCGTACAGTGGATTCGTTTGCTCCATCTTTGCCACATCTTTTTGATTAGCTCTTATGATGGAGGTAGTATTATTCATCAACACATCAGCAAAGGTTTTGATGATTCGGTTGATGAGAGCAGGTTTTGCCTTCTGCAACTGAATGGCTACTGTATGCGTTTGCAGGATTTGTTTCTGAATCTTGTTCATCTTGCTATTTTAAAACAATACAATATCATCTGCATGTGCTGCCATGATGTTTTTTGTTTTGCGGTGACGATTGATTTCTGTATTGCTAAGTTTTGTTTTGGCTACTCCGATAATTTCTCCTGTTTCATTCATCAGTTGTACTACCTGTCCTTCTGCAAATTGTCCCACAGCTTTACTGATGCCTACGGTGAGTAAACTCTTTCTGCTCAATAAGGCTTTTTCAGCACCTGCATCCACATGAATCTGTCCCACAGTAACAGAGCCGCTCATGAGCCATTTCTGCCGTTCTTTTAAATTGGATTTTTTGGCTTTGAAGTACGTTCCTTTTTGTAAAGCCAATGTTTGTTGCAGCGGGTTACTTCCTTTAAGTCCTGTAATAAACACTTCAATGCCCAGTGAAGTAGCAAGTTGTGTAAAGGTGATTTTTGAAAGCATTCCACCCAGGCCCACTGCTGATTTTTCGGTACTGATAAATGAAAGTATAGAATCATCAATAGTATTCACAACAGGAATAATGTTTTTATCTGCATCTAAAAAGCCATTGCTGCTGGTGCAAATCAGCAGCTTTTCTGCATTAAAGCCAATGGCCAGCAAGGTGGCCAGTTCATCATTATCAGAAAACTTGATTTCATTGTTACTGATTAAATCATTTTCATTCACCACCGGAATGATATTGTTTTTCCAAAACGCTTCAAATGTGTTTTTCATTTGCACAAACTGGTGGCGGTTGCTGAAATGATGCCTCTCACACAATGCCTGTGCAACGGTTATGCCATGTTTTGAAAAAGATTTTTGATAGTAGTTGATGAGAATGGGATTGCCAATAGCTGCTGCCGCTTTCTTTTCTGTTAAGGTGCCTCTGTAATCTTTTAAAAAATGTTTACCACTGCTCACAGCGCCGCTGCTTACTACAATGATGGTGTAATACTTGTGCAGGGCGGCTACTTCATCAGCAATTTTGCGGATGACGGAGGTATTGGTTCTTCCATCTTTTCCCGCAAGTACTGCTGAGCCGAATTTGATAACAAGAATGCGTTTATTCATGAATTACAAATGTACGCAAACACTAAGACCTGTAAGGTTTACCGGGTATGAAGGCATTGTTGCAAACCTTAAAGGTCTGGCTTTATTGATGCGGAGTGGTTTGAATTTGAAACCACAGATGCCACAGGCACTGCAAAACATAGGATTGCGACGCAACATCGCTGCTGCAAAGAATTACAGCTAGTATCAAACTACTATTCATTAGTAAATTTATCAAGGTTTATATGTTTTGATGTGCTGCTTTTCGGTGCTGTAAACTATATAGGTCTAAGCCTTAAATCTTATCTTTACATTATGGCATTAATAACAGCAACAAACACACATGGTGACTATGGTTTAACGCTTACCGATGCAACCGGTAACACCATGATGATTGATATTCCTGTAGCAGATGGCGGCACTGCAAAAGGGATGCGTCCCATGCAAACGTTACTGGCTGCATTGATTGGTTGCAGCAGTGTAGATTTAGTAAGTATTTTAAAAAAGCAGCGTCAGGAAATTACTTCCTTTAAAATGGAAGTGGATGGCAACCGTGAAGCAGGTAAAGAACCTTCTTTATGGGAGACAGTGCATTTAAAATTTATATTGGAAGGAACCATTGATGCTGGTAAAGCATACCGTGCAGCTGAACTTTCCATCAACAAATATTGCTCCGTAGCAGAAACATTACGAAGAGCAGGAGCTGCTATTTTATTTTCTGTAATTGTAAACGGCGAGCAATACAAACCCTGATTTTATTTGATGAAGAAGAAACAACCACAAACAAGAGCTGTACGCAATCAAACCAAACGTACGGAGCAGAAGGAGCATAGCACACCTTTATTTCTAACCAGCAGTTTTGTGTACAACAGTGCAGAAGATATGGCGGCTGCATTTGCCGATGATTCACTTGATGTAAATATTTACAGTCGCTTCAAGAATCCCACAGTGGATGAATTTGTAAACAAGATTGCTGACCTTGAAGGTGCTGAAGCGGGTATTGCAACAGGTACAGGAATGGCCGCAGTATTTGCAACTTTCATGACCTTCTTAACCAAAGGCGACCATATCATTTCTGCATCTGCAGTATTTGGAAGCACGCATACCATATTAACGAAGTACTTGCCCAAGTGGGGTTTTGAAAGTTCTTACTTTGATATGAATGCCCCTGAAACAATTGAGGCATTGATTCAACCCAATACAAAATTGTTGTATGTAGAAACGCCTTCCAATCCGGGTTTGGATATCATTGATTTGGAATACGTAGCTGCCATTTGTAAAAAGCATAACATTTTGTTTGTTGTTGATAACTGTTTTGCAACTCCTGCTGTACAACAGCCGATAAAGTTTGGTGCCGATATCGTATTGCACAGTGCTACAAAGTTTATTGACGGGCAGGGTAGAGTATTGGGTGGAGTAGTGGTGGGTAGAAAAGAATTGATTTATGATTTGTATTTGTTTGTTCGCAATACAGGTCCTTCACTAAGTCCGTTTAACGCATGGGTGCTGAGCAAAAGTTTGGAAACATTATTTCTGCGGATGGATAAACATGCGGAGAATGCATTGAAGCTGGCACAGCATTTTCAAAATCATCCGCAACTCAACTGGGTAAAATATCCTTTTCTTGAAACACATCCGCAATATGCCATTGCCAAAAAACAAATGAGTAATGGTGGTGGTATTGTAACCTTTGAACTGAAAGGCGGAATTGAAGCAGGAAGAAAATTCCTCAACTCATTGCAAATGCTGAGCATGACCAATAACCTTGGCGACAGCAGAACCATTGCATCACATCCTGCATCAACAACGCACTCCAAGCTTTCAGCAGATGAAAAGAAAGCAGTGGGTATAACAGATGGATTGGTGCGGATATCAGTCGGGCTGGAGCATATTGATGATATTATTGATGATATAGAGCAGGCGTTGAACAGCGCCCCCTCTGCCCCCTGAAGGGGCAACTGCATTGCACAACCCACGCTTGTATAAAGTGTTTTACTATTTATAAGAGTGGTTGAGTGTTATTGATGCTAAATGCACATGCTACGATGTGTGCGACGCAAGGGACGATGCCATCTCCACATCAGCCCGTAACAAAAGTATTTCCTCCTAATGCCATTTATGGTATTCCTATTCATCTGTATTTTCTGTGTATCTGTGGCAACTGTCTGTGGCGCATAAAAAAAAGCCCCGGCTGCCGGCCGGGACTGAGATATAACCTGATAAAACCAAAACTTACTTTAGCGGGCTGTCGACATATCTGTATTGCCCTTTACTTTTTTGAGCAACAGAATGTAGCCGCAACAATCTTTTTTGCTTTTGTTCACCTGCACCGGTTTTATCATGTGCCATTCGGAAAACTTGGGCTGATATCCATAACTGATGATATTGCCCTGAGAATATCCGTATAGTTTTTTATAATACACTTGTTTTTCGTCGTAATCGTACATGCGCACCTCATGCAACTTGCTGCCGGGATCGCCTATGAAAACAATATGATACCAGGCACCCTGGGTCATAGGTACAAGTACGGGCATTTCATACTCACTCTCCATCGTCATGCTCGCTTCCTTAAGTACCATAAAGCCATTGGCTTCAAATACTTTCTTTAAACTGTCAACCTGTAATGTAATGGATTGATTTGCGCAACTCTTTTGACGAATTACTTCCTGTGCAGAAGCTGCAAGTGCAAAAACAAAAAAGAAGGATACTGATAACAGATTCTTCATTACGATACGGATTAATAGATTAGCAGACTTTTGGTAAAGGCTGCTTGGGTACGATTTCGATGCCAAATTACAATTTCCGTTCACCCTTAAAAATTTTTTTGCGGTTATTATCTGCATATAGGGGTTTTAACTTAGTGTTACCCAACTATCGTTTTGTAATTAACAAGAATAATGCCCCGCTTTGCAGTTTACCCTTTATACGTATAAAATGAATTGGCCTGTGCCGTACATGTAAGCACTAAATCATTAATACATACATGTGCAGGCAGAGTAGTGGTATAATAAATCACTCCAGCTACATCCTCTGCATACAAAGGAGTATAGCCTGCGTATACAGCATCAGCTTTAGCTTTATCGCCTTTAAAACGAACCATCGAAAATTCTGTTTCTGCAGCGCCGGGATGTATAGCAGTAACTTTTATTTTATGCTGTAATAAATCCATACGCATGGCACGGCTGATGCTGTCAACCGCTGCTTTGGTAGCACAATACACATTGCCCCGCTCATATACTTCTTTAGCAGCAGTAGAACCAATATTGATAATATGGCCATTGTTGATGGATGTCATAAACGGAAGTACGGCACGGCTCACATACAGCAATCCCTTTACATTGGTATCAATCATGGTTTCCCAATCATCCATACTTGCCTCATCAAACAAATCACGACCCGCAGCAAGCCCGGCATTATTGATAAGTACATCAATTGTTTGCCACTCCTTTGGCAGTTTGTTGACAGCATTATTTACTTCATCTTTTATGCGCACATCAAATACAAGTGTATGTACTTGTGCATTGAATTGTTGCTCCAGTTCTTGCTTCAATTCCTGTAAACGTTCAGCTCTTCTGCCGTTGATGATAATGCGATAACCTTCTTTTGCAAACCGTTGTGCACATGCTTTACCAAAGCCTGATGTGGCACCCGTAATGAATACTATTTTGTTCATGGGCTGAAAGTTAGGGAGAAACTTTTGAGAGGCAATGATTTGGAAACCATCACCGGTGCATACGAGGGGGCGATGTTGCGTCGCACACTTCATCGTTCTTTTTCCAATCACCTTTTTTCAACTAACTTTCCGCTTTAAAATATGCTTAACCAGCACCACACGGAATGAACAAAAACGAACGACGCATCATCTTTCTCTTAGCAGCACTTAACTTTACCCACATTCTCGACTTTATGATTATGATGCCATTAGGTAATTACCTGATGCCGTTTTTTCAAATTAGTCCAAAGCAGTTTAGTTTCTTGGTAGGTTCTTATACCATTACTGCAGCCATAAGTGGTTTTGCTGCAGCATTTTTTGTAAATCAATACGATAGAAAACGTGTTTTAGTAATTGGATATGTTGGTTTTCTAATCGGCACATTTGCCTGCGGTATTGCGCCCTCTTATGAATTGTTATTAGCTGCAAGGATATTGGCAGGATTGTTTGGCGGTTTAATTGGCGCACAGGTATTATCAATTATTGCAGATTTGATTCCTTATGAACGCCGGGGTGCAGCGATGGGATCTATAATGAGTGCCTTTGCTGTTGCTTCTACATTGGGTGTTCCGTTTTCTCTTTATCTGGCTAATCTCATCAGTTGGCATGCGCCATTTATTTTAGTTGGTGTTTTGGGAGTGGTTGTAATGTTTTTTGTCATTCGTTTCATTCCCTCTATGACGGCTCATATACAGAAACGTGAAGCATCCAAAGCTGAAGTATTGTTTTCAGTAGTAAAAAGTTCGCAGCAGCGCCTGGCCTTGTTATTTTCTGCCTTGATGATGATGGGACATTTTATGATCATTCCTTTCATCAATCCCTTCATGGAGTTTAATAATGGCTATAGTAAATCACAAACACCCATGATTTATCTGGTGGGTGGTATTGCTTCTTTTTTTGCATCCAATATTCTGGGAAAAATGAGTGATAAGTATGGTAAGCTACTGATGTTTTCGGCATGTTTGCTCTCTTCATTTGTATTCATTTGGCTCATTACACATTTGCCGCATATTCATTATTCATGGGTCTTATTAATCTTTGGTATCTGGTTTGTTTTTGCTACCGGACGTGCTGTTGCCGCACAGGCTATGATAAGTAATGTGGTGCCGCCTGTTCAAAGAGGAAGTTTTATGAGTTTCAACAGCAGCATGCAGCAACTGGGTACAGCCGCCGCTTCCTTTATTTCGGGATTAATAGTGGTTAATGGTGCTGATGGTAAATTGGTTCATTACAACTGGCTGGGCTATATCAGCATTTTTATTTTACTGTGTTGCTTTTTGATAGGACAGTACTTGTTTGGGAAGAATAGTAAGTTCAATGTTTGATTTTTCTCCTCTTTCCTTCTTACATTCATCTTCCAAAACCAACTTATTATGTTACGATTGTTCAGTTTGTATATGGCGGTGCTTATGTGCCTGCACGCATCAGCACAAAAACAAAAAGCTGCAACTCCTGCAGCGGCTCCATCAGTTAATTATGATGAGGTATTCAAACAACTCAAGTGGCGCAACATCGGTCCCTTCCGTGGCGGCCGGGCCAATGCTATCAGCGGTGTAAAAGGCAATGATAAATTGTAC
>ERZ1066135.290-NODE-290-length-35963-cov-25.283335_pt1 | contig 35963 bp, 65 predicted proteins | sample MGYA00382782_ERZ1066135 | MGnify/ENA primary metagenome ERZ1066135 (study PRJEB33369, sample SAMEA5778365) | biofilm metagenome | biome: Industrial cooling water; feature: Water cooling tower basin; material: Biofilm | place: United Arab Emirates | collected... | reverse complement strand
GAGGCGGCGCGCGAGCGGATGAAGGCGCTGCACGCCGATCCCGAGTTCAAGGCCAAGCTTGGTCGCAAAAAGCTGCCGCTCACCGCCGAGCAGCGGAAGATCTACAAGAAACTGCGCGCGATCGTCGGCCGCGAGGCTGCGCTGATCGAAGCGCAGAGGGCGCCGGCATGAGCGTGACGTTGGACGAGTCGCTGACGAAGCCGCTGGGCAAGCGGTCCAAGACGATCTTCGGCGCGCCGGGCAAGACGGCGGGCAGCAACCTGCGCAAGCTGGGCAACGACGCGCTGGCCGCGCACCAGCAGCGCCAACGCAACCTGAAGCTCGCCGCGCAGATCGGCGGCCGCGACACCAGCGCCGAGGTGGTCGAGCACATTCCGGTTGGGCCGGTCTACGTCTCGCCCGAGCGGCAACGCGAGCTAAGGAATCGCGAATGGATCGGCCCGACCCAGGTCAACAAGCTCACCGGCGAGATCAGCCATATGCGTCGGCGCAAGGTCGGCGATCGGTTCGTCACCGAGCGCTTCGATGGGCCGGCACCCGAGCAACCAACCGCCGCGAAGTCGCCGCCTTGGGGTGGCCGATGACCGAAGTCGCCGAACACCAACGCCCCGACCTGACGCCGCAGCCGAGCAAGCCGGACGTGCTGGTGCGGCTAGGCGACCTGCGCTCGCTGTATCGCGGGCACGAGATGTTGGCGCAGGTCGTGGCCGATGCGATCGATGTCATCAAGGGTCTGCGCGAGTCCGACGCGCGACGCCTGACGATGATTCGAGACTTGCAGCGCGACCTCGCCGAGCTGCGGCCGGAGGAGGGGCGGTGACTTCGACTTGCGGGGCAGCCATGCCTCCCACTCCCGACGGCCGGGAGAAATCAGCCTCGCAGCATGCCCGGTTGGGCGATGGCGCTGCCCACGGCGCCGCCTGCCAGGCGTCCAGTACATGGCCATCAATGCGAGGCGGCCGAACTCTCGACGCGCTCATTGAGCGACGCACCTACCTGCGGGTCTGCCTGGCGTCAGCCGAGCGCTCCGTCTCCACCGAAGCCCGATCGATCCGCGCCGAGATCAATCGGCTCAGCGTCGCAATCGCGACAACCCGGCGCGACCTGAAGCTGAAGGGATAGACCCCATGCTCCGTGGCCACCGCAACGGCGAAGCAACGCCAACGATCGACAACCCGCCGAAGCCGCCGCCCGAGCAGATGTCGCTCAACCTCGACGAAGGCACGGCCGGCAAGTTCCTCGCGAACATCAACCGGCTGAAGCAGAAGATGGACGACATCCGCACCGAGCTCGCCAACGAGTACAAGGCGTTCGAGGAAGCCGGCGGCGATCGCAAGATGCTGAAGCTCGTCGCGCGCTTCGCCAACCAGGACGTGTCGAAGACCATCAGCGAGAAGCGGGCGCTCGACCAGTATTTCGAGTGGTTCGTGCAGCCGGAGATCGACAAGGCCGGCGACGAGACGGAGCACTGAGCGATGGCGCTGCTGGCCCTCGATCTCGGCTCGCAAGGTGGCTGGGCAGTCGAGCGGCAGGATGGCCGCGTCGAGCATGGCACCTGGACGCATCCCAAGCGCGAGGGCCAGCGGTTCCGCCAGTTCCGCATCAACCTCGCCGACCTCAAGCGGCGGCTCGAGCTTGGCGAGGATCCGCTGGTGCAGATCGTGTTCGAGAACGTGAGCTTCATGCCGCCGAAAGGTGGCGTGTACGTGGCGCACGTCTGGGGTGCCTTCTGGGGCGTGCTCCTGGAATGGGCCGAGATGCACGGCATCCCCTGTCGGCCGGTCGAGGTCGGCACGATCAAGGGCCACCTGACCGGCAAGGTCACCGCGGCGAAGGAGCTGGTGACCGCCGAGGTGAAGCGCCGCGGCTATAAGTTCGCCAGCAGCGACGAAGCCGACGCGATCGCGCTGCTGATCACGGTGGGCGACAAGTTCCGCCCCGTGCACGCCCAGGCTGCGGAGTAGGCGATGGCGCAGGCTCTCCGCGTCCTGATCGGCTGCGAGTTCTCGGGCATCGTCCGCCGCGCCTTCGCCGCGCTCGGGCACGATGCCTGGTCGTGTGACCTGCTGCCGGCAGAGGATCGGTCAAACAAGCATATCGTCGGCGACATCCGCGACATCCTGGACGACGGCTGGGATCTGCTGATGGTCGCGCATCCGCCGTGCACGCGGCTATGCAATAGCGGGGTGCGCTGGCTGTCCGTTCCACCGCCCGGGCGCACGGCTGACGACATGCGTCGCGAGCTGGAGGAGGGCGCCGCTCTGTTCTCGGCGTGCTGGAACGCGCCCATTGAGCGCATCGCGGTCGAGAACCCGGTCATGCACCGGCACGCGAAGGCGCTGATCAGCAACTACCGGCCGCCGGCGCAATCGATCCAGCCCTGGCAATTCGGCCACGGCGAGACGAAGCGCACCTGCCTGTGGCTGAAAAACCTGCCGGCGCTGGTGGCGACCAACAGGGTCGAGGGCCGCGAGGCGCGGGTACATCGCATGTCGCCCGGGCCGAATCGTGGCCGCGAGCGGTCCCGATTCTTCCCCGGTATCGCCGCCGCCATGGCTGCGCAGTGGGGTGGCGACGTCGACCAGGCGAGGGCGGCATGACCAGCGCGCTACCCCCCCCCCCGATTCGGTGACGTGATGGGCACGCTGAAACGCGCCGACAACGACTGGTATTGCGACAGTCCCGACGCGATCGAGGCGTTGCTCGATGCCGAGCGGTTCTCCGGCGACAATTGGGATCCATGTTGTGGGCGCGGCACGATTCCTGAGGCCCTCGAGGGGCGCGGGATGTTCTGTGTAGCTACCGACCTGGTTTACCGCGGGTACGGCACTGGCGAAGTGGATTTCTTCGATGACGCTCAGGTGTCGTCGAGCTTCTCCAACATCATCTGCAATCCTCCCTACAAGCACGCGCAGGCCTGGGCGGAGCGCGCCCTGTCGATCGCGAAGCACAAGGTCGCGCTGCTGCTGCCGCTGACCTTCCTGGAAGGTCAGGCGCGCAGCCAGTGGCTCGAATCGTCGCCGCTTGCCCGCGTTCACGTCTTTCCATGGCGCATCTCCATGTCGCCCGGCGAGCTGCTGACCGCGGGCAAGGTCGAGCCGACAGGCGGCAAGAAGGCCTATGCCTGGTTCGTGTGGGAACACGGTTGGCAGGGGCCGGCACAGGTGCGATTCCTGAAGCGGCCGGCGGCGGCCCAAGCTCAGCAGGAGGCCGCGTAGATGGCCGACGAACTCCCCGCACCGCTGGTCCCGCCAGACGTCGACCTTCGAGACTTTCAGTTCATGCCGCTCGACGTGCGGCGGCTCTTGACGAGCGAGACTTGGTTGCTGGGATCGGCGGAGGAAAAGGTCGCGGCCGTCGCGCTGTGGTGCGAGGCTTGGCACCAGATACCGGCGTCATCAGTGCCCGACAACGAGAAGATGCTGGCGCATCTCTCTCAGGCCGGGGCGCGATGGAAGAAGGTCCGGGACCACGTGATGCGGTCGTGGATCAAATGCAGCGACGGCCGACTTTACCATCCAGTCGTCGCCGAAAAAGCTTTGGAATCATGGGGAAAGAAGGAGGCTCAACGTGAGCGCAGCAAGCGAGCCAATGAAGCACGCTGGGGCAAAAAGGAAGAGGCGAACGACCTCGGAAATCCTGAGAGACGCCGTGATCGAGGCGGGATGGAAGAGGGCCAGGGAGCAGCAGAGGATGAGCGACGCGATCATGAGCGACCTCCTCAAGCGATTCATCAAGGAGTCCCGCAAGGAAGCGCGAAGGATATCCCGGATGTAATCCCGCAAGCATACCGCAAGGAGTCCCGCAACGATCCCAAGGGACAGGGACAGGGACAGGGACAGGGAAATAGGATGGAGGAGGAGGCTGACGCGCGCGCGAGGCAGCCCGACAAGCCGCTCGGCCTCGACCCTGCCCTGCGGTCCGCCCGCAACGCCTGCATGGGGGTGATCACCCGGCACTTCCCGGACCTCGATCGCGACATCCGAGCCTACCCAGGTCTGACCGGCAGCTTGGGCACGGTCGACAGCTGGATCGGCGACGGCGCTGATCTCGACCGCGACATCCTGCCGGTCATCGAAGCGACGTGCATCCGGCTGAAGGGGCGCAACGACAAGCCCCGCAGCTTCGGCCTGTTCACCCAAGGCGTGGCCGTCGCCAAATCCCGCAACTCCGCACCCCTACCGGAGAGCAACCATGGCCAACGTGCCAGCCCAGACCCCGGCAAGCCCCTCAGCGCCGGGCAGCGTACCCTCGTTGAGCTTGCCGCCATCATGGGCGCGGATCCTGGCGGACCCGTACCAGTCGGAGAACCTGAGCCCGGCGTCGTGGTCGATGCCGACTTCGCTACCGTCGCGCGATGACGCGATCCGCACCGAAGCCGCGATCCGCGCGCACCTGCAACCAGCCGATTCGCAGTTCGTGCGCATGCGCTTCGCCATGCTGAAGCTGGTCACCGCGGCGCCCGGCACCGACGGCATGGGCGAGGCGCAGATCGACGCCATGCTGCGCGCTCAGATCGGCGAGTACCTGCGGCTGCTCGCAGGCTATCCGGCTGACATCTGGGCCGCCGCGTGCGACGCCTGGGTCAAGCGTTCGAAGTGGTTTCCCAAGGTCGCGGACCTCGAGGAACTGATGCGGCCCATGCTCGAGCTGCGCCAGCGCCAGCACCAGCGCGCGCGCCAGATCCTCGAAGCGATCACGAACCCGCGCGCGCAGGTCCAGCACCAGCCGCGCACGGCCGAGCAGCGGAGCGCCGAGCTGCGTGCGCTCAAGGCGCAGAACGGGCTCGATCCAGACCGGCCGCTCGTCGAGCAGCTATTCAAGCCGCGCGATCTCGATGCTGGCGACGTTGCAGCCTGATGCGCGGCCGCCGGCCCGCCGTGCCAGCTTCCGCGATCCTCGACGAGGTCCGCACGCTGATCGCGCGCGCTGCTGGCCAGCCGTGCCCAACCAACGCCGACATCGCCAAGCGCCTGGGCCTCTCCGTGCACGCCGTCCACATCGCCCTCCGCGAGCTCGCGCGCCTTCGCCAGATCCGCGCCCAGCGCACCGGACAGCGCGGCGCCTACAGCCGGCGCGTGCGCGTGCTGATCGAAGGCCGATGGACCGAATGGACGCGGTGGACCGAGCGCGCAAAACCACAGCTCGACGATCACTTGGCCCGCGTTCTCGCATCGGGAAATTACCAGAACGACAGTAATTACAAGTACATAACCTGCGAAACGTTGTAATTAGGGCTTTCCGCAGACAGGCCCGAAAATAGCCCGCGCAATTCTCTCTCTCGCGCGAGGCCATCATGGCAGGTGCTTTCGGCCGCAACGACGGCAGCTCCAACGTTCAGACCATCAGCAAGGCCATCGCCTACACCCAGGGCAACGGCGCTGTTGTCACGGTCGGCCAGCTCCCCGCCGGCGCTATCGTCCTGCGCGGCACCATCGCGGTCACCGAGGCTTTCAACGCCGGCACCGCCAACACCGCCATCGTCGGCCCCACGACCGATACGGACGGCTACGCCACCGCGCTCGCCCTCGGCACGATCGGCAACATCGCTTTCGACGAGATGGCGACCACCAACGACCAGTACCTCACGACCGAGCAGACCATCGTCGCCACGCTGACGCTGTCCGGCACCGCGCCCACCACCGGCGCCGGTTTCGTCGTCGTCGAGTACATGGTCCCGGCGAACTAGCCGCCGCAAACGGTTAGGGACGTTGGTCCAATGACCAAAGCGGCGCGCGGCAGAGTGGTTTCAGGCGTCGACAAGCCTTGGCGCGATGCGATCCGACTCGCTGCAAACAGGCCCGGCGAAGATGGTCGCAAGAAGCTGGCGTTAATCGCCGAGAAGGTGGTCGACGCTGCTGTGGAGGGCGACTTGGTCGCGGCCAAAGAGGTCGGCGACCGACTCGATGGCAAGGCGATGCAGCCGGTCTTGCACTCAGACGCGCCGTTCAATCCTGACCAGATGACCGATGACGAGCTTGCGGCTATCGCGAGCGGACGCGGCCACCGAGCTGCTTCGCCGCAGGAAGATTCGACGAAGCTTCACTGAGTGGTGCCGCTCACTCGGCTTTGAGCCGGCGCCCCATCATAGGCTGATCATTGCCGAGATTGAGGCGCTGATGACCTCGACCGAGTACGACACCTTGCTACTGTTCGCACCGCCGGGCAGCGCGAAGTCGTACCACGTCAGCGCCGCGCTGCCGCCCTGGTACCTCGCCAACTATCCGCAGAACAGCATCATCGGCGCGAGTCACAACGTCGAGCTTGCGGAGAAGTGGGGCCGCCGCTGTCGCAACCTCGTGAGCGAGCACGGCAAGACGCTGGGCATAGACCTTGACCCGCAATCACAGGCCGCCGGACGCTGGTCGCTGACGCAGGGCGGAGAGTACATGGCCGCCGGCGCTGGCGTCGGCATCGCTGGCTTCCGCGCCGATTTGGGCGTGATCGACGATCCGTTCGGCAAGCGTGAGGACGCCTACAGCCCGACCATCCGGCAGAAGGTTTGGGATTGGTACATCGACGACTTCAGCGCGCGCCTGAAGCCGAATGCGCGCCGCGTGATCATGCACACGCGCTGGCACACCGACGACCTCGCCGGCCGTGTCATTGAGCTATCTCAGCGCAACGGCAAGCCCGTGCGCGTTGTCAGCATCCCCGCCATCGCGGGTGAGAACGACATGCTTGGCCGCAAGGTTGGCGAGTGGCTTTGGGACGATCCAGAAGGCTACGACTACGGCGCGTTCCTGCGCGCGCGCCACGCTGAGACGCCGCCGCACGAGTGGTCGGCGATGTATCAGCAGGAGCCGACTCAGGAAGGCGGTGAGTTTTTCAAGCGCGAGTGGCTGCGCTGGTACGACGAGGCGCCCCAGGGCCTGCGCATCTACGGCGCCAGCGACTACGCGGTGACGGCCAATGGCGGCGACCTCACCGTGCATGGCATCGCAGGCCTCGACGCCGACGACAACCTGTACATCCTCGACTGGTGGCGTTCGCATGCGACAACCGACGTGTGGATCGAGGCGCTTCTGGACCTTGCGGCGAAATGGAAGCCGCTCATGTGGGCGGAAGAGCAAGGCCAGATCATCAAGTCGGTTGGCCCGTTCATCACCGCGCGCCAGCGTGAGCGCCGCGTCTACTTCGGCCGAGAGCAGTTCGTGAGCGCGACTGACAAGCCAACGCGCGCGCAGTCGATCCGGGGTCGCATGTCCATGGGCAAGGTCTACCTGCCGACGCGCGCGCCCTGGCTGTCTGACGTGCTGGCGAATCTGATGACGTTCCCGGTCGGCAAGAACGATGACGACGTCGACGTGTTCTCGCTGTTCGGCCGCATGCTGGACAAGATGCGCGGCAATCGCCCGGTCGCGGGCGGGCCGCGACCTGTAACGCACCGCGACTACGGCGCCGCGCGCACCGAGGCCGTCGCCGATTGGAAGGTTGCGTGATGCGCGCGCCCGACATCTTCGCCAGCCAGCGCATGGCGCAGTTCGACGCCATGCCGCCCGACATGCGCGCGCTCGCCAACGAGTACGGCATCAACGTCGTGATGCATTACCTCGGGGAGTCTGATCTTGCCGCCGCCTGCCGCAGGCATCGCGAGCGCAAGCAAGCGCAGAATCTATCCGAGAGGCTGACTTGATGGCGGCCCTCGTCGCCACCTACGCCGGCCGCATGCCAGCCCCCGCAACTGGCCGATCGGTCGCCCGCACGGCAGAGGTCGAGGCCTACAGTCTCGACGACTACTGCCGCAAATTCGAGGACAGCGAGGACACGACTGCGACCGCGCGCGCGCAGGCCGAGAAGTCCCGCGACTACGTCGACAACAAGCACTACACCGCCGCCGAGATCGACGCGCTGAAGAAGAAGGGCCAGGCACCGCTCGCCATCCCGCGCATAAAGCAGAAGCGCGACTTCATGGCGGGCTACGAGCGCAAGATGCGCACGGACCCGAAGGCCCTGCCGCGCACGCCGAAGCACGACAAGGACGCGGAGGCGGCGACCGACGCGCTGCGCTTCATCGGTGAAAGCAACCGCTTCGATCAGATCCGCTCGGCGGTCTGGGACAATGGCTACGTCGAGGGCTACGGCGGCGCCGAGGTCACGGTCGAGCAGACGCCGAAGGGCGAGGTCAAGGTCAAGCTGATCTACGTGCCGTGGGATCGGCTGTTTTACGACCCGCACAGCCGCATGCCGGACTTCAGCGACGCGCGCTACTTCGGGATGGTGATCTGGCAGGACAAGTCCGACGCGCTCGCCATGGCGAAGACGCAGGACGCGCGCGACGCGATCGAGGCCACGATGTCGGCCGGCGGCGTCGTGTCGCGCACTTACGACGACAGGCCAACGCACTCCTGGGTCGACAATCGCCGCACCCGCGTTCGCATCGTGCAGATGTGGTGCCGCGAGCCGGGAGGCGATTGGCACGTCGTGAAGTTCACCAAGGGCGGATTCATCGATCCACCCAGCAAGCCGTTCCAGGACGAGCACGGCCGCAGCGTTCCGTCGCTGGTGCTGTGGTCCGCCTACGTCGATCGGGAGAACAACCGATACGGCGAAGTCTGGCCGATGATCGACATGCAGGATGAGCTGAACAAACGGCGCAGCAAGGCGCTTCACCTGTTCAGCACGCGCCAGACGATGAGCGAGGCCGGCGCGGTCGACGACATCAACGCCGCGAAGCGCGAGCTTGCGAAGCCTGACGGCCATATCGAGATCAACCCTGGATTCAAGTTCGAGGTGCTCAAGACCAACGATATGGCGGTCGGGCAATTCGAGCTGTTGCAGCAGATCACGGCCGAATTCGACCGCGCCGGTCCGAACGCCAGCATGGCCGGCAAGGATCAGCGTGCGCAGTCCGGCCGCGCCATCATCGCCCAGCAATCGGGTGGCATGATCGAGGCCGAGGCGCTGATTGACGGTCTGAAAGACTGGACCCGCCGCGTCTACGAGGCCTGCTGGCTGCGCGTGCGGCAGTTCTGGACCGCCGAAGTGTGGATCCGCGTCACCGACGACGAGGACAATCTGAAATGGGTGGGCCTGAACCAGCAGGTCACGCTCGGCCAGGCGTTGGGCGAGCTTCAGGAGCAAGACCCCGAGCGCGCGGCCATGGTGATGCAACGCTTGCAGCTCGTGCCGGGTGATCCGCGGCTCGAGCAGGTGATCGAGACGCGCAATCCCGTCGCTGAGATGGACGTCGATATCTCGATCGATAGCGGCCCCGACGTCGCGACGATCATGCAGGAGGAATTCCAGCAGGCCGCCGAGATGGCGCAGGCTGGCGTGCCGATTCCGCCGGAGATGCTGATCGAGCTGTCGAGTCTGCGCAGCACGCGCAAGAAGGCGATCAAGGAAGCGATGGAGAAGGCGCAGGCCGCCGCCGCGCAGGGCGCGCAGATGGAGGCGCAGGCCAAGGCCATCGAGACGCAGGCGAAGGCGGCCAAGACGCAGGCCGACACGCGCAAGACGATGGCGGATGCGGTGAACAGCGAGATCGAGGCGATGGGCAAGGGCGCGATGCTGGCGGGAGCCATGCAGCCGCAGCCGATGCCGCTGGGCGATCCGAACGCGCCGCCGCCGATGCAGGAGATGGCGCCGGCCATCTGACGAGTTCTCGGCCACGGGGTCAGTGGCAACCGCCGCCGGGTTGTTCGGGCGATAGGCGAGCGCCGGCCGTCAACGGGCGTGGTGGATGAACGATGAACAGCCTCGACGACGTTTTTGGCGACAAGCCCGTGACGCAGACCGAGACGCCGGCCGCAGCGCCGACGCCTGAGCCTGCGCCCGCGCCTGCCGCGTCGGGCGATCCTGCGGCGCCGCCGGCCGCAAGCGTCGACGACAAGCTCGTTCCGTTGTCCGCCTTGGATGCGGAGCGCAAGGGGCGCAAGGACTGGAAAGAAAAGGCTCTACGGATCGAGGGCGAAAACGCGTTGCTCAAGCACCAGCTCGAGCAGGCGATGAAGGGCGCGGCGCAGCAGCCGCAACCGGAGGCGCGCCGCGATGACTTCCCCGATCCGATTCTCGATCCCGAAGGCTATCGCAGCGCCGTGCGCGCGGAGGCGGTTCAACTCGCCCGAGCCGAGCGGCTGAACGAGGACGAGGAATCGGCCGTTGAGAAGCACGGCAAGGACGCGGTCGAGGCCGCGTTCGCCGAGCTTCAGAAAGACCCGGCCGAGTTCCAACGCATCAGCCAGGGGCGGAAGCCCTGGACCGCGCTGATGAAGTGGGCCGAGGGACGCAAGGTGCGTGACGAGATCGGCGACGATCCCGCCGCGTTCCGCGCGCGCATCGAGAAGGAAATCCGCGAGAAGATCGCGGCCGAGGCCGCCGGCACGCCGGCCGCACCAGGCCAGCCCCAACCGCTCAGTATCCCTCAATCCCTCGCAACCACGCCCAGCGTGCAGGCGCGATCCGCCCCGGCCTTCACCGGCCCGACGCCGCTGAGCGATATCTTCGATAGGAAATAGCAATGGCTGAAACCACCGTAGCCAGCGGCTTGAAGGAAGCCGTATGGGACAACGACTTCTTCATGGAGTACGTGCGCGCGTCGCGCTTCAAGCCCTTCATGGGCACGGCGCACAACAAGCTCATCGTCATGAACGAGGATCTGACGAAGAAGGCCGGCGATCGTGTCTACTTCTCGGCGATGCGCAAGCTGAGTGCACCGGGCGTGACTGGCTCACAGACGCTGGTCGGTAACGAGGAAGCCCTCGACAACCGCTCCATGAGCGTGCTGGTCGACTGGATTCGTCATGGCGTGACGTTCACCGAGCGCGAACAGCAGTTCACCGGCATCCAGTTGCGCGACGCCGGCCGGGCGGCGCTCAAGGATTGGTCCATGGAGAAGATGCGCGACGGCATCATTGCCGCCTTCGCCAGCATCGACGGCGTGGCCTACACGTCGGCTTCGGCCGCCCAGAAGAACACCTGGGAGACGAACAACGCCGACCGCGTCCTGATGGGCGCGCTCAAGTCCAACCGCACCGGCACGCACGCCACGTCGCTGGGCAACATCGACAACACGGACGACAAGCTGACGCCGGCCGTGATCTCGCTGGCCAAGCGCATGGCGATGGCGACCAGCCCGAAGATCAAGCCGATCCGGGTCGACGGCGACAAGGAGTTCTACGTCATGTTCGCCAACTCGCTGGCGTTCCGTGACCTGCAGAACAACTCGACGATGCAGCAGGCGAACCGCGACGCGCGCGCGCGCGGCGTGGACAGCAATCCGATCTTCCAGGGCGGTGAGCTGATCTGGGATGGCGTCGTGGTCATCGAGGTGCCGGAGATCGCCTACATCTCCAGCACTATTCAGGTCGGCCCGAACTACCTGTGCGGCCAGGCCGCGATCGGCGTCGCGTGGGCGTCGCGCTTCAAGACGACCGAGAAGAAGGAAGACGACTACGCGTTCAAGCCCGGCATCGGCATCCAGGAGTGTCGCGGCATCGAGAAGCTGCGCTTCGGCACCAGCGGCTCGTCCGACACCGGAACGCCCGTCGACAACGGCGTCGTGACCGTCTTCACCGCCGCCGTCGCCGACGCGTAATCGGCAGCCTGACAGCTGGCGAGGGGCTTTGGTCCCTCGCCGATTTTCCCGAAGGAGTGGACATGGCGATCAAGGTGACTTGGGCTGGCGACGAGGAAGCGCACCGCATGCTGGTGTGGGGCGACGTGTCGTTCGCGCCGGGTAAGCCCGAAACGCTGCCGGCGAGCTTCGATCCGAAGATCCTCGCCAAGATGCGGAAGAATCCGTTCTTCGAAGTGGTCGACGAGAAGCCGGCGGCCGATCCGAAGAAGGACGGCAAGGCCTAGCCCATGGCGACGCTCGAGGACCTCGGTATTCGAGTGCTTCGGCGCCTCTCGGTGATTTCCGCCGTGGAGACGCCGAGCGCCGAGGACGCGAGCGTGGCGCAACAGAAGGTGACGGACGCGCACAACATGCTTGCCGCGCTCGGCAAGACGCGCTGGCCGCTGATAGGCACGCCCGATTACGTGGTGCCGGCCGTGGTCGAGTGCGCCGCCACGCTGGCCGCCCCGGAATTCGGAATCGTCGGCGAGCTGGCGCCGAAGTGGCAGACCGGAGAGATGATGCTATCAAGGCTGACGGCGGTTCCATACTCGCCGCGTGAAGACCAGGTCGAACCCGACGTGGGGTACGCCTGATGGGCACGATCGCGCTTCACGTGCCGATCAACCAAGCCTCGCCGCTGCGGGCAAACCGTCGCGACCTCGCGGTGACGCAGGGCGACGACCTGACGCTGGCGTTCACGATCTACGACAACGACACGGATTCGACGCCGAAGAGCGTGACGGGCGGCGCGCTGCGCTTCCGGCTGCGGAAGCCGCACGCCGAGTCGTCCGAAACCGAGGTGGCCGGCACCATCATCGACGCCGCGACGGGCCGCATGAACGTGGCGCTGACCGACCTGCTAGACGACCTGGCCGGCGAGTACTGGTGGCAGGCTCGGTGGTCTCTATCAAGCGTGTTCACCACAATTTGCGAGGGCAGCCTTATCGTGCGGCCGGAGGCGCCTGCGGCATGAACCGGATGCAGATCGATCCCTATGCCGAGTCGATGGATGGCATGGACGGCAGGCCTCCCAGCGAGGGCGAGCAACGCATGATGCTCGGCGACCCGTCATTCGTCGACCGCTACAGACGCTGGCAGATGATGCGCCGCAGGCAAGAAATGTTGATGGCGATGCGGCAGCAGGGAGGCGGACTCGTCGATATGCAGATGCCGCCGGCGGCGCCGAGCAATGTGCAGCCGATCCAGTGGGAGGACACGTCTGGCGGCAATGGCGGTGGCCTGCTGGGCATGTTTGGCGGTGGACGATGACACGCGGCCCGATCGCCACCCAGCACGCCTCCGGCCGCTCGCTCCAGCTCAGCGGCGAGTCGCTGATCAATCTGTGGATCGAGCCAGGCCCGCAGGGTGGCCGTTCGCCCGCGACACTGATCGGCGCGCCCAACGCCAAGGCGTTTGCGTCGGGCATGGGCAGCGGCCCTATTCGCGCGATGATCGACGCGCTGGGCTACGTGTGGGCGCTGTCCGCCGGCACGGTGTACTACATCGATTCCGCCGGCACCGCGACGGTGGCTGGCGGCATCACAGTCGACACGACGGGCTGGGCCTGCATGGCGACGGACGGCGAGACGGTCGCCATCACCGCCAATCGCAGCGGCTACGTCATCTCTGGTCAGGCCGCGTCGGGCACGCTGACGCTCACTGGCAACGCTGTGGACGCCGAAACCGTAATCATCGGGTCGACCACCTACACATGGCGCACCGCAATCACGGCGGCGGCCTACGACGTTCTGATCGGCGCCAGCGCCTCGGCCAGCCTCGACAACCTGATCAGTGCGATCAACCGCACCGGCGCGGCCGGTATCGCCTACAGCGAGGCGACGACGCGGCATACGAGCGTTAGCGCTGCGCCCGGCGCGGGCGACACAATGGTGGTCACGGCACTGACGGCTGGCGTTTCCGGCAACACCATCGCCACGACCGAGACGATGACGAACGGCAGCTTCGGCGCCGCGACCCTCGGCGCTGGTGTCAACTTCACGGTATCGGCCATCACCGACCCGGATTTCCCTGGCGCGACGTCGGTCGACTTCGCGGACGGCTACATGCTGTTCACCACGCCGGACAGCGGCCAGTGGTTCATCAGCGACCTCTACGACAGCGGCACCTATGATGCGCTGGACTTCACCACGGCCGAGGCGGCGCCGGACAACAACGTCCGGCTGATCGTCGACCATGGCGAGGTGCTGATCTTCGGCGAGAAGTCGATCGAGCCGTACAGCAACCAGGGCGCCGCCGACTTCCCGTTTGTGCGCGTGCCGGGCGGGCGTATTGAGCGCGGCTGCGCGGCCAAGGCCAGCGTCGCGAAGATGGACAACTCTGTCTTCTTCGTCGGCGACGACCGAATCGTCTACCGGCTCGACCGCTACAACCCCGTGAAGATCAGCACGCCCGAGCTGGACCACGCGCTCGATATCGCGACGGCCAGCGAGGTGGGCGATGCGGAGGCGTGGACCTACCTGAAGTCCGGCCATCACGTCTACGTCCTGTCATTCGGCGAGCAGACGTGGTGCTACGACGCGCAGACGCAGAAATGGCACCGCCGCGCCAGCGGCTCGGCCGCCGATCAGCGGTGGCGCTGCCAGTGGGGCGTCATGGCCTTCGGCAAGATGCTGGTTGGTGACAGTGAGGGCGGCAATGTCGGAGAGCTGGATCTCGCGACACACACGGATTTCGGCCAGACCCGGCGGTGCGTGGCGCGCACGCCAAACCTGTACGCCGATGGCGCAATCGCGCGCATGAGCACGATCGAGCTCGAGGCCGAAATGGGCGTCGGCCTGTCGACGGGGCAGGGCAGCGACCCGCAGGTGATGATGCGCACCAGTGACGACGGCGGCAAGACGTGGTCGCCGGAGCGCTGGGCCGGCCTGGGCAAGATCGGCCAGACGCGCCAGCGCGCGCGGTGGCATCGCTGCGGATCGTTCCGTCAGCGCACTGTCGAATTCGCGGTGAGCGATCCGGTCGACGTGATTCTGTTCGGCTGGCGGCATGAGACGGTAGGGGGGGTGGTTACATGAGCCACGGCTATCACCCGATCGTCGTCACGCCTGCCGCGACCGCGCCAATCGTGGAAAGCGACGGCCGGATGCGGCTGCATTTCCAGCGCTTCATCGCGGCGGTCGGCGATCTGGCGAGCGTGATGCTGCACGATGGCGCGGTAACGGCCGAGTCGTCGTTCGTGATCGACGGCATTCCGGCGGATCGCGACTTCGTGCGGATCAACTTCGACCTGACTTTCAGCAGCGACGGCGCGAGCCTGTACCTGACGGGCCGGGCGGCCGGCGTGGCGGTGACGCCCAATTCGTGGGCCAAGCCCTACAACGACGGCGCGGCGACGTTCATCAGCACGGGCAACGTCAGCGACACGCAGGTTGTCATCGCGCAGGCGGTGCAGGCCGACGCGAGCACCGGCGGCGTGCACGGCGAAATCACCATCAGTGCGATCCAAGGCGCGGGCTACAAGCGAGTCGGCGGCTGGGTGACGCACTTCGACGGCTCGCGCGAGCGGGCGAACCTGATCGCCGGGCGGATCGACACAGGCTCGCCTCTCACCGGCCTGTCGCTGGCGCCATCGGCCGGGACCATTTCGGGCATCGTCCGGGTGGAGGCACGATGATCCGCGCCGCCGTTCCCGCCGACTGCCCGCGCATCCTCGAGCTGGGCGAGCGCTTCTTCAATGAAGCGGGCTGGCGCGACGTGGCGACTTGGGATCGCGTGAGCGTGATCGACACGCTTGAAGCGTTGTCACGTGGCGGCGTGCTGCTGGTCGCCGAGGCGGATGGCGTGGTGGTCGGCATCGCCGGCGCTGCGCTCTACCCGGCCTACTTCAACGCGGGCCTGACGATGGCTCAAGAGCTGTTCTGGTACGTCGAGGCGGCGCACCGTAATGGCCTGGGCGCGGCGCTGCTGCGCGAACTGGAGGCCGGCTGCCGAGCGAAGGGCGCGCACACCTTCACCATGATCACCGTCGCCGGCCTCGATGACGAGCTGCTGGCGAAGGTCTATCGGCGCAAGGGCTTCCGGCCGGCCGAGCGCTCCTTCATCAAGCGACTGGAGGCCGCGTAATGGCGATCGCATCGATGATCGGCGGCTTCCTCGGCAAGGCCGGAGCCGACGCCAACGCCAACGCCGCAATGGACGCAGCCGCCCAGCAGCGCGAGGCGACGGCCCTGGCGCGGCGCGACATGTCGCCGTGGCAGAGCGCCGGCAGCGCGGCGCTCGACGAGGTCGTCAGGCTTCTGGGCCTGGGCAATCTCGCGACCGACGCGGGAGGGACCACATATCTCAATCCAGATGGCCGGGAATACGGCCAGGCGGTCGCCCGTAACCGCTTCCAGACCGACCCGGACTATCAATTCCGACTCGCCGAGGGTGAGAAGGGCCTCAACCGCAGCCTTGCGGCGCGGACGGGCGTGCTGAGCGGCGCGGCGGTCAAGGAGGGGATGCGCTTCAACCAAGGCATGGCCGCCAGCGCGTATGGCGACTACTTCAACCGCCTGATGGGCGTCGCTGGCGCTGGCCAGAGCGCGGCGAGCGCGACGGGACAAATGGGCATCGCGGGCGCGAAGGCGGTCGGCGATAACCTGATGCGGGCCGGCGAGGCGCGGCAAAGCGGGTACAACGCGCTCGCGTCGGGCGTGATCCGAGCTGATAACAACGCGCAGAAATGGGCCTCCCGCCTGTTCAGCTTCGGAATGGGGTGAGCAGCATGGCCGTTCAGCCGATCGACTGGAATGCTGGGGGCAACGTCTCGCTGCAAGAGATGCTGCTGGCCGACAAGTGGCGTGGCGAGCGTCAGGCGCGCAATCGGATGCAGCCCGACATTCAGCCGGCGCTCCAGGGCGACACGGGCGCGCTGGCGCGAGTGTTCCAGGCCAGCCCCGACACCGGCGCCCGCATCGCGCAGTTCATCGGCATGATGGACGCCAACAAACGCCGGGCATTGGCCGAGTACACGGATTTCATCACCCGCGACGGCATGGGCATCCTGCAGGCGCCAGCGGCGGCGCGACCACAGCTCTACGCGCAGACGCTCGAGCTGGCGCGGCAGCGCGGCTACGACGTCTCGACCATGCCGCCGCAGTACGGGGCGGACGCCGAGGCGAAACTCAAGTTCTACGTCCAGCGCGCGCTGCCGTTCGCCACGGCGCTGAAGCGCATGGGCGCTGGTGGCGGTGGCGCTCCCGCGCCGGCCGCTGGTGGCTGGACCAATCCAGGCGCCGCGCCGCGCGTCTCGGCGGCTCCGATGCCGGCCGGCCCCGCCGTTGCCGATGCGTCGCAGCCGCCAGCATCGCCGACCATGCCGGCGGACGGACGGCCAACCTCGCCGATGCCGCAGGTGGCCGACGCTGGCCCAATGCCTCAGGGAGCGCCACAGGCGCCCGTACAGCCGTTTTCCGCGCCGCCCGGCCCGATGCTTGCCCAGACGCCTACCGTGGCCCCAGCGGCGCCACAGGCGGCCCCTGCACCCGTCCAGGTGGCCGGTGGTGCAGGCGTTCCCGACGACAGCGGCGACAACGACGGGCCTTTTGTGCCCGCGTCGAGGGTCAACGACGGGCGGCTGATCAACCTGCCGCCGGGCGCCGAGGTCAAGGTTTCGCCCCGCGACGGCAAGCCGATCGAAACGGCGGGCAAGATTTACCTGCGAATGCCGCCGCAGCCGGGCCAAGCGCAAGGCGCGCTGGTCATGTTCGATCCGGCCGCGCGCAAGGTGTATGCGGCGCACCCCGCTGGCGACCGCATCGTTTTCGTCGATCCCGAAAATCCTAGCATCCAGGTCGGCGAGATCAAGATGGGCCGCCTACCGGCCGAGCGAACGATCCCGCCGGGCTACGAGCCGGACCCCGCGAATCCTAGCGCCCTGCGCCCGATCATCGGCGGCCCAGCAGATCCTGAGACCATCAAGAAACAGACGGGCGCACGCGAACGGGCCGCCGCCAAAGCGCTCCCGCCGTCGACCGAAAAGGCGATGACGGAGAACGTCAAGGCGATCCTCCAGGTCGACCGCGCGCTGGCGCTGCTCGACAAGACGCCGGACAGCGTCGGCGGGCCGGGTTCGGTCACGGCGTCCATCGTGCCCGGTGTCGGCAACCTACAGAATCGCTGGGGCGACCCCGCCGGCACGGATCTTCGCGCCGTCATCGCCAACATCGGGTCGCTGATCATTCACGAGCGCAGCGGTGCGGCCGTCACGGCGGCCGAGTTCCCGCGCTTGCGGCCGTTCATCCCGTCGATCGCCGACGATCCGGCGACGGTGCGCAAGAAGCTCGAGCAGTTCCGCCTTGTCTACCTCGACGAGATGCGCGCGACGCACGAGTACTACGCGCCGGAGAACGGCTTCAAGGCGCACTCGCCGACCGAGCGCTATCTGCGCGCACGGGGCGGCGGCAGCGAGCCGCAGCAGCCCGGCGGCACCGTCACCGTGCCGATGCCCGGCGGCGGTTCTCCCGCTCCATCGGGCGGCGGCGTTCCGGCTGACCGCGCGCGCGAGTTGCGCAGCAAGTACGGCCTCGACTGATGGCCGATCCGCAAGCGCTCCCGCGCGTTCGGGGTAACGTCGAGAAGATGATCGGCATGGGCGCGCCCGAGGCCGATATCGACGATTACCTGCGCTCGGAAGGGCACACGCCCGAAAGTTTCAGGGCTGCGGTCAAGCCCGCCGCGCCTGAGCGCAGCTTCGGCGAACGCGCATGGGAAGGCATCAACACCGGCGTCAACTGGCTGGGCTCGCGCGCCGTTGGCGCGGCGGCGAGCCTGGGCGGTATGGGCTCGCAACCCATGGAGCCGGTCAAGCAGGTTGTCCAGGGCGTCGACTGGCGCGGCGGCGTCAGGGATTTCGGCGAGTCGGCGCCGATCAGCGCCCACGTGATGGCGCGAGCCGCGCCGGCCGTGAACCGGATGATGAAATACGCTTTCCCCGACGCGGCGACGATCAAGGGGGCGTTCTACGACCTCACGGGCGCGCCAGAGGTCAACCTTCCCGGCACGGCCGGCAAGATCATCGATACGGGCGTCGAGGCGGCGCTGGGCGCCCGCGCCTTCCCCGGCGGCGCTGCGCGAAACATGGCGGCTGGCTTCGGCGCCGGCGTCGGCTCGGAAAGCGGCGGCCAGATGGCGCAAGGGGCGCGCTGGGAGCCGGCTGCCCGCTTGGTTGGCGGCCTGATCGGCGGCGCTACAGGCGCGGGTGTGGCCGAGGCGACCGCAGCGACGGGCCGCGGCGTGCGGAACCTCGTCGGCGCCAACGACACGGACCGCACCGCCGCGCGCGTCGTTTCGCGGGCGTTTGAGCGTGACAAGGTCCAAACGCAGTACATCCCCAACCGCATGGCCGTGTTGGGCGACGACGCCATGCCGCTGGACGCGGGCGGCGCAAACGTGCGCGGCACGCTGCGCGGCGCGACGATGTCTCCAGGCGAGGCACGCACGATCAAGGAAACCCGATTCAAGGCGCGCGACGAAATGGAAGCGCCCGCCGTGTCGGCGAGTATCGACAGGAACATCTCAGGCAAGGGCCTGACGCAGGCGGTCGACGAGCTGATCACGTCGCGCCGCAACGCCGCTGCGCCGGCATACGAGGCCGCTGGCGTGCCGGGCGACCCCAAGGTCTACGCACAGGCGCCTCAGCTCGGCGGCCAAGCGGTGCGCGACCTGATCGCGAACAGTGTTGACGTGCGCCGCGCCATCGCCACCGCCCGCCGGCTGCCCGACTACAAGGACTTGCCCGACACATCCATGGTGATGCTCGACAAGGCGTACAAGCATATCGGCGGCATGGCGGATGCGGCGAAGCGCCAAGGCAACGGCGAGCGCTTCCGCGACCTGGACAGTCTGCGCGTCACGCTGCGCGACGCCATCGCCGCCGAGAATCCGAAATACATCGATGCGCTGGCCGCGTTCTCCGGGCCGTCCAGGCTGATCGATGCGGCGACGGCCGGACAGAAGGCGTTTGCTGGCAACGTCGCGCCGGCTGCCGTCCGCCGCGACTTCACCGCCATGTCGCCGGACGCGCAAGAGGCGTTCCTCGTGGGCGTCGCCGAGCACCTCAACAAGCGGGCCGATGCGCGCGGAGCGACCGGCATCGCCGGCCGGGTGATCAACCCGCGCGACGAACAGCGGCTGCGGGGAATCCTGCCTCCCGAGCGATTCGACGCCTTTATGGCCGATATCTCGTCGCGCAAGACGTTCACGGCCAATCAGCGCGGATCGAGCGCCAATTCGACCACAACGCCATCGTTGATGGAAGCCGGCGACGCAACGGCCCAGATTGGCGGCGACGTGGCGGCGAGCCTCGCCCAAGGCCGGCCAGTGTCAGCCGTCATGTCTGCGCTGTCAGGCTTCGGTCGCCGCGTTGGCCAGGGTCAGAACGAGCGCGTCAACGCCCGCATCGCCGAAATGCTCACCAACGGTTCGCCAGAGGCGCGCCGAGCGCTCATCGACGCACTGGAGAGGTCGCTACTCGATCAGCGTATCGCGTCGCCCGCCAATACGTTCCGCGCCGGCGCTGGCGCTGCTGCGCTTTCCCCAGTCTCGCAGCCAGGAGATCCCCGCCGTGACCGCCCACGTTAGGCCCACAGCGATGCCGCCGGCCGCGATCGTGGCGTCTTGGACGCTCACGCGCCCGCCGGGCTCGTACCACAGCGCCGACGACGCCGCGCCGAGGCAGAAGACGATGACCTGCAGGATGTACCAGCCCATGGCCGCTAGCCTAGCACGGGGGGCCGCGTAATGGCATCCCTGCTCCAGGTCTACACCCAGGTCGAGGACTCCAACGGCCTGCCGCGCTCCGGGGCCAAGGCGTACACCTACGTCGTCGGCACCACCACGCCGCTGACGACCTATAGCGACTACGGGCTGACGACGCCGAACGCCAATCCGATCGTGGCGGATTCCGAGGGCGTGTTCGCGCCGGCCTATGTGCCGTCGACCGATGACGTGAAAGTGGTTCTGAAAACCAGCGCCGACGTGACGCTTCGCACCATCGAGCGGGTGCCGGTCACGTCCACCCCGGCGGCTGGCAGCATCGCCACCGCGCAGCTCGCCGACAACGCGGTGACGCTCGCCAAGCTGCTCGATATCGCGACCGACTCGTTCCTTGGCCGCGACACTGCGGGCACCGGCGACCCTGAGGTCCTGACCGCCGCGCAGCTCGCCGGCATCGTCGGCACGTTCATCAAGCTGCCGTCGATCAGCCTGAGCGGCGCGAGCGCGGCTGATCAAGCGCTTAGCCCGACGACGTATCGGGCGATGCTGTTCCTTTTTGACGCCGTGGTGATGACCATCGGCGGCGCAAACTTTCTCTCTCGCATTTCGACGGATGGCACCACCTACCTCAGCACCAGCACATACATCTACGCGCGCGGGCTCGCTTTCAGCGATGCCTCTATCATCGGGGTCGGCAATGCGTCGGGCGACACGGCTGCCGCCGTCACTGGCGGCGTCGATAGCACCGCCTCGCAGAACCTGAGCGGGTTCGCGCTGGTGATCATCGGCGGCGCGGCGGCGCACGCGACCAAGATCTTCCATATGGAAGGCTATGTCCCATCGAGCGGCGTCGCTGCGGCCGGGTTTGGCTACAGCAGCAACTCGACCACGTCGCAGGTCACACACGTCCGCTTCCTGCCGAGCACGAGCACCTTCGCGAGCGGCAACATCCATGTCTATGGCCTGCCGAGGTAGCCCATGCCCTTCGTAGCCCGCATCGATCCCAGAACGCGCCGGACAGTCCTCGATCCCGTCGAGGACGCAGACCTCGGCCAGGACTCGCCCGAAGAGCACGCCGCGAAGATGGCCGCGCCGAAGCCGCCATCGCCCATCGAGCGCATTGCAACCCTCGAAGCCGAAGTCGCCGCGCTCAAGGCGAAGGTCGGGAAGTAAGGAGAATCGCCCATGAGCGATATGGAATACAACACAGGCACCGTCACCGCGCGGGCCAGCCAACCCGTCCGGTTCCAATCCGATCTTCGGGGGAACCTCAAGGTGGTTGTCGCCGCCGACATCGCCGCTGAGTACGAGACAGTGGCCGCATCGCAGACCGATCAGGTTATGGGTGCGACAGGGGCGACCGGCGACTTGTTGGCGCGCGTCTTGGTAGTGCCCGCCACTACCTCGCCCGGCGCGGTGTCGATCAAGGACGGGGCCGGCAGCGCCATCACCATCTTCACCGGCGGCGCGTCGAGCGTCGCCAGCTTGGTGCCGTTCTCCATCCCGCTGAACCTCTACAGCCTGGCGGGCGCGTGGAGCATCACGACGGGCACCAGCGTGTCTTGCCTCGTCTCCGGCAACTTCACGTAAGGGGCCGGGCGATGTCGATCAGCAACACCACCGAAAATGAGATCCTGGACCTTGTGTTCCGGGCTGGCGCGTGGGCGAACGTGGCGGACAACGCCGCGACCTCGCCGCTCACGAACACGGACGTTGCGCTGGCGACCGCCGATCCGGGCGACGCCGGCACGATGAGCACATCGGAGGCGACCTACACCAGCTACGCCCGCACGGCGGTGGCGCGCTCGACCGGGTGGGCTGCGGCGTCCGGCGGCAGCACGTCGCCCGCGGCGGCGATCACGTTCCCGGCCGGCACCGGCGGATCTGGCACGGTCACGAACTTCAGCGTCGGCCGCACCGGCGGCGGCGCGGTCGAGTACTTCTGGAGCGGCACTGTCACACCCAACATCGTCACCGGCTCCGGCATCACGCCCGAGCTGACGACGGCCACCACCATCACGCTGGATTAGCGCCATGTTCGGCTGGTTCCGCAAGAAGCCGCCCGCGCCGGCTCCCGCGCCAGAGCCGGAGTCCAGCGGCATCGTCGTGCGCGCCGCAGGGATGGCGGGCGGGAAGCAGAGTCCCGGCCTGACCGCGCAGCAGGTGATGAGCATCGCGATCGAGGAATCGATCAAGGCCGGCCGCGCCGACGACGTGCAGGTCAAGGAGGCGATCGATCACGCGCGCCAGATGTTCAAGCAGGCGAAGATCTCGGCCAACGCGACCAAGAAGTCGGTGATCATCTCTGTTGGCGAGCGGCGGCTGATGGTGGAGCCATGACCGACGATATCCTCACGCCGGACGAGGCGGCGAAAAAGATCGTCGCTGAGCTGCTGTCTGACCTGCCGCCAGAGCGCCAAGAAGCGGTGCGCCTGGCGATCGATGATGCCATCTCGACGTGGGGCAACCTGACGTCGAGCACCGCGACTGAGTCGACGTACAGGTGACGCCGATGAACCCCCTTCGCCAAGCCCTGCTCGACGGCGACGCCAAGGCCGCGTGCGCGGTGTGGCGAGATCTTGCGCCGCACCTGCCGCAGCCGCCGTCCGATGAGGCGGCGACGGCGACGATGCACCTGGCGCGCACCCAGATGCAGACCATCCCGCCGCGCCTGCGCTTCTACTCGCACCGCTGGCTGACGGATCACGGATATCCCTCGCGGCTCCCCGACCGCCTTCGCGCGCCGGCCGAGCGCATGTACCCGCGCAAGGTCGACGTAGTGGGCATTAGCACCACGACCAAGATTCCCGTGGTGCGCGCGGCGCTGATCGGCGCGATGAGCGACGCCGTCGAGGACTGCTACGCCAACGGCGACCGCGATCCGCTGATCGTCAAGCCGCAGATGATGGCAGCCCGCGCACGTGAGCGGCGCGGCCTGATGCTGCCGAAGGAGGCGGCGTAATGGCCCTTTTTCCCCCGCCATCGTCGTCGCTCAACTGGAACTACCGAAATTGGGGGGCTAACCCGAGCGCGACGCCCGGAACCTCGGTGACCCCCGGCGCCAGCAACGTCGAGGGCTCGTGGACGCAGGTCGCGTCGAGCGCCAACATCGCCAACGACGTCTTCGGCTTCCATCTTCAGGTCAGCGGCGGCGCGACGTCGACGGCGATCAAGTCGCAGGTGCTCGATGTCGGCGTCGATCCGGCGGGAGGCACCTCCTACACGTCGATCATCGCCGATCTGCAGATCGGCGCCTCGCCCGCGCTGACGGCCGCCGGCTTGCGCGAGTATTTCTTCCCGATGTGGATCAAGGCCGGCTCGTCGGTCGCGGTGCGCATCAAGGGACAGAACGCGACCGCCGGCACCGTGCGCGTGATGGTCAAGTTCTACGGCCAGCCCTCGGCGCCGTGGCAGATGCCCGTCGGAACGTTCTCGCGCACCTTCGGCGTCGGCGGCGCGGGCGATGACCAGGGGACGGATTTCATCCCCGGCAACGCGGCGGATGGGTCGTGGGTCAATTTCGGCGCCACGTCGGATCGTCTCTGGTGGTGGCAGCTCGGCTATAACGTCGCCAACGGCACCATCACGGCGGAGTACACCTACATCGAGCTGGCCTGGGGCGACGCCAGCAACAAGCACCAGATATTCGAGTTCATGCACGGCGGTACGACGGGCGAGACCTGCGGCCACGCGATGCAGCCGCACTTGCTCTGGCACGACGCCTATCACCCGGTGCCAAGCGGCGCGAATCTCTATGTCCGTGGCCGATGTAACAACACGCCGGATAGCAGTTACAAATGCACGATCGTTGGCGTAGGGGGCTGATCCATGGCTATTGCTCAGCTTTACGCCGGATCTGAAGCAGTCGGGGCCACAGAGCATAGCTGCACGACCGACACCGCCGGACCAGATGTCGACACGACGGATGGAGTATTCCAAGTTTTCTTGGACGTGTCGGATATGGTCGCAGGGGATCAGCTTCAAATCCGGCTCTACGAGAAGGTACAATCGAGCTCGACGCAGCGCGTGGTGTTTCAGGCGATCCTGACCGGCGCGCAGTCGGAGCCGATATGGGTCAGCCCGACTTTCATTCTGTTGCACGGCTGGGATGTGACGCTCAATGCGTTGGCCGGAACGATCACCGTTGAGTGGTCGATCCGTCAGGTTGCGTAAATGAATTGGGCCTATTCGGTACTTCTTCCCGGCTCCGCTCAGCAGCAGGCCGGCGGCGGCGCGTCGACTGCGGCCGGCGCTGCCAGCGGCGCGGGCGCGGCGGCAGGGGTGGGCAAGGCGACGACTCGCCAACCCGGCTCGGCCGCCGGCACGGGCGCGGCGACCGCGACAGGCCGATCGACGGCGCGGCAGCCTGGATCAGCGGCGGGAATCGGTGGAGCGGCTGGCGTCGGGCGCGGCGTCGCGCGAGGCGTCGGCGCAGCGTCGGCCACCGGCGGCGCCAGCGCGGCCGGTCGGTCAACCGCTCGCTCTACCGGCTCGGCATCCGGCATCGGTGACGCGGCGGCCGTGGGATCGGTCGGCGGATCGGGCGGCGCGGCCAGCGGCACGGGCGCCACGAACGCGGTCGGCCGGTCGACGGCGCGATCCGGCGGCGCCAGCAGCGGCACAGGCGCGGCGTCGGCCACGGGCAGGGCGACCGCGCGCGTGATGGCAGCCGCCAGCGCCTTAGGCGCGGCCGTTGGCGTCGGCCGATCTGTGCCGCGAGCTCAAGGCGCCGCCACCGGCACCGGCGCGGCCACCGCGACCGGCCGATCTACAGCTCGAGCTGTTGGCGTAGCGACCGCGACGGGCGGCGCCGGGGCCGGAGCCGCTACGGGTGTTGTCGACGATGCTTTGGCCGCTCGAACGAACAATGAGTTGATGCTGTGGTGGCTGCGATGAACGAAAAGAGGTGGTTATGACCCCCGACGAACGCGACCGCCTGGCGCGCGCTGAAACCAAGGTCGACGGCGTCAGCGAGAAGCTCGACGAGCTGAAGGCCGACATGAGCCAGCGCTTCGACAAGCAGGATGCGACGCTGGCGCGGCTGACGACGTTCATGGACCGGCACCAGGGCGGGGTCGCGGCGCTGGTGACGCTCAGTTCGCTGAGCGGGCTTGTGACCAGCATCGTCGCGTTCGTCGGCGCGAAGGCGGTGGGGATCCTGAAATGACGACGCCCGACCCGACGAACCCGAGCGGCTGGAAGTACCGGCGGCGCATCGTGTTCTGCACGCTGCTCTACTGCGCCGGCATCGTGGGCTACGTGGTGGGCACTCGGCAGGACACCGAGCTCGGCCGCCTGATCGTGATGACATTCGGCGGCCTCGCGAGCAGCACGATCGCCTACTACGTCTTCGGCGCCGCCTGGGAACGAACCAAGGGAGTTTGATCATGCTCACCCTCGCGCAGTTCCGCCACGTCTACCCCAACGCCACCGACGCCGAGGCGAAGACCGTCGCCATCGCCAGCGCTTGGGAGGCGTTCGGCGTTACTACGAAGGCCGCACGCGCCGCGTTCCTCGGCATCTGGGGGAACGAAACCGGCGGCATGATCACCATCGGCCGGGAGGACATGCGCTATTCGGCCGAGCGCGCGTTTCAGCTTTTCCAGAAGGCGCGGGCGTTCCCCGAGGTCACGCGCCAGCGGTGCTCTACGGTTCCGGTGGACGCCGGCCGGCGCTTCGCGAGCTGGATCTATGCCGACCTCTACGGTAACGGCCCCGAGGCGACCGAGGATGGCTGGCGGTTCCGTGGCGGGGGCATGACGCAGTTGACCTTTAAGTCAACCTACGCGGCCTGCGGCAAGGCCGTTGGAATCGACCTTGAGGCGGACCCGGACCTGATCACCACGCCGATGGCCGCCGCGCTATCCGCCGTTTGGTTCGGCGCGAGGTACAAGCCCGCGGTGCTGCGCTACTTCAACACCGGCACCGACGCGGATTTCCATGCCGGCGGCGCGCTGGTCGGCTGGACGAACGAGCATCACACGGCCGTGCGCATGAAGTACCGGGCGCGCGCGCTGGAGGTGCTGGACGGCGCTGAGGCGAGCGAGGCGCCGCCGCCGGCTCGGCTACTGTATCTGGGCGTGCACAGCGGCGCCGACGTGGGCGAACTCCAGCGGCTGCTGGCTGCGCAGGGCGTCTATCGCGGCGAGATCGACAACGACTTCGGCGAGCTGACGCGGGCGGCGGTGGTGGCGTTCCAGAAGCGCACATTCACCGCGCCGGGCGACCATGATGGCGTCGTGGGCGACAAGACGTGGGCGGCGCTACGGGCGGCCGTGAAGGTGGCCGCATGACCCTGACCGAGATCCTCGCCGCGATCCGCGACACGCGCCGGCTGGCCGCGCCGCTGCTCACGATTGGCTTCATCGCCGGCCTGTTGGTCGGCTGCGTGGTGTTCTGACCGATAGGAGAATCACATGGCTGAGTTTAAACAGTATCGCCGTAGCCAGATTGCCGAGCTGCGCCCGTGGTCGCCCGACGACGACATGAGCCGCGTCAGCGTGAGCGCGCCGGATCGCGAGGCCGGCAGTCCGAAGGCTGGCGACATGATCGCGCGCAACCCGAAGAACCACGATGACCAGTGGCTGGTCGCGGCGCAGTACTTCGCGGACAATTTCGAGCCGGCGGCATGACCCGCATCGCCATCGGCATCATCGCCGCGCTCGGCATCGCGCTCGCCGGTACGGGCTGGTGGCTGTCCAACGTCATCTCCAGCCGGGCGACGGTGCGCGCATCGCTGCACAGCGCGCTCGAAGCCAACGCGACGCTGACGACGGAGCACAAGCGCTACAAGGCGCTGGCCGAGGCTGAGGCGGAGCGGGCGGGGCAGCGCCAGCGGGAGCGTGACGGGCTCGCCGCGCAGGTCGCCACGCTGCGGCAGCGGCTCGGCGACGGGCTGGGCGAGTGCAAGATCGGCGACGATCAGCTTCGGGCGATCGATGAATTTCTGAAAGGTGGCAAATGACCCGCGCGCTGCTGCTGCTCGCCGCCCTGTTGCTGGCCGCGTGCGGCGAGGATCGCGTTGCCGTCCGGACGGTGTTGGCCGAGCCTGCGCCGCCGAGCGCCGATCTACTAACGCCGCTGGCGCCGGCCACGACCGCCGGCAGCCGCAGCGCCGCCGAGGCTATCGAGCGGCTGGTGATCGGCGTCAAGGTGCGGGACGAGCTGCTCGAGGGCTGGCGGCGCTGGTGGGCCGACTACCTGCGCAGCGTCAGGGGCGAGGCGCGGTAGGCCGAGCTGCCCTGTATTCCCACGGCGCCACGAACGGCCCTGCCCACATGCCGGCCCTCGCGGCTCGAGCCCGGTCCTCGTGCGGCACGTATTCCTCGCTGTAGCGCCTGAAAGCGAGCGCGTGCCCGGCCTCAACCTGCGCTGCGGATAGATCCACGTCTCTGGCCCAGCAGCGCGATACCGGCCGGCCGTGGCGATCGCGGTCAAGCTGAGTGCATACAACCGGCCGGCCCTCGACTAGGCGCGTCAGGTGGTCGGCGGACTCCCGGCCGCAGGCGTAGACCTCGCCGCCGCGCACACATTCCTGCCGCAGCTCGGGCGCGTCGATCCCCCATAAACGGATGGAGACGCCGCCGATCGACACGCCGTCGCCGTCGACCACACGGGCGAGGCCCGATAGCGTCTGAGCGCCGGCCGGGCTGGCGAGGGCGAGCAGGGCGAGGGCGGCGAGGATCTGGCGCATGGCGGGGCTACGACAACCTGCGGCGAACCATCCCCACGAATCGCTGTGCCAGCTTTGTGCCACGTTCCGGCACTGTTCCGCCGGTTTGTTCCCGATTTCGACCGCGTGGGGAAAAGACGCGGGCCTCGGGAAAGCCCGTAAACCCGCGTCTTCATTGGTCGGAGTGAGAGGATTCGAACCTCCGGCCCCTAGCTCCCGAAGCGTGTGTCCGGGCGGCGGGTTGTTCAATCCGATCAACGGCTTGCCTTCCGCACGAGCGGCGACTGTGCCGGCTTTGTGCCGCTATCGAGCCGCTCGATCAGCTCGGCCAGCGCGCGCCGGCGCGCCTCGCACAGCCGGCGCAGCTCGGCGACGACGCCGGCCGGCAGCGGGTCGGCGCCGGCGATCCAGCGGCGCACGGTGCGATCCGACACGTCGAGATCGCGGGCGATATCGCTCTGCCACTGGCGGCCGTAGAGCGCCTCGCCGACCGCGCGCAGCGGGCTAGCGGTCGACACGCCTGATCTCCATATCCGGCAGCTTCCGGGCGATCTCCAGCGCCAGCGCGCTGTCGGCTTCGTGGATCTCCGCCCAAAGCCGCGCGACACGCGCGACCAGGTCGGGGAGCTGCTCGCGCGACGGCACGGTGAACACCGTCGCGCCGAGCTTCTGGATGCGGTCGGTCACGGCAGCTTGCCGGCCGGCTTGGCGAGCGCGCCGCTGCGTGACCACCCCTTGCCGGGCTTGAGGGTGTAGGTGTAACCGCCGGCCTTGCTGATGCGCGCGCGGCGCAGACCAGTCACCCGCCCGCCCGCCATCAGCACCGACCCGGCGGCCAGCACGCGAGCCTGAAAGGCTCCGATCACGGGAAAGGCCTCGCGGATTCGCTCGGCGAGCCAAGCGGGGTTGGTGCCGGCGTCGTAACATTCGCCGCCCTTGCCGCTGATCCCGCAAATCGTGGGGCCAACCGCGATGGCGCGGCGGGCCGTCTTGGTGCCTGAAATCGAGAACATCGTCAGCGGGCCTCCTGCCCATCTGTCGGCGGGGCCGATCCCCATCCGTCATGTCCTAAACTTAGGACATCCGGCGCCGCCGGTCAAGAGGGGGATGCGTGATTTTTTCCGACCGCCAATGCTCGGCGATCGCCTCGACCGCCTCGCGCTTCTGTGCCGGCGCGACGTGGGCGTAGCGCGCGGTCAGCTTGATGTCGCTGTGCCCCAGGATATCCCGCACCACGGCGAGCGGCATCGATGTCCGGGCCTTCGGTGCGCACTTCGGCCGTCATCGCCCATCCTCCTCCGCGAGCGCGGCGACTGCGGCGCGGGCCTCGCTCAGGCTATCGCCGTAGCATGAGCATTCGTCAGCGGTTGCGCAGTAAGCGCGACTTTCGCACCGCGCCTTCATCGCCAGCATGATCGAGCCACGCATCCGCTCGATCTGCGCGTCGGCGCTCAGCCAGGCGGTCAGGGCGGCGGCGATGTGGGCGTGCTTGGCGTTGTCAAGAATATTGCCGCCCCTTACAAGCCACTTCACTTCGGCGGCTTCGATAACCTCAGCAAGCGTCGTCATCGCCCATCCTCCCCCGCGAGCGCGGCGACTGCGGCGCGCACAACATCGCGATATAGGTTCTGCTGTTTCGAGTCGCGCCAATACTTCTTGTGTTGATGCATTACGCTATTCATTTCGCAGTACGCAGCCAACGCCATCCGCTCCACCGTCTCCGGCGCGGACAGGTGCGCCAGCACGGCGGCGGCGATGTGAGCGTCTGGGTCGGTGCTCACTATGCCGTTGACTAGATCAATCCGAGCTTGGCGGATAGCTTCTGACAATGATTTCATTTTCGCGACCTGCTTTTGGCTTTTTCGAGCGCCGAGATTACCGCGCCAAGATCATCGCCTGTCACGATCATGTCGCGACTGCCGTCATCGTAACCGACAGCCCTGGCAACAAGCGTTAACCTTGAGTTTTTGAAGTATACCTGTTCGATTACTTCAAGAATCCCGGCGATGTCTTCAAATGCGTTTGCGAGGCGGCTATTGCCATCGCGATGCGCTTTATCGATTCGCTCTTGCAGAGCCTTATCAAGAACTGTCTTCGTCACGACAAACCCTCCACTATCGAGGCAAGGGCGGCAATCGTCGCGTCAATGTCGTTGTTCGTCGCGGCGTTGAGCTTTTCGTGGGCGACGGCGATCCACTCAATCTTTTCATCGCTGATCATGTTCGTCTCCCAGCAGGCCGGCGGCGCGAAGGGCAGCCTCGATGCGGTCGAGACGCTCCGTGAAAGCCAAAGCCTCGGAGTCATCCGATATTGAGAGCGCGATGGCTGTGTCGCCGAAGGCCGCGTCCCACGCCTCCGCGATCTCCCGCCGCTGCGCCTCTGTCGGCGCTGTGTCGCGCGTGATCGGGCGCTTGTCTGGCGAGGGGACGGGCAGGGCGCGGATGGCTTTGCGATAAGCAGCTTCCATTCGGTACGAGTCAGGAATGCCGCCTTTTCCATCGCTGTAAAACCACCAGATATCTTTGATCGTTGCGCATGCCTCCCGCATGGCCTCGGCGCCAGCCCGGTATGCGGCCTGCGCGTCCGGCTCGGGCGCGGCGCGGCGGTTCCAGGCATCGACCACATCGACAACGTGACGCGCTCCCTCATCGTTGAACGTCCATATATACCCCTCTGAGCTTCTGAACTCGCAGAGCGACAGCAGGTCGGCCAGCGACGACGCGTCGTCGATCACGTCTTGCAGATTGATCGCACCCACAGTCTCGTCGCGCGGGGTGTCGGTCATCGCTTCTTCCTCCACTCCAGCCCAATCGGGCATTCCCAATCGCACCACTCTGTGCCGGCGAGGCTGCATTGCGACGATAGCCGGCCGTCAAGCCAACGGCCGCATTCTTCTTCGAGATCGTCGTCATCCGGTTCGTCGTCGATATCGTGGTCGGGCCAATCGAAGTCGGGAGTCGCCATCATCCCCTCCATCACCGCGCCGCGTGGCGCTACTTCACGGCCTCGCGCCGCAGGTCGGCGGCGGTCATGTAGCGCTCGGAGTATGCCGTTTTGGCAAGCCGTGCCCGATGCTGGGCCGCACAATCTCGCCGTGTTCGGCGATCCAGTGCTGGACGAACCAAAGTTGACCACAACCGCCACCGATAGTGTCCTGCCCGGCGGGATCGAAGACGCGGACATCGAAACCGCGCTTGATGAGTCGGTTGCCGAAATCGATGGCTAGATTGCGTTGATGGTCGTTGGTCGCAGGCAGTCCTTCGTTGCGCTCGCAGATGACGGAAACCGTGGCGTTCCACACGCGGGGGTCAAATCGAGCGGCCAGCCGGTCGGCGTCGCTATCCGTCGAGTTCGCGTCGTGGGCGCAATAGTTGAAAAATGGGCGGCGACCCACTTGGATATACCAGCGCTCACCCTCGGCGGCGATTTCCTCCAACGTCAGCTTGTGCTTGAAGGGGATAAGCTCGTCGCGCTTCGCGTCAGTCGTCTCGTGAACCGAGAACTGTAGGCCAATGGTCGGTATTTCCCGTGAGACGGCGATTACGGCGTCGTAGGCAACGCGCGGCCCGCTGGTGCTGATCAAAAGCGCTGCCTTGGGGTAGCGATGGTAAAGCTCGTGCAGCGCCGGCACAAGGCCTTTGAGGTTGAGCAGCGGCTCGCCCATCGACATGAACATTATCTGCAGACGGCTCATGTCGGCGGGGTCACAATCTACGTCATTCAGCAACCGCGCAGGCTGAGAGATGATTTCGTCCGCCGTGAGCGAGCGCACGAAGTTGTCACCGGCGCCGCAGAATCGGCAACCGACGGGGCAGCCGGCCTGCGTCGAACAGCAGATCACTGTACGCGTTTTGTAGTCGGGATAGCGATAAAGCACCGCTTCCGCGACCGCATCCGACTTCTCGAAGACATACTTCGCGACTCTCCCTGCGTCATCGCGATGAACACTGATATTAGACCACATAATTGTCCTCCATCACCGCGCCGCGTGGCGCTACTTCACGGCCTCGCGCCGCAGGTCGGCGGCGATCACGCCGCAGCCTGTGCGGGCGGCTGATCGGCTGGCGCGCCGCCGAATCCGTCGTCGATCTCGGGCGGCGCGATGATCTGCGCGTAGGTCGCCATCAGGTCGGCGCCGGTCTTCTGCGCCTGCGGGGCGCCGTTGATCAGCTTGCCGAGATAGGAGCGGAACTGCGCCTCCCAAGCGCGCGCCGTGTCGGGCGTGGCGGTGGGGAGGAACGTCTCGGCCGACCAGGTCGCGAATTCGCGCAGGTTGGCGAAGCTCGGCCAGCCGCCCGACGCGCCGCCGCCGCGGCTGCCGTCGAGAAGATCGGCGCCCGCCGCCCAGGCGCGCAGCTGCTCGCCGGCCGTCTCGGTGATCTGCTGCATCTCGGGGAACAGGTGCCGGTGCTGTTCCTGCACCTTGTGCGGGAGCTTGTACGAGACCAGCCCCGGCGTCTCGTTGCTGAGGGTCAGGAAGGCCGTCAGCTCGTACATGAAGCGGGGATCGCCGATCGGCGTCCAGCCGAGCGATACCGGCTTGCCGCCGGCGCCGACGCCGACCTTGTCCTCGGCCCGCATGCAGAAGACGATCGGTATGCGCCGCTGCATGAACGAGGCGATCATGGCCTTGTGCGCCATCTTCGGCTTGATCCAGGCCGACATGTTCTTCTTCTCGTCGTTGCCCTTGATCTCGTCGTGCCAGTCGAGCACGCCGCCTTCGCCGGCCCATTCGAGCGAGAAGCTGTCGATCACCAGCACCGAGTAACCGGCCTTCTCCGCGTCCTTGGCCGCATCGGCGAAGCGCTCGGGGCGGAACGGCGGCGCCATGTCGGCGACGTCGAACTTGAATTGCTTGTCGTAGTGCGACATCCGGCGGGCTTCGGTGTCGATCGCCGCGATGCGGCCCGTCGCACCGGCGATGCCCTTCGCGAGACGCAGCGCGCTGAACGTCTTGCCGCTGCCCGACGGGCCGGCGACGCCGATGAACAGGCCGACGCCCTCGCGCGCGGCGGGTTTGAAAATGAACGTCATGCCGCGTCCCTCCCATGCGGTCGCTGCCAATCCATCGCGACCTTCAACAGCTCGCTCGGCGTCGTGCCGAGCTGCTTGCGCTCCTCGTGCCGATGCGATTCCCAGCCCGGCGGATCGACGCGGCAGATGCGCGGCGGGTAGCCTGGCCAGCGGTTCGCGTCCATGCAGGCGCGCCAGACCTTGAGCGCCTCGGCGACCTTCTCGCGCGCCTGCTCTATCGCGAGGTTGCTGAGCGACACGACCGACAGCGCGTAGGGCGGGTCGGTCTCCTGGCCGATGAACAGGAACTCGACGTCTTCGACCTGTGGGTAAAGCGTCTTGATCCCCCGCTCGTAGAACGCGGCCTGCACGTCGGCGCCCATATCGTAGAGCCGCGCCGTCATCGCGTCGGGCTCAGCGCTGCCGCTGGTGGTCTTGTAGTCCACGATGCGCGCGCGCCTGCCATCGAGCCAGCCGGCGGGCAGGCAGTCGATACGCGCGCGACACCACGTCGGCCCTTCGCGCCAGACCATGGTGACCTCCGGCCGGCAGTCGGCGAACACGTCGCCGACCTCGTGCGCGGCGAGTTGGCGGTGGGCGGCGGCGATCATGTCCTCGATGGCCTGCGCGCGCATTTCCAGCACCGGCACGAAGCCGCCGAGCCTTGCCTTGTCGCGCTCGGCCTGCGCGGCCTTGGTGCGAAAGTCCGGCGCGTCGATCTTCACCAGCCCTTTGCCGATGCCGAGCAGCAACGAGTGCGCGGCCGTGCCGATGTCCTGCTGGTTGCTCGGCGTGTCGGGCCGCCAGCGGTTGTTAAGAGCCGGATGCGCGGCCCAGGCGTGGGCCGGGCTGCGGCTGATCAGCAGCTTGGCGATGCTGGCCGACAGCGAGGGCGCGACGCATACGTCCTCGTGGTAGAGCGACTCGGCGATGCCGTCGTGCAGTCCAGGCGGCAGCGTGATCACGCGGCGCTCCCGCCATCGATCGCCACGAGCTGCGTCCTGCGCTCGCCGAAGCTCAGGGTCGGCAGCGGCTCGAGATCCTCGACGAAACACGGCCGGCTGACGTGAGCGAAGCGCACGCGGACCTTCTTCGCGGGCAGGCTGGGGCGCGCCGGGTTGACCAGCTCCTCCTCGACGCGGCCGACGCCGAAGGATTTGTAGACCTTGTGCGCGACTTGATCGCCAACGCGGGGCTTGAAGGTGGCCATGTCACTTCCCCGCCGTGGCCGCCTTGACTGCCCACATGGCGGCCCCCTCGATCTGCGTGATGGCGACGGCCGCACACCGGCCGCCATCGCCGCGCGCGTCGCGGATTGGCTCCATCAGGGTGATCAGGCGCGCCGATAGCAACTTGATCTCGTCCACGCCGGACAGTTTGGACGGGTTGAAGCTGGCACGCACCATGCCGGCGGCGGTCTCGGAAACGTTGCTGCTGTCGATAGTTATCATTGCTGGCTCCTACGTTAGGCATTTCCGCTCGGGTGAACTCGACCTTCGAAATTCGCGATCATCTCCTTCAGCGCCACCACGATATCGGCGCGGTCGGCGCCGTTGCTGATGTAGTTCATCCGCCCGGCCTTGGCGGCGCCGTAGTCGAAGACCAGCAAGACGAACCCGTAAGGACGGTGCTTTCCACGCAGCGGGCCGTTGAAGCGCTCGTCGAGGAAACGCGCGAGATCATTCATCTCGACGAGATGCTTGTCCTCGATCGGGCCGTGGGTGTTCGCGCTCATGCCGCTTTCCTCTCCTCGCTGTTCCCGTTGATGAACGCCCGCCTTGCCCGCGCGCCCTCAATCGCCAGCGCCGCGAGCTGGTGCGCCATGGTGGTGCTCGGCAGGCTGAAGCTGATGCCGGTGAGCATGTCGTCGTGCACGACGATGATGGCGCCGACGCGCTCGATCCGCAGGCGGTGGTGACGCAGCCGATCGTTCACCGTGAACAGCGGCGTGTGGCCGGCGAGGGCGATCACAGCGCGTCCCTCATGTAGGCGGCGCGGGCCTGTTCCATCGCGTCGTCCATCTTCACGGTCCAACTCACCGGCCCAAGCTGAACTCCGGTCGCCAGATTGCGAATGCCAGCGGAATCGATCAGGTCAGCAAGGCGGCCAAGCGCCGCCCGCAACTTCGCCGCGTCCTCCGCCGCCGCCATCAGCGCGGGGAGGGCGTTCACGGCGGCTAGTATGAAGTCGTGGTCGTGAGGCGCCCTGTCTGCGTAGTCGAAGCGGCCAACGATGTGATAGCGGCCCTTCGCATCCGGCACGGTCCTGATGTATTTGCCATAGGTGCCGTTGCGGTCAGGCTCCCAGGGTTCCGGCGTCGCCTTCGCCATCAGCGCGCGCAGGCTCGCGATCTCGGCGGCGGTCATGTCGGCTCTCCCGGCAGCGGGTCGGGATTCGCGAACCGGCGCAGGCGGCCGGTCCACGCGGCGGCACGGTCATGCGCCTCGCGCCCGTCAAGATCGCCAGCGACGCAGATGCGCGACGGCTGGGCGGCGCGAGGATGGATGGGATCGCCGACCAGTAGGCCGGGACGGCGGCGCCTGCTCTGCGCCCAAATCATCGCGTCGATCGTCATCACACCACCTCCATTACAATCAGAATCGCGGCAATCGCCAGCCACAGCGCGCCGGCGATGGAGCCGCCCACGCACAGGCCGATCGAGGGGTCCAGGTCGGACGGGCGAACCATCGGTCAGACCTCAGTCTGCTCGGCGGTGCCGGGATCCTCGCCCAGCGTCCAACCCTTGATTTCGACGACGGCGCGGATGTACGCGAGCGCAGCGCGGCACTCTTGGCGCTCGTCACGACCGGCGAATCGCTTCACCGCCGCCGCGAAGGTGAGCCACTTGCAGCCGGCCGCGATGCGAATGCCATCGGCATGGCGCACGACTACGAGATGGAAGCCGTCGGGATAGCCGACCGTGAACGCGCCGATCGTTCGCGCGAGGCTGGCACCGACGAGGCTGGCACCGTCGAGGCGGGCACCGTCGAGGCTGGC
>ERZ1066135.285-NODE-285-length-36355-cov-7.072369_pt1 | contig 36355 bp, 32 predicted proteins | sample MGYA00382782_ERZ1066135 | MGnify/ENA primary metagenome ERZ1066135 (study PRJEB33369, sample SAMEA5778365) | biofilm metagenome | biome: Industrial cooling water; feature: Water cooling tower basin; material: Biofilm | place: United Arab Emirates | collected... | reverse complement strand
GCAGACCACCGCCTCGTCGCCCTCCTCGAGCAAGATCGCGCGAATGCCGCCCTTCTTGGGCCGCGAGTACGCCTCGAGCGGCGTCTTCTTGATCGTGCCGCGCTTGGTCGCGAAGAACACGAAGCGCTCGGCGTCGAACTCCGGCACACGCAGGATGTTCGTGATGCGCTCGCCCTCGGCCAGCTCGAACAAGTTCGAGATGGCGCGGCCCGCGCTCGTTCGCGAGGCCTCGGGCAGGTTGTAGACCTTGAGCCAGTACACCTGGCCGTGGTTGGAGAAGCACAGCACGTAGTCGTGCGTGCCGGCTACGAACATCGACTCGACGACGTCGCCTTCCTTGGTCTCCGAGCCGATGATCCCGCGGCCGCCGCGGCCCTGCGTGCGGTACACGTCGAGCGGCGTGCGCTTGACGTAGCCGTCGCGCGAGTACGTGACCACCATCATCTCCTCGGTGATCAGCTCCTCGATGTCGAAGCTGCCGTCGATCTCCTCGTCGGAGATCACCGTGCGCCGCTCGTCGCCGTAGCTCTTCTCGAGCTCGTCGAGGTCGGTCTTGATGATCGCGACCACGCGCGCCTCGCGCGCCAGGATGTCCTTGAGGTCGTTGATCTCCGCGACCAGCGCGTTGAACTCCTCTTCGAGCTTCTCGCGCTCCAGGCCGGTCAAGCGGCCCAGGCGCATGTCGACGATCGCCTGCGACTGACGCGGCGAGAGCGAGAACGCGCTCTGCAGGCCTTGTTTGGCCTCTTCCGGCGTCTGGCTCGCGCGGATGATGCGGATCACCTCGTCGATGTTGTCGACGGCGATGCGCAGACCTTCGACGATGTGCTTGCGCTCTTCGGCCTTGCCGAGCAGGAACAAGGTCCTGCGCCGGATGACTTCCTTGCGGTGCGCGATGTAGGCGTCGAGCAGGCCGCGCAGCGGCAGCGTGCGCGGCTGCCCGCGGTCGATCACCAGGTTGATGATCGACTGCGTCGACTGCAGCGGCGTGTACTGGAACAGCTGGTTGAGGATGACCTGCGGGTCCTCGCCCTTCTTCAGGTCGATCGAGAGCCGGATTCCGTCGCGGTCGGAGTAATCCTGGATGTCGTGGATGCCGGTGATCCGCTCCTCGTTGATCACCTCCTTGAGCTTCTCGAAGATCGATTCCTTGCGAACCTGGAAGGGAATCTCCGTGAACACGATCGAGGTGCGGCCCTTGTTCTCCTCGATGTGGTGCTTGCCGCGCACGCGCACGATGCCGCGGCCGGTCGTGTAGGCCTGCAGGATCCCGCGCCGGCCCATGATGATGCCGCCGGTCGGGAAGTCGGGGCCGGTGACGAGCTCGCACAGCTGCATCGCCGTGACGTTCGGATCGTCGAGCACGGCGCGCAGCGCGCCGACGATCTCGCGCAGGTTGTGCGGCAGAAGGCTCGTCGCCATACCGACCGCGATGCCGTCCGAGCCGTTGCAGAGCAGGTTCGGGAAGCGGCTGGGCAGCACCGTCGGCTCGGTGCGCGTCTCGTCGTAGTTGGCGACGTGGTCGACCGTCTCCTTGTCGAGGTCGGCCATCAGCTCGACCGCGACGCCCGTCATGCGCGCCTCGGTGTAACGCATGGCCGCCGGCGGGTCGCCGTCGATGTTGCCGAAGTTGCCTTGGCCGTCGATCAGCGGATAGCGCGTGGCGAAGGGCTGCGCGAGGCGCACGAGCGTGGGATAGATCACCGACTCGCCGTGCGGGTGGTAGTTGCCCGACGTGTCGCCCGCGATCTTGGCGCACTTTCTGTACTTGGCGCGCGGCGACAAGTTCAGGTCGTTCATCGCGACCAGGATGCGGCGCTGCGAGGGCTTGAGCCCGTCGCGCACATCGGGCAGCGCGCGCGCGTGGATCACCGAGAGCGCGTACGTCAGGTACGACTCGCGCATCTCGCGCTCGATCAGGCGCGGTTCGACACCGCGCTGGGGCGCCGGAGTGGGAGTCTTTTCCGTGGTCGTCATCGAATCGTTTCTGAGGCGGGAAATCCCGGCGATCCGGGGCTTTTCGAGCCGGAGATTGTCGCTTTTTTTGCTCCGGCGATCCACCGCAGAAAGGGCGCGCCGAGCCGCTTCCAGGGCCCCTTGAAGGCCCCGCGGAGCACAGCCCCGGCGCGCAGCGCTCGCCGCGGCTCCAAACGCTCCTGCGCGCGCCTTCTCCGCGCATCCCGCGCCCGCTTCAATGACGTCATGAAGCGCGCAATCGCCGGGTGTTGGATGGCGGGAATCGCGGCCGGATGGGCGAGCGCCGCGCTCCCAACTGCACCGCCTGCTCCGCGTTCGGCGCAGACGCAAAAGCTCGACGAACGACGCGTCGTGCCGGGAACACGCGTCTGGCTCGCGCCGCCCGCGGGTCACGCGCCGGGAAACGGCTACTTCGGGTACCAGTGGGCGGACTTGGGCGCGTCGCTGATCGTGGCGGAGCTGCGCGCGCCCTCCGCGGAGATGGTCGCGGGCTTCGACGCCGAAAACCTCGCCAAACAGGGCATGACCTTGCTCGAAGCGACCGACGCCAAGTTCGGCCAGCACAAGGGCAAGCTCGTCCACGCGACCCAGCGCGCGAACGGCGCGCTCTACGAAAAGTGGCTGGCGGTCTTCGGCGACGAGAAGCGCACCGTGCTGATCACCGTGAACCTCCCCGATGCGCTCGACGACGAGCTCGCGGCGCAGTTCAAGGCGGCGGTCCTGGGCGCCGTGTGGGACCCCACGCTTCAGGTCGATCCGTTCGCGGTCCTGCCGTGGACGATCACACAGCCGCAGGGGCTCGCATTCGCCACGAACATCGGTCCCACGTTGCTGTTCACCGAGGACGGCGAGCCGGTGCAGAAGGACAAGCCTGCCTCGGCGCGGTTGCTCGTCGGGCCGTCAGCGGGCGAGGCGAAGATCGCCGACGCGCGCAAGTTCGCCGAAAGCCGCGTGCGCAAGCTCCCCGGGATGGCTGGCCTCGAGCTCGAGAGCTCCGTCGAGTTCTCCGCCGGCGGACGCACGGGCTGGGAGATCGTCGCGCGCGCAACCGATCGCGACAGCGGCCAGGAATTGCTCCTCCACCAAGTGCTGCTCGTGGGCCAGAGCGACTACGTCCTGTTCGTCGGGCAGTGCGCGCGCGAGCAACGCGACACATGGCTGCCGCGCTTCCAGGCCTGCGCCGCGAGTTGGAAGCTCAAGCCGCCGCCCGAGCAGAAGTAGGTCGGCGCGCGCGGCCGCGCTCTATGCTGGCTGGACCTCCAGCCAACATCAGCACCATGCCCGCCGCACCCGCCACTCCCATCGGACAAGCCCTCGGACGTCTGCCCACGGGCCTGTACATCGTCACCACGCTCGACAACGGCCGCCCGGTCGGTTTCGTCGGCTCGTTCGTGATGCAGGTCGGGATCGAACCGCCGCTGGTGAGCGTCGCCGTCGGCAAGGCGCGCGGTCCGCTGGCCGCCCTGCGCGCGAGCGGCTCGTTCGCCATCTCGATCCTCGACAAGTCGAGCGAGAGCGTGATGGGCCGCTTCTTCCGCAAGTACGAGCCGGGCAGCGGCCCGTTCGACGGCTTGGCGCTCGAGCACGGGCCCGCGGGCATGCCGCTGCCCGCCGACGCGCTCGCCTGGGTCGAGTGCAAGCTGCGCGGCGAGTTCGAAGGCGGCGACCACGTGATCGTGTTCGGCGAAGTGCTGGCCGGCGCGCAGCGGCGCGAAGGCGAGCCCGCGATCCACCTGCGCAAGAACGGTCTGGGCTACTAGACGCTGCGCGAGCGATGAGCGAGCCCCGCGCCCGCCTCGGCGCCGTCGCAGCGGCCCTCCTGTGCTTGGCGACGTTCGTCGGCGCGGCGGCGTTGCTGCGCCGCGTCACGCCGCACGGCTCGGGGCTCGAGCGCATGGACGTCAAGCTCGACGCCTTCGCGCCGCGCAAGGACGAGTTCACGCTGCTGTTCCTCGGCTCGAGCCGCACCATCCGCGGCTTCGTGCCGGCGCAGTTCGACGCGGCGCTCGCGGCGCGCGGTGTGCAGGTGCGTTCGTTCAACCTCGGCGTGCCGGGCGGGCGCCTGCCCGAGATGCTGCACATGCTCGAGCGCGTTGCGGAGCTCGAACCGCAGAGCCTCGACTACGTGTTGATCGACCCGGAAGACTTCGAGCTGATCCACGACACGCGCAACGCCTTGGCGCAGTCGGGCATCGCCTGGCATGACCCGGCGACGACGCAGCTCGCGTTGGAGCATCTCGCGACGAGCGCGCGCGACGACCGGTTCGAACGCGCCGCCGACCACCTGCAGGCGCTGGGCTTCAACCTGCTCAACGTCGGTCGCACGTCGCGCTGGGTCAACGCGGCCCTGGGCCGAGAGCCGAGCCCGAGCTTCGTGGCGGACTCGCTCGGCGCGCGCGGCGACGGCCACACCGCGTTGTTCGACGAACAGGAGACGCTCCAGGCGCGCCGGCGGCGCTTCGAACGCGGACGCGCCGAGTACGAGCGCATGGTCGAGGTGTACCGCGCTCAACCGCAGCCCGAACGCGCGCCGCCGCCGCAGTTCCTGGCGCTGCTCGCGCGCTTCGAAGCGGGCGTGCGCGCGCTCGGCGCCGAGCCGGTGTACGTGATCCAGCCCGCGCTCGCGCGCCAGTGGGACCTGATCGCCGCGGCGCAAGCAGGCGCGATCGAGCCGCTGCTGCGCTACGACGACCCCGAGCTGCACGCCGATCTGTTCGCGCACTCCAGCCGCTTCGACTCGCTGCACCTGAACGACGTCGGGGCCGAGATCTTCACGCGCAAGCTCGCCAGCGACTTCGCCGACTGGGTCACGCGACGCGAGGGCGCGCGCAAGTGATCTTCAGCGAGCTGCGCTTCTTCGTTTTCTTCGCGCTCGCCTTCGGCGTGCACTGGGCGCTGCGTTCGAACACGGCGCGCAAGCGCTGGCTGCTCGTCTGCAGCTACTTCTTCTACGGGCTCTGGGACTGGCGCTTCCTGGGCCTGATCGCCGGATCGACGTTGCTCGACTACTTCGCCGCGCTGCGCATGCGCTCGTCGTCGAGCCCGCGCGCCTGGCTGCTGGTCAGCCTAGTCGGCAACCTCGGCTCGCTGGCGCTGTTCAAGTACCTCGACTTCTTCATCGAGTCCGCTGCGCAGCTCGCGAGCGCGCTCGGCTTCGAGCCCAACCTGCACACTCTTGGGCTGATCCTCCCGGTCGGCATCAGCTTCTACACCTTCCAGACGCTGAGCTACTCGATCGACGTCTACCGCCGCGAGCTCGAGCCCGTGCGGCGCCTGGACGACTTCGCGCTGTTCGTGAGCTTCTTCCCACAGCTCGTCGCCGGCCCGATCGTGCGCGCGGTCGACTTCCTCCCGCAGCTCGACACGGCGCGCGTCTGGCGCGACGTGCGCGTGCGCGCGTGCCTGACGTTGTTCCTCGTCGGCTTCGTCAAGAAGGCCTGCGTGAGCGACAACGTCGTGCAGCTCGTCGATCCGTACTTCGCGCAGCCGAACGCGTACGACGCGCTCGGCGCCTGGACCGCGACGTTGTTCTACGCAGTGCAGATCTACTGCGATTTCTCGGGTTATTCGGACATGGCGATCGCCGTCTCCGGCCTGCTCGGCTACGAGCTGCGCGTCAACTTCGACTTCCCCTACTTCGCCGCGAGCATCAAGGAGTTCTGGCGCCGCTGGCACATCTCGCTCTCGAGCTGGCTGCGCGACTACCTCTACATCCCGCTCGGCGGCAGCCGCGGTTCGGCGTGGTTCGCGCGGCGCAATCTGATGCTCACGATGCTGCTCGGCGGCCTGTGGCACGGCGCCGGCTGGAACTTCGTGATCTGGGGCGGGCTCCACGGCCTCGCACTCGTCGTGCATCGCCTGTGGGAAGAGTCGGGCCGCAAATTGCCCGCGCCGCTGGGCATGCTGCTCACGTTCCTGTGGGTGTGCATGGCGTGGATCTTCTTCCGCGCGAGCAGCCTCGAGAGCGCTTGGACGAGCGTGCGCTCGTTCGTCGGCTTCGCGAGTCCCGGCGAGTTGTCGTGGGGTTGGACTCCGCTGGCGACGTTCGCTGCACTGGCCGGGGCGCACGCGCTCGGCGCGACGCACGCGGTCGGCCGCTGGCTCGAACGTCGCTCCGAAGCGGCCTACGCCATGTGCTACGGCGCTTCGTTCGCCGTCGCGTTCGCGTTCTCGAACGGCGCGGTGAAGCCGTTCATCTACTTTCAGTTCTGAGCTGCTCTTCGAGCGCTCCGAGCAACGCCTCGGCGCGCGCGTCGCCGCGCAGCACGAGCAACGTCAACAGATCGACGGCCCGCTGCAAGTTCTCGCGCTCGAGCGCGCGCTCGGCCTCGCTCTCGAAGGTCGCGGCCGTGCGCTCTTCCGCCGGCCACTCGAGCGCGAGCCGCGCCAGCCGGCGCGTGCGCTCGTCCACCGTCTCCGCCGCGCTGAACTCCGCGGCGCGTTGGTACTCGCCGAGCGCGAGCTCGACGCGCACACGGTCGTCGGCGTAGCTCTCGACGAGCCGCGCGCCCTGCGCGACGAGCGCGAGCACGCACGCCACGCGCCCGATCCTGGAGGCGAGCTTCATGCGCCGCTCCAGCTTCCGGCCGACGCTCTCGTCGTCGGCCGCGTCCAACAGGAAGCGCACGCGCCGCGCCGTGCTGAAGTGCCGCCAGCTGCTCTTCGCCCGCGCGTGGTAGCCGCCGACGAGCTCGAGCGCGCTGACCATCGCGAGCACGTCGCCGGTCGAGCGCAGCGCGAACAGATCCGCCTCGAGCTCCGCGCGCCGCGACAACCAACCGAAGCCCGCCCACCACAGCGCGAGCGTCGCCGCCAGGGCTGCGCCGAGTGCGATCTCGTCCTGCACGTCGAAGTGCACGAGCGCGAGGTCGAGCCCCAGGAACAGCGCCGAGGACCAGGCGATGAAGGTGACCACGTGGCCGCAGGCGACGTGGCCCATCTCGTGCGCGAGCACGGCGAGCAGCTCGCGCAAGGGCAGCTGCGCGAGCAGCAGATCGGAGAACACGACCACGCGCGTGCTCGGCGCCACGCCGACGACCGCGGCGTTCGACATCTGGTGACCGGTGCGCCACACGAGGAACTCGCGGCAGCGGAAGCGCACGTTGCGCGCGAACTGCTCGAGCTCCGAACGCACGCGGCCGGGCGGCAGCGGCACGGTGTCCCAGGTGCGCCGCAGGAGCGCCGGCAGCGTCAACACCGCGATCACAGCCAGGCTGGCGGTGAGCGCGGCGCTCCACAGCGCCGTGTGCTCCACGTTGGCGCGCAGGCGCGGGTTCGCGCCGATGATCCAGGTCAGGGTCAGGAACAGCGCGAACGGCGCGAGCGTCGCCGCGAACATGCGCAGCTGGAAGGCGCGGGCCGCGGCGATCTGCGCGCCACGCACTTCGTTCAAGCGCGCCAGGGCGTCGATGCCGAGCGCGGTGTAGATCACGAACGGCGCCAGGCTCGCCAGCAGCGCTGCACCGGGCCACGCATCCAAGCTGTGCTCGGCGCCGAGCCAACGCTCGACGAGCGCGGGCCAACCGCAGGCGCACACCGCGGCCGCGAAGGCGAGCGGGCCGCTCCACACGAGCAGCGTGTGCACGAGCGCCGCAGCGCGAAACACGCCGCGCACGAGCAGCGCGCGCTCGACGACGAGCAACGCGTACGGCGCAAGGCACAACGTCAAGGCGCCCCACCAGAGCTCGAGCTCGGTGCGCAGGCCCTGCTCGTAGGCGAACAGCGTTGCGACCGCGGCCAGGGTGTGCGCGAGGTAACCCACGGGCGCGGCGAACGCGACTCAGGCGAGCACGCGCGACAGCTCGTCGACGATCGTGCGCTGGATCGTGGCGGGCGATGGGAAGGCCGGCGCCTTGAGCACTTCGACCTCGACGCTGCTCGCGCCCAACGTCACACGCGCCTGCGCGACGCCCACCAGAGGCAGTTGTTTCGAGACGACGCCGCTGAGTCCGTCGGCGGACCACTCGCAGGCGATCTGCTTGGCTTCGAACAGCCGCTGCAAGCGCGTGCGCGCTCCATCGACGCCGTGACCGTGTTGGATGCTCGCTGAAATCATCGCTCCACGCCTTCCAGTGCCTCGACCGTTCCGATCCACAACACCTCGCACGGCCCGGTGAGCAACACGTCGCCGCGTCCGTCCCAGTCCACGTGGAGCACGCCGCCGACCAGGCGCAGCTCGACACGCGAGCGCGCGTGACCGGCCGCGATCATGGCCACGGCGGTGGCGCACGCCCCGGTGCCGCAGGCGGCCGTCTCCCCCACTCCACGCTCCCACACGCGCAGGTACAGGCGTCCGTCGCGTTCGGCGGCGAACTCGACGTTCGTACGGTCGGGGAAGCGCGCGTGGCGCTCCAGCGCGGCGCCGTGTTCGGCGACGTGCGCGCGGCGCTCGTCGGGCACGAACAGCACGCAGTGCGGATTGCCCATGTCGACCAGCGTCGCGCGGTACGCGCCGAACTCGCCGCTCAGCTCCACGTCGCGTTCGATGCGGCGCGGCGGCCCCATGTTCGCGCGCGCGCCGACGATTTCGCCGCGGCTGCGCAGCAGCTCGACCTCGCTCACGCCCGCGTCGGTCGCGATGCGCATCGAGTCGCGCGCCACCAGTCCGTAGTCGCGGGCGAAACGCGCCACGCAACGCAGCCCGTTGCCGCAGGTCTGAGCGCGCGAGCCGTCGGCGTTGTGGACGATCATGCGGCAGTCGCTGTAGCTCGAGCCGGCGGCGACGATGAGCACGCCGTCGAGCGCGCGCAGACCGCTCTCGCCCGGCGGGCGCGAGCACCAGCGGCGCGCGAGCTCCGCGGGATCGCCCAAGCGCCGTGCGACGCGCTCGTCGAGCACCGCGAACGTGTTGCCGGCGCCGGCCATGATCGCGTAGCGACTGGTGTTCATCGCCGCGGGTTGCCGAGCTTCTGGGTGTTCTTGAAGTGCAGCTTGGCGACCGCGCCGAGCTTGTCCGCGCCGTGCAAGGCGACGAAGCGCCGCGCGGCAGCGTCGACGGGTCCGCCCGCACCCTTGGCCAGATCGATCGCGAACTCCTCCGAGAGCTCGTGCAGCGCGAGGAGGAACTGCTCGCGCGCGATCACGCTCGCCGCTGCGACGGCGAGTTCTTCTTCGCCGCGGTGGCGCTGCTCGAGCTGGATGTCGGCGCCCGCCAGCGCCTTGCGCAGCAGGCTCTCGTTGGCGAACTGATCGATCACGACGCGCACGCCGGGTTCGGCGAGCTCGCGCACGGCTTTCGCGTGCAGCGCCGCGAGCATGGGGTTCAAGTTCTTCACGCGCGCGTGTTCGGCGTTGTAGGCCGGCGGGTCGAGGCGCGCGATCGCGTGCGGCACGTTGGCGCGCAGCGCGGCCCCCACGCGCAGCACGCTCTCGTCGTTCATCAGCTTGCAGTCGCGCACCTCGCCGTTCTCGAGCTTGCGCGACAACTCGGGCGTCAACTTCACCGCCGCCACCACGAGCGGCCCGAAGTAGTCGCCCTTGCCGGACTCATCGCCGCCGATGGTGGTCACATCGGCCCCCTGCGGGGCGGAAGCGTCGCCACGCGGCGCGGACTTTCCGGCGCCCGTCGGCGCGTCGCCGTCCGCCCGCAGGCCCAGGAACTGCTCGAGGAAGTGCTCGGGGTGCTCGCCCTGGACCACGAACTTGCCCGACTCGTAGTGCGTGACGACCACGCCGTCGCCGCGCGCCCAGTACAGCGCGTACGGAGCACTGCGCATCTCGAAGCGCTGCGCGATGAGCTTGCGCTCCAACTCCGCGCCGCGCGAGGCGGGCACCTTCACTACGAGGGTTCTCTGCGTCACGCTGGGATTCTGTCACGCGCCGCAGGCGATTGCTCGGAGCTGCGCGCCTTGGCACGCTCTGCGTCCCATGGGTGCTCCGCAGCGCTTCGAAACTCAGCTGTTCGCGCGCGATCTCGATCCGAAGCGTCCCAAGCTCCTCGAAACGCCGTGGGGCACGATGGCCCTGTACCTGATCGAGGGCGAAGTGCTGTGTGCGGCGGCCTTTTGTCCGCACCTCGAGGGCCCGTTGTTCGAAGGCACGCTCTCGGGCGCGACGATCACCTGCCCGTGGCACCAGTGGCGCTACGACCTGCGCAGCGGCCAGCGCATCGCGCTGATGGGCGTGCCGCTGCCGGGCGACAAACTGGCGCGCTGTCGCGTCGAGCGCGACGCCCGCGGCGCGATCGTGCTCTGCGCGCCGGAAGCGACCTAGACGACTCCCGCGCGCGGCGGAGCTATGCTGTCCGTTTCGGCGCGCAGCATCGCGCGCCCCGAACACGCCCGAGGAGCTGCTTCCGTGCCCAAAATCTACGATTCCGTTCTCGACGCCATCGGCAACACCCCGATGGTCCGCCTGCGCACCATCGGCCGCAAAACGGGCTGCGAGATCCTCGTCAAACTCGAGTACCTCAACGCCGGCGGCTCGGTCAAGGATCGCATCGGCAAGCGCATGGTCGAGGAAGCCGAGCGCAAGGGCCGCATCAAGCCCGGCGACACGCTGATCGAGCCGACGAGCGGCAACACCGGCATCGGCATGGCCCTGGCGGCGGCGGTGAAGGGCTACCGCATGATCATCACGATGCCCGAGAAGATGAGCCGCGAGAAGCAGGTCGTGCTCGAGGCGCTCGGGGCCGAGATCATCCGCACGCCGACCGAGGCCGCGTGGGACGCGCCCGAGAGCCACATCAGCGTGGCCCGCCAACTCGAAAAGATCCTGCCCAACGCGCACGTGCTCGATCAGTACGCCAACCCCGACAATCCGGCGGCGCACTACCACGGAACGGCCGAGGAGATCCTCGATCAGACCGACGGCAAGCTCGACATCGTGGTGCTCACGGCGGGCACGGGCGGCACGATCACCGGCGTCGCCAAGAAGCTCAAGGAGAAGCTCCCGAACGTGCGCGTCGTGGGCGTCGACCCGGTCGGTTCGATCCTCGCCGGCCCCGGTCCGATCGGGTCCTACAAGGTCGAAGGCATCGGCTACGACTTCATCCCCGACGTGCTCGACCGCAAGCTCGTCGACGAGTGGGTCAAGACCGAGGACCGCGAGTCGCTGCTGATGGCGCGCCGCCTGATCCGCCAGGAAGGCATGTTGTGCGGCGGAAGCTGCGGCGCCGCGGTGTGGGCCTCGGTCGAGATGGCCAAGAAGTACGGCCCCAACAAGCGCATCGTCACGATCCTGCCGGACTCGGTGCGCAACTACATGACCAAGTTCCTCGATCAGGCCTGGATGCGCGCCAACGGCTTCACCGAGAGCATGTGGGAGACCGAATCGGTCGGCGACCTGCTGCGCAAGTTGCCGCGCCGCTCGATCCACACGGCGTCGACCTCCGACACCGTCGCCGACTCGGTGATGCTGATGAAGGACAAGGGCATCAGCCAGCTGCCGGTGGTCGAAGGCGGCCGCCTGATCGGCATCATCACCGAGAGCGATTTGCTCGGGAAACTCGTCGAAGGCCGCGCCAGCCTGTCGAGTTCGGTCGCCGAGGTGATGTTCCGCAAGGTGCGCACGATCAACGAGCGCGACGACGCCAGCGGACTGACGCAGATGTTCGCCGAGGGCCTCGCGGGCCTGGTGGTCGACGACTCGCAGCGCCTGATCGGCATCGTCACGAAGATGGACTTGGTCGATTACCTCACCAAACCGATCGAAGAGTGACCGCCGGGCCCGTTAAGGCCCGAACACGAATCGAGTTTGCACACGACGCCGCGCAGCGAGAGATCGCTGCGCGGCGTCTTGGTTTTGGGGGCGGCTACTTGAACCTCAGCCGCTCGCGTTCCTCGTCGAGCTGGCGTTTCTTGGCTTCGTTCTCGTTCAGCCTGCCTTCCACGTCGCCGCGTCGGTAGGTTCTGGTGAGATCCCCGTGCGTTTGCACGAAGTCTGCCGCCGGAAGCTTGGAGAGCGACGCCCTGCAGTCCTTGAGCCAGTTCACGCACTGGTTCTCCGAGTCGCTTGGCCGCGCGGTGTTCTTGCCTTGGGCGAGATCTGTGAGATATCGCTCGTACTGTTGAAGGTACTTGGCCACCAGGTTGTTCAGCGCCGTGCAGCGAACCCAGTCGGCATGCCACATGAGTCGTTGGCGCAGGTCTGCGCCGACTTCGCACTGTTCGATCTTGTCGAGCAGCCTCTTTACGGGCCCCAGCACAGACTCCCAGTTGCCGTCTTGCAGTGAGGCAACACACTCGTAGCTCAGAATTCGCGCCTGGATAGCGCGATGGTCGGACGTACCGAGCGCCTCCTCAAGTTTCGCCGCGAGGTTCTGGGCTGCGTTGCACTTGCCGCCGAGGACGAGTTCGTTCAGCGCGACGATTTCCGATCGAACGAAGGCGTCAATCGCTGTTTCGAGACGCTGTGCTTGCTTGTTCGCCCAGTCGTGAGCCTCGGTTTTCCCCTCCAGCTGCACCAAGGACGCAGCTTGGAAGGACTTCACGAAGTCCTTCAGCGCCGTCTGCTGCTTGACCAGCGTTCCGAGGTCCGACGTCGTTCCAGCTTGCAGACGCTTGTCGATCTCGCGCCACAGCGGCTCCACGACTTCGTTCCACAACCTCTCCCGCACCGGGCCGCCGGAGCCCAGGCGCTCCTGCTTCGACCAGCTCGCCCACAGCGTGAGCATCAGAGCCGGCGTCTTCTTGTCGCCAGCCGCCTTCGACAACGCGGAACACTGCGCGCGCAGCTTCGTCAGCAGCTCTCCCTCGAGCAGTTCGGGCTTGTCCGCCGTCACCGCGTCGAGCTGCGCGAGCCACTTCAATCGCACCGCGTCCGGCGCATCCTCGCCCGGCGCGCTGCGCGCGAGCACGTCGATCGCACACGCCGCGACGACGCGCTGCAGCGCGGATCCAGTTCTGGCGGCTTCATCGATCCGCTTGGCGAGCAGATTCGGCAACTCTGCGGGGCTCGCCCTCTCGAACTCGTCGCGCAGCTGCACGGCGAGCGCGTCCTCCAATCCCTGCGCGTGCACCGCGAGCTCGGGCCGCGCGCTCACTTCGCGCCACAGCGCGAGCGCCTCGAGTTCCGCACCACACTCGGCGAGCGAGAGCTTGGCGAGCTGGATGCGTCCCAACTCCGCGATCAGCGCTCCGTCGAGCTGTTCGAGCGTGCGCGCGTGCTCTTCACACGTCGCACCAGCCGCACGCGCGGCCTGCAGCTCCTGCGCCACCACCCACAGAGCGCTCACCCGCGGCGCGGGTTTGCTCTTCAGGCTCTGCACTTGGTCGCGCAGACGCTCGAGCTCGCGCGTGCTGCTCTGCGCAGCCTTCACCTCGCGTACACGCGCCTCGAGCGTCGCCGTGCATGCGCTCGTCCCGCGACCGGCGAGCAAACGCTCGGCCTGACCGAGGAGCTCGTCCACGTGCGAGGCGCAGGGCGTCAAGCGTTCGAGCAGCACCCGGCTCTCACTCTCGAACTGAAGCGCGCTCTGCAGCTCGCGCGCTCCGCGCGCCTGCGCCGCGGCGTCGGGCGCAAGCGACGCGAGCTGCTCGGCGAAGCGCTTGGCGCTCGCCACATCGCAGCGCTCGAGCGCACGTTGCAGCGCAGCGTCGGTGTCGGCGAAGGCCAGGCTCTGTTCGCCGAGCTCTCCGCGCGTGAACTCCTCCGTACCCGCGTCGGTGTTCACCTTGACCGTCACCGCCAGCCAAGCCGCGTGGCCGGGCACGAGCAGGTAGCGCGGTCGCGCGTCCTTCCAATCGCGCGCGAAACCGTGCACGACCAGCTCGCCCTCCGTGGTGCGGGCCGCGACGCGCACGTGCGCCTGCGAGAACGCGCCGGCGTTCGGCTTGCGCAGCTCGAGCACTCCGAAGCCCTGCGGCGCGCGATCGGCGCCCCAGGCGACGAAGGTCGGCGCGTTGGTGTTCGCGAGCGGAGCTAGCGCGTCCGCGAAGTCGAGCACGGCCCCGGCTTCGACCGCCCGCGCATCCGCGCTGCGCGCCGGAGCCGTCGCCTCTCGCGGCGCGGCTTGGACCTTGTTCTGCGGCGCGGCCCCCGCGATCAACGTCCAACCATCGCGCAGCCCCAGCCGGGACGCGTCGCAGCGGCGCGCTTGCACGTCCAGCTTCACGCCCGTGCGTTCGGCGCTCGAGCAGAGCGCGGCGCCGAGTTCGGACAGGTTGCGATCGAGTTCGGAGTCGGGCGTCACGCAGGTCAACTGCTGCTCGAGGGCGCGCAGCTCCTCCACTTGCACAGCTTCCGCGGCCAGGGCGGCGCTCGCCGCGCGCAGCTCGCGCGCCAGGTCCGCCGGCCTGCGCCGCTCCGCAGCGGCTCCGACCTCCACCTTTCGCGCCCAGCTCCGTACGGCTGTTGCGTCCAACTCGGCGCTGTCCGGATCGGGCGTCGGCAGGTGCAGCGAGTCGTGCAAGCTCCGTCGCGCGTTGCGCAAGCTCGCCAGCTTCTCGAGGGCCTGGTCCGCTCGCCGTGTGCGTTCCTCGAGCGCTCGAGTGAGCTCCTCCCGGCCGGACGGGTTGGGCGGCGCCGCCTCCGGCTTCAACTCTTCGATGGCGAACTGCAGCTCGCTCGGTGTCGCGGACTCCGCAAGCGGAAGGGCGCAGGCGGCGAGCCAGGCGCTGGCGGCTGCGCGACGTGCGTTCGACGTCCGCGCGGCGATTTCTTCGTCGCTCTCGCCGCAGGCGAAGAACAAGGGAAGGCTGAGCAGCGCGGTGAACAGCCGCGCGGAGTGCGAACGCGTGAGCATGGGGGAAGGGCTCCGGGTGGAATCGAGGCGAACAACGCTCGACGAGCTGACACGGATTGCGCGTGCGATCGTCACGCGAATTCTGCCTGCAACGCGCAGCGCGAGCCGAGCGCGATTGACGTGCGCGCCGCAGCTTCTCGAAGATGAGACAGCACGTCGGCGCCGTGCGAACCGAAACCAGACGCCTCCACCCACTCGATGAGCCTCGAAACTCCGCAGATCGAGCAGACAAGCTCCACGCGCACGGCTCTCGCGCCGCAGTGGAAGGTGATCCTTCACAACGACGACGTGACCACCTTCGAGTTCGTGATCGAGTTGCTCGTCACGCTGTTCAAGAAGTCGCCGCAGGAAGCGCTCAAGCTCACCTACGAGGTCCACGAACGCGGTTCGGCGCTCGCCGCCATCACGAGCTTCGAGCGCGCCGAGCTCTACGTGGAACAGGTCTTCTCGCTCGCCCGCGGCCGCGGCTTCCCGCTCGTCGCAACGCTGGAGCAGGCTTGAGGCGCGCTGCGGCGCTTCAGTTGGGCAGCTTGGCCCAGCCGCGCGCGGCGATGAACTTGTGCAGCTCGCGCGCGACGATCGCGTAGCCCTCGGCGTTGGGGTGGTAGCGGTCGCCGCGGTTGAACAGGCGGCGCGGCGGATCGCTCTCGCGCGCGGCGGCGCGGAACGGTCCGAGCATGTCGAGGAACTCGACCTGGGCGCCGCGCGCCAGTTCCTCGACGGCCTTGATCGGACCGTCGGAGTAGCTCTCCAGGTGCACTTGGCTCTCGTACGGGAACAGGAACAGCACGACCTTGGCGTCGATCGCGCGGCACGCCTCCACGACTTCGCGCAGTCGCTCTTCTTCGAGCTTCATGCGCTCGGGAGAGGTGTGCGCTTCGTCGCCGGCGCTGGTCGCCAGCTCCTCCATGCGCGCGAAGTCGCGCTCGCGGTTCGAGTCGTAGTACAGCGCCCGCAGCGCGCGGAACAGCGCCAGCTTGCCGAGCTCCTCGCGCCAGCTGCTCGAGATCATCGCGCGCAGGTTCTGCTTGTTGTGGAACACCTGCGCGTCGGTCTGACGCACGACGTTGGGGAAGTCGTTGATGTTGTAGCCGATGGCCACGATCTGCGGCCGCAGCGCCAAGGCCTGCGTCAGGAACGCGTGCGCGTAATCCTTGCCCGAGTAGCCGTTGACGCCGAGGTTGGCGACCAGCACCGAACGCGGCGCTTCGGGGCCGGCGCGCAGCAAGCTCTCGAGTTGGCGCGGCCAGGTCGCGCTCTCCTCCACCGCCTTGCCGAAGGTGCACGAGTCGCCCAGGGCCACGACACGCAGCTCACCGGGCGCGAGCGTCGGCTCGAACTCCGGTCCGCGCCAACCGCGTGAGTTGATCTCGTAGTAGCTGCCGTCCCACGCGCCGCTGAAGTTCTTGGCGTGCACGTGGTGCAGCGCTTCGTCGGGCAAGTACGGCGAGCGGTCGACGAGCGTGAAGGGCCCCGGCTCCGCGGCGCGCAACACCAGCTCCGCCACGACAAGCAGCCCCAGCGTCGCCACGAGCGACAGCGCGAGCTTCTTGAGCACCTGGCGAACCTTCACCCTCGTATTCCAACGAGGTCGCGCGCTTCAGAAAAGGTCCTGTTGCCCATCGATTCGTGTACTTGGCTTCAGACGCGGGAAGGCTCGCACAAGTTCGGCCGGGGCCAGCGGAGCTCGACCGCGCAGGAGCGCCAGAAGCTCGAGCGCGTTGGCGACGGCCTTGCCGCTGAAGTGGTTGTTGGTGACCACGTAGGTTTCGTCATGTTCGGCCGCGATGCGCCGCGCGCGCTCGCTCAAGCCCACGAGCTCCCGCTCGCTGTAGAGATAGTCGTACTTCGCGTCGCGTCCCGCTTTCGAGTCGAACCAGGCGGCGCGGTTGCGCCCGTGCAACCTCAGGTACCCGATCGGCCCCGTGGATGGATGCCACGGCGGCGGATGGTCCCAGGCCGAGGGCAAGTCGATGTGCGCGAGCGAGTAGCCCAGCCCGCGCACCGCGGCGAGGGCGGGCGGCTCGAACCAAGAGTTGTGGCGCACTTCGAGCACCAGCGGCGCGACGCCAAAGAGCGCGTGGAGCGTTCCGAGCCAGCGCACGGATTGCGGTTGGTAGTGGAACGAATGTGGGAACTGCACCAGCAGCGCGCGCAGCCGCTCCGCGCGCCGCAACGGTTCGAGGACTTCGAGGAAGGCCTGGGCCTCGCGCTCGAGTTCGGCGCGCGAGTCGGCGCGCTGGCGGTGCGTGAAGTCGCGGTGCAACTTCACGGTCAGCGGGAACTCCGGAAAGCCGAACAAGGCTCGCACCCAACCCTCGACGACGGGGAGCGACGGAAGCGCGTAGAAGGTGCTGTTGACCTCGACGCACTCCACGTAGCGCGCCAGGTAGCGCAGCGGATGGAGACCGGGCGGCATGCGCGACGGATACACCGCGCCCTCCCAGTCGGGATAAGACCAGCCCGCGGGTCCGACCTTGATCACAGATCGGGCTCCACGCCCAGGCGGGCGTAGCTCGCACGTTCGGCCGCGATCGTGCTCGCGCGCACAGCCTCCGCCGCCTGCGCCAACGCCTGCGCGTCGGCGTCGCGCGGAACCGCGATCGGCTCCGCGAAGGTCAGCGCGATGCGCGCGCCCCACTTGGGCAAGGTGAAACGATCCCAGCTCTTGAGCCGCCACGCCGGAGTCGCCGCGACACCGACCGGCACGATCGCACGTCCCGTCGCGCGCGCCATCCAAGCGAGCCCGGCGTTCACGTGGTGCATCGGCCCGCGCGGACCGTCGGGGGTGATGACGACCACGCCGCCGGCGTCCAACACTTCGAGCAACGCTCGCAAGGCCTGCGCGCCGCCGCGGCTCGAGGAACCGCGCACGACCTGGTAGCCGAAGCTCTGCAACAGACGCTCGGAGAGGTCGCCGTCTTCGCTCGGACTCACGAGCACGTGGATGCCGCGCCCGCGGAACAGTGCGACGGGAACGAGCATGCGGCCGTGCCACAGCGACACGAGCGAACCGCTCCCCGCGCAGGCGCGGTCGAGGTGCTCTTGCCCGACGACGTCGGCGCGCCACGTGCGCGACAGGCCGCGCACGACGTGGCGCCCACCGACTCGCAGAAACCAACTGCCGACAACACGGCGAGCGCGCTTGAGCAGCTGGTGGAACCGCGAACGCTTCGGCGCGCGCGTCACGGCGCCAAGTCGTCGCCCTGGCCGTTGCCGTCGATGCCGTCGGGACCGGCGGACCACAGGCGGTACGAAGCGCCGTCGGAGGCGCGCGCGAACAGCAGCGGAGCGCCCCTCGCGTCCTTCAAGGGCTCGAGTCCCTCGAGGAATCCGCGCGGATAGTTCGCCGTCGGCTTGGCGAGCTCCTCGAGCGACTCCGGCAAACGGCCTTGGTCGAGCTTGAACACCGCGATGCGCGTGCTGACGGCCGCGAGCTGGTCGATGGTCGCTTGCCGCGCGGCTTCGTTCTGCTCATCGGCCGGCGCGGCCTCGGGTTCGCTCGGAGCGAAGGCCGCTTCACCGCCCACACTCACACCCACGCCGAGCGCCACCAAACCCAACCACGTCTCGGGCCCGAAGGAGCTGTCCCAACGCATCAGGTAGCGGCCGTCGACGGCGCGCAGGCTGAGCTTCGTCGGCGTGTAGAAGCGTGTGAACACGCTCGCCGACTCCGGCATCGCCGTCATCAGCTGACCGAGGTCGACCGGCAGCGAGAGTTGACCGCCGAACATCGCCGCCGCGCTGCGCGCGGTCGTGTAGAACGAGTCGAGCGTCGTGGCCCAGTCCATCCAGCCGGCGTAACCCGCTTCGGCGGAGAACTGCGCCGCGTCCTGCGCGACGACGTGCGCGCCCTGTTCGCCCGCGAGCGCCGCCTTGATCTCCTTCTTCGCGCGCAGGCTCGTCAGCGTGACGAACACGCGCTCCCCCACGATCGAAAGCGTGGGCGTGGGCGCGAACGCCGCGAACTGCGAGTCGCCGGACAGCGCCGCGAAGTTGAGCGTCCACATCGGCGCATCGCGGTACTTCGACTCCTTCACGCTGAAGTCGGCGCTCTCGCGCGCAGCCAGCGCGTTGAACAGCCCGCGCACGCCGCGCTCGAAGGCTGCGCGATCCTTGAGCTCCGCAACGAGCCCCATGTTCGGCAGTCCGATCCCGTTCAACGCGAGCAAGTAGCCTGCGACGCCGCCGCTCAAGTTGGCGCACACGTCATCTTCGAGGTCGAAGCCGTACTTGCTCTCGAGCTCCGCGAGCGCGCTCGCCGCGTCGGCGCCTTCCGAGCCGGCGAACAGCTGCGCGACGCGCGCACGCAGCGCCGCCGCGTCGAGGTGCGCGGCGAAGAACCCGACCGCGTCCGAGGGCACGTACGCGAACGCCGAACGCGGCGCGGGCGCGGCGCCGAGCAGCGCGAGCAGCGAGTCCGAGCCCGTCGGCGCCGAGAGCCAGTCCGTGGTGAAGCGCTCGCCGTCGAGCTGCATGCGCCACGCGCCTGCCGCGCTCGAGAGCGTCTCCAGCATGCCGAGCGTGTCCGCGAACGACCCGGCGCCGAGCTCGGCGAACTTGATTTGCTCGCCCCAGCCGCGCAGCACGAGCGTGCCACGCTGCGGCCCCGCGCGTTGCTCGAGGTCCTTCATCGCGGCGCCGAGGTCGAGTCCGGGCGCGCGGCGCTGCTGGCGCGCGGCGAGTTCTTCGAGCGAAGTCGCGCCCGAACCGAGAACGAGCAACGCACCCGAGCGCGCGGCCCACAGCGGACTGTCGAACACGCGCGTCTCGAAGGCGCGGCTCGACCAGCCTTCCGGCGCCGTGGGCGCGCTCTCGGCGAGCGGCGCGAGCGAGAGCATCCACTCGTGCGCACGTTGCGCGGCGGCTTCGTCGCGCATGCGCAGCACGAGTTGCATGCCCATGCGCCGCGTCATCTCCGCCATCAACACCGCATCGACATTGCCGTCGTGTGCGAGGTCCGCGTCGACGCCGACTCCGCCTTCGGCGCCGTCGCGCCCCAAGGTGCGCAACTGGAACCCGCCTCCGTCGCTGCGCGAGTAAACGTACGCGCGCTCCCACGGATCCTTCGCCAGCGCGGCGTCGAGAGACAGTTCACTCAGCGCCGCCGGCGCGGCGCCGTGCTCGCGTTGGTGTTGTTCGATGCGCGCCGCGATGGCGTCGAGCTCAGCCAACGCGCCGAGCAACGCATCCATGCTGCGTTGCGCTTCGCCGGGCGCTTGTTCCGCGAGTCCGACGGAGAGCGAGAACGAGTGCGCCGTGCGAACCGCGGCCAACACCTGCGCCAAGGCATCGCCCTCAGGTCCGGTCTCGATGCCGAGCGGCGCCAGCATCGACGCGAACAGCGCACGCGGCGCCACGCCGGTGAACTGCGTGACCTTGTCGAACGCCTGGCCCACCTGCTCGTCGCGCGCCATGCGCACGAAGGCCGAGCGTTCGTAAGCGTCGAGCGCGGCGCCGACGTCGGGGCATTCCACGTACAGGCTGGCCCACTGCGGGTGGTGCGCAGCGTGTTCGAACGGCTGCTGCGCGGCGGCGAGCGTGAGAAGGAGCGGAAGGTGCATCAGCGATTCCTGGCGAACGCGAACAGCGCCCGGCTCACAGTCCGGCGAACTTGCGGAACTCGGCCTCGTGCTTGCGAAGCTGACCTTCGAGCACGGTGAAGGCGTTCTTGATCGCCTTGGGATCCTTGGGGTCCTTGAGCGCTTGCTTGAGCGCTCCGTGGGCTTCGACGATCGGCATGCACTTGCCGTCGAGGATGAAGTGCACGAGCAAGCCCGTTTCGTTGAGCAACTTGACCGAGGCGTCGATGCTGTCGAGGCTCAGCGAGCAGGCGAGGATCGTGTCGAGCGAGTCGAGCCCGCCCACGCGCACGAGGTTTTCCTTCGACCACTTGCGGATCCAGTCCGCGTCGCCGCCAGCCGCGACGAACTGGTCGGGGATCCAACGTTCCACGTAGCTCACGCCTCCGTAGCGGAACCACTGCGGGAACGTCTTCTCCTTCCACCACTCCTCGACGATCGCGTTGTTCGCCGTGCCGGCGATGATGCGCGAGAGCGACTTCGGGCTCGGATCGAGGCCTTCGGCGAGCGCCTGGGCCGCTGCGTGGCGGACCCAGATCGGACCGCGCTTGTTGTCGGCGTCGTTGCTGACGTTCCAGTACGTGACGCCCGCGCTCGTCATGCCTCGGCGCAGGGGTTCGTCCCACGTCTCGGCGATCGTCGCACTGTGAAGTGAAGAGAAGCCGCGCAGCTCCGCGTTGCCGTTCGAACCACCGTGAAACGCGTTGTATTGCTCGAGAGAGTTGAGCACGAGGAGCGGCACCGGCACGAGCGGCGTGCGGCCCGTCACGCGGTTGAACTCGCGGTGCGCGCGCCGGCACTCGTCGAGGATCTTGTCGACGGTCTTGCGCGTGCAGGTCGTGTACACGACGAAGTGGTCGCTGGGCACCGCCCACCACTTGTTCAGTTCGCTGTGGTACTTGTCGGCGTCGGCTTCGCTCAGCCACTTGTCGCCGCACTTCCACAGTCCCTTCTCGAGGTTGGGCTTCTCCTCGGGCGACACCCACACCAGGTCCTGCTTGACCCAACCTTCGGTGACGCGCTTGTAGTCCTCCGCGCTGACCCACTCGCCGCTCTCCAGCCGCTTCATCCCCTTCTCGAGGAACGGCAGGTCGGCGGGGTCGACGAGTTCACCCTTGTGCAGCACCTTGCCCGTGCGCTTGGCTTCTTCCTCGAGCTGCTTCTTCTTGTACTCCTCGACCTTCTTCTCGCTCGGGAACCACTTGCCGTCGTACTCGATCTCGCCGAGCACCTCGTGCGCGCGGCGCTGGCTGTCGTCGAGCTTGAGGATCTTGCGGGCGATGGCGCGGCCCTCCTTGTCCATGCCGCGCGCCTCGCACCAGTCGTAGACCTTCCACAGCTTTTCGACGCTGCCCTCGGCCTCGGCGAGGCGACGTTCGTACTCCGCCTTCTTGTCGTCCTGCGCGGGGTGCGTGGCAGCGGTGTTCGCGGCGGCCGGCGGGGCGCTCGAGACGGTTCCGAGGCTGGCGAGAAGCAGGACGAGGCGACGCGTGGAGTTCATGGTCACGGCGTGGACGAGGCCAGGGGTTGGGGCGAACCGGGTCGACCCGGTCGGCGGCTGCGCGGACGTGCTCCGCGCCCGGCTCCTGAGGCTAGCAGGGAGCTGCGCCGCGCTCCGTATCTTCTGGCGCCCGCCCGGCAACCCCAAGGCCCGGCTGGCGCCGGGGGCGCCTTCCTGGCCAAGCTCCGCCTCCCTATACTCCGTGGTTCGCCCGCGGCGCGGTCCCCCGTCGCTTTCCGACCTCGCGGGCGGCACTCCCATGGCCAACACCGCCCACAAGAGCGCGACCTCGGTCACGCTCGCCCCGCTGCAGGAAAAGTCCCAGTTCGAGCTGTTCGTGCAGCAGTACTGGAAGCACGCAGCGGCAGTCGCCGTCGTCGGCGCCATCGCCGTCGTGGTCCTCCACCAGCGCTCGCAGGCGACCAAGGCCGAACGCCAGGAGAGCTGGAACGCGGTTGTTTCGCGCGCCACGCCGGAACAGTTCACCCGCGAGTTGAAGGCCGATCCGAGCACCTGGAACGAGCTCGCGACCTCCCTCAAGGGACGCGACGCCGGTCCCTGGGCCCGGCTCATGCAGGCCAAGACGCTGGTCGACGAGCGCAAGTACGACGAAGCCAAGGCCGCGCTCGCGCAGCTGCGTACCGACTACCCGAGCCACCCCCTGCTGCAGTCCGACTGGCGCTGGAGCGAGGACGACAAGGGCGGCAGCTTGATCGACGTGATCGAGAAGCGCCTTTCCGAGCGCGCGGCATGGGAGGCCTCCAAGGCGAACTTGTTCGCCAATCCCCCGCCGGAGAGCAGCGATCCGCGGGTCGTGTTCAAGACCTCCAAGGGCGACTTCACGGTGGCTGTCTACACCTCAAAGGCACCCCAACACGCCGCCAAGTTCCTTGAATTGGTCGACGCCAAACACTTCGACGGGATGGCGGTCCACGAGGTCGCCGCAGGCCAGTCCCTGGACCTGGGCGATCCCAACACCAAGGGTGAGGACACCGCGACCTGGGGCCAGGGCGGGCGCGACATCGTGCTGCCGAGCGAGAGCACGGGTCTGCACCACTTCGCGGGCGCGCTGAGCGCACTGGCCGGCGCCGAGCCCAAGCAGAGCCTGCCGAGCCGCGTCTCGATCCTGGTCTCCGACAACCTGTTCCAGGACGACACGCGCGTCGTGTTCGGCGTGGTCGAGTCGGGCCTCGACATCGCGCGGCAGATCGCCGCGGCGGAAACCGACCCGAACGTCCCGCGTCGCCCGAAGGACGCGATCCGCATCCTGAGCGCTGCGCGCCAGTAGCGCGAGCGCGCTGGTTCGAGACGGCGTCCACGCTGGCGCATGCGGCGCACGTGACGCTCCAACACAACAGGCGTCGCGCGAAGAACTTCGCGCGACGCCTGTGTTGTTTCGCGGCGCTTCCACACTGCTCGGGGCGACACTCCCCTCCCCCACCGTTGGGCGGATCGCATGCGGCGCCGCGCGCGACGCTCACACTCGGGGGGCGGCCCCCGAGAAGCGCGAAATCCCGCGGAAAACGGCCCTTTTCGATTCGCCGAGACCAGCTGCTCGGGCAGCGCGCGCTCAGTGCACTTCCTGCGCCGGAGCGAGCCGCTCCAACAAGCGGTGCGCGACGTCCTTGGTCGCAAAGCGCAGGCGCACTTCGCCCTTGCCCTGTGCGTCGACGCGGATCGTGACCGGCACACCGAGCGCTTCCTCGAGCCGGCGTTCGGCGCCGCGCACCCACGTCGCGGTCTGCACCGCCGCGGGTTGAGCCGGGGCTTCGGTCGGGGCCGCGTTGCGCTCGCGGACCAGTTGTTCCACGTCGCGGACCGAGAGATCGGAGCGCACACAGGACTCGAGCGCGGCCTCGATGTGCGCCGGGTTGTTCAGCCCCAGGAGCGCGCGCGCGTGCCCCATCTGGATCAGACCCTTGGCGACAGCATCCTGCACACGGTCCGGCAGATCGAGGAGCCGCAGGTGGTTGGCCACCGTGGCGCGCTTGAGTCCCACCTTGGCAGCGACGCCTTCCTGCGTCACGCTGAGCGTGTCCATCAGGGACTTGAACCCACGGGCGCGCTCGATCGGATCGAGATCGCGGCGCTGCACGTTTTCGACCAGCGCGAGCTCGAGCATGTCCTGATCGCTCAGGTCCTCGCGCACCACGGCAGGAATCCGCTCCAGACCCGCCAGGCGCGCGGCGCGCCAGCGCCGCTCTCCGGCCACCAACTGGTATCCAGAACCATGCTTACGGACCATGATCGGCTGCATAACGCCATGGTTGGCGATGCTGTCGCGGAGCTCTTCGAGCCCGCCCGGGTCCATGCTCTTTCGCGGTTGAAAGGGATTGGGGGAGATCGTTGCAATGTCGATCTCGTGCGCGGCGGCTTCTTCGACGACGCCACCGAGAAGCGAACTCAAGCCCTTGCCCAAACGACGTTCCATAGCGCTGTCTCCCTGGGTTCGACGTGGACCTGTTCCACGTGGAACAATGCCGAGGATAGCCCCAGCAACCCCAACCTGTCGAGTCATGAGGTGCTCCTGTCGCAACCTGTGGTGGCTGCGGCGCTTGGCAACGCCCGAGTGGGAGGTTCCACGTGGGATTCCTGATGCGGCGCTGGTGGGGGACGGCCGCGGCGGGCGCTCTGGTCGGCGCCCTCCTGCTCGCCGTGTCCGCGCGGCCGTGGATCGCCTCCACAACCCTGTCCTCGGACCTCGCCGGGGAACTGGGCCGGATCATCGCCGTCGCGCTCTGGTTGCACGCCGTCGCTCGGTTGCGGGCCGTCGCCGCCGCCCGCACGGCCGCTGAGGTGTTCCTGATCGTCGCGGCCAGCACCCTAGGGAGCTGCTTCTTCGTGACAGCAGCCATCGAAGCGGCGGGGCAGGGCGTCGCGCATTGGGTAGGGGACCACGAGGGCACGGCCCTGGTTTGGAGCAGCGCGCTGCGCCACAGCCTGTTCCTCTCCATCCTCGCGGCCTGTCTGTTCGAAACGCTTCGCGACGCGCGCGCCCTCGCCACCGGGTTCCTCGCCCTTTCCTGGGTGCTTCCGGCCCTGCTCGGCGGTAGCGTGCGCGCCCTCGCAGGAAATGTCGCCGCTACCGACCCACAATCCACGCACCTCGACCTGGCCGCCCTCGCCTGCGCCGCTGCTGCGCTCGGCGGCGCGTGGCTCGCACTGAAGGCGAAGGCAGAATGAAGTACGGCATCCTCGGGGACATCCACGCGAACCTGTCGGCGCTCGACACGGTGCTGCAGGCCTTGCAGCGCGACGGCGCCGACGTGATCGTGAGCGTGGGGGACGTGGTCGGCTACGGCGCGGCGCCGAAGGAGTGCATCGCCCGCCTGCGCGAGATCGGCGCCCACGTCGTGCTCGGCAACCACGACGCGGCCTCGATCGGCCGCCTCGACATGATCTACTTCAACCAGTACGCGAAGGAAGCGGTCCTGTGGACGCAACGCGTGCTCTCGAAGAGCGACAAGGACTGGCTCGCGGCACTGCCGCTGACACGGCACCTCGACCACTGTTCGGTCGCACACGGCACGCTCCACCGCCCGGAGCTGTTCGACTACATCCAGACCACCGACGACGCCGACCCGTCGCTCGACATCATGCCGCTGCCGGTGTGCTTCGTCGGGCACAGCCACGTGCCGGTGACCTTGCTGCGGCTGCGCGACGAGCCGGACCGCACGGCCTACACGCCGGACCCCGAGATCGAGCTGGGGGACGTCCTGCGGGCGCTCGTGAACGTGGGCAGCGTCGGACAACCGCGCGATGAGGACCCGCGCACCGCCTATGCGCTGTTCGACACCGAGCTGAACCGGGTCGAGATCAAGCGCCTGGTCTACGACATCGACCGGGAAGCGGCCCGAATCCGCGCCGCGGGGCTGCCGCGCATGCTCGCGGACCGTCTCTACCTGGGCGTCTGAGCTCGCTCGGGGCCTGAGCTCCCGCCCAACGCCCGCCTCCAGCCCAACTCCGCAGGAGGTGGGCCGCCCGCGACCCGACTCTCAGCCGTTGCGCAGGTACGCGAGGGCCGCCGGCAAGTTCTCGATGCCGTCCTCGCCCAGCGCCGACTCGAACAGCAGGCCGATGTCGCGCAGCGGGTGGATGTCCCCGCGGAACACGTACACCCGCGCTTCCGGGTGCGAACCCACGGCGACGAGCAGCTCCAGGATCGATCCGGCGTTGCAGCGATGGCCTTCGACGCGCATCTCCACCGGGGTGCCGTGGTGCGCGACGATGTTGACGATGAGCGCCGCGGGCCGCGCGTGCAGCCGCACGTTCTTGGGCAGCTCGACCTGCAGCTCCTGCAGCGTGATGTAGGTCGGCAGCAGTTCCTCCGCCATCGGCCGCCCCGACTGCATCAGGCGGTTGGCCCAGCGCAGGAGCTCGTTGAGGATGATGTCCTGCACCTGGCTGCGCGGGACGAGGACGCCGATGACCTTGTCCGCGGACTCGTCGCGCACACCTTGGTCGTGGCGCTCGACGAAATGGGTGAGGAAGGTCACCGCCTCGAGCAGGTGGAGCGCGCCCGAGAGGTGTCCGCGCAGGCGGGGGAGGCGCGCGTCGCGCGACTCGATGACCGTGTTCTTGATGTACGTGTCGTAGGCCGACTGCAGGTTGTGAACGGTCGCCTCGTAAACACGCGCCTGCTCCTCGCGGCAGGCCGTCGAGAGCTTGCGCCGCCGCTCGTCGGGGTCCTCGATCGCTCGCTGACCCAGCTCGCCCAGCATCGAGCAGGCCGCGATGTACTTCGAGGCGATCTCGGCGATGCGCTGGTTCTCGTCCTGCAGATCCTCGTGGTCGACGTTGCGCGGCAGGCGCTGCCGCGAGCCGGAGTCCGCGAAAAGATGCTCGGGGAGCCGAGCGTTGGCCCAAACCACGCCAGCGCGTCCGTACTCCGCGCGCAACTGGCGCAACAGGGAGCGGTTGCCCTCGGCGAGCGCCGCACACACCCGCGCGAGAGAGGCTCGCAGCTGGGTCGAGTCCGACGGGCTCAGCGAAGCCGCCAGGCCGTAGCTGTCGAAGCGGCCCTCGAAGTGCCGCAGGCTGATGCCGGCCTGGGCAATCCAGCGAATCGAGGCCACCAGCTCGCGCGTGAGCGTGAAGGCGCGGTTGTACTTGGCGCCGTAGTCGTCGAGGAACGACTCGAGCGCGTCCGCCTCCGAACCGAGCCGGTAGAAGAAGCGCTTCGACCAAGCCTCCGCCGGAAGGGCGTCCAGCACGTTCGCCAACTGCACGAAGACTGCGCCCTGGGCCTGGAGCTTCCCCGCGAAGGTGCTCTCGGCGACGATCTCTTCCAGGGGACTTTCGGGGGGCACGTGATGGGCCTGCGCGCGGCCTTGCGGCTCGCCGGTAGGGGAGGGGGCAGGCTAGCAGATTCGCGCGGGCGTTGTCAGCGGGCCCCGGTTCGAGGCGCGCTCAAGAAGCGGCGCGCGCGGGGTCGATGGTGGCCGCCGATGGTGAGCGAGAGATCGCTTCCCCGGCCCCAAAGGAGTCCGCCATTTCCGCTGAACGCTGCCTGGAGACCTACCTGGTCGAGATCAACGAGACGCCCTTGCTCAACGCGGAGCAGGAGCGCGCGCTCGCCCGTCGCATCCACCAGGGGGACCCCCAGGCCCGGGAGCACATGATCCGGGCCAACCTGCGCCTGGTCGTGTCCATCGCCAAGCAGTACTCGGAGCGCGGACTCACGCTCCAGGACCTGATCGCCGAGGGCAACGTCGGCCTGCTCAAGGCGGCCGAGAAGTTCGACCCCGACGCCGGCTGCCGCTTCTCGACCTACGCCACCTGGTGGATCAAGCAGTCCATCCGCCGCGCGCTGGTGAACACGGTCAAGTCCGTGCGCGTGCCCAGCTACATGGCGGAGATGATGTCCAAGTGGCGCGTCACCAGCCAGGAGCTCACCTTCCGCCTCGGCCGCACGCCGACCGTCGAAGAGGTCGCCCTCGAGCTCGGCATCCCGCGCGAAAGCTGGCCGCTGCTCAAGCGCACGATCACCAGCTCGAGCATGGGCTCGCAGGTCTCCCTCGACCGCCTCACGCAACACCAGGACACCGTCGAGGACGAACGCACGCGCAGCCCCGACGAAGAACTGCTCGACGAGGACCTCCTCACGCGCCTGTCCGAGCTCCTCGACGCGATCGACGAGCGCGAAGCCACCATCCTGCGCCTGCGCTACGGCCTGAGCGAACACGGCTCGGAGCCCCTGACGCTCAAGGAGATCGGCAAGATCGTCGGCCTGACGCGCGAACGCGTGCGCCAGATCGAGCGCGAAGCGCTGCAGAAGCTCTACGACGTGATGAGCGGGGAGTAGGGGGCCGGCGACCTTTGGTGGTCGCTTACGTTCCCTCTAAACTACCTTTAGTGGTTTTTTAGTGCTCACTTGAGCGTCGTGGAACGTGCCGCTCGGCACACCCGCGCTGGTCGGATCTGCGCGACGCCACCCTTGTCTCCCTGACCGTCGACCCCGAGCACCGCTGCCTGCGCATCGAGCTGCGCGCCCGAACGCCCGCGCGGATCCGCTCCTGCGGAGTGGGCCAGCTGGAATGTCCGCTCTCCGAACCGTGGGGCCACAGCACATCCATCCTCGAAGCGCGCGTACGGGCTGAGCCGTCCGTCGGCGCGTGCGAGCGCCTGGAGCTCGAGTTGCAGAGTGGCGACACCTGGGTGATCGACGCCGAGCGCCATTGCCTCGAAACTCTCGAGCACTGAGCCGCGACCGCCGACTCAGCGGGGGAAGCGTTGCGCGCGAAGATGGCGCGCCAGAGCGCGCGCCCGCCGAACTCACTGCGCAGCACTCAGCCCGACGCCGACGGCCAACAACTTCGATGAACTCCCAGCCTGACCCGCTTTCCGACGAAGAATTGGCCCGCCTGGAACTGCTCTGCGGGGCCGCCACTCCGGGCCCGTGGACCTCATCTCTCGAGGGCAGAGATCACTGGGCCGGATCCCACATCGTTCTGACCCCTAACGGGGGCATCGAACTCTCCTCGGGTGCAAGCGACGCCGACTACGACTTCATTGCGGCCGCACGCACGCTCATGCCCCGGCTCCTGCACGAGTTGCGCGCCCTGAGAGCCCGGCCCGAACGAGACACCTAGCGAGCGACCACCGGCCCCGTCGCGAAGCCAACGCACCGAAGACACGCGGACTACTACGCTGGCGCGCGACTGTGGCGAACCACCCTCGCAACATGCACCGCGAGCGCCGTTCGATCTCGCCCACGGGGAGCTACGTCGTGGATGTCCCGATCGACCTCGTTTTCGAGGTCGACGACACGGTGGTGAGTTGCTGGCGACCGGGGTCCGACGTCCTACTCCAGCTTTCGAGCCACATCCGAGAGCACGGCAACCAGGTGGGGGCCCTTGCCCGGCTTGCCTCTCGACTCGAGCAGTGCGGCGCCCGAATCGTCGAACACCAGCTCCTCGCGACTGCGATCGATGGCGACGTGGCATCGGCGCTCGTCGAGGAAGACGATGGCACGTTCTGGCTCTATGCGTACGTCGTGTGGCCTGAACTCTCTGTCTTCGCAACCGTCTCTGGACCCAGTGCTGACGACGTGCGCGACTCCTGGGCATGTGAGTCCGTTCGATCGTTGAGGAGACTGGATCGTTCGTCCTGACCCCGCTGCCGCAGGCAAGACGTCGTCACTCGGCCAACAACGCCGCCGCGCGTCGAGCACATGATCAGCAACGGCGCAGCGGGGCCCGCTCGGCGCGAACGTCGTCAAGATCTGCACGGTCGACAGAGTCCCGAAGTGCGGGGAGATCATCGCTCGCGGTGCGATCACAACCCTCAACGTCAGCCACAAATCCAGGAGACGCGCTGTGAACGCCTATTCCCTGAAGATCGAAGTTCAATTGCACAAGCCGCTCGCGATGGAAGACGCCGGCGACGATGAACCCCCGATCGTCGGTTACGTCATTCTGATGTGGATCCGCGCAGCCACTGTCGCCGAGGCCGAAACGATCGCAGCCGAAGCGATCGAGGACGGCGTGATCAACTGGTCCGGTTCGAAGACGAGGGAGATGCCGCCGAGCGAGGCGCGCGAGCAGCTTCGCGGCTTGGCGACTCCGACGAGGGGCTTGGTGCGCAAGACCGGGCGAATCTACTTTCCGTAACGGACAGCCGAGCGTTGACGGGGCAACGTAGGCACACGCCTGACGTCTCGCGCTGCAGAACTCCCCGAAGCGAGTCTGTCGCGCCGGGAGACTGTTGACGACGCTGCCAGAACTGGACGTGTCGCAAGCAATCGCTGCGCAGTAGGTTCTGCGAAATGACGACGCTCACTTTGCGTGGCGAGCTCGGGAGACGACTGCTCATCGAAGTGCACGGCTACGAGCGCGACGCGGTCGAAGGACCCGACGACGCCAACTGGCTGCGCTGCTCCGCCGAGGTCGAACAGGGCGCGTTCCGGGGCGCTGTCGAGGCCTCGTTCACGACGCACGACTTCGCTTGCCTTCTTTTGGAGCTGGACAAACTTATGGCTGGAGAAGGCGCGGTTGCGTCTTTCAACACAATGGAGGAGGCGCTCAAGTTCCGCATCGAGGTTGACCGCGCTGGACGGGCAACGGCCGTCGGGAAGCTGCGCGACAATCAAGCGGGCGGCGTCGAACTGTCGTTTCACTTCGACTCGGACCTCTCCTTCCTGACGACCACCCACGCCGAGTTGAAGTCTGTCGTCGCCACCTTCCCACACCGGAACGCGAGCACGTAGGGTCCACACGTCAGCCGCACAACCTTCGCACTTCGCTGGTGGAACCGGTGCGCAAGCTCCGCGAAGCTCGAACGCGAGCATCACGGCAGGGGCGACACAGACCGCCAACCTCTACCGCTTGGTGACCCTCAGCCCGCCCACTCCATCCACACCCGAACATGTTCGACAAGCTCCCACAGCGTCCCACGATCCATTGGCGGCAACGCATGGTCGAAGGCGACGACATATTCACGCCCCAGGCGTTGGATGCATCAGATCGCGCGTTGGATGAGTTTCTCGCGGACCTTGCGGCGCTCGACCAACCAGCTACAGAGGCGAAGGCGCTGCCCGTCGTCGAACGCGTCGTCCGAAGGTTCAACGAGCTCAACGACGAGTTCGGCTGCTTCGTCGAGACCTTGGAACGTGAGGAGCTGTGCGAGTACATCGAAACGGCGCTCGCCGCCGCAGGCGTGAGGTTTGACGGGGACGTCACGGAGCAGTGGCGCGAGTGGTAGGGCGCGTGGACCAGCGCTGGAACGCGATCCATCGTCGGGAGTCTCGTGGCAAGCAGCAGAGGGGACGGCAATGCAGAACGATGTCACCGCGGACGATCGGCTCACCTTCCGGCAAGCACTGGCGGCGATGGAGTTGTTCCTCGACGAGGACAACTCGCGTCTCAGCGGGGAAGCGACGGTTCTTGACGTCCTGAGCGACATCAACACACGGGTGTGGGCCGACGGCTCGACCGCGGATCCGGCCGCGTGGTTCGAGTGGGTGGAGGCCGCGCGGAAGGCGCGGGCCACGGCGTACGCGGAACCGCCGACGGCGTGAGGACTCCGCGCGGCCAGCAACGACCCGCCGCAGTTGCGCCTTCGGGTAGGCTCGCGCGGTGAAGTTGAAGCAGGACGAGAGCAAAGGTGCGCCGAGCAAGGCGAGTGAGCCGTTGCCGCCGGCGGCGGAGGGGACGGCGATCTACCTGCACCTGCCGTTTTGCGCCGCGAAGTGCCACTACTGCGATTTCTTCTCGGTGGCGTCCGAGGGGCAGGACATCGAAGGGTTGTTGGCCGCGGTGCGGCGCGAGATCGAGCTGCGCGCGCCGCGGGCGCCGCGGACGGTGTTCCTCGGAGGCGGCACGCCGAGCTTGCTGTCGAGTGCGCAGTTGCGCGAGCTGCTCGAGACGCTCGAGCGGGTGAGCGGTTTTCGGGCGAGCGCGAGCGAGGTGACGGTCGAGTGCAACCCCGAGAGCCTGAGTCGCGACAAGGCGCGCGCGCTGCTCGACCTGGGCGTCAATCGCTTCTCGATCGGCTTTCAAAGTCTCGACGACAAGACTCTCGAGCTGTTCGGGCGCGTGCACTCGGCCGAGCAGTCGTTCCGGGCGTACGACGCCGTGCGCGCGGCGGGCGCGGGCAACGTCAACGTCGACTTCATCTACGCGACGCCGGGGCAGGAACTCGACGCGTGGCGCGCGACGCTCGAGCGCATCGTCGCGCTCGGGACCGACCACGTGTCGGCCTACAACCTCACCTTCGAAGAGCAGACGCCGTTCCGCCGCTGGCTCGAGCAGGGCGAGCTGCAACAGCTGCCCGAAGACGTCGAACTCGAGTTCTTCCACGTGACGCGTGAACGCCTCGCGCGCGCCGAGCTGCCGGCCTACGAGATCTCGAACTTCGCGCGCGCCGGCCGCGCGTGCGAGCACAACCTCAACTACTGGCGCAACGGCCCGTACGTCGGCATCGGGCCTTCCGCGGTGAGCAAGGTCCAGTTCACGCGCGGCGGCAACATCAAGTCGGTCGGCGAGTACAAGCGCCGCATCGAACGCGAAGGCCACGCGGGTGTGTGGACGGAAACGCCCAGCCCCGCTGCGCGCCTGGGCGAAACGTGGTGGCTGGGATTGAGGCTCGCGGAGGGCCTGAGCGAGAGCGAGGCCTGCGCACGCGCCGGCGTCGACGTCCAAGACACTGCGAACGACGGCGTGCGCGAGCGAGCGCGCGCCATCGCGCTCGAGCTCCAGCGCCAAGGTTGGCTCGAGGAACACGGAGCACGTTGGAAACTCAGCGAACGTGGTCTGCCGCTCGCCGACGCCGTCGCGCGCGAGTTCCTGCGCCTTGGCGAAGCACGCGGTCCGCGCGAGTAGACTCCCGCGCGTGAAGCCCTACGCCGACCGTCTCGCCGCCGCCATCGAGCGCTGCGGCAACCCGTGCCTGATCGGACTCGACCCGCACATCGACCTGCTGCCCGAGGAGTTCGCCATCGCGCGCGACCGCTCGGCGCCGCGCGCGGTGCGCGCCCGAGCGATCGGCGACTTCTGCCTCGAAATCCTCGCGGTGTGCCGCGGCCGGGTGCCCGCCGTGAAGCCGCAGTCGGCCTTCTTCGAGGTCTTCGGCGCCGACGGCGCCGCGCAGTGGGAGCGTGTGGTCGCCGCCGCCCACGCGGCCGACTTGCTCGTGATCGGCGACGTCAAACGCGGCGACATCGCGAGCACCGCAGCGGCTTACGCCACCGCGTTCCTCGAAGGCGTCGGCGGCGACGGTCCGACACTGTGCGACGCGGTCACGCTCTCGCCGTTCCTCGGCGCCGATTCGATCGAGCCCTTCCTCGCGGCGTGCCAGCGCACGGGAACGGGCATCTACGTGCTCGTGCGCACCTCGAACAAGGGCAGCGCGGACTTCCAGCGCCACGGCGAGCCTGAACTGTCGCTGCGCATCGCCGACAAGGTCGTCGCCTGGGGCCAGACGCTGCGCGGCGCGAGCACTTGGTCGAGCGTCGGCGCCGTCGTCGGCGCCACGCACGCCGCGGAGTTGCGCATGTTCCGCGAGCGCATGCCGAACACGCCGCTGTTGCTGCCGGGCTACGGCGCACAAGGCGCCGGCGCCGCGGACATCGTCGACGCCTTCCGCAACGCGAGCGGCGCCACGCAACTCGCCGGCGCGCTGGTGAACTCCTCGCGCGGAGTGTTGTTCGCCGAACGTGATGCGGCGCACAAGGGCAAAGCGTGGCGCACGGCGTCGCGCGACGCGCTCGAGCACATGATCGCCGACATCACGCGCGCCCTCGGCGTCGTCGGCGCGGCTCGCTAGCCGGATTCGAGGCTCTCCCCGCATGTCCGCACGCATCGAACGGCTCGCCACCGACACCGCGCAGTTGCCGCCCTTCGCGCGCATCTGCCTGCGCGTGCCGCACTTCAAGGTTCCGCTCGAGCTCGAGCAGATCGAGTGCAAGCGCGACGATTTCGAGCTCGACGACCGGCGCGAACTCGTGGAACGCCTGCTCGCGCAAGCGACGCGCCGCAAGCCGCACGTCGCCGTGCTCGACGCGATCCGCTCGCTCGAGCACCGCCAAGCCTGCGCCGTCGTCACGGGACAGCAACCAGGCTTGCTCGGCGGCCCGCTGTACTCGCTCTACAAGGCGCTGCACGCCGTGCGCCTCGCGCGCTCGCTCTCGCAGGCCCATGAGCGGCCTGTCGTTCCGATTTTCTGGAACCACGCCGACGACCACGACATCGCTGAGGCGCACCACGCCTGGCTGCTCAACGAAAACCTCGACCTGCAGCGCATCGGCCTCGCCGGACTTTCGTCGGGTAAACAGCCGCTCTCGCGCATCGTGTTCGACGAGGAAAAGCACCGACTCGCGGCGGTGCGCACGGCGATCGAGCAAACGCTCGGCCGCGAAACGCACGCCGCCGATGCGCTCGAGCTGTTCGCACCGCGCGCCGGCGAGAGCTTCGCGGCGGCCTTCACGCGCGCCTTCGAAGAGCTGCTCGGACCGCTCGGGCTGGTGCTGCTCGAGCCCGACTGGATCCGCGAACCGCTTTCTCGCGCGCTGGCCCGCATCGTGCAGGCGCCGCTCGCGAGCACGCTGGCCGAAGGCGAAACGAACCTCCGCGCGCTCGGCTACACACCGACGATCGAGAGCGCGACCGCGGCACTGCTGTTCCGCGTCGACGAACGTGGGCGCCAACCGTTGCGGCTGGGCGGCGACGGCTTCCGCTACGACGGTGAAGAGGGCTCGCGGCGCGCGGACGAACTCGCTGCCGAGATCGTGCAGGCGCCGCTCGAGTGGTCGCCGGGCGCGCTGCTGCGGCCGATCGCGCAGGACCTGTGCTTGCCGAGCGTGGCCTACGTCGGCGGTTGGGGCGAGCTCAGCTACCTCGCGCAACTTGGGCCCCTGCGCAAAGCCGTGGGCGCGCCGCTCACCGCCGCAGCGCCGCGCTGGTCGTGCACGCTCGTCGATCCGCAGACCGACGAAGCCGTCGCGCGCGTGGGCAAGTCCTTCGCCGAGTTGATCGCAACACGCGGCGCCGCCGCGCAAGTCGGCGCCGACGAACCGCCGCCGCCGGTGATCGCCGAGCTGCGCGCGATCGCCGAACGCGCCGCCAAGGAGCTCAACGCGAAGAAGGAAGAGCTCTCGGAGCTCGACCGACGCATCGCCATCAACCTGGGCCGCACGAGCACGCAGATCCGTTCGCTGGTCGACAAGTTGTGCGAGAAGGCCGAGCACGTGCACGCCAACCGCGCGGGCCGCGGTAAGCGACTGGTGCGCCGCGTGACCAACACGCTCGCACCGCGCGGCGAGTTGCAAGAGCGCGTGTTGTGCCTGCCGCCGTTCATCGCGCGCTTCGGCCGCGAGTGGATCGTCGAGCTGTTCGACGCGCTGGGACCGATCGAAGCCGGTCACTTGCTCGTGCGGCTCGGCGACGCGTTGCCGCAAGCGGAAGTCGACGAGAGCGAAGCTCAACAAGAGGACAGCGAATGAAGCTCGACGCCTTGATCGTCGCCGCGCACCCCGACGACGCGGAGATCTGCGTCGGTGGTTCGATCCTCAAGCTCGTCGACGCTGGCCTGCGCGTCGGCATCGTCGACGTGACGCGCGGCGAGATGGGCACGCGCGGAACACGCGCCGAGCGCGATGCCGAGACGGCGGCGGCGAACCAGCTCATGCGCCTGAGCGCGCGCCGCAACTTGGAGCTGCCCGACGGGCGCGTGCAGGTGAACGTCGAAGCGCGTGAGAAGCTCGCCCGCGTGCTGCGCGAACACGCGCCCGAGATCGTGCTCGCCCAACACACCGAGGACCTGCACCCCGACCACGCCGCGACCGGGCGCCTGGCGCGCGAGGCCTGGTACCTGTCGGGACTGTCACGTCTGGCGCAGCTCGACGGCGGTCCGCCGGCGGCGCGTCCCAAGCGTCTGTACCACTTCATGGGCCACGTTCCGTTCGAGCCGACGCTGGTGGTCGACATCGGCGACGTGTGGGAGCGCAAGGTCGCGCTCGTGCGCTGCTACGCCAGCCAACTCGCGCCCGCCGGCGACGGCGACCGCGGCCAACACTTCCTGTTCGGCGCCGACATCCTCTCGCGCATGGAGACCCGCGCGCGCTTTTTCGGCGAGCGCATCGGCGCGCGCGTCGGCGAGCCGTTGCTCGCCCTCGGACCGCTGGCGACGGCGCAGATCCAACGCTTGTTCTGAGCACACCGCGCCCCGCTCCAAGCACGCCGCAGCGTAGAATCCGCCCCGTTTTCCATGCGGCGCATCGCACTGATCAACCAAAAGGGCGGGGTCGGCAAGACGACTTCGACCGTCAACCTCGGCGCGGCCCTGGCGCGCGAGGGCCGGCGCGTGGTCGTGGTCGATCTCGACCCGCAGGCGAACCTCTCGCTGCACTTGGACGTCCAGCTGCGCAGCGGCGAGCCTTCGAGCTACACGGTGCTCTTGGGCAACGGCACGGTCGACAGCGCGCTGCGCGACACCAAGACGCCGGGTTTGCGCCTGCTCGCGTCGAACATCGACCTCAGCGGCGCCGAGCTCGAACTCTCGAACGCCTTCGGCCGCGAGATGATCCTGCGCGACGCGCTCGAGCAGTGGGAGCAGCGCTGGCGCGCGGAACACGGCGAAGCGCCCGCGGACTACGTGCTGCTCGACTGCACCCACCTG
>ERZ1066135.273-NODE-273-length-38198-cov-18.091419_pt1 | contig 38198 bp, 38 predicted proteins | sample MGYA00382782_ERZ1066135 | MGnify/ENA primary metagenome ERZ1066135 (study PRJEB33369, sample SAMEA5778365) | biofilm metagenome | biome: Industrial cooling water; feature: Water cooling tower basin; material: Biofilm | place: United Arab Emirates | collected... | reverse complement strand
GGTTAAGGTTCCTCTCGACTCTATCAGTCCTCACTTAAGAATGAAATAACCCTGGAAAGTAGGTATTATCTAAACATAGGCAAAACCCTAAACCTGAAACTTCTCGATCAAAATCAAGCTCTTTTACAACTTCAATCAAAAAAACATCTTTCAACTTTTCGCCTGGTTTCACATATGTTTGAGCTTCAAGCTCTTTTTTAGTTAAAGGCTGAAGATGAGAAGCTAAAGGAGTTGTTTTATGATGATTGGTATCTAGAATCACTTGTGTTACTTCCGCTTGTTTTATTATGAAATACCAGCAAGACGCTCCTGTTGTAATAGTAAAAGACTCTTCAAACTTATGCTTCATTTTAAGCGAGGAGTATGGCTTTGGTTCACCAAAATGCAAGTTTAGCTCTTCCTCGCAAAAAAATTGTATTTGGAAGAGTGGTTGATCAACAAATCGTTTCAAATGAGTTTCAAGTTCAATATACTTTGGATAAGTGATTTCATTGTAGAGGGCAAACTTAGTAACCCTGCTATCTGGCATAGTAATCAGCATATAAATCATTAAGTTAAAATATTTGTTTCCATAGGTACTCAACCAAATCTCAGAATCATTAGGCGAGTCAAAGGTTGGACTAAGCTGCTCTAAGTTTAATTTGCCAAGCATCGTTTATCTCCTACTTGAAGCTATTTTTTAATTCATTCCAAGAAACTCTCTAACTTTTTCTTCTAGTTCCGCTTGTATAAAGTCTCCTCGATCATTTGCTATACCTCTTTCGTCAGAGTTTTTACAATCCTTAAGATAACGTGCGAACCGACGTTTCTGAACAGAAGACATTCCATACTTCCTTGCGATCGCCCGAACTTGCCCAAGATCCCGCTTCTTACCCACACAAATAACATCAGCAGATTTAATATAAAATACATTTTACCAGAACATTAATCACAGTTGGCCAATACTAGCTGATAAGGTATTTTAACTATTGCATCCAGTTGCTGTTCTGGCTCGTAATAAATTAAGGTGGAGATTTTCAGACTGCTGGCTAGCAAAGCCTTAGAATCAATTTTATTCAAGCGACCTTTGCAGGGATGTTATGGGACAACACGATCGAACCCAACAACGCGGTTGGAAGTTCAGATTTAGATTTCTTCTCGCCTTAGGGTTAAGCTTGCTCACTTGCCTGACGATCGTTCTACCCTTTCCCAGGGCTGGAGATGCGGCACAGAGTGTCTTGCCGATGGAACGGCGGTTAGAAAAGGAATACGAAGATTACTTTGGCCGCAATCTGGCAGAGGCGAATCTAGATGCCACTGAAATTGCTGCTACCCTGGCCAAAGCGGGTCAGCAAACGGGGACAAAGCCAGCGGTCATCTGGGTTATCCCCCGCCCCCAGGATCTCCATCTGGTTCTGATCATGCCCAATGGTCAGCCGATCATTCGGGATTTACCAGAAGCTCGTCAAGACATTCTTCTGCCTTTAGCCCAGCAATTTAGAAATGCCGTTGCTAATCCGGTGGGAAGAAACTATCTGGAACCTGCCCAACAGCTTTATCGTTGGATCATTTCCCCGCTGGAAAAGGAGTACCTGCAACCCGCTGGAATTGATACATTACTGTTTTGTCTGGGCAGTGGCTTGCGAACCTTACCCCTAGCTGCACTCCACAACGGTCAGCAATTTCTGATTGAGAACTATAGTCTGACCCGCATTCCGGCATTTAATCTATTTCAAACTGATTACAAGCGTTTGCGCCGGGCAAAAGTGCTGGCCATGGGTGCATCCGAATTTCAAACCCTCAGTGATTTACCTGCAGTTCCGATCGAACTACAAACGATCGTTCGCTCTAACCAAAACCCTGGCCCATCTGGGTGGAAAGGAAAGCAATTTCTCAATCAAACCTTTACCCTCGATAACTTACAGGCACAACTGGCGACCCAAGACTACAAAATTGTTCATCTGGCCACCCATGCCGAATTCCGACCGGGTAATCCCCAGCAATCCTATATTCAACTGTGGGATCAACCGTTGACTCTCAACCAGGTACAGCAGATTAACTGGCGATTGCCTCCCCTGGAACTGCTGGTGTTAAGTGCCTGTAAAACCGCGATCGGCGATCGACAGGCGGAACTGGGATTTGCCGGATTAGCCTTACAGTCGGGGGTGAAGTCCAGTCTAGCTAGCCTCTGGTCGGTGAGTGATAATGGCACCCTGGCCCTCATGGGTGAGTTTTATGCCCAACTCAAAGAAGCCCCGATCAAAGCTGAGGCCCTACGCCGCGCCCAACTGGCCTTGTTAAAGGGAGAAACAAAGTTTGCCGATGGCCAGATCCAGCTCTCCAGAGGAGCAGTTGCCCTACCGCCTGAGTTCAAAACGGGCCAACCCTCCCTCGCCCATCCCTATTTCTGGGCCGGTTTTACGCTGATCAGTAGTCCCTGGTAGCCCTCGAACCATAAAGATGCGTCAATCCACGATCCATCCCCGACCTTGCTCATCCACTCGTACCCGGATCGAAGTATCGTCATAGAACTCTTTGTAGACCGTCACTTGAAGTTAGATCTGGGACTAACTCAGACAACATGAGCCAAACCCGGACGGCGCGCACGTTTCAGTCATGATGTCAAAAACTTCGATCCGTCAGCAGGTTTTCGATCCTCGTGACAGTTTTGTTAAGAAGGGTAAATTGGCAAAATATTGGATCTAACTATTTGACGGACTGGCAAGAGGATCGCAGAAAGTGGCTCTAAATGGGGATTCTGGTGATCTGAAAATTGGCAAGAACTTTTGTGATTTAAATCAATATGGTTGTAGGCTGTCACTTGAAATTAGATCTGGGACTAACTCAGACAATATGAGCCAAACCCGGACGGCGCGCACGTTTGAGGCATGATGTCAAAAAATTAGATCCGTCAGTAGGTTTTCGATCCTCGTGACGGTTTTGTTAAGAAGGGTAAATTAGCAAAATATTAGATCTAATTATTTGACGGATTGGCAAGAGGATCGCAGAAAGTGTCTCTAAATAGGGATTCTGGTGATCTGAGAATTGGCAAGAAGTTTTGTGATTTAAATCACCATTACATCACGTCCCTAAGGAAAAGGACACTTTCCAATTACGCTTTTTTATTTCCTTCAATGAATAGTTGAGCGCGCCTCTACGACCTACTTCAATAGAATAAAAGTCTGCTCTAGGAACGTCTTTAAATGCAAAAATGCACTGTACTCTCCCGTACTCAGAGTCTGTGGGTTGATAACCTGAGCTGGTATTTCCCGTTGCAATAATCTTGCCACTAACGGCAAAGTTGTGCGGCAGCAGACAACCTCGAACACTCACCAATAATACCTGCACTGTCCGCGCCAACGTAGTGTTAGGGGACTGACAAGAGCAACCAAACTAGTTTGAAATCGGACTTTTGGAAGTAACTGCAAGCTCTGGATGGGCACAATAGAAGTAATACTTTTCGCGAGTCTACAGCACGGCGTTTTAGCATAAGCCCAAGGGGTGCGTGTCACATTCTGTAGAGGAAAAAGCATAGCCCTAATGTGCTGTAGCTAGTGCAAGCTCTTGACAGGTATGCTTTATTTTTATACTAATAAGGTGACACGCACCCAAGCCCAAGAATAAGCTAGGGAGACTTTGTATTAAGAGCCAAAATCCATAAGCCAAAAATAATCCAACCAATAGTTACCGACACCGGTAAAACTCTCGCCACCAAAGTAGTCTGACCAATCCATTTGTACCCTCTTCTATCGCTTGGTGGGAAAACTTCATTGAAAAGAGGATCACTTGAATGAAGCATATTTTCCAGTTTTTTAACAGTTTGTGAAATTCGGGACTGTACAAAAAACCAAACAACTCCAAAAAGGATTCCGAACAAAGCAACAACAAAAAGGAAACCTTTTGAGGGATCTTCTCGACTCAAGACAAAACCTGCCGCCGTTAGCATAAGGGTATGTGCAGTCAAAAAAGACTGTAAACGTGTATCAAATTGGCTATCTTCATGAAAGGCGAAATTCCATAGCTTTTCGTTATCCTTTTGAGATTCTTCGTTCATAGCCTTAGCACCAGTGCCCCTTTAATTATGAGTATTATCCCTTGAGCCTCCAAATGTACCTCAAGAAGTACAGGGCTAATTGAGAATGACGTGAAAATAACAGGATTTTCCAGTCTCAGACGTTGGTTTCGCTTAAAGAACAGCCGAAGTCGCCTAACGGTTCGCTTGAGCGGCTACAGACAACCTTGAACTCAGAACCATTGAAATCTATACTCAGTGACGGTGCCATTGAAAAAATGCTAATCTCTCTTGGCATCTAAAATACGCATGAAGTTAGCAAATAGACGAAGCATTTGCAGATCTTCTTCAATAAAAGGATCTGGATCAAAATGCATCACATCATTTCGTAGTTCGCGTACTCGATCCAATTTCTTGATAAAAATTGCTCGATCAACTGGAATTTGAAGGCTTTCCCAATGTGCAGGATTTTCAAGTAATCGTAAATATTCTCCAAAGGTAAGATCTGCAACGGTATTGATAGTGCGATCGTCATCATTTTGGTTCCGAACTGAGGACAGTTGGTCAATAGTGAACTTACCATCAATCAGGCGACGAATGTAATTTTCAATCTCGCCAACTAATAGGAATGGTTCAGCCAGTTGACGAAACTGTAAACTTAAGTCAGTAGTTGTTACTATTCCAGAAATCCTCCGATCTCGTTGACGAACAAGTACATAACCGTGTTTAACAATTAAATCAATAGCTGAAAATAAAGAGGACTCAGAAGGTACTTCTGGTACTACTGTTTCCATGCAATCTCGAACTCTCTCGCAAGGAAGATTAAGAGCTTTACGTTTGCCGATGGATTCCCAACTCACCGCTCCTTTTATCTCTCGTTCTCCTTGCATCACAGGAAGTTGTGAGAAGTCATGAAACATCATTAATGTTGTAGCTTCCAGTAATGTTGAGTCTGGGGCAACCGTAATAGGAGCATTATTGGCTGATTCTAACTTTCCAATGCGAAATGTTGGATCTTCGATAGCACCAGAAACGTATTCATCTACAACTACTTCTGCTGTAGCGTCTGGTACTTCTATTTCTGAAGTAGTCTTATTTTCTACCGATGAATGCTGTGATGTATCAACATTGGACTGTTGAACAGGGATGATACGAACTTCGGCATCAATGTATACGTTGGTAAAGTCTGGATCAGTCGTCAATCCTACTTCAGCAAGAGCCTTTTGGATTGAATTGACAACATAAAGCCCTCTTCGCTTAGCTCCAAACCAAGTTAAAAGGGTTCTTACTGTTTCCTGGACTTCAGCTCCATTGTCATGTACTTGCCGAGCAATCTCCCGCAGCTTACTTGGCACTATCTGAGTCTCTAGGTTAGCCTCATCTGAGGATGGAGCGGGTTCAGATTCTCCTTGAACCTGATCTAAAAGCTGTAGAACCTCAGAATTAGCTCTACAGTTCACTTGATCACTAACTTGAAAGTCGTCTGAAATCATTAGAGACTGAACTATATAGTTAATATTCTCTTCCGTTCAAGCCTAAACCATCTTCAATTTGAAGTTGTCATAAGTAAGTTTCTGTTACGACCTCTCACTAACTTTAAGCGGTCTAACGGCTCCCATCACCCGCCGCCATTAATGCTTGCATCATAATCGATCGTTTTTGGCGGTCGGTGTGCATGGGCGTTGTTGGGCTGCTGGGTTTAACATAAAGCTTCATTCACTTACTTATCCAAGTGTTGTAGAGCGTTTCTCGGAAGGTTCGCTGGCTTTCATAGGATGAGGTTTTCGGTAATGATATGTAATTATCATCCTGATCTAAACAGTATTCTACAAACCATTTAATAATTTTCCTCCAATCCTGCCCACTTAGCTTTTCGTTCTTCATCAACAAATCTCTAATCTTTGAAATGTACTCCTGGCTGATAACAGGAGTCATCAACGCCATTTCACTCATGTATACCCCTTCTCTATCATCAGTGACGAACTCATAATGGATGCGTCCGCAGTGAGTTATTTTTACCCGTTGAGACTCGTAGATACTTGTATCTGTCGGATCATAAGGTTCAATAAGCCGGTAATCCAGAAGAGTTTTAAGGTTTTCCTTGACAATAGTTCGACTAACAGTAGTAGGTTCAAAGTAATTCAGGATATCTTCTACTGACCGATATATCTTTTCAGATTCTAAAGTCTCAGAATAAACGTCTATCAGTAAACGAAGAATTGATAACCGGAGCAATGGACTAGTAACAGCATTAGAATTAACCTCAAAAAGGTTTACAATAAAGCTGCTATCTTGTTGATAGAAATGATTATAATCTCCTAGTAAAAGAGCTTTTTTAATGCTTAAACGTTGAGGGCGAAATCTTTGACCGATAGCATAAGCTTTAACTAGTTCGGAGATGTCTAGAATTGGAGAAGTAATTATCCTTTGAGCAATTTGAAGTCCCCTACGAATATCAAAGTTGGCAAGCCACCCAACCATACGTCCTACATAATCTTCGTTGATGAAGATATCTTCCACAGATAAGGCAAACGCAGTCACATCTGAGATCGACAGACGAATTCCCTTCTTGGTAAAATATTCTTTGCTATTTTCAGGATCTTCTTGAGCTTTTAACTTGATAAACTCGACACGTTTTGTCAAAACTTCCTTTGTTGAGGGCACAGGCAAATAAAAATCCCTGTGATCATAGGATTGGAGTGGTCCCGATTTTGAAAGCTGCCACACAGTGCGATCAGTTATAGGGCAGATAATGAATGAAAAGCACTCTCTGTAAATTGATTGTGCAAATTGAAAAACAGATTCTTGAAAAGACTGAGGAAAATGATCAGTATTATCAAATACAATACAAGGCATTAACTTCCTAGATGAAATCGAACTTTTAAGGAGTTTTTTTACATAATCTTGAGGTTGATTTACGATTAAATTATCTATCCATTCACTAAATTTTTCTTTAAATGCGTTCTTGTCTCGTTTATATAGGTGCTCATGCAACTTAATCTGTCGTTTATATTCAGAAAAGAAAACTCCTTGAAGATCGTCGTAAGCAGGACAACCATCCTTAAATAGATTCATCTCTAACTCAATCTTCAATTTATCAATTAACCATTCAGATATAGTGGCTTGGTTTCCATCTGAGTTTGCTAAATCAATACGGAGTACCAAACAGTTATCACGTAGTTGTTTATCTAAAACTAATCTAAAGAAACGGTCAATAAAGGTTGATTTTCCTGCACCTTTATTTCCTATAATTAAGACGAATTCACCTTTTTGAAACTCTATCGCACTTCGGATTTCGTCCTGTAACTCCTCTCCTTCCTGGGAATTGACAATATCAATCCTATTCAACAAGTTGCCAGTTATTTTTTCTAGACTTTCATCTGCTGCACGACTTTCTTTAGATTCGACAAAGCACTTTGCCAGCATGTCAGGATCTTCACCAGATATAGTGTTGAAGAAGTTGCGATAAATACTTTCCAGATCCCTTAGCAAAGATGCTTTTTGAAGTAAGCGTCTTTCAGATAAACTTGTGACTGCCTCTAAAATCTCATTTTGACTAACTTGCAAACCTTCTGCTTCATGTACATGAACTTGATAAAGGTTTGCTGTCATTCCCTCTGGTGAAAATAAGTCATAAAATATAGCGAAATTCTGCTGAATAGCCTCAAAACTCGGAAATACTACTGCTTTGCCTTCTTTGGGCGGTATCCCATCGGTGCGAACAGCCCAAAACCCTATCCACTCAAAGCCTGTTGTTAACGCCGAGAATAAAACAGCAGTATCCGTACAATAGCGTTTTGCTTGTTCTAATCCCTCAGTTGCTGACTGAAGTGCTGGACCTCCAACCTTATACCATGCCATACGTGGTTGACGGGTATCGATTAAAAGCTTAGAAGTGCGTTTGGCTTCTACTACAAGCCTATTCCTACCACCAGCAGACAGCAGATAATCAATATAGCCGGATTCTGTATGCGGCTCTGTTCGTACCCCTTGTCTATCCCAACCTAAAACTTCAATCAGAATACGATCGATAATATGAAGCCGCGCATCTTGCTCAGTTTCAAGGGGAATCGCATTTTGAACTAGTTCTTGATGTAAGCTGTCAAACCGTTCCTTCGCTGAGTCAATATTCATAAACACGAACTTGCATTAACGTGTGAGCTTGGGCTGATTTTAGAGTGTAACTCACTTCCAAAGGCTTTGCCTTTACTCAAACTTGCCCAGATGCCAACAGATAAAGCTGATATGCTGTCCCCTCAGATCACTTAAAGCAGCCCAACCAGTAATTAAACTGCAATGGGAACTCTTGATGCACATTTATCACTTAAATTGTAAGGATAAACAGCATAGAAACCCATACTTAATGTGCTGCCGAAAACTTTACCTGAAAAGAACTGCTAGGTCAAATGATTTAGATTGAGTTTCGTTAAGCCTGCGGAGGTGTCGGATAGCATGTGGATTTTAAAGATATACGGCATGAACAACCATGAGCAGATTCCCAGAGGTTAACCCCAGGTTTGACGAAGTGCTGAGATCCGAGCAGATCCCACTAGCGCAATAGTCTGAGCATCGGAAATAGATGCGCTTCTACCTGCACTTCTGTAACAAGTATGGGCATCAACGAGGGGATCTTGGGAGTCTGCCGCTCTTTATCCTCATAGCTAACTTTGATGGAAGTAGTGGCTAGTAGTTCATCCAGACGGCTTCGGTGCGGGGTTGGGCTTTGGTGGCGCTGCCGGGTCCGAGGATGCCGGTGAGGCGGGTCCGGCCGGCGGCGTGGCAGACGGTTTTCCAGCTAATTTTACGCCAGGTGGTTTCGAGGGGTTGGTAGATGGGGTTGGGATAACCGCTGAGTAGGACTTTGCCCTGGAGCTGCTGGCACTGTTCAACTAGCTCGGCGTGGTCGGCTGCGGTCATTTCGTGCTGGTAACCACCGGATTTGCGGGTGGTGGGGACGTAGGGCGGATCAAGGTAGAAGAAGGTTTCAGGGGTATCGTAGCGATGCAGGATTTTACGCCAGTCGTCGTGTTCAATCTGCACCTGGAGCAAACGGGCATGGAGTTCGGGGAGCATTTCGATCGTGCCTATCCATTTGCTGCACATGGAGACTATGTCTCTGGCGGTGGAGCTGCGGCCGTAAATTTGACATTAGATCTAAAAACGAGGGATGGGCTACAGTCAATCCACAATCCATCCCCGACCATGCTGATCCACTCGTACCCGGATCGAAGTATCGTCATAGAACTCCTCCCGCCTGGAGAACTCACCAGTTTCCTCCAATTCATCCTCCGTAAGGCTCCAGCAGATTTCGTCGCGATAGATGAAGACGGCATATCCAAACGTGCCCTGATCATCCTCCGACATGCCAAGGATTGCGCCCCGCTCCCCGTGAATCTCCGCCAGTTCAGGCTGACTCGAAGCGACCCGCACGATCTCGTAAAACTGAAATCTGGGATTGGGCATGGTCTGGATTCTTTATAGTGTACAACTTGAGATTATGGGGCAGTTTTCCAGCTACAGTGCTCCACGGGCTGATTAAGCATCCATGATCTGAATCTGAAAACAATGCTCCCAGTTGCTCAGCCCTATCGACATACTTGTCTAACATACTCTGGCATGGAGCGATTAAGGCGTAGGTGAAAAAAATAGAGTGCCCGATGAAAAGCCTTCAAAAAATCGACCAGAAAGGTGATTGCGGCAATCAAAGGGTTTCCAGGGCAACCGGATGGGTGGGGGGTGGAAAGGCCGCATCCAGGACCTTTAATTCCTCGTCATCCAGTTGGAGCTGGAGGGCAGCCAAATTTTCCTCCAGGTGGGTAATACTGCTGGCTTTGGGAATTACAATCACATCAGGTTGTTGTAATAACCAGGCGATCGCCATCTGGGCTGGAGTTACCTCCCGCTTTTGGGCCAGGGATTTGAGCGTTGGATGGCTAAGCAGGCGACCCTGTTCTACAGGAGAGTAGGCCATGATCGGGATACGGTGCTGGCGACACCAGGGTAACAGATCCCATTCGATTCCGCGCCGACTGAGATTGTAGAGCACCTGATTGGTGGCAATGGTCTCTCCCCCGGCCAGGGATACTGCTGTGGCCATCTCAGCCCGGTCAAAGTTACTGACTCCATAGGCGCGAATTTTGCCGGCCTGTTTTAGTTCCGCAAAAGCGGCCAGGGTTTCTGTCAGCGGAATAGAACCGGGCCAGTGCAGCAAATACAGATCGAGATAGTCCGTTTTCAGACGACGTAAACTGCGTTCACAGGCGGCGATCGTTCCTTTACGTGAGGCATTGAACGGATAGACCTTACTGACCAGAAACACAGCCTCCCGCCGATCGGCAATAGCTTCCGCAATAATGGTTTCAGCTTCCCCTTCACCATACATCTCAGCGGTATCGATCAGGGTCATGCCCAGGTCAAGTCCATGCTTCAGCGCCCTCACCTCCTGCGATCGCTGGGTAGAGCGTTCTCCCATTCTCCAGGTGCCCATGCCCAGAACAGGAATAGCTTGACTGGATGGCATAGAAATTGTTCGCATTCGTAAAACTCAGGTAGTTTCAGGGTTCTATTTTAGAAAGAGCCAGCCCCGGTCTGTCTGAGGGGATCATTCACACTCTATCCGGTCAGCCATTTTGGCAATTTGGGCGATGCATGACACACCCTCAGCCGTCTTTAGGTTATTGTATTTCTAAACATAAAATTTCATCCTTACCCTGGAATGGAATCATTCTCCGACAACCCGCCCATGGCACCAAAACCCGCCCATGGCTATTCGGTCTGGTTTATTGTGATTGTGGCCCTGTTGATCACTAGCCAGTTGGCCAGCAGTATTCTTGCAGTCAAACTGGTTCAGGTCGGTCCCCTGGTGTTTGATGGAGCACTGGTCTTATTTCCCCTCAGTTATATCTGTGGTGATGTCATCGCTGAGATCTATGGCTATCATCAGGCGCGTCGGGCCATCTGGCTAGCTTTTCTCTGCAATTTTCTCATTGTCGGTTCCACCGCTGTGGTGCAGTGGCTCCCCCCCGCCCCCCACTGGAATGATCAGGATGCGTTTGAAACCATTCTGGGGGTCGTACCCCGCATCGTGCTGGCCAGCTTTCTGGCAAACCTGAGCGGTGAATTTATTAATGCAGGAGTTCTATCTCGCCTTAAGGTTGTGACCCGCGGTCGGGGACTGTGGTTTCGTTGTGTCAGTTCAACGTTTATTTCGCAAGGAATAAATTCATTAATCTTCTACAGTCTGGCCTATTGGGGCACAGTACCGGGTTTAGAGATTCTATGGGGCATTCTGAGTAGTTGGGGATTTAAGACGGGCTACGAAGTGATCGCCTTACCCCTGACCTATGCGACCGTGGATTTTCTCAAGCGACAGGAGCAGCTGGATGTTTATGACCACAGGGTGAACTATACCCCCTTCTCCTTGGCGATCGGAAAGATAACCGGATCTAAGCAACCTAAATCTAATCAACCCTAAATTGTCAGGCTTATTGGGGCAGTGGGATTAGGGAACAGGTTCGATCGCATCCGTGGTGAAGCCTACAGGCTTGGCTGGGAATTCCAATTCCTCAGAATTCCAGTTCCTCAGAATTCCCAGACCTGGCTAAGTTATGTCCCTAGCGAGTTTCCTGCCGATGATCAATAACCTCGACAATGTCTCGATCGAGGGTCGAGCGATCGCTGTAGCGACCTTCCGCATCTGTCACACCGGGAGCAATCTCTCTGCCCTGATGTCCCGTGCTCTGGTGCTCAGCAGCGTTGTAGATGCCAAAGGCTTGAATGTGCCTGCGTCTCAGGACTGCCTCTGCTCGCCGAATTTCATCGTCAGAGCCATCAACGATGACCAGATACTCCCCCTGAGAAAGCCGCTGGCTATAGTCTTCAGCTTCTCGTTCGGGGATACCCAGGCCGGTTAATGCTCCCACTAAAGCGCCACCAGCAGCTCCAATCCCAGCTCCAGCTAAGGTCGTTGCCACAGTTCCTGCTGCCAGGAAAGGCCCAGCCCCCGGAATCACCAGCGTTCCCAGCCCCACCAGCAAGCCACCGATACTACCCAAAACTGTACCGGTTACGGCTCCGGCTCCGGCCCCTTCAGCCGCCTCATTACCAACCGAGTTCTGAACATCTACCCCCGCAATCTCTCGCTCCCGCTGGCCATCACGAGTTATCACCGAAACCTTACCCATGGGAAAGCCAGCATCCCGCAACTCCAAGAGAGCCTGCTCCGTTGCCTGGCGAGTAGGGAAAGTACCCACCGCCCGTTGATTGATCAAATTAGATGTCATTTTTCCTCTTTCCTTCTCGTTTGAAAACTAAATTTCAAGAGATTGAATCTCTATTTTCAGAACAGCTACAACATGAATTGCTAGCGATAGTATTTGTAGCCATAGTTCCTGCTGTAGTTCCGAGCTTCTTGGCTGTTAGCAATTGATGATCGAATTTGCTGCAGTGATTGGCCATCACGATAGGCATTCAGGTAAGATCGAAGCCCTTCACTATCTGCATTTCGCCCTAAATACTGACGGTAGAAACTGTTAATGATGGGTCGAACTTCAGCATTGCTCAAGCGGCGATTATAGTTGTAGCCGTAATTAGGTGTGCCGTATCTAGGTGTGCCGTATCCAGGTGTGCCGTATCCAGGTGTGTAGGGATAACCATAGCCAGGGTAGTATCCAGGACCGTAAGCATCGTTGCGACAACCAATTCCGAAGCCACCGATATTAAAAGCACAGTCCCGTTCTTGGGCAGAAACAGGGAGAACTAAACTACCCAAGGCGAGTGCAGCAGCTAATGGTATTGCTCCTAATGAAATTTTTTTCATAGGTCAAATCTCCATTTCTTCTATATCTAAAGCATCACATCCACTCGCGGTTTATAACCTCGATTTATAGGGAGATCTAAAAATCCCTAGATATGGAGAGATGTTGACAAGACTAGGAATTATTTCTAATTATTTGGTTAAGGTAGCTAACTGACTTTAGGTAGAGTCTAACTTACAGATATAGCAATCCTCTTTGAGATCTAAATGGGGGAAAGGAGTGGAATCCCTTTTGTTGTTACTGGCCCACCCCCCTGCACATCAGGAAAAGTCTGCTTAAATAGGCGAAAATAAACCTGAGGATTGCCTAAGCCTTTTCGATGGATGGTCGCAAATTTTACTCCAGCTTAATCCGGCTTCACATCCTGCATCATGCTGTTCAGGAGCCAATCTTTGGGCTGGGGATCATTGAAGAATTGGCACGCCACGGCTACAAGCTCAGTGCGGGCACACTTTATCCCATGCTGCATGATATGGAGCGCAAGGGCTACCTTTACTCTATGGAGGAGCGATCGGGACGGCAAAGCCGACGACTCTATCGCATCACAGAGCTGGGAAAAGTAACCCTGGAGGATGCCAAAGTTAAGGTCAAGGAACTGTTTGGCGAGTTGTTTGAGACCTGATCGGTCTTGATGTTCTTTGCCTCACCCATGCTTACCCCATAAAATCGATGGGTTTACTGTGTAAACAGGCAACGCCATCATAGCAGAGCCAGCCGGGCAATATATAGACTTTCGCTATCGAAGTTCGATATTCTGGAATCAGCCACAGAAGCAAGTCATGGGAGAAGATCGTGACCCAGGAGGCTGAGGATAGCGGCGCAGAGCAGACCCGTCTTTCTTTTCAGGCACTAACCCCCAGGCAACAACGGCAACGCTTGCAAGAACTGGCTCTAGTGTTTTTGCGGCTGGGAACGATCGCCTTTGGTGGACCGGCCGCCCATATCGCCATGATGGAGGATGAGGTTGTACAGCGGCGGCAGTGGCTGAGTCGTGAGCAACTGCTCGACTTATTAGGGATTACCAATCTGATTCCCGGTCCCAATTCAACTGAACTGGCAATTCATATTGGTTATGAACGAGGTGGATGGCGGGGTTTGTTCATTGCCGGAAGCTGCTTTATTCTGCCAGCGATGCTCATTGTTTGGGCCCTGGCTGCTGTTTACGATCGCTCCCAGATGGTGCCACAGGTGGAGTGGTTGCTTTATGGCATCAAGCCCGTGATCATGGCGATCGTGCTGCAAGCGTTGTGGAACCTGGGGAAAAAGGCAATTAAAGATTGGTCAACATGCCTGGCTGGAGTAGGGGCGATCACCGCTTACTTTGCGGGTTGGAATGAAATTGCCGTGCTGGTTCTGCTGGGTATCGCTGTGATGCTGATCAAGAACCGATTCACCACTGGCCGCCCAACCGGAGCCTTCCTGTTACCGTTGAGCAGTGTTGTGGCCCAGGTTAGCAGTCCAACGATCGGTTCCATCAGTTGGGTCAGCGTCTTGCTGTTTTTTCTCAAAATTGGTTGTGTGCTTTATGGCAGTGGTTATGTGTTGCTGGCCTTTCTCCAACGCGATCTGGTGGAGCGCAATCAGTGGTTAACTTCCCAGCAACTCCTGGATGCCGTGGCGATCGGTCAGTTTACACCGGGGCCAGTTTTTACTACTGCAACGTTTATTGGCTACCTGTTAGCAGGGAATGCCGGGGCCCTGGCCGGAACCCTTGGGATTTTCTTACCTGCGTTCCTGCTGGTGTGGCTGGTCAACCCCTGGGTGCCAAAGTTACGGCAATCCCCCTGGGCCAGTGGTCTGCTTGATGGGGTCAATGCAGCTTCTTTAGGATTAATGGCAGGGGTGACTTATACCTTGGCCCACGCTGCCCTGGTGGATGGGTTAACGATTCTCGTCGCCATTCTGAGCGCGATCGCGGTGTTCCGCTTCAAAGTTAATTCTGCCTGGTTAGTGCTGGCTGGTGCGGCGATCGGTTTCCTTTCCCATCGCATATCAACCATGCTCTAGCCAGAGTTGTAATGATTTAATCTATAGCTTGAAAATTTTGTTACTTTACGGCTGAGGCAATCCTGACCGTCATTCCAGCCTGACGTAAACGTTCTACCAAAACCTCACCTAAGCCCGTTGCAGGCGTAAGAAGCCCCCCTCTCGCCGGGCCACCGGGTAATTGATCCGCTTGAAGGGCCAAACTTAAGGCAGATTCACACAGAAATTTGACGGTTGCTCGATTCCCCGGATCTCCCTGGTCTCGAATCAAGCCGTGTACCTTGCGACCATCAGTGGCTGTGCCCACCAGTTCACAGGAAAACCATCCCTCGTTCATGGTTTGTTCAGAAGGTCCACTCCCAGGTTGGGGCAGAAATGGTTCCAGGAGTGTGCGCGTTGGACGCTGCTGTAACAAAGTTGCAAATAGAGCAAGGGCTGCGGACGTACCCACTGCTTTTAACCCGGCGAGGGGTTGCTCAAACTTGAGATACTCCTGATAGGTAAAGTCAGCTCCATAGGGTTCCTGCCACTGTTCGTACAGGGCACTACTGCGGCGAACGATCCGGGTGTTGACCGGGCCCATGAAGAAGGGGGCCACCCAGGTGTTGAACTCCGGGTCAAAGGATGGAAATTCAGGATCGCGGTTGCCCTCGATTTCAGTTTGTGGATGGGTTATGGATGGGTTCAGCAGAAAGGGATTATTGTACTCTGCTAATCCCTGGGAATCGTAGAGATTAAAAGCAGAGGCCAGGGTGCCCCCATTAAAACCGCCGTAAGCCTGAAAATAGGCTTTTACTTGCTGGCAGGGTACTCCTAATTCACGCTGCAGGTGATGGACAACCAGATAGGTACCGAGGTCAGAGGGAACAGAATCAAACCCACAGCAGGGAATAATCCGCGTTCCATCGACAGCAGCTTGGCAATGGTAGCGATCGATCAAGGTTTTGATCCAGGGGGTTTCTCCCGTAATGTCTACATAATGGGTTTTGAACCGAACGCAGGCATCCACCAGAGCATTGCCATAGAGCGCAAAGGGGCCCGCTGTGGTGAGCAGTACCCGTGTTCGAGCCACGATCGCATCAATGGCCGTCTGATCCAGACTATCCGCAACCAACACATCGACCGCAACGCCAACCCGATCTCTAACAGCTTCTAACTTTTGCCGGTTTCGGCCAGCGATCGCCCAACGCACTCGTCCAGGATCGGCATGGCGGGCAAAGTATTGCACAGTCTGCTTGCCAACAAAACCACTGGCACCGTAGAGGACAACATCATAGGAACGCTCAAGCATAGGAAAAAACTTTTCACTCAGAGGTTTCCTGCAAATAATCCAGGGTTCTTGTCTTGATTGGTTCTTGTCTTCACTTTAGAGTCAAGCATTCTTATACAAATACAGGATCAATTTAGAGAGGATCAATTGAGAAAGTTGACCCAAAGAGATGCTCTAGTGGCGAGCACTGGGATATATCCAAAGATCCAAAAACTCTCCTCCACCCAGACCTAGAACTGCAGTCAGAACTACAATCCAAAACGTCAGGGTTTTACTTTGACTAGCAAACTGAACTTCATTCCAGGCAAGGAATGTAGTAAGAAAAGGAACCAAAGCAAGTATAAGAAAAAGTGAGGATGTAAACCCCAGAGTTGCTAAAATACTAAATACCAGGGGCACCAATAGAATTTTGGGAATATAGTCTAATAACTGTTTAATTAAACTGCTACCAGCCCAGGACAATGTCATAGCCAAAGCAATGATCACTAGACCCATAAACCAGATTACGTGATGAGCTGCCAGATCCCATCCCACCAAACCATAAGAAACGAGCAGCAGTATTAGCGATAGCCAGACTATTTTATTCCGTTGTTTGATTTCCGCATCTATGTCGCTAGTCTTCATGGTAAGGGTAAATATTTTTAGTGTACGAGTTTTCGACAAACCTGATGGGAGGATTAACAGTGGAACAGCATTTCTTCGACTAAATAATTTAATCTAGTTAAATCTAGCTTGAAATTCTACTCAATCTCGGATGCTGTGACCAATAGGAGAGAAGCAAGCTAGAGCAAGCATTTGAAAATCTTTTTATTATTTAATCAAAGAAGTCTGGGCTTTGTTCCAAAGACCTATCTATGCAATGTATGCAATATTTCTATTGTACAAACAATACTGGTTCAGGCTATCTAACCCGCTGAGCCACTGAGCAACTTACACCACCTATGAACTTTCGTTAAGCACCTCTTCATTCGTACCAAACGAAATTTCAGTCGTCAGCCATTGGCTATTGAAGAATCGCTGCTCAGAAGTTGGGGTATCCACCGGGGTGGCCGCCTCTTCAAACCAGCTTGGTTGTCTGGAATAACCCAATTGCCCAGAAGCAGGCATTTCTTGATGGCAACCTGGACAAAACCAATACACCCGCTGATGGCTAAACTGACGTAGTAAAGACGTACCACAACAAAGGCAAATCGTTCCTTGAGACATATATATTTAGCCTTAATGTCAAATATTAAATGAATATTAACTAGCTGAATGGGCGAGAAAAAGTACTAAAAACAGTTCTATCGATATTTAGTATCTATAATTTAAAGTCCAACGCATAGCGCAATCTTACCCAAGGTTTTCCGTGTAAGTACCCAACCCCTGGAACTTTAAAACTGAAAAAGCTGTGTTAGCCCCTGGACAACAAGCCTGGTTTCGGCTCCAAACTCAACCTCACAAAAATTAAGATAATTAAGTTAAATTTATTCATCCCGAATGAGATAATTTAAGAAAAGACTAAGGATTTATGGTTGCTAAACCATGGCCACCCCAATTGATCGAGCCGATTTGAACAGATCAACAACGTTGAAATATAGCAATCCTATTTGAGATCCAAACGGGGTAAAGGGGTGGAACCCCTTTTGTGGGGGAACCCCACACCCCCTTTTTTCTCAACCCATTTAGGGTTGCCATATATCTGGTTGAAACTGGAATCATCGTTCTCAAGTTCTTGCTCTACATGTCTAAAGAAGAACAGAAAAGACGTTTTTTAGAACAGATTGAACGTCTCGAAGCCAAAGCCCTGCTCGATGCCGAAACCTAAGTTGCTCCATAAAAAAACAGCCTTAAGGCTACTTCTATCCCATTTGCCAGGTTTACAGCATTTACTGTCCTATCAACTGGGTTGGTTACGGGGAGATTTGCTGGCGGGAATCACAGTTGCAGCCTATCTGATCCCCCAATGCATGGCCTACGGAGAGTTGGCAGGAGTGCAGCCGATTGCAGGTCTATGGGCCATTTTGCCACCCATGGTGCTGTATGCCCTGTTTGGATCTTCGCGGCAACTCTCGGTTGGACCTGAATCGACAACGGCAGTAATGACGGCGGCAGCGATCGCCCCTCTGGTTGGCAAAGATCCCAGTGCCCATGCAAGTCTGGCTAGCCTGCTGGCGTTGATTGTGGGGATTATCTGTGTGCTTGGCTTTTATATCCGTCTGAGCTTTTTGGCTGACCTTCTCTCCAAGCCGATCCTGGTGGGATATATGGCCGGGGTGGCGGTGATCATGATCGTCGGGCAACTGGGCAAAATTAGTGGCATTCCGATCCACGCAGAGCCAATCTTGGGGGAAATCCAGGAATTTATCCAGAACTTAGATCAGCTGCACTGGCCAACGTTGATCCTGGCAGGTTGTGTTTTGGGCTTTTTACTGCTGATTCAACGGCGATTTCCCAACGCACCGGGTCCATTGTTGGCCGCATTGCTAGCAACAGGGGCTGTCAGTCTTTTCCATCTCGATCAACAGGGAATCGCTGTGATTGGTGCAATTCCGGCAGGGCTCCCCTCCTTTGCCTTACCGTCTGTTTCCTTACAGCAGATAATCTACCTTGCTTCCGCCGCGATCGGGATAGCTATTGTGGGTTATTCCGATAACGTGCTCACGGCCCGCGCCTTTGCCGATCGTAACCGCTACAGCATTAATCCCAATCAGGAGTTGCTGGCTCTGGGCCTGTCCAACCTGGGCAATGGACTGATGCAGGGGTTTCCCGTTAGCAGTAGTGGTAGCCGCACCGCCATTGGTGATTCCCTGGGCAGCAAGTCTCAAGCCTTTTCTCTGGTGGCCCTGGTCGTTGTGATCCTGGTGCTCCTCTTTCTACGCCCCCTCCTGGCGCTATTTCCAAAAGCAGCTCTGGGCGCAATTGTGATCTACGCTGCTCTACGCCTGATTGAGATCTCGGAATTTTTGCGGTTATATCGTTTTAAGCTGAGCGAAGTTCGCCTAGCCCTGGTCACCCTGGTGGGAGTGTTAGCCACTGATATTCTCATCGGGGTTGGGGTGGCGGTGGGTTTATCTGTGGTTGATTTGTTTGCCCGCCTGGCTCGTCCCCACGATGGCATCCTGGGCAGCGTACCTAACTTACCGGGATTGCATGACATTAACGACTGGGAGGGCGCAACTACGATTCCTGGTCTGGTGATTTATCGCTACGATGCGCCTCTCTGCTTTGCCAATTCAACCAACTTTAAACAACGGGCATTAGCAGCGATCGGCGCAGAAAAGACCCCCGTGGAGTGGTTTGTCTTGAATGCAGAAGCCATTGTAGAAATTGATATCACCGCCGCTGATATGTTGCATGAACTCCGACGTGAATTGCAGGATAGGGGCATTACCTTTGCCATGGCCAGAGTCAAACACGACCTCTACCTGCAGTTGCAAAAAGCAGAGCTGATCGACGCGATCGGGCCTCATTATTTTTATCCAACTCTACCAACTGCAGTTGCAGCTTTCCAAAATAGAGAGGTCAGACCCGATTCCTGAACTAGCAGATTTAGGTTACTTCTTGAGAAAGAGGAAATGTTACAAAATCATGGATTCACTGGTAGTTAGAGCTTAAAAAGCGAAGCCAGCCAAGACCAACCAGAGGGGGTGCCACTCAGTGATCCGGTGGCGACCAACTTCTTGAAGGAATCTGCCTTTATCCCTGCTCACCTGTATCGCGTTTAGGTAGGAGATCAGCAACGCTAGTTTATTCAGGCGCAAGTTGTCACCACCTGGAGGGATAAACGGAAGTTAAATTTTATTAATTGGAGAAAATTATGCAGACCAGTGAGCACCAGCGGGCCTTTGGCATCTTTGCCAATCAGCAAGACACAGAGCAGTCCTTAAATGAACTGAATGCATCGGGCTTTCCCATGAATCACGTTTCCATTGTGGTCAAACAAGCCGATGAGGATGCGGAATTCGGTGGGGCCCAAGCCAGCGATCGCATTGGTGGACAGAATGTAAATACTCCTCTGGGTGTGGTCAACGATACCGTTGCTGCTAGCTCCTGGGGATTTATCTTAGCGGGTTTAACGAGTCTGGTCTTACCGGGGATTGGCCCGATTCTAGCCGCCGGTAGTTTGGGGGCTGCACTGGTGGCCGCTACAGCAAGTACAGGGATTGGGGCACTGGCGGCACACAATATCGTCAAAGCCTTAACTCAATTGGGCATTCCTGAGTCTCAGGCCGGACTGTACAGCGATCGGGTGTTGCAAGGCAATTATTTAGTGATGGTCGAAGGAAATGCGGACCAAATTCAATCGGCTGAACAGGTGTTTAGTCATTACCCGATCAAGAATTGGGGCATATATACAGCTTTGTAAACCGCGTTGAGACTGGTAGACCCCATCCTAAACACCGGGAAAGCGGGAACGGAATAGCTGCATCAAGGGATTTCTCGCGGCTTACCATAACGATCGATGGCAATTCCGAATAGACAGCATCCTCTCCGCCTCGACGGCAGCTAGCCAGGAGTTCAACATGATTAAGAATGACTTGAAATATTACGATCTCCGTGCCAGCAGCTGGTGGGAAGAGGGGCAGGTTTTACATCTTTCCAACCACTTTAATCAAACTCGATTTACGTATGCATCAAATCACCTGGCCAATTGGCAAAACTGTAGGGTGCTAGATGTTGGCTGTGGGGGCGGCTTGGCTTGCGAATTCATGGCCCGTCTGGGAGCCAGAGTTTCAGGTATAGATCGATCAAAAAACTCCATTGAGATCGCCCAGGCCCACGCCAAACAGAGTGAACTGCAGATTAACTACCAGCAAGGAAACGCAGAAGATTTACCTTACCAACAAAACAGTTTCGATTGCGTGGTCTGTTTCGATGTCCTGGAGCATGTTTATAACCGCAACAAAGTGATTTCAGAAATTTATCGTGTCTTAAAGCCAGGTGGGATTTTCTTTTTCGATACGATCAACCGTACCTTTCAATCCAAGCTAGTCATGATTTGGTTGATGGAAAACATTCTGCGGCAACTCCCCCAGGGCTTACATGATTGGCATAATTTTATCCAACCCTATGAGTTAGAAAAAATTCTGAGAGACCTTGGATTCATTCAAATTGAACTGAAGGGTTTTGATGTCACCAATGGTGGCAGTCTCAAAATACTTTTCCAGATTCTAACTCAAGGCTTAAAAGAGTATCACAAGGATGGGTTATTCCCGATAAAATTAAATGATGATCTTTCCGTTTGCTATATTGGAAAAGCTGTCAAATGCTGAAAAGATCTGGTTAGCTCTCAATCGTAATTCAATAGGGTAAGGGGTGCATGACTTATTCTGACGATCGCCTGGATGATTATGTCTATCAGGGGCAGCAGGACGACTACTTTGACCAGGACCTCAACCGTGCTCATTTCTAAGTTTCATCCTGCTGCAGGGCAGAGCGTTGGAGAATATCCTGGCGATGGGCAATCAGGGTTGGGTGTATCGAGACCAGGTGGATCGTTGCCATGCAGGGCTGACGCTGTTGGACTACTATAGCCAGCGGTATCGTCACACCAGTCCGGCAGAGTGGCAAACCCGAATTGAATTGGGCCAAATCCGCCTGAATGGGCAACCCGCACTCCCCACAATCCGTTTACAAGCGGGACAGCAGTTGACCTATCATCGTCCCCCCTGGCCCGAACCGGAAGTGCCGCTCAAGTTTGAAACCATTTACTCAGATGCAGACCTACTGATCATTAGCAAACCCGCAGGACTGCCCGTGCTACCGGGAGGCGGTTTTCTGGAGCACACCCTACTGTGGCAATTGCAGCAACAATATCCGCAAGAGACCCCGATACCCATCCATCGTCTGGGGCGGGGAACTTCGGGCTTAATGATCCTGGCAATCTCCGGGCTGGCTAAATCTGCGCTGAGTCAACAAATGCGAGATCACCATATTCGCAAAACCTACCGGACCCTGGTGGGAGGCGGTGACATGCCCGATCGCTTTACGATCGACCACCCGATCGGCAAAATTCCCCACCCAGAGTTGGGCTATGTCTATGGGGCCACTCCCACTGGCCGGTTTGCCCACAGCAAATGTCAGGTCTTAAAACGCACAGATGATAGCACCCTGTTGGCAGTCACCATTCTTACAGGTCGTCCCCATCAGATCCGTATTCATCTGGCCGCAGCAGGCTATCCCTTACTGGGCGATCCCCTCTACACCAAAGGCGGAATTCCCCGTTCTTTTGGTACAACCCCTACCGACAAAGTGGCCGTTCCAGGGGATTGTGGCTATCACCTCCATGCCTACCACCTGGCCTTTACCCATCCCCGCACAGGAGACCCGATAGAATTTACCTCACCCCCTCCCAGGGAGTTGAGTTGACCAGCCTTTTATTCTCGCCGTTCGATCGCGATCGTCAAATGGGCCACCATCGCACCAATCACCCCCACTGCAGCAATTACGGGGAAGAGGGCCGCACTGATCACACCACCCACCACCCCAACTGTGAGGGGAATTTCCATCAGCGTCTGCCCTTCTTCGTTTTTGATTGTAATTCGGCGAATATTACCCTGATGCAGCAGTTCTTTCACCTTCGTTACCAGGGTGTCGCCACTGATGCGGAATTCTTCAACACTAACTTTCTCGGTTGGCTCAACTTCGGGAGCTGTTGGAGCAAGTTCTACCTGGACCTGTTCCACATTTTCGTCGGATGTGTTCATGGGTTGTTCCTCCCAGAGGGCTACACCACAACTCTAGCAGGCAGCTTTAGCCAGAGGTAGCCATCCAAATCGGCCCTTCGACCTGCTCATCAAACCCCCGTTTGCTCTAAAGAGGTGAAACCGCCAGACTGGCCTGAACCTGAGCAATGGAAAGAGTCCATTGGGTTTCGATCGCCCAGGTATTGGGATTAAACTGCGATCGCTGACCCCGTTGATAGGCCTGGTGTAGCCGTTTTCGCAGTTCAGCCTCAGACCAGACCCCCTGACGACGAATAGCTCGACAAATTTGGCGCTGCAGCCAGTAGTTAAGAGGATGGCCAGTAGCTCCCCAGAGAAAGCTTTGAACTTCTGCCTCCCCCATCAGGTCAGTGCCATAGCCCGTTAAAACATGAACCGCATCATGCAGTTGTTTGCGGCGGGGGCCAGTCGTAAAGGGACTCAGTTGTTCCCGGTTTAAGAACTCAATTAATTCTCGTCCCAAGCTTCCCGGTGGTAAGTGTTGCAGGCGATCGGGGTGAACAATCTGATCGACATTGAGATGAAAAACGGCTCCCAATTGATCTCCAAGTTTCAGTAACGTATCCAGAAATTGCTGTTGGCGGAATTGGGTTTCAGGGTGCATCAGATTTCTCCTTGTTTTGATCGGTAATAAAATGGTCAAGCAAGTAAATTTTCAGCAAGCATTTTTTCAGCAAGCATTTTTCAGGTAGAACGGTTCAGGTAGAACGGTTTAGCAATAATCCCAGAAAGCGATCGTGGTCAAAGTTAGTTCGTTTTGACAGCACTCCCTGGCGCACCACAACCATTTGCAAAGAAGGAATGATATATAACCCCTGGCCGCCCAAGCCCAAAGCCATCACCGTGTCCCGTGGCGCATTGGGAAACCCTTTAAAGTCTGGATTGCCCGGGGGAGGGGTAAAGGGTGCGCCCACAATGGAGTTCAACCAGAAACTCAACCCATAACCGGGATGAATGGAACTGGCTTGAAAGCACTGTTGCATTGTTGCCCAGGGCAGGATTGTTTTACCTTGCCAGCGACCCTGATTTTGCACCAGCAGACCGTACTTCAACCATTGCCGGGCAGTTAACCATGCTCCTGAAGGAAGATGAGGCTGGCCATCACTACCCCGTTGCCAGTAGGCCACCTTCAAGCCGATCGGTTGAAAAACTCGTCGAGTCAAATATTGGAGCGGGTCTTCCTGCCGGGACAACAGTTTACGCCGCATCACCTCACCAAACACCTGAAAGGGAATTTGCCCGTACTGAAACTGTCTACCAGGAGGATAGGTGAGGGGAACAGCGATCGCCTGGGCATAGGTGAGGGGACGGATGGGACCACCGGGGATGCCACTGGTTAAGTTCAAGACCTGGCGAATCGTAATCTTTGACTTTTGCGGATGACGGCTCCATTCATTCACCGTTTGGGCCACCCGTTCATCCAGCTTCAATAAACCGTCCCGGTTGGCAGCCGCTGCGATCGCACAGGAAAAACTTTTCGTCCCACTGGCTAGATTATTGGCCCGATTGGCAGACTGTCCCGGCGCGTAGGCTTCAAATACAATTCGGCTCTGCCGGGCCACCACTACTGAGTAGCCTCCATTAGCCTCAGAGAAATTTGCAGCCCGACGATAGGATGCCGGTGTTTGAGCGATGACTGGAGCAGGTGCAGAGATCAATCCCAAACCCAGCAGGGGGAAAATTGTAATTTTTCTAAGAGTGGGTTGGGCATTGAAGCAGTTCATCATCATTCTCCAAAACAGGTTTCAGCAGTTGATAGGTTTGACTCGAAACGGTTTTGAATTACTGAAGCAGCTTAGTTCGATCGCGCAAATTTTCTTGCAATTTTTGTTTTTGATCCGGAGTTAAAATAGTTGCCCACTGAGTCCGGGAAGATTGAAAAATGTCACGCAGCTCCGTTTTTTGCTGATCGTTTAAGTTCATAGTTGCGATCGCGGCTCGAACTCCTTCCCCCTGTTGCAGGGCAGCCCAGAACCGTTGCTTCTGTTCCTGAGTCAGTAAAGCCTCAATTTTACCGCGAGTGGCTGAGCGCAATTGTTGTAATTGATTCTGTTGGCTTTCACTCAGATTCAGATTGGACAGAATCGGAAAAGATTTGAGGTTTGCTGGATTAAGACGGGTTTGGGCCAGGCTAATTCCCGCAGTAATTGAGAGAAGAACCAGGGCACCAACCCCCAGCAGGGCGATCAATGTGCGTTTCATCGTTTTACCTTTATCGATTACCAGACACAAATAGTTTAATGCTTTAACGAGTAAATTGATAGGAACCACTATGGCTCTGACCATTCGGATAGGTGACGGTGCGATCGCCGCTCAGAGTGCCATTTTGATAGCTACCGGAATTATTCACCGTTGTTGGACTCTCCTCTGTTCGACAATTCAATCCTAGAAGCCTGACTGGCGATTTCCTTGAGCAGAGAGTCCCGAAGCAGATAGGACTAAAGTCCCAAATTGATCTAGCTGGCTGAAAGCTTCAACTGTGAATGCATCGTAAAGTTCGGCACGAGATACTTCCAGTAGAATAAGAAGCACTGCACTAGAGAAAAAAGTAATCACTACAGTTTAACAGTCTGGGATGTCTCTCTCTAACCTGCGTCAGCCCCCCCTACGGTTTCTGCTCTATCTGGAGTGGATTCTGCTGGCGATCGTTGCTCTGAGTGAACTGCCGCGAGTAGACTTCAACCTGCTGCCCCGCCATCCCTGGATTACCCTGCCGACTCTGCTCATTTTTACCCTGCTGGGATTGCGGCTGCCGACTGGAAAACTGGCCCGCTGGCTCTACACCGGACTGGAGTTTTTGTTAGTTTTGATCGCCACATTTCTGGGAGGATTGCGGCTGTTTATCCTGCTCTACGTCGTCCTGGTGATGCGGAACAGTTTGATTTTTCCCACAACAGCTAACAGTATTCTGACCGGGCTGGCTTTCTTGCTTTTTCTGATCACCCAGATGGTACGAATCAATAATTTATCCATTCCCCGCTTTCCCATGCTGGCGGATCGGATCGGAACATTAGCTATCAGTGTAACGCTGTTATTAGGGCTGGCGCTGATCTTTTTACAACTACTGATTCAGGCGGTGCTGGCGGAACGCCAAAGTCGGGAACAACTGGCGATCGCCAATGAACAATTACGTCGTTATGCTCTGCGAATTGAAGATCAGGCCACCCTGGAGGAACGCAATCGGATTGCCCGCGAAATTCATGATTCCCTTGGTCATCATCTGACCGTATTTAACCTGCATCTGAGCGCGGCCTTGAGATTGTTACCTACCGATCCAGAGGAAGCGATCGCCCTGTTAGAAGAAGTGAAGCAATTGGGAGCCACCGCCCTACAGGAAGTGCGTCAATCTGTTGGGCAATTACGCACCGATCCTTTACAGGGAAACTCACTGGAAACGGCCCTGCAAACGCTAGCCTCGGAGGTGCATAAATCCACGGGGGTTTTACCTGATCTCAAGGTGCAGTTGCAGCGCACCCTACCCAGAGATGTTCAGGTGGCCCTTTACCGCATTGTCCAGGAATCCCTCACTAACATTTGCAAATATGCCCAGGCCAGTGCCATTCAGATTTGTTTAACAGCCGATGCTGAACTGCAGTTGACGATCGCCGATAACGGAGAGGGTTTTGATTTAAGCCAGAATACCACCGGTTTTGGGTTACAGGGGATGAAAGAACGAGTCACCGCCCTGGGAGGAACATTAACGATCCGTACCGCTCCCGGACAGGGATGTGAAATTATCGTGTGTTGCCCCCTACCGGCGATCGAGACATTCTAAAATTGAAATCGTTACTGTTAATTCTCTAAATCAGTAAATTAGTATCCATAAAGATAAAAATAGTATTGGCAACCGCGATCGCTTACCTCTCCTGCCCCGTCAACCAACCTTTCAAATCCGTTGCACTCTCAAAGTCCAGCCAGTCTACACTCAGAGTTTCCAGTTGCTCCAGGGTTAATTGCTCAATTTGGGTAATGAGGAAGGGCGATAGGGGGCCAAAACGGTGAGTTAGTTGCCGCAGAATGAGGGTGGCAGCTTCTTCTCGACGGCCCCGCTGTTCACCTTGTTGCAGGATTTCTTGATACCAGGGTGATTCTCGTAAGACTGTCATATCCCACCGCATAATTTGGGCAACGACTTCCGTTTCCAGAACAAAACTGGCAAAGAAGGCTAACAGCGATTCTAACTCACTCAACTGCTCATCGCGCTGCAATACCTGTAACGCCCGCTGCACAACAGCCTGCTCACCCCCTCCCTTTAAGATGGGGACAAAGGGCATCAGCGAGACTAATTCCTGGGCAAACGCGATTTCGGCGTCTACTTCCCACAGGTTAATTACCCGGTAGTCCTGGATCGATCGCAGACCCAAAAAATTATCTTCAAAAGAATTGGGAATCGTCACTGTCTGGGCAGGGGGAAGAATGTTAATCAGCACTGGGTAGACGGGTAGCTCATACTTCTCTTGGGCTAAGGCTGCATAGGCTCTCATCCGCAAGGGCATCTTCTCGGTGTAACGCAACTGTAACTCGGTCAGAGTCAAAAACTCGCCGTAATTGGGGCTGAAGGTTTTGATCAGGATGTCATTATCTCGACTGACCCACTGAAAGTCTGCTCCGACGATTTCCTGTGCTGTTGCCTCTGGTTGTCCTGTGACCCACTTTACCCAGGCATCAGGAGACAGACTGACCAGGCATTTACCGCCAATATCTGCAACTTTGGTCACTATTAAAATCCTGCAAATCCCACTCACCATAGCGTATTCCCATAGGGGTTAGACTTTAGATCTTTAGAATGCTCCTGCCGATCGCCCCGACTGACTTACCACTCGTACGAAAGAGGAACGATCGCCCTTAGCAATGCCCTGGGTGAAACCACAACCTATACCTATGACCTGCTCGTTCACGTAGTGTCCCGTAGGGAATCGCCAGACTGGGGTTACGAATGCCCTGGGACAGACAACGCTAAGTAGCTACGACGATCGGGGCAATCTTCTCAGCCTCACCGACCCCTCAGGCAATACGACTCGCTACAGTTATGATGCTTTAGATCGGCTGCTGACAGAAACAAATGAACTGGACTTGACCCGTCACTTCAGCTATGACCGCATGGGCAATCTGGTGCAGACAACCGACCGTAACGGGCAGGTACGCACCTATCTCTACGATGCCCTGAATCGGCAGGTGACTGAATCCTGGCTGGATAGTTCAGGCAACTCGCTTAACCAGTTCCGCACAACCTATGATGCCGCCGGACGATCACATCCGACGCACCCGTACCGCTACAGGAGTCGTTCGGGGTAGTCAAATCTAAAAGATTCTGGCCGCCACTGTTCCGACGGATCACAGAGAATCGCTAAGTCGGTGATTTTGGCAATGAAGCGGTGGAGCTGGTGGGGACGATCGCTGCTCTGGATCTTCCGATCACCTTCAAGAAATCAAGGCTTATTTTGGCTTAACCAGTTCTGTAAATCAGACACCGTAGTAAAGTCCAGTAAGGCTTCTGCCAGAGATTCCAGGCCCGTTGAGGAGAACCGATCAACCTGTCCTCGCAGGGCATCCGGTAATTCTCCCACCTGACGTTGTAATTGTTTGAGTATGAGCGATCTCTGCTGCTGCAGTCCCTGCTGAAGTCCCTGTTCTATCCCGCGCTCAACTCCCTGTTGCAATCCCCGCTCCATTCCCTGTTGCAGTCCCCGCTCAAACCCAATTTCCTCGACACTGGTAATAAAGGGCATTTGACGTTCCTCCTCGTAAGTTTTTAACGATCGCCAGAACTCTTGTTTCAACGCCTCTGGAAGGATCATAACCCAATCAATGAAGCGGAAGAGGTTGATCACTTCCTGCCGGCCATAGCCTCTCTCGTACAAACTGCGGATCAGAGTGAGCTTCCAGAACTTGCGCTGTTGATCATCTTTGCGGGTCGCCTGAGCCTTGAGGTGAGCCATGACGACGACGGCAAAAGGATTCGTACTCTGCTCTAACTCGCTCCAGCGTTCCCGATAATCCAGCAGTTTGACTCGACCAAAGCGAAAACTGAGCGTTGTATCCGGGTAGTCAAAGTTAAAGGATTCTGGTCGCCAGGTTGTGGAGGGATCACAGAGAATCGCTAAACTGATGGCCGGACGATTGAAACGGTCAAAGATTCGCAAATTGTAAATAAACATCCGTCGGGCAAACTCGGGCTCTCGGGCCGCTTGAACTTCGACATGGATCAACAGCCAGAGTTCTTCTCCCTGCTTGAGCCAGACTTTCACTAACTGGTCGGTATAGCGTTTGCCGGTTTCGGCCTCCGGGGCAATCTGCTGGAACTCTTTATCTAAAAACTCATAGGGACGACTCCAATCCACCTGTTCTGCGGTCTGAGGGAAGAAGAACAGAATTGCCTCCTGAAAATACTGGCGCAGGATCTCTTTCCAGGCAGAATCTTGATCGGAGCGTGGTTGCGTCATAAAGAGCAAGCGAATAACCCAGGCTGATCATAAAGCCGATCGGGTTCACTCCCCAGGTCTGGCATCCCAACCGCCACCGGAGTGCTCAAAAAGGACATCCGAGTGCTCAAAAAGGACATCTACGTGGTCAAAACCGAGACTTGTGTGGTCAAAAGGGGCATCCGAGTGCTCAAAAAGGACATCTACGTGGTCAAAACCGAGACTTGTGTGGTCAAAAACCTCATCTGTGTGGTCGAAAAGGACATCTTCGTGGTTAAAAAGGACATCCATGTGGTCAAAAACCTCATCTGCGTGGTCAAAAGGGAGAAGGTTGTCGATTTTGTCCACAGCCAGACCCATTCGCAAAAGCTTTACTAACAGATTACTTAAGTCCGATTGAAGATTCGCGATCGCGGATGCCCTTGGGGGAACAACCCGTCACTTCAGCTATGACCGCATGGGGAATCTGGTTGAGAGTGTCGATCGCAATGGTCAGGTACGCACCTATCTCTACGATGCCCTGAATCGGCAGGTGAGGGAAACCTGGCTGGATAGTTCAGGCAACTCGCTTAACCAGTTCCGCACCACCTATGATGCCGCCGGACGATCGATCTCGACCTCCGATTCCCACTCCAGCTATCAGTACGACTATGATGGGGCGAACCGCCTGGTGCAAGTAACGAACACTGGCTCTGCGGGAGTGCCCAGGGTGGACTTCAACTACAGCTATGATGCCGTGGGGAATCGAACGCATACCACGGATAGCGTCAATGGCATTCTGCGTGGTAGCACCACCTATCGATTTGATGAACTGAACCGCACGGTACAAATTCTCCAGAGCGGCAATGATGTGGAGAGCAAGCGCGTGGACATGGGCTATGATGCCGCCAGTCAACTGACCACCCTGACCCGTTATAACGACCTGGCAGGCACACAAGGAGGAGTAGTCAGCACCTATACCTACGATGCCGGGGGACGACTGCTAGACCTCACCCATCGTCAGGGCAGTACAATTCTGGCTCAGTACAGCTACAGTTACGATGCTGCCAACCGGATCACCCGTATGACTACCCCGGAAGGAGACAACACCTTCAACTATGACTCCACCGGACAACTGACGGGAGCAGATTTCAGTTATCAGAACGATGAAGCCTACAGCTATGATGCCAATGGCAACCGCACGAATGGCGGATATCAGACCGGAATCAATAATCGATTGCTCTCAGATGGCACCTACACCTATGCCTATGACCACAATGGCAATCTGATTCAGCAAACAGAAATTGCCACGGGTAAAGTAACACGACTGAGTTGGGATGATCGGAATCGCCTGGTTAGTGTGACAGAGCAGGATAGAACAGGAACTGTGCTGATGCAGGTGGAGTATCGCTATGATGTGCTGAACCGCCGCATTGCCAAAATCGTTGACTCCGATGGCGAGGGAACACAGGCCGCAACCATAGAACGCTACGTCTATGAGGGGGAACATGTTGCCCTGGTGTTTGATGAAACTGGATTGGAGCAGGAGCGGTATCTACACGGCCCGGTGATAGACCAGGTGCTAGCCGGAGAAGTGGGCGGAGAAACGCAGTGGGCATTAACCGACCATCAGGGCACAGTGCGGCAGGTGGTGGATGAGAGTGGCAGTGTGGTGAATCAGGTCAGCTATGACAGTTTTGGCACGATCACGAACCAGAGCAATCCGACCGCCTTCTTCCGCTTCGGCTACACCGGACGGGAACATGACACTGAAACAGGCTACACCTATTACCGTAATCGCTATACGTTCAATGGCCGCTTTATCAGTGAAGACCCGATTGGTTTTGAAGCTGGGGATACTAATCTCTATCGCTACGTTGGCAATAGTCCACATAACTTTACTGACCCAAGCGGATTGTATGGAAGAGTTGTAACTTTCCATCGATGGTTGGAATACAACCCTAGCGGCTCTCCTCTAGATGTTAGAAATTTAGATGTTTACTCGCACCCTACCCTTGGTGCTGTTCAGTTTTATCAGCCATCTATTCTACAAATTCCCCCTCCACTGCCCAATGATAGGCAAGTTCGCTATGGCTATAATGAGCCACCTTCAGGGGTGCCAAAAGATCCTTTCAAACGTAGCGACGACCCACGAGCACTTCGGTTTAAAGTAAACTCTGACGTTACATGGGCAACTATTGAGTGGGACAATACAATCGAGGAGGGGAGGGCTATGGATCCTTGGGGGGGACGTTTTCCTGAGGATGAAAGAGGACACATAGTACCACGCGCCTTAGGAGGTTCTCGGGAAAGATACAATATTTTCTCCCAAAATGCGAGTATTAACAAGGGTCAATATAATTCTTTCGCCGCAGCACTGCATAGCAAACTAGTACAGCTTAAAGAGGATAAATGCTCAACTGATCCCGTTCCTGATATTCAAGTTGAAATCTCTCTTAAGCACTCACCAAATAGTCAAAAGTCAAAGATCGAGCGTTCATATCCATTAAGACCAACTTCTATTGAGGCTAATGCAAGGTTTTCTGATGGAACTTCAATTACAGCAGAGTTTCCCAATCGAATTTACAGCCGAACCAACCCAGAATATGACCTTCGCTACTACAGAAGGCGTATCAGGTAATATTAAGGAGGATTATGCAGGATAGCTCTCAATTAAAATTAGAAAAATGGAAATCTCTTTTGCTTCGGATTGATATCAATCTTGAAGGCATTGTTTGTGAAAAAATCTATTATCCTTATAAAATCAGAGAACTAGATGTCTATAAATTCAGGTCTTTCTACCGAGATCTTTCCGGAGAAAGTTTTGAAGAGGAGTTATCAATATTGAATGAGCAATGTATAAACGAATTTGAATTAGCTTTAAATCGCAAACTTCCTGAAGATTACAAGTACTACTGCCAGGTATTTGGCAAGGGAATATTTGGAATTAAAAACATTTGTATTGATTGTCCTGATATAGGAGCAATTAATGAATACTTGGGGTCATCTCAGGGTATATTAGAAGCTTGTCTAGAAACTTATAGATTTGAAGGAATTGCAGATCACGAGATTGAACAACTCATAGAGAACGCGCTAATTTTCGGACATGGTTCCGATTATTTAATATTTGTTTTTGATTTAAGATCGTACGACGAAGAGGATAAGAGTTGCGAAATTTATGGATTGAAATATGATTATTCAAACTCTTACATTAGAAAAATTGGTCGAAACTTCTTTACATTTGTTCGCGATAGTATTGTCGGAGAAGGATTAAAGAGGGAGTTTCCAGAACTCATCTTTCCCTTGCCAGTTAGTGAAGAAGAAAGCTTAGCTCGTGGTGAATGTCGTTATAAGGGTACTACTTTTACACCTATTCCCAAATACGACTCATTAGAATATTAAGGCATTATATACGGTGCACGGCTCTGTTACCAAAACAGTGGGTTGTAGGATTTAGCCTCTAATTGGTTTAACCATGGATCCTTGGGAAGGAAAGTACGGCTGGGATGATAGAGGTCATATAGTCCCAGGTGAATTAGGAGGTTCAAGAGAAAGCTATAATATCTTTTCTCAAAACAAAATAATAAATCAAAAAGATTATAATTACTTTGGTCAAGCAGTGGATGATAAGCTAAGTTCTAATAGCCCGACTAGCTGTCCCATTCTACCCCTTACACTCAACTATACTGTTACGCTTAACCATTTGCCAAATACTCAGAAGACAAAGCTAGAGCGACTCTTTCCACTAAGGCCAACTTCTATTACAGTGTCAGCAAAGTTTTCTGATAACACGGGAATCATGTTTACATTCCCAAATCGTATCAGTAGTGTTTCTATGGGATACAATATTAAGTATTTTAGAGGTATGATTAAGTAGATCCAGGAGAAATTATGTCAGACAATCAACAACCCGACCTGGAGCAATGGAAAGATCTTTTTTCTACTGTTGATGTCAGTCCTAAAGCATTCTTTCCTGATGATATTTATTATCCCGATGAAATGAGAGGGCTGGACGTTGAAAAATTTCTATCATTTTGCCAGGAGGTCAATGAGGGTAACTTCTTAGAGGATTACGAGTACCCGGAATTTCCGTTATTGAATGAACAAGAGTTTAAACAGTTTGAACTGGCTCTAAACCGTAAACTTCCTGAAGGCTATCGATATTACTGCCAGGTGTTCGGTACTGGCGGCTTCGGCGACCTCATATGTATTCAGTGCCCAGATATTCGATCGATTGAGAAATTTCTGGAAAATAGTCAAAGTTCTCTTTTAGCTTGTTTGGATAGTTTTCAGTATGAAGAAATTCCAACCGATGAACTTGAGCAACTGGTTGAGAATTCTTTAGTTTTTGGCGATCGTGATCATTTGGTCATATTTATCTTCGACTTAAACTCGTATAATGATGAGGATAGAAGTTGTGATATTTATGGATTAAGATTTGATTGTGATGACTGCTATGTTAGAAAAGTTGGTCGAGATTTTTTTAAATTTATACGCGACGAGATTATTGGAGAAGGACTAAGGCGATTTCCAGAACTTGTCCCCACCGATGACGAGGATTTAGCCTCTAATTGGTTTGAATATAAGGGAACTACATTTATGCCTTTTCCTCGACTCGAACCACCAGAATCTGAAGAATGCTCATAGTTTGGATTATTGATTCAATATCAACTAGTTGCTGCAAGTTGAGGTAAAGCTATGTCATCGCTGCAATCTAAAAATAGGAGAGGATATCTTGCTGCATTTATTGGCGGAATGGGAGGAGCGATCTTATTTTTAGCCGTCTCTTACGTTATCCTTAAGCTTACGAATTACCGTATTAACTTTTACTGGGACACAAATCTTTTAATCACCTTAATACTTGGAACAACCTGTGCCGAAGTTATAGGTTGCTGGATTGTTTTGCGCTGGCGAGGCTATCAGAAATCTCGTACTACTGCCATCTGGTTAACTGTATTATTTATTCCTGGATGGATCATTTATCCCTTTTTGATGCTTACTTTAGGTATTGTCCAGGGTGGTTTATTAATGCTTGGGTTATTGCCACTAATTGCGCGATTTTTTACTAATCATCCAGATATTCCTAATGGCATTGCCAGCGCATTAGATACCTATGCAAAACGACCTACTAGCTATTAAGTTATTTTGATTCATACAGTTTCTACAGTTGAACTCGTTACTGTTAATGCTTTAAATCAGTAAATTCACCTTGTCACGAATACGAGTTTGACCACCGCGATCGCCAGGTTGGAGTGATAAATCCGCTGGGTCAGCGCACGGCAACGAGCTATGACGATGTGGGCAATGTGGTGGCGATGACGGATGCATTGGGACGCAGGACGACTTAGGAGTTTGATGCTTTGAATCGTCAGGTTGCCCTCATCGATTCGCTCAATCAAACCAGTCGAACAACCTACGACATTAACAGCAATGTGATGGCTCAGACAGACCCCTTGGGGCGGGTAACCACGTTTACTTATGATAATCTCAACCGTCAGATTGCCCTCACCACACCCCTGGGTCACACCACAACAACAAGCTACGATGCAGCCGGACGAACGATCTCGATCCGTAATGCGTTGGGTGAAACCACCACCTATACCTATGACCTCCTCGATCGCCAGACTGGGGTTACGAATGCCCTGGGACAGACAACGCTAAGTAGCTACGACGATCGGGGCAATCTTCTCAGCCTCACCGACCCCTCAGGCAATACGACTCGCTACAGTTATGATGCTTTAGATCGGCTGCTGACAGAAACAAATGAACTGGACTTGACCCGTCACTTCAGCTATGACCGCATGGGGAATCTGGTTGAGAGTGTCGATCGCAATGGTCAGGTACGCACCTATCTCTACGATGCCCTGAATCGGCAGGTGAGGGAAACCTGGCTGGATAGTTCAGGCAACTCGCTTAACCAGTTCCGCACCACCTATGATGCCGCCGGACGATCGATCTCGACCTCCGATTCCCACTCCAGCTATCAGTACGACTATGATGGGGCGAACCGCCTGGTGCAAGTAACGAACACTGGCTCTGCGGGAGTGCCAACCGTGGTCTTCAACTACAGCTATGATGCCGTGGGGAATCGCACTCAAGCTACGGATAGCATCAATGGCATTGTGCGCGGCAGCACCACCTATCGCTACGATGAACTGAACCGCACAGTCCAAATTCTCCAGAGTGGCAGTGGCATGGAGAGCAAGCGCGTGGACATGGGCTATGATGCTGCCAGCCAGCTTACGACCCTGACCCGTTATAACGACCTGGCAGGAACAGAGGGCGTTCAGAGCACCTATACCTACGATGCCGGGGGACGACTGGTAGACCTCACCCATCAGCAGGGCAGTACAACTCTGGCTCAGTACAGATACAGCTACGATGCCGCCAACCGGATCACCCGTATGACCAGCCCAGAAGGAGACAACACCTTCAACTATGACTCCACCGGACAACTGACGGGAGCAGATTTCAGTTATCAGAACGATGAAGCCTACAGCTATGATGCCAATGGCAACCGCACAAATGCAGGATATCAGACCGGAATCAATAATCGATTGCTCTCCGATGGCACCTACACCTATGCCTATGACAACAACGGCAATCTCATCCAGCAAACTGACATTGCTACGGGCCAGATCACTCGCCTCAAATGGGATCACCGTAATCGGCTCATTGGGGTTGTGGAGCAGGATGCCACGGGAACAATCTTGATGCAAGCAGATTACCGCTATGATGTCCTGAACCGCCGGATTGCTAAAACAGTTGATCCGGATGGTGTTGGTTCTCAGTCCGCAACCACAGAACGCTATGTCTATGACGGGGAACACATCGTCCTGGTCTTTGACGAGGATGGAGTGCAGCAGGAGCGGTATCTACACGGCCCCATGATTGACCAGGTGCTGGCCGGGGAAGTGGCAGGAGAAACGCAGTGGGCTTTAACCGACCATCAGGGCACAGTGCGGCAGGTGGTGGATGAGAGTGGCAGTGTGGTGAATCAGGTCAGCTATGACAGCTTTGGCACCATTACGAACCAGACGAATCCGACGGCGTTCTTCCGCTTTGGCTACACCGGACGAGAGCATGACCTGGAAACGGGCTACACCTATTACCGCAACCGCTATACCTTCAATGGCCGCTTTATCAGTGAAGACCCCATTGGATTTGAAGCTGGAGATCCTAATCTCTACCGCTACGTTGGCAATAGTCCACATAACTTTACTGACCCAAGCGGATTAAAAAGCAATGCTCCAGTTCGCGGTAAGATTACAAAATTTAATCGTCGTATTTTTTACAATGCCTACTCTAACTCTATCTTTAATAGTGGTCCGCTACCTGGCAGCTCTACAGATATTACTACTGTAGGGAAACCGGCCGGCTATCCTGTAGGCCGTTTTGGTAGGATCGAGGTTTTTTCTGATACTGTTTTTGCAGCTATAACTTATGCTGACTATACTGATACTCGTAGAACAGCAGTTTCAGGAAATTATGGTGGACTTGTGAACGGGGATGATGCGGGACACATTGTCCCTCATGTACTTGGTGGCTCTGATAAATCCCCTATATCCGCTATTCAACCTTTTGAAAATAACTTCTTTTCCCAAAATCGTAATAAGAATCGAGGAGAGTATGCACGGTATAATAGAGATGTGAGTCAGAAGTTTCAACAATTTAATCAAAAAGATCCCACATCCGCAGTCGATCCCTGTAAACCATTTAAGAATCAACCTAATGCGAAATGGCTTGCATATTGGGTATCACTTCATTACGATTACACAACACGTCCCATACAATACAAGAATTATCCTTTGAGACCTGATTATTTCTATGTAACCGTCGGATTTTTTAGTACAGAGAAAGGACGTGTAGATTTTATACCTCGTAGGCGTTTTGAGAATCCCTGAGTATGCTAAACAGAACCAACGATAATTTTTTGCGACTGCTTCAGTCTAAGTCAGCCAACTTAGTGTTTGAGAGCGAGAGTGAATATCCTTTTAATTTAATCGAGGTTCACGCTGAGAAAGAGTTCTTTTTTAGTGATTATTTGATTAAGTTAAATGTACTCCAGGAAGTTGATAAGTATTCATTCTGTCAAGATGTTACTAATAACCTGCAAGTGATCAGTAATAATTATATTGAACTCACAGAATTATTTGATGCATTAACAGAAAATTGCAGAATTATTAAATTAGTATGGGCTGATTTTGATTTTTTCAATGAATTCTATCCTGGAATTTTGTCATTCTACATAGTTATTGGACAATTGAAATCTGGTTCCTTTGTCGGCTTCTCTACAAAATTGTACGAAGCTCTTGTAGATAACCCTAGTGAAGCAGAATGGATAAGTGTCCATCCTGACTTTAAAGTTGATTTAACAGAGGAAAATTTACATATCATTAGATCATTCAATTTGATTAACGCTAGGGCTACGTTTTCAACAGCTACACCTTTTTTCGATGAAACATGGACAATGCCTACCTTTGGAGATTTCGTCATCGAATTTAATAGTGATGAGCTTCTTTTGCTTGATAAGCTACTGCACTCAAGTAGAATACTTGACGTGGAGCCGTTGACATTGGAATCTTTTGGATGGGAATGGGAAGATGAAGAATACACCATAAAGATTAGAGAGCTAGTAGACTTTTTGAATGCAAATTTATCCAAAACCAAGCTGTACTCAATGGGATTTATCGATTGCCACCTGTACATGATTGGTGAAAGAAGTCCAGGCTACTTTGTAGGGTTATCTACTATTGAGGTTGGAACTTAAGGAGGCCAGAAATTTCAACGGTTTAATGCTGTCAGCACTCAGATTTGGCTTGTCTCAGTTTTTTTATCACGGCTACTTACCTGAATTGCTCATTCAGCCAGGTTTCCAGATCTGCCACATTGCCAAAATCAAGCCAGGCCACACTTAGCGTTTCCAGTTGCTCCAGGGTTAATTGCTGAATGCGGGCGGTGAGGGAGGTTGGTAGGGGGCCAAAACGGTGAGTTAGTTGCCGCAGAATGAGGGTGGCAGCTTCTTCT
>ERZ1066135.260-NODE-260-length-39807-cov-16.598787_pt1 | contig 39807 bp, 59 predicted proteins | sample MGYA00382782_ERZ1066135 | MGnify/ENA primary metagenome ERZ1066135 (study PRJEB33369, sample SAMEA5778365) | biofilm metagenome | biome: Industrial cooling water; feature: Water cooling tower basin; material: Biofilm | place: United Arab Emirates | collected... | reverse complement strand
TCAATCACCAGTTGTAACCCATTTTTCTATGGAGGAGGTGACACGCACCCTTCAGCGTATCCCCAACCCGCTTTAAAGCCTGAGGAACGCCAAATGCAAACTTAGTCCTGTACAGTTCCGCCTCAGGAATCTCTTTAGGAGTTTTATGGCTAAAAATTAGCGGCGGACAATAGACCGCTGGATTAAAAACTTCCACCGCCTGATCCAGGTCAGCAGTGGAATACGTCCGCACCTTGCCCTTGCTGGACTTGCGCCGACCCGCCTTAAAGATTTCTAGCTCAACAGTGTTCAAGGGGAAGCTTTATTTATCCGCTACTTCCCCAGCAAACCACCATTATTTAAGGCAAGCAATTGTAACGAGTTCCCTCAACTATTTGCCGCTTTGCCACGCAGCCTGCAGATGATCCGCCAGTCGCTCCACAAAGTAATCGGCATCCCGCTCAGTAATTCCCAGCATCGGTCGGGCCGGCATCTCCACCTCGTATCCCGGCACCTGAACCTTCTGGGCAAAATCAGCCCTGGACTTCTTCACAAACCGATTACCTGGACGGCCGGTTTTCGGGTCAATCTTGAGAAATATCTCCCGATCGTGGGGTGGAACTTGTATGGTGCCCCCAAATTGGTGAATTGCGCCGTAAACAACCGGCGACCCTAACTCCAGTCCCTCATTACTTTCCTCGTAACTGAAACTGCCCCGTAGCCGTGTCGTCTCCGTCAGGATTTTGGGGTTCTTCTTCCGCCGCCAGGTCTCAGGAGCCAGATCCACCCAGGGATTGCCATCCGGATCGGTCTGAGTCTGAAACCGCTCTTCCACCTCCCGCAGCAGGTGTTCCCCAAAATCAGCAAACACAGGCTTAAGCCGCTTGGATGCCTGGATCAGCCGTTGAAACGCATCCTCTACACCAGGAAAGCCCAGATTGACCTGAATTGTGATGCCACCGTCAGTCATGGCAATCAAGCCGTAAGCTGATTTGAACTTGATTCAGTGGAACCGGAAAGAGCCATTTCATAGGCATCGCGCCACTGCTTACGCCCCCCCATTAAGTTCTCTAACTTACTGGCTTCGTCAAAAGTCAGATCACCGTTTTCAAGGGCATAGGAAATTCGTCCCACTAAAATCAGCTTTGCGTCACGGGGTAATTGATTGATTAAAGCAAGATCAATGATCTCCTTAAAATCTTCAAATCTAACTTGACTCATGACTGGTTTTCTCTCGTCAGTATTTGAACTGTTCCATCATTAAATATCAAGCTAACAGAGACAACTTTCGCCTCCACATCTAAGTCGAAGGCCCTTTTGACTCCCCGCTTGATTTCCCCCAAGTCAAAATCATCCCTGTCTATATGATAAGCAACCTGGGTTGCCTCCTGTCGCAGGGCCTGCTTAATTCCGGCCTGAACTCTATTAGCAAAACTTCTTGCATCACTGGTCAAAGACTTAAAGTCCCAAATCTCCCCATCAACGTCAGCGTCGGGTCGTTTACCAGCAACAGCCTCGGATTCATCTAGCAATACAACTTTTTTCCCTTGCCTGGCAAGAGTTTCGGCCACAAACCTTTCAGATCCAAATCCCGACCCCTTGTTATGAGCTTGATGGATCAGCACAAACCCACCCGATTGATCGTCAAAGAAATTTTTATCAAATTCCTCTCCAGCCTGGTCGAAGATCTCCCGGTTGCGGGCGATTTTGCGCTCCAAGGGATTACCGAACAGCTTTGGATTTCTCTCCACCTGCTCTCTCAACTCCGGCGACAACCGCCCCAGAATGTCTCGATAAATCCGCTCCCGTTCCTGCTCAGGAGAACGCCCTGGTGTGTAGTCCCAACCGGGGTCAATCCCATTGGGAACCAGCCTGCTCTCTCCGGTCTTCCGATCGACACTGCGATAGAAGCCATCCTGAGGAGCCTGATTGACTCGCTTACCTAATCGCTCCAGGTCACGCTCTGAGAGTGAGAACACCTTACAAGAACAGTTATGAACGGCTGCAATCCTTATGCAGTAAGAATTATCGCCAAGAACGCTTAAATTATGTACACTGTTACTGTATGGTATTCGCTCTATCTTGCAAATCCTATGGAGAATCGCATGACTCGTGGCCCAAGTCAGAAAATCATCCAGAGAATTGAAGCGATCGAGGGGTGCGCCATCGACAAAGCCCTCAGGCTGCGGTATGTCGAACAAATGCTGAATGTTATTGACCTTGAAAAGCTCTGGGACGTTTCCAATAGTGCCATTGTCAGACTTTTGCAAACCTACGGAATTGAGAATCGCTCTGGCAAAAGTCCAAACCGGAAAACGATTCAGAAGATTGAGGAACTTGAAGGCTGCTCGGTCTGCGAGGCTATCAAACGCCGATATGTTGACGAGTCCATGTTTACCGATAAAATCTGCGAACTTTGGCAAATCAACTTCAGAACCCTTGCCCGGCTTATCGATCACTGTGGTATTGAGCGAAGACCTCGCAGCCAAGCCGTTGCTCTTCAATGGGTTGATGCTAGCGATCGCCGTCAGAAAGCCTCTGAATTTGCCAGGGGACTTGCCCTTAAACAGTCCGCCGAAGGTAGGCACAACCGACTTGGCAAAACCAAGGAGAACTGTGAAGGGGTTAGAATTGCCGCGCAGAAACTTAAGACCAGCACCTCTGCTAGACGGCCCGAAGTCAAAGCCAAGATGCGAGTCGCCAAAGTCACCAGTCATAGACTTCATCCAGGAAGTCATCCTAACGCTAAAGCGGCTCCAACCAGAGTTGAGCAAGCCATTATCGATCACATTGAAGCCCTTGGCTTGCAAGCCACTCATAATTTCCACATTGATGGGTGGTGGATCGATGTCTATGTACCGGCTCTGAATGTTGGGATTGAATGCTTCCACACCAGCCGCATTCCACTTTCCTGGGAGAGCCATCAGAGAATCACTGAGCATGGCATCAGGCTCGTCTACATTTCCAACAACCTGATCAACACTGGACGCTTGGGTAATCTGGATGAGTACATCCTCCAACTTGAGCGCATCGGCCCTAATCCAGCCTCTCATTGTCAAAACACGGTGGTTTGGAGTCAGAAAATCCGTAAAACCATTTTCGATAGTTACCCCAACGAGTTCACCACTGTATGGACGAGTGTGCTTGGCTGTCACAGGCTTGATATCACCGCTCCCCCCAATTACTAAATCCCCCTGCTTAATAGCCTCAATTCTCTTCCAGCCATTTGGCGTTGCAACCAAAGTTCCCTCTGGAAAACAACCAAACCCATTGGGAGGAAAATGAGCATTCCACCAGGGATCATCCGCCCTCAAAATCAGTCCATTCCAGCCAAAGGGGGGAACTGAAATATGCTTCTGCCGCGGCTCTGCACTGCCCCCATGCCGGTACTCCCTGAAAGGTCTGGCCGCCTTTAATTCCGGCTCTTCCATCTGCTGAAACCGACCTGCTGAGTAGGAAGTCCGGGCATTGGTCAGGGCAATAATCTTACTGCGCCAACTTGGACTGCCGTTATACTCCCACCCGGTCTCAGTGGCGATCGCCTCAAATTCTTTCCGAAAATCCTCTAGAGTTTTGCCCTCTTCAATAAACTCCCGTACCTTACCCTTAAAGCGATCGAGAATTTGGGCATTCTGCAACCCAGCAATGACAAACGCATGATCATGTTGCTCTCGTTGCAGGTCATCCCACCGCTCCGTCGGCACAACAACCTTTTTCAGGAACCACTGAATCGCCTTCCTGAACGGGAGTTTTTTCCAGATCGCATCAATCAGAGCCATTACTCACCCTGTTGCACCTCATACCGACCGGACAGGTTAGAGGCAAAAAACAGATCCCCCAGGATTTCCCCAGCCTTCTCCACAGGCAGCTCTGGGAATAGCCCCACTATCCGCTGCTCCAGCTCTTCCAGGCTGTCCAGACCCTCGGCAAACACTACCTCACGCACGCGATCGATAACCCCGCTGGTCTGCTTCCCCAGCTCCTCATTAGCCTGATTAGCCCAAAGAACAATCGGGTCTACCTCTGGCTCTGGTTGCTCGGCAAATTCAGGGGGGTTAGACCGGGGCTTAGCAACTGCCTCAGTGAAGTTTTGAATGAATCCGATCGCCCGTCGGGGAGGTTCCTGAAACTGCTCTGGCGGTTGGGGCTGGGGTTGTTCTTTCCGCTTCCATTCCCCACCAAAATCCTGCATCACCTGCTCTTCAGTGGTTTCAAAGCCAATCTTATCCAGAATTTCATAAACCTCAGCCCTCTTATTGAGATCCGGCTCCTGCTCAAAGTCACGGTAGATCAAGGGGACTGCAACATCATCGCCAAACTGGCTGCGGTTATACCAGAGCAGTGTTTGCAGCGGGCCATACATAAAGCTATGGGAAAGCCTATCAGCCGCTGCCCTTGCAAGCTGTTCCCGCACAGTCATTTGAACCCCGGCCTTATACTGCCCTCCCTCCGCTTCTGTAGTCAGGGTTTGGCCCAGGATGACTTTTGCAATGCCTGCATTACAGCGATCGTGCAGTTCAGCATTGTCCGCCGTCCCCTTACCCGACTGCTGCATAAACTCCAGGATCATGCCGTCGGGAAAGACCGCAGCCGATGCACTACTCAACGCCTCAGCAGCCCTCAACAGGCGATTCTGCTCATCTTGAGACGCGCCAGGGGGATACTTCCCAATTCGGGCCGGCACCCCGCAGACTTCCAGAAACTTAAGCCAGAGAAGCATCCCTTCCCGCTTGAATCTGACCAGCCAGTAAACCCAATGGGCCCAGCCAAACCCGTGCGGGTCATCATCGTTATCTGCCCCAAAAGAGATATGCCAAAACTTTTGCTGAGGAAGTAGCTCACCCTGCCATTGATCGCCCCAGGTCAACAGCCTTAGCCGTCCCTCCTGGTCAAACGCAAACCGCCGTGCTTTCTTGACCTTAATCCCCTTCTGAGGCTCTCCAGTTTCCTTATCCCAGCCGTCATCCCAGACGACATACTGTCCATCCCTGGCAAATAACTGCTCTGCAATACCGTATCCGTAAAACAGCCCATAGAGCATCTTTTCGGTAATGTTGTCCCAGGCTAGACCTTCCAGCATTTCACGGGTGAAATCCGCCGCCATTTCATCCTGTTTACTTGCTTCCCGAAATCGCCGCTTGCCCGTCGATACATTCCAGTTGCGGGACACAATAGCCGCAATAAAATTCTGCACACAGGTCTTTACCTGGTCATCCCTGAATATTTCCTCATACGCCTTCAGGTTGCCGCCGCCGCGAGTGAGCAGGATACTGTCCTGGGTTTGCAGCAGCGGCCCCAACCAGTTGCGGGTAATGTCTTTCTCGCCACCCGTAGCAATTTCCTGATAAATCGGCTTATCGGCAGAAGTTTTCAAAGGTTGGCCGTACTGATTCAGCAGCATCAAGCAAATCCTCCAAACCCACCACCACTAAATCCTTCAAAGCCATTCCCCCGACCAGCACCCACAAAATCCCGACTGCTAAACCGATCGTTCCTGACGGACTGAAACTCGATCGGAGCTGCCGGATTAAGCGAAGCAAAATAAGCCAGCAACCCAGCGATCGCCGAGTCCCCGTGCCTGGGCTTACCATCACTTCCCTTGAAAGTCTTGTCTGGGAGTGTGGGAATCCCCTTGATTGACTCCACCAGGCGATGGTCGTCTTTCCAATCAGTGCTGTTAGGGAGCAACATCTTTCCGCCCTCTAGCCCGGCTCGATACTTGGGCCAGTGCTCTCCATACCAGGTTGGGGTTGCCTTAATCTGGTGAATTCTTAACTCCCCATATCGCTGCATGGCCACCTCAGACAGGTAATGTCCATTACCTCTGGCATCCAACGCACCGCCACAGAAATTGGGCAAGCGATCGCAAAACCAGAACAAAATCTGACGCTGTTGCTCAAAAGGAATATTCCGCATTTCCAGGGCCAGCAGTGGCGCTCGGACCAAGTTAGCCATTTCCTGAATCGGCAGAAAACAACTCAGTCCACTATCGCGGGCAAAATCCTGACCCACAAAGCTTTTTAGATTCGGATTGACCCTAGCCGTAAAAATGGGTTCAACCTCTAGCCGCAGCCAGTCGCTGATCTCGCGGGTACGCTCCAGATCGGACTTCACGGTAAAACTATCGGGCTTCTCCAGTCGCAGAATTGGTGCATCACAATCCCGCATTGCCTGTTCCAGCGTGAAGATAGAGAAATACTTGCCCCCGGAAAGACTGGGGATGCAAAACAACTCTTCATCTGCATCTTCACCGTAGAAATCAACCAGCTCCTGTCGCCAGGCTTTCTCCCCTTCAGGTGTCCACTCTCTGCCCAGCTTGAGGCAAATCCGCTGATATAGCCCATCCTCCAGCGCATCATCCAGCGTGGTTTTATGAACGTAATAAGGCTTCTTACCAGCTCGGCACTCTTCAATCAGCAGATTAAAGTCACTCTCTACCCCATTGTGAGAGCTAATCACCCACACCTCGCCGCCCCACATCAGCAGAGCGATCGCCGCCTTCATCAAACCCGGCAGATCCTCGTGGAACCCCGCCTCATCAATGATTACAATCCCCTGCTTCCCCCGCAGGTTAGACGGACGACTGGACAGAGCCGTGACCCGATGCCCAGAGGCATAGCGAATGACAAAGGTAAGGATATCCTTGTCTTCATCCTCAAAAACTTCTTCCTGGACTGCCCCAGCCGCTAACTGATACTCCCGACTCCAGAAGGCGCAATCGTTGATGAACTCAACCGCCATGTCCTTGTTGTAGCCGATGTACCAGACATCCATCCCCCGGATAGCCGCTGCCTTCTTTGCCGCCGCCCGAACCGACGCAACCGCTGCCGTTGACCACGAAGCGCCAATCCGCCGCGACTTCTCCCACAGCTTGACCCGCGTAGGATTCTCAAAAAATGAGGTCGCATAGGGCAATAAAATCCCCTGCGGTTGGCTCTCGGCAACAGCCATCATTCACCTTCAACTGGAGGAGTTTCGTTGCAGGCGATCGCAGCATTAGCCATCATCAAGGCCCGTTGCACATCCCGAATGGCCAGGGTTTGTTCAGCACTTCGAGGGGTCAGCTCAACAATCTTCTGGGCAAAAGCCTTAGCTGCCTCTCTGAGTCGGATATAACGCTCAGTCTGATCACCAAACGACTCATGATAATTAAAAATGTTGTCCAAATCAGGTTGCATCCTAACCTCCAGTTGCTATTCCTAAAACACGGTTCATGATCAAATTCACGGCATCATCCCCCAGCCCCGCCTGCCGGGCCATCTGCCCCACTTCATCAGCCGCTGCCTGGGCCCTTTCCTGCACTTCCTGCTGCCATTTCTTCTGCTGCACACTCGCCTTAGCCAGGTTGTGAACCGATCGAGACAGCGTGGCAATAGACTTAAAGTCCAGCACCTCTTCCGACTTCTCAAGTTCCAGCAGCAAATTAAAAACCTTTTCCTGCACCAGTCGAATCAGAGCATCGTTAATGGCATTCTTCTCATCTGGACTTGCCTTAACAATGGCTTCCGCCTGCTGGGTAACTGTTCGGAGTAGATTACAACGCTGTTCAAACTCCTGCCCCCAGCGGTTGAGCGTAGAGCGTTTAATTTCAAATCCCCGCTCTGCCAACTCCTCAACCATGCCGCGATAGTTCTGGAAGTTGTATTTAATCAACACCTCCTCTATCACCGCCCGATCGTCTGAGGGGAGGCTATCAATTTGACTGCGTGGGGGCATTTACCTTCGACTCCTCTTGCCAATTGGCGAGAACTTACTTCCATTCAGGGCATCGGATGCCAACAGGGCACTCAGCATTCCCTTCGACCACATCCACACCATCTGCCGTCAGAAAGTAACGCCAATCAACAGCCGCCTTTTCGATCGTGATCAGCTCCTTGCCTTCGAGATAAGTTAGCTCAGCCCGAATCCGCTCCCGATCGACATCAGAAAACTGTGACACCACCACCTGCAAAGCCATCGTGTCAGTAATGCCATGTCGCCCCCCAAAAGAGCAGGCATTGATCAAAATCCAACGGATACTCTCCTTCCGCTGCTGCCTAACTCTTTCGATCTCATTAAGTTCGCTCACGCAACCTCTCCTTTAGGGACTCCAGAATAATGCCGTTCTGATAAACCTGCTCTCTCAACCCCTGCACAGTGGTATCAATCTTGGCCGCCGCCACAACAAACTGATCGCGCTCCACATAGGTACGCTGCACCTCAAGGCGATGCTCCAGCAGCTTCCGGTCACTATCCTCAATTTTTCGTTCAATCGCCTTCAGTTCCAGTTCCAACCGCTGAGATAACGAACTAAGAGAGGCATCAATCTTGCGAAAACGATCGTTGTAATTCGCAACCAGCGATCGAAACACCCAGCCAATTGCCCCCAGCGTTGCCGTCCCGAACACCCCAACCACCGCCACAATCAAATCCGTCGAATCATGCCTGGCGGGCACTGGCAGGGGTACAGCCTGGACAATTAGGGCTTCAGTTCTCAGTTGCTGGGGTGGCATTACATCCTCTCAATTAGCTTTCGTAAATCGTTGTCACGGTTGAGCCAGCCCTGCAGAAAAACCCTTTGAGTGGAATCTTCCTGCACCCGCTGGTGGCGATAGGCAATCCGTGCCTCGACCAGGCGCAGAGCCGATCGCTTATTGTTATTCGCTAAAACTGCTGCCAGGGTCTGAGGGCCAAAAATGCCATCCATTCGCAGCCCAAAAATTTCCTGCAAAAACATCGTTGCCCCCGCCACCCCAAAATTCACACAGGTATCAAAATCAGCAGTTTCCAGGGCATCACACATCTGGTCAGAACGGCTTTCCCAACGCCAGTACTTTTGCCGATAAATTTGCTTGGCAACCTCCAGCGTGATAGTCGCAACATCCTGGGGCTTCAGGTTTTGTTCAGTCCTAAATCGGTCATACACCGCCTGAGTGATGCCGTAGTTGGTTCGGCCGCCATAGTCGTTCACATGATCCGCCAGTCCACCCTCCCACTTGAGCGAGAACTCCAGAGCCGTTGTGAACACCTCAGCACGGGTCTTTTTAAACTCAGCACGATTGATCAGCAGGTTGGGGCTGAGGTCGATAACGCGACTGCCTACCTCAATCCAGACTCTCAGGTCCACATGGCTGGGGTAATCTTTATCCCCATTGGCACCCGACCCACCCTGCACCCCAATCACCTGGCCAGCAGCCACCCTATCGCCCGTTTTCACACCAAAGCTCTGGGCATGGGCAAACGCCATCCAGATTGGATAATCCTTCCCCCGGAACGAATAAGCTTGATCGCACCGAATTCGACAGCGGCGGCCATAACCTCCCTCACGCCCTACCGCCGTCACCACGCCGGGGAGCCAGGCCCGAATCTGCAACCCATCAACGTGATAGTCAATCCCCAGATTGCGATCGCTAGCAGCCAACTCCACCAACCGACCATCGCTGTAAATTGCCTCCGTCACCCGCTTCCAGGAATGGCCATGCGGCTCCATGAACCCACCCGTAAAAGTCAGCTTGCCCAGCAGCGGGGAGCTAACCGAAGGATAATTGGGCGCACGTAACTGATGCTCAGGCACAACAAAGCCTGCCGGAAACAAGCCGGGCACCGTTTCAGGACTGGCAGAAAGCTTCCCAACCCAGGGATAAATCCCCTCATACGCAGCCTGCCCCTCCACCCCATCCGGCACAGGTGGAAGCCCATCCAATTCACGCAGCAAACTAGAAATCTTGCGATCGCTCTGGGGAGCAGGGGTTGAACCCCACCGACGCACAATTCGCTCATGATGATGGACGGCTTCCATGCGGTAGTCAAACAGCTCAGCCATTTTTCTTGCCCCCCACTGCCATCTGAATTAGCTTTGTTCCCAATTGCAGCGGCTCAACCCTGGCCAGTTCAGCATGGGGCTTTTTCAAATTCTTAGGAGCCTTCGGATCGCGCAGATGGCCGAGAATCAGGCCCAGCAGTTGCAACCCAAACTGATACGCCTCACGTGAGTCAATCTTGCCGTCAGCCCGCATCTTGGGCATTTCTATGCCGTAAAACTGAATCAGCTCCAACCCCAAAGTAGCCGCCCGTTGCAACGCCTCAGAATCAGACAGTTGGTAAACATGCTTTAAAAAAGCAAAAACCCCTACTGTGCCCACTGCACCAGAGGCAATCAACGCCAGGGGATAAACAAAATCCTGCATATAACGGCTCCGGGGCTACTTCCCCAGCAAACCACCATTATTTAAGGCAAGCAATTGTAACGAGTTCCCTCAATTAATTCCTGCTTTGCGGCAGTGGCGGTTCATTGCGAGGCGGCTAATTTGAAATCGCTTGGCTATATCAGCGACTTTCTCACCAGAGGCAATAGCTTCTCGTATCTGGCGATGAGTCAATAGCTGCTCTAAACTTTTCAAGGTCGGGACATTGATATACAAAAACTGTTCAACGCACAACCTTCTAAATCGCTCTGAATCTGTCTCTCCAATGGCTTTAACAACCCGATGCCCTGCCCCAAACCGCCGCCTGGGAATATAAACCGTTTCGCCACCCAGACTTTGAGAGAGCTTGATCACCACACCAACCCCTAACTCCTTTGCCAGGGATTGAAACGGCTCAGTCAAATCTTCAGGAATCAAGTCCTCAGCCAGCGCCATTCCCGCCATCCTCCTTAAACCTGGAAAGAATATCCTCGTAAATCGTTCTCAGCTTCAAATTGACGACTTGCACAAACCGACCACTAAAATCCTTCAGAATGGATTGAATTGCCGTTTGCTTGGGCCGGCCCTCTACCAGCTCCACGATCGCCATCTCCAGCCGATAAACCCGCACTTGCAATTCTTCCAACCCCTGGTCAGGATCTGCACTCTGCAAAACCCGATGGACATATTGCCAGTCCTGAAGGTTCAACTGCCGCCACTTATTCAGCCCTAAACTTTTCAGCAGCATCCTGGCAAACAACCCGTTCTTGCTGTAGCCCAGCCGCATTAGCTGACACTGCACCGCCGCGATCGCATCCTGCAATTCCTCCGCCTCACGATCGTCTTGTGCCTGCTGATTGGGATCAGGAATTTTCTCAGCCATCCCCCAGCCATCCCGTTCGCTTCATGTCATCGGGTATCTCTTGAGGCACGAATCGAGCATAAATACCCGATCGGTGAAATTTGCTCATGTCACGGGTACACAAACTCAATACTTCCATCGAGTAGCCCAACTCGATCATTTTTTGATATCCCAGTTGAGTAATGGTTAGAGAGATGAACCAATGTGGGTCATTTCGATAGTCAACAAAAATCTCTATATAGCCCTGTCCAAATAACCGTCTGAGCGAGTCGCAGAAACCGCGCTTAAATTTTCTTTCAAGGGCAGCGCTTTTCTTTGCGTATTCCTTATAACGCCTTTCCGCATCCTCCCTCGCAATTGGAACAGCATTACGAGCCATCTCTCGCGCCTGCTCGATACCGATAGAGAATTCCTCTTTCTCTGGAATAATAATCACGTCTCTGATACACCCAAAAAGGGAGAATAGATGTTCTTCGCCATAGGATTGCGCCGAATTATAGTAGGCCCACGCCAGCACAAGCTCATCGACCGCTTTGAACTCCTCAAGTAATGGGGATCGCAGGAAATCGGAAACATCGGCCAATTCCTTCGTTATAAAGCCATGCTCTTCTGCTTCATAGGCTTGAATATCCGCCTGCTTGAAGATTCGCCTTAGCTTTCCAAATGTAAGATCGCTCATGCCCCATCCCCCCTCTCCTGCATTTTTTTCAACGCTTCAACCGCATCACTCAACTGGGCATCCGTTGCAGCGTCCAACGGATCAACCCCTGGAAAAACTGTTAGCTTATCGCCCAGGAACCGCTTCACAAAATTACCCAGCGCCTCATGAGAGCGGTTCTCCACCACGCCTGACTTATAGAGATCGATCCAGAGGGCAACCGCCTTATCCTTCAGGGTTTTAGCCGATTTATTCCGACTACTAGGACTAAGAGACTCCGATCCCCTCTCCTTAAATCCCTTGCTACGGAAGTAATTCAGAACTCGGTTCAGTTCAGCCCCGTCCATATCCTTGCAACTGTCCTTCCCCGTGATCTGCGTAAGAATTTCCTTGTAAAAATCGTCATCCAGACCAAGCTGCTTTTTGGCAATGTGAATTTTAGCCAGCAGCCCATTACGTAAGTCGCCGGGGAATTCCTGCTGCCGGGCGGCTTTGCGACGTGTAGGTCTAGGTTTCATACTTCCTCCTGCTCCAGCCAGTTCAGTTGGTTAATACGGCTGACCTCCCGGCGCTTGATTTGACCGATCACCCGCTCACCCTCCCACATGAAAACTTCAAACTTAGCGACCTCAGCAGCCCGAATCAGTCTCTCTTTCGTCAGCAGCCGTGCAGCCCGCTTCAGGATTCGCCTGGCTTCAGCAGCAGTCATTTTGTCAGGCTTAGCAGGGGATTTCTTAGATTTGGACACGGCCAGCCCTCCACTCAGCAGCATCCACAAAGCGAATTCCAGCCGCCTCAGCCGCGCCCTGGTCTTCCGGTCGATCGCCAATCATCACTACCCGTTCATAATCACGCTTATCAAGGCCATGCCGGGAAATGATTTCTTTGATCATTCCAGCCCCAGGCTTGCGGCATTCTTTCAGCGGATAAATTCTGAACAACTGCTCATGCAAGGCTTCAAATTCAAAAAAGCCATCGAAATCGAATTCCGCGCAATAGAGTTGCTTACCTTCAAAATCTGGACAGAAGTAAGCAGAGTCAATCAATGGGAGTTTATCCCCAAAATCTGGTTGATAGGGGAATAGCTCCATGCAATATCGCATCTCAGATACCGCATCCAGAAGAGACTTACGCCCTGCTGCCACCCCACCCTGATTACTGGCTATAGCCAACCGACAATTTTCCTCAACCAGCCGAGCAACTGCCTCCTCAACTCCCGGTAAAAGCTCCTGATCCTCAGGATTTTGGACAAACTCAGCCCCTGATTTTGGCCTGACCAGCGTTCCATCCTTATCCAGAATTGCGATTTTATTAAAGCTCATACAACACCTGCCCTCTTTAGTAGTCCGTTGTGAATCCCAAATCTGCCGTCTTTCGTGGCCCCGTACAACTCACCCGCAGTGGCACTGGCAGGAATGCAACTGATCTTCAACTCCGATTCCGGCGACATTATTGCCAGTAGAAACTCGTACTCAGGATCGTAGGCATCAGCAGCGGCCTTGAGGGCTAACGCCATGTCGGGACCAAACGGCTCTATCAATTGGTCAAAATTCCGGCTATTGACCGGCACATAAGCACAAACGTGTTGTCCATCCAGTTGAGCTAGTAGCACCAATCCGCGACCCACCTGACCGTAGTTTTTCCAGGCTTTGTCACAAAAGACTTGTTTCTGCTTCAGTAGCTCAGCCGCCAGTCTTTCCTCCTGGGGAGTCATTTGAGGCACTTTACCAAAATTCGGATCACGCTCTTTCCGTCGTCTTGCATCTCCCATAGTCAAACCCCTTTGTTGCTATTACTTTCCTTCAGTTGCACACCTAACTTCGTTGCCTTCTGCTCCTGGTCATCCAGCCATTTGTAAAACTGCGTCATTGGGCCACGTAACTGCGGACTGCAGCTCAGTTGAAAGTCCTGACAGAGTTCCTTTGCCGCTCGGAGCTTTGCAACCTTCTCCCGCAGTGTTTTCAACTGGCTCTCAATCGCTGCATCCATTTGCCACCTCACTTTTAGGGTTGTGATACCGAAACAGATCATGCGTTGCCTGAATCGTTAAAGCAGCAAAATTTAACAACCTGCGAATACTGGCTTTTCTGGAAATTAATTTCGACTCCTGAAGCTTATGAATGCCTCTGAGGTCATGCATCAGTTCAAGAAGAATGCCCTGAGTGCTGCAGAAATCAGCAACCTCATACCCATCAACCCCAATCACAAAGCCATGCACCCAAGCATCCCGGCAAGCCTCCAGAAAAGTGCAGCTCACCAGGGGCCTATCTGTCCAGAACGCATCGGGCTTAAAGCCGGTTTGTTTGAAGCCAAAAAATGCAGTCATGCCCACATCTGTATTCCAGCATGAGGGGTGGTTTAGCTTGCCATCGGTTAAGCCACCATGCGTCCAGAGCTGAATATTTGCCGTCTCTCCCAGAATTTCTTCAGTTTCAGGAATGACCTTTAGGAGATCGGCATCAAAGTTATCACTCCAAAATGTCATTGGCCCACCTCGCCAAAGTCCTCGAAGCGAATCCCATCAACAACGTCACAGACCATATCATCATGCCCATTACTGGCCGTTTTGGAAGACTCCAGATGCCTGCAAAGCCTAGCCAATTCATCCGGCAAAACCACACCACGCCGATACAGTGTCAGGGCAAGTGAACCAATCCGTTGATAGTTAGCCAGAGAGACGTCATAAACAGGCTCGGTCTCCCCATATTTGCTGCTGTAGTATTCAACCAGAGATCGCTCTTTACCTTCAGCAGAAAAGATCGCCACGCCAAACACGCCAGCACGATCGGCTTGGTGTACCTCAGCAGCCTGCTTGCATTCTTGCAACGACCCAATTTTGACCATATATTGATAGCGGTTAATTTTGCCCCAGTTGTAGGCAACTGCGTAATACAACCCCTCTTTCATAAAAACCTCACTTCCAAGTAGCTTCAATTTCACGAGTCTGCTCAGGGCTAAACTGGCACTTCACACCACTGGCAGAGCCAACACCAACCATTGCCTTAATCCGATCGCACACCTGGTCACGCCGATCGCTCATAGCCAAACTTGCTGGAGAGTGATTAATTTGCAGTCCCAAGGACTCAGAGATCTGGCAAAGCTCATTTAGCAATCCATCAATATCCGTAGGCAGTTCATGGTTAAATCCAAACGGCAAATTACTCATCAGTTCCTCCGTAGGTTTTTCTTGGCCCGTTCCATCGCTTCCCTTGCTGCCTGCTGGTCCTCAGGGGTCATCTCAGAAATAAGCTTGGGCATCTCCGACTTCACCGACTCCACCTGCAACTCAGGCTCAGCCCTTTCCTTCAATTCAGCAACCGCTTCCTGATCACGCAACTCTAGCCAAGCCCAGTTTTGCTGCCAGATTTTGTTCTGGATTGCGTTCTTAGCATCAACAGGTTCGTGAGGGAGATTATATTTTTTCAGATATTTCTGTACAGCCCGGATTAGCTCAGGGGCAAAATCCGTCCAGCCTGGTCCTACCCAGAGATGCCCCAACTCGGCCTCACACATCGCTGGGTATTTGTGGCCAGGATTTCTGAAAGCCGCTGCCGTCAGATCAGCCATCTTTCCACTCCTCGGCATAGGAATTTATAGACTCTAAATCTCGCTCAAACATAGATAGCCCCAGCAATTGCCCAGCAGTTAATCCATCTGGACGCACAAAGTAAACAACCAGCCTGTCTTCCTTTCCTTGAGAGCGATAAACTACCTCCGCCCGAGCAGCCCTGACCCGCGTTTTGGCAATGAATTCCCGCAGTGCTTTTACAAATTGAGCCTCAACAAATTCCATCACCTTGGACTTGCGACCGAAGATTTGACCCCAGAAATCCCAGATAGACATCACTCACCCTCCCTTGGATCAAAAGCTGTACAGACCGGTGCATTGTTGACATAAACCCACTCTGCAGGCTGGTTCCCGATCAGGCTATTCATGAGGATTCGACAGCTCTCTCCACCCCCAGGAAACTGGTCATGTTCGCACCTGTCGCACCAGTAACCCGTAAAAATGTCCCCCTCAGTGCCATTAGCGGGCAGGTAAGGCTTGCCATCCTCCACTTCAAGACCTGCATAGATTTCAACAGCGCGATCGGCATTGCGATAAGCAGAAGACATCACCACCACCTCCACTCAATTGCCCGATACAGCAGCACATTTAGATCCCTGGCAACCTGCTCTGGCAAATCCTTTTGCTTCAAGAGCTGATTGATTTCCACCACCGTGCCCCGCTTACCCCCCAGATCCAGCGAGTTCCAGGCTTCCTGACTAGCCAGATTGCGATCCAGCACTGTCAGACTCCTCAGCAGCCCAAGTGAAGCAGGCTCCTCATTACCCGACAGGTTCATTTGCAAAACAGCAACTATCCCTTGCTGGCTCATTTGCTCCGATCCTCCCGATTCAGCTGGATGTACCGTTCAAGCTCATCCGCCTCAAACTCAGACACTCGCTGATTTTTCCAGAGCACCGTCACCTGATTGCCAACTCGATCGATTACCTCACCACCATCAACAGCGTCCACAAACGCCCCAGGAATAAATTCCTTTTCCAGTGCCTGCTTGATCACAAAATCGCCAAACTCTTCGTCCTTACCGGCCCAATCGATCGCGGTCTGAAACAAGAGAGCCAAATGACGCAGCATTACTTTGCCATTAACCTTCTTCACCCCAGCACGAGCCAGGTTTTCAGCCAGCTTATCCAGCAGCGGATCATTGAATCGACTCGGAGGGGAATAGTGAAACGCCAGGGCACCCAGGGAAACACCCGGCAAAATCCGCTCCAGACTCACAAGCTGCACGGTTGCATGTTCCTGGCCACAGGAAAGGATCACCCCTTCCGTGCCAGCAGCAACATCAGCCACCTGCTCAGTTAGCAAAATCCGATCGCCCTTCTTCAGTGGAGGTGGAGCAGCTTCTGTGGGGTTATCTTCCTCCTGTTGCACCAGGTCTCTAACCCGCTCACGGGTTTCCGGGCTAGCAGTAAAGCTGTTCGTCGGCTTGGGACTCTTGAAGATCAGAACCGCGTTCTTGACCTCCTCCGCCGTTGGGATACCGTTATCACTCTCTGTTAACTGCCTGGCCAGCAACAATGCCTTAGCCTGCTGATCCTGGGGCAGCTCCTTCAGTGGTCGATAAATCGATTCAGGCGTGGCCCCAATCTCGCCAATTGGCAAGAAGATCGATTCCATTTGAGCGGCATAAAGCTCCCGATAAACTCTGCTCTCAGATAGCTCTTCCAGTTCGATCAGAATGCACTGCCGAAAGCTTTTGTAACCCAATGCCTTCCAGCCTTCCCGCTCGTACAACTCCCAGATCTGCCGTCGCAGATTAACAAATCCCTGCTTAATGCCTTCAACGCATTGACGAGCTTCCTGCTCAGACATCGACTGAATGATTTCGGCTTCCACGGTCTCCTCAGCAGGCTGAGTTAGTGCATAAATCGCCTGAATTGCATCCTCAAGTGCAGCCCCTTCTTCCTGCTGGGGTGGTGGAGCAACCAGATCCCCCTCAGATGGCTCCTCAATCAGCTCACACTGAGGTTTGCTAATCGGCCAGTCCACACCCTCCAGGCTCAGGCTCTCTTTGTAAACCCGCTCAATCCGGGCTGTAACACCCCCCAGACCCTCTTGCTCAAGATAAGGTGGCAAACCCTCAGGCTTGATCCGCACCCACTGTCCTGGCTCAAAATCAGGGCCCAAATTGTCAATTTCACCCGATTCCACCAGCTCAGTGCAAAACTCATAGATCTTTGAGCGCACCTCTACCCGTTCCCTGGCAGGCCAGCGAGTGGCGATCGCTTCAACCACCTCCCGACCCCGATCGCTCTCCTCATAAACCGCCTGAGCATCACCAGGGCTAAACTGCCCATTCTCGGACAAAATTTCAACCAGCTTTTCTTTGGTAATCATCCTTCTTCCTCAGCCAGCAGGCTCAACAAATCATTTGGCACCTCAACCCCTCGCAGGGTCAGATATTCAGTCAGCGCACGCTCCAGCAGGTCATCCTGGCTCAAGTGCCAATTCCGCTCCAGGAACCCCCGAAGTTTTAGATAAAGCGCCTCAGAAATTTCAGCATGAAGACCAATTCGGGAACCCGGCATATAGGGCTTAATCACAGGCAAGCCCGGCTCAACTCCCTCAAGTGGCAGCGTTTGCTGACCCACCATGTAGGGAATGGCTCTGGCTTTCATCCTGGCAATCCGTTGCAGGCTAACCATTGCCCGTCCCCTCAGGAACGCAAACGTTTCCTCCAGGTCCTCAGGGCAAGAGGCAAAGTAATAGCCCGTCTCAGGGGTGGCAGCGATCGGCCATCCCTCCAGGCATAACTCCTGGATAACTTTCCGCAGCTTCCGCTCCTGAGACTCAGTAGACCGACGATTCGTTAGAGCCTCCACCAGCTCTCGGATATTCAGGCTATTGGCCCGCCCAAAACAGGAACGGTAAATAAACAGCACAACTTCACGAGGGGCAAAAGGCTCCAACAGAATCGCCTCAGTCATACTCTTCCTCTCCCGTCACCGTAAACGAGTACTTACCCTCAGCCTTAAACTGCCGCAATCGCTCCACCCGCTCAGGATCGACATAGGTGACAATTGGCACACCCACCACATACCAACTGGAGCCATCCAGCCCCGTGCGGGGTTCAGCCTTCAAATTGAGCTGCAGGGAACAGTAATCCAGTCCATTTTTCCTGCACTCCAGCAAGATTTGATGCAGATTAACCGCCGAAGCTTTTTTAAGGCAGAGGATTGAAACAAAACCCTCCTTATCGACAAACAACAGATCCAGCCAGGATTGGCGCAGCCGTCCCCACCGTCGAACAGGGGCAAACTGGTAGTCAAAGGGATGGATAGAAATGTACTCACCAATCCAGTCTTCGGCACACTTAAACAAGCCTTCACCCCCATCAAACAAGTACTGGCGAGGGATGCCTTCATAAATGGGCCACTCTTCCTTCCTGGGAGCAGCCTTAGCAAAATCAGGAATGCCCTGTCCTCTTAACAAAGCCGTCAACCCAGGAACGGATGTTGATGTATTCACAGTTTTCCTCCTAATAGGTTTTCAAAAGCACATCAATGGCATTCATGCGAAACTCAATCGCCAGCAACGCCTCACGCAACATTGCCGAGCGCCCCACCAACCGATCGCGCTCCTTCCGCAACTCCGCCTCAAACTCAGTCGAGTCCACAGGCTCAGCAAACTCCTCAACCGAAACTTCTTGCGTCACTGGGGCTTGCTCAATGGCCTCAACCTCTACCTCAGACTGCTCGGCAACGGTGGTCTCCACCCGGGGAGCCGGTTCAGCCACAACCTCTGGCTTAGGCTGTTCTTGCCCCTCCATCGCCTCCAAATTTCGCCCCCAAGACTCCTGCTTAGCCCGGTTCACCCGATCGCGCCACTCAGGATGCTTCGACAGCCAGCCCGAACTGAAGCCAGCCAGCCGGATAAAATCACTGGTATTAAACGGTCTGCCAGACTGAATCAGCTTATTCAGCGCACTCTCAGCCCGTTGTGCAGCCCTTTCCGCGACTTGCCGAGTGGGGTGATTTTTTGTAATTCTGGCCCCCTTTTTGCCCCGCTCAACAGCCTCTTCACCCTCAACCGTCCGATCAATCTCAGCCATCAGCTCACTAAACTGCTTTTGAAAGGGCGATCGATAAAACGTACGAATTGAAGTTTTTGCCAACGCAATAAAATCACGCACCGTCATCTGCCGGGGATTTGCTTTCAGATCCTCCAGCGCCGCCTCTATTCGGGCATAAGCCTCTGCCTGCCGATCCATAGCCGCCTCCTCAAATGAAGTAAAAGTCCGACTTCCCAACGACTCCTGTGGCTCCTTGTCCTCAATAGGGCGCAAGCCATGCAGCTTCTGGGGGGGGGTCGGCGCAGAAATGACACTCGGATCGAAATAGACCCTCACCGGGTTGGGGTTTGCTCTCACCACTGCCGGGGTTACGGGTACAATCCGCTCAACTGCTCCCAACTTCCGGTAATGCGGCAATCGATCGTCCTTGCGCTCACACAGACCACGCTCAACAGCTTGGCGTAAGGTTTTTGCACAGAAATTCACCTCATTTCTGCCCCTGGAAACCCCGAACACCTTGTCTGCAATCACACCAACGGTCAACCACTCATCCGTTAGTTGGGCCAGGATCTCTTCTGGCTCCGGTCTGAGTCCGTGAGGCTTGCGATGACCCGGTGCTTCTCCCACCCTCCTGACCACCGTTAGATAGTTTTCAGCCGCCTGCTCACCATAGTTGCGACGCATGTGCTGAGCCATCTCCACCACCTCAGGGTTTTGCAGTACAACCTCCAGGGGCAACATATCCACTGGCTCCAACCCCTTCACTGGCTTTTTAATCTCAGGGAAATCGAGAAAATCAGCCACCATCACTCACCCCCTCAAACCAGACGCAACGACGATCGCCACACTGGGGGCAATCCAACTCGTTAAACGGGAAGCACTTATCGCAATCCGTACACTCCGCCTCAATCCCATCCCCAGCCCCCGGCTCCCAGTCAAAGCCCAGATCGTGCAGGATGTCCCAGACCGAAAGATCAGCCGTGCCCATCAGCAGCAGCGCAATCTCACGCCGGTTCAGGTTAGCCTCACACAGGTAAAAGCCCACATCCAGCTTTGCGACCTTAATCCAGTCGGGACAACTAGCCGGAACCTTACTGGCGTAAAACTTAACGGTGGCATCCGCACTGCCCAGGGGGAAGCGATCGGCTCTGGCCGTCTGCTCACTCTGGCTTGCCATTGCACACCTCCAGCAGTTGAGCAACGTCCTGGATATAAGAGGCACTAGCCTCAGCAAGCCTTACCAGATATTGATCAATGGGCAATCCGCGAGATTGTTCGAGCATCAGAGCAAACGCCTGGAACGCATCAATCAAATCCCGATTCAAGGCAGACATCTTGCGAATGCCATCATTAGCCACAATCAGATCCCGGCAAAAACCAAGTGCAAATTCCTGCGCCTTTTCTGGGTGCTTGGCAATCTCCACCTGCCACCGGATATAGAGAAAATCCATCTCCATCGAAACATCAGCACCAATCGGCTTAAACGTAGAAGGGTTATCCATTAGTTTCCGACCCTCCCCACGACTTGGATCAGAAAATCACCGCCCCGTTGGCAAGTCACCACCGCAAGCCCCAGGAAATAAGCCTCCCAGTGAATCTTGCTAATCAGTTCCAGCAATTCCCGCTCTGCCCGGCTCACTCGCCCCTGAAGGCTGACCACAAAGTTAGGGGTGTAGCAGTTCAAATGGTTTTCCACGTTCTCCAGCATCCTGGAATTCAGATCAAAACTCCGACACAGTGCCGAGGCCCGCTTCTGCAACTCCTGCAGCTTTTCAGGCAAGCCCGGATCAGCTTCAATCCGCTGAGCGTGTTCCGCCAATTCCCGCTCATACTCCGCCAGCTCATCCTTCAGGGAATAGGCTCCCTGTTGCTGCAAACTCAATGCCCTGCAATAGTACGAAGCCTCTAAATGAGGATGTTTAGTCAAATCAATTGTCAGTTTTCTCATCATCTTCAACCCCTTGAATTGGATGAATAGTTTGATTTCGATTCGGATCAAAAACCGATCCGTCCCCACGAAAAATCAACGGCAGCGGCCCGGAGTCAGCCACTAAACGCAGCGTTGAGAATCCCTGCCTGGGATGACACGCTTCCTCAACTCGCACATAGCCAATTCGCTTCAAAGTTGTACAAAACCGATTGGCAACCGCAGCCGAAACATTGGCGTAACTCACCAGATCTCGACTAGAAAAAACCTTTCTATTCCAGACGTAGTGCCAGCAACGATGAATGAGTGGTACATCCTCAAAAGGCAAATCTTGGGAAATCAGCTCATAGCGATACCGAGAGGCTCCACTGTTAGTTTGCTGAGTTTGCTTGAGATGCCCCTTTGCAGCCAAACTCTTTAGATAAAGGCTGATCCGGCGAATTAACCAACGCTCTGGCTCCAATCCAGCCTCTTTAATTAACTCCACCGTTGTGAAACTGGACACTTTTTTCATTGCTTCCCACAACTTGGGGTAATAATTAGCCCGAATTCCGCTTTTTCTCATGCAGCCTTCTTCCTCCCCACCACCGCATGGCTAAACGGCTGCTCACCCCACTCCTCCAGCCCAATTTCCTGGACTTTCATGGCAGCACAGGCCCGCTCAATCCGTTCCAGCCCCATGCAAATCTCACCCACCATGCCCCTGGTCTCTGCGATCAGTCGCTCCAGCAGGTCATCCCGCACATGGATTTTGCAAAGCTTCCCGTTGATCTTCACCTCGCAACAGGTTTCTACAATCGTCCGAGCGTCATTGAGATCACACTGCTGAAACTCAACATAGGTCGGGGTTCTACGCCGCAGCTTATCTGTATCCCGGATGACCCGCTCAAACCCCGGCTCCCCAAACAGCACCATCGGAGCCTTCGTTTCGTCATAAATGCTTTTGAGGAAATCCAGCGTCTCCCTCGTCCGCTTTTTCAGCAGCTCATTGCACTCATCAATGATCAGAAAATGTCCGCGCTTATCCAGCAAAATCCGCTCAATCTCAATCTGGCAGCGATCGACCAGTCCCGGTGGCTTAGGGTGGCCCAGTTGGTAAGCGATCGCCTGCATTGCAGCCCTTGGGGCCCAGCCTGGCTTAGCAATCGCCAGCGTGCATCTGCCCGGATACTGCCCCAGCAGCCAGTTGCAAGCCGTGGTCTTACCCAGACCGGAAAAGCCAGAGATCACAATCAGCCCTGGCCGCTGAAACCCCGCATCAACCGCAGAGCGAACACTGCTAAGATTTCTAGTAATTGCGATTTTATTATTCACCTCAACCTCCTCTTCTTGGGGGTTATTTTTTTGTTTAGCCAACACTTGGCCGGTAATTGGGCAGGGTCATTTCCTGATCCCGGTGGCGAATTTCTATTCCCGCTGGCACCACCAACCAGCCATACTGAGGGCGATAACGCGGTGCATCCTTGATTTGGCAGGCTCCGCAGTGAATCGCAAACCGTTCCCAGCCATCCTTAACCGGCTCCTTCAGGGATTGGGCCGTCACCAACCAGTCATCACTGCAGCGGGGGCAGATCATGTTGATCCATCCACCCGGTTCAGCCTGCCCAATCACTCGATAAACAATTGCCATATATCTCCTTGCGATTTAGCTTTCAAACTTAATTAATGGCCCGCTTCGGCCGCTCCTCCACAATCTGCTCCAGCCAAGCCTTTTCCTCCTCCTGATGCTCAGTCAGCCGCCCCGCACTATTGAGGCGCATCAACTCGTTCTCACAGATGATCCGACCCATCCGATCCTCAGCCAGTAGGTTTTTCAGCCACTCCTGCTCCTTCGGATGTAAATGGGTGCCATTTTCCAGCCAGCCCAGTCGTTCCCTGATCCAGTGGTCAATATCGCCCGAAGGCGGCTGAGGCTTGCGTTTCATCTCCTGCTCCCTGGCAATGATTTTTGCTCCCTCCGCTGCCATCAACTCAAACTGTGGATTGATCGGTTGCTCTCCCTTCAAAGCCTGAATCGCCTGCTGGGCCGCCGAGACAGCGCCACTCACCGGAGCCTCAACCTGTGGCTTAAACACCACCACATTCGATCCCTTCTTGATCGGAGCCTCACCCAGAGCTTCACCCTTACGCCGCAATGCTCTGGCCGCTTCCCGCTCTGCCCGTTGGATCTGATGGGCTTTGCTTGCAACCTCTTTCGTGCTCAATCCCAGTAGCGATGGGCATTCTGCTGTAAACAAAAACTCTTCCCTGTCCTGACTGAAAACCAGGATTCTGCCCAGGTCATCATCAAACTGCCGGATAACAACCTTTTCACCAATCCGGGCCGCCCAATCTCCCCCGGCATAGCAGTGCCCATTCACCTCAATTCCAGTCGGTTGAATTGTTCGCTCACCCAGAGGAGCCAGCAGCACCGCCAGCACCTGATCCTCCGGTGGCTTGATCATCGTGTAAGAACTGCTGGCCAGCCGTTGCAGGGGTGAGAGTCCCTCCATGTGCTTGCCCTCATGCGGCCGCTCCATGTACCAGTCCCACCAGTGATCCAGCCGCTCCTGCAACTGCTCCGCCGTCAACGCCTGCTCAGTGCTCTTTTTCCGGCTCTTGCGATCCCTGATCTGCTGCCGTTGAGCCACGTTATGACCCACAAACCCCGGCAACTCCTGAAAAAGATCATGCTGGAGAGTGCGAAAACTCCGCTCTACAAACGGCTTCTGCCAGGGGCTTCTAACCGCACACTTATCCAGCTCAATCCACGGGAAACTCTTCAGAAATCCGTAAACATACTCCGAGGTATAGACCAGCCCGTTATCCGTGCGGACCATACCTTGCAGCATCGATCGTCCATCCGTCATCCCCGGCATTCCGAGCCGCTTCATCGCCTTCACCAGCAGCCGGCCTACCGCATAGCGGTCTTCCTTCTCCGCCAGCAGACTCACCCCGCGCCAGGTGTAAACATCCACCAGATTCAAAAGGGCATATCGCTTGCAGAACCAGGCAAACTGCTGCTCAAAGTCAGCCTCCTGAATCCCGATCACCCCAGCCACGATCCGCACCATCAAATCCGTGCGAGTCGAGTCAATTTCCCAGATGTGATTCGGATACTCAGCCTCAGCCGCCGCATCGCCAAACTTCGCCCTGGTGCGTGAGTTAAAATGATTCGGCCCCACCAGGGCACTCCACTTTACCGGGTTGGCCGCTTTCCAGTTCTCCAGCCAGCGCCGCACGGTTGCCTCACTGGGGATAGCCAGTCCTTCCTCAATTGCCCGTCGCTTCAGCTCGTCATAAACTTTAACCGGACCATAATGAGGATTTCGCGCCTGAATGGCCAGGACCAGCGACCCCAACTCACTATTTTCATCCCCGATCTTCGTTCCCGGCCGCCCTCGGTGCTCCCCTTTGAGCGCTGCCATCCCCTCTTTTCTCAGCTTGCATTGCCAGTAATGCAGCGTTCGGGGGCTTAACTTCCGCTTACTCAGCCCGGCAACTGCTGCCCTTTCCCCCGCTTCATAGGCTGCACAATAGGCTTGATGAGCCTCCAGAAGCGTAAACTGGGGATTTTCCCGGTGGAAATCCTCAAAATCTGCCAGAATTGCCAGCCTTTCACCCTTTTCCGAGTTCACAGGCGCAATTCTCTTACCTAAATCCGGTTGAATCGCTACCTTTGGGGGTCGTTCCTCCGTTTTCTTGCCAATTGGCGAGACTCTTCCTCGCTTCGCTGCCTCAGCATCCTCTGCAATTGTTCCTCCCTTCGCCGCCTCAGCATCCCCTGTTCGCTCTCCAGCCAGAACAGCAGAAACATTAGCCAAGCCATCGCCAGTCCCAGCGGCAAGATCGCCAGCAGATCCTTCATCAAGCTCTCCTATATATATAGTGTCGTCACTGGCCTGCGAGGGCAGCGCACCCAACTTCTCAATGATCCGCGCTTGGTAGTCTGACGGCAGACCCTCCAGCGGCCACTCCAATCCTTTACCCTTACTGCGCTTGCGGCCATTCTGGAAAGACTTCGATCGTTCTCTGACGCTTCTCGGATCTATTTCCAGAATTTGAGCGATCTGCGCTGTCGAAAAAAAAATGCTATCGGTCGAGAGAGCCATTTTCAGCCTCCGACTCATCGCCCAGGAAAACGCGCAGAGCTTGATCAACCAATTTATTTGGCTGCACTCCCCGATCTATGGCCCTCTTTTTCAGGCGCTTAATCAAATCCTTACTCAGGGAGACACGTAAGACTTCGTTGCCACTCTTGACAGGCATACTTGTTAAATCTAACCGTTATACCTGTCATGTTAGTGGGCATAGTGTCTATCTGTCAAATGATACAGGTGAGCACTATGACCACGTATGCTATTTTGGCTTTATATAGACACCATTAAGATCATGGCGACTGCAATGGCCACCAAGCCCACATGGACAACCGAAGCCAAAGACCGCTTTGTTGACCTCCTTGAGCATGAAGTCTGGGCAGCTCTATCTACCGGAGAGAAGCTTAGCCAGAACGAACTTGGTCGCAGATACGGTGTTCCAGGCAGCACCGTTCAGGGTTGGCTTGCTGGCAGCATTCCAGAGACTTTAACCTTAGAGCAAATTGCCTTAACCATTGGCTGGAGCCTTTCAGACATCACGGCTTATCTCAAAACGGGTATTCGCCCCAGTGAGCGGCACGTCGATCGGATCATCAATGAACTTGAAGAACTTTCCGCAAACGATTTGAGCAAAATTGGGCAAGCAGTTCTAACCTTTTTAGCCGCCGAGCGACCCACGAAATATAAGGCTTCCTAATATAGGTCAACCTCCGATTCTGACCTCCGATTCTGGGTTAGACCTCCGATTCTGACCTCCGATTCTGGGTTAGACCTCCGATTCTGACCTCCATTTTTTAATCCCTAACCACTTTCCAAACAATAGTACACCTGTACAGAGGTAAAAATCAACCGCTAAGGTCAGCTTTTGTTGAATTATCAAGCTTTTACGCTTCCGTTTTAAATTTCACCGTCATATACTAGGCTCAGTTTTTCTCGCCGATTGGCAAGAGCCATGCCCCAACCCCACATTCAATGCCCTAGTTGCAATCGACTAAATAGCAGCGATCGCCAGGTCTGTCATACCTGCGACACCCAGCTACCCCAGGTACAGCAATCCGCTCTAACCAAGCAGTGGGCCGAAGCCCTCAACCTCCAAAAGCCCACCACGCCAACCGATAAAGCAGTCGCCATCATCACTGTCATATTAGCCCTGGCCATTCTAGGCACTATTGTCAGCGTCTTTTTGAACCCCCAGGGAGCCAGGCGATACATGGCAGAATCTGAAGCACAAAAACAAGCCGAACAGAAGCAGCTCAATGCCATAAAAGCCCGACAGGATACTGACGACTGCATTAAAAAGCTGGGCATTACCGACCCGATCGATCATGCCGAGTTTGTACTGATGACGGCGTGCCTGAAGAATAAGGGCTACAAAGTCGATTAGTTCAGCTTAGCCGACTCCATCGGACTTAATCATCTCGCCAATTGGCAAGACTTTTGTAATGTTATTAGCTTCTACAACTCATGGCAGCCATAAAATCCCCCAGCAAATATCGGCAAAATAGGAATGGCTTAAGATTGCTCATTTTAGTCTTTGGCGCAATCGCAGCTAGTTTAGGCTACTTCGTTTATGCAACTCAGAAATGGTTGCAGGCTAACCAACAAAAAATGCACCGACAATCTCAAAATATTGACACCTTAATTAAGGATAGCCAACAAGCATCTAAGGAATTCGACAAAAAAATTAAAGCCGCAAATCAAACTCCCTGGAAACCCCTCGGAGATGGCTATGTTCCGCCTCCAGCCTTAGATGCCAGCGATGACTATAATTCCAGCGGGTCCAGTTATTACTCAGGTTCGACTCCATATCGATCCAGCTCTTCTTACAGTTCCTCATCCTATAGATCCAAAACCATTCGCGTTCGTGGATACACCCGAAGGGATGGAACCTATGTTAGAAGCCACTATCGCAGCCGACGACGATAAGTCATTTACCTGAAACTCTAGAACCAGGCTGGATTTTTACACGGTTGTCATTAAACAGTCTCGCCAATTGGCAAGAACCTACCCCAGCTCCACCAGCTCCTCCTCTGCCAACCAAAGCAGATGGTAAATATGCTGCATCGCCGGATACTCCTGATATTGAGGGTGCTCGGTCAATAACTGCACACTCTTGATCAGATGGTGCAACCGTTCCCGATGGTCCGCTCTCCCCGGCAATAACACTCTTCTTCTTTGCAAACTATCCGAAAGCATTTCTACAGTTGGCCTAATCCGTCCCTGCAGCTCCGGTGTAACTTCAAAAGCCTCCAAAGAAGTCAGCAAGTCTAAAGCTTGGCTTGCAGCGTGTTCTAAGCTCATATCTTTTAGCTATGAAAAACTATGGTGCCATTGTGAAGCAAGCAACCCTGGCAAAAATCAGGGGAATCACGGAGGCATGACTTTGCTAGTCTCTGCCTACACGACTACTAAAGTCGTTCCTCTACCACCTCAGCAATAGCCCGCCGCATCCTAGCGATCGCTCCCGCAATTACCTCCAACTCCGCATCCAGAGCGGCTAAAGCTTGTCTTGCCCCCCGGTCTATCACCGGCCTTTTTCGGCGGCTACTCTCCTCACTTAAATGACTCAACACGACTTTGCCGGACAGTTTAAAAAAGTCGTTTCTCCCCACCCTGCGACGGGTTAAAAATCCTTCCCCTTCTAACGTTTTCAGCCTCACCCTCACCGGAGTCCGACTCAAATGAACCCGCTCCTGAATTTCCCTCGTCGTTGCGCTGCCCTCCGCGATCGCCATCAAAATTCCTATGCCCACATCATCCAGATCAGTCAGTTTGTCACTCACGTTTAACGTCCATGTAAAACAGGCAGGTAAAACCTCAAGCCTAAGCCAGACAGCCATAAGATAATTTTTTCTGTGAGCCAAGCTATTAAGCAAGCATGTGCGGGTTGTTGTCGATATCCAATCTTTTTGGCCCAAAGACCCAGATGGCGAAGATCTGAGCATCAACGCCGTCTATGAAATTCTGCTCACCCAAAATCGCAAGGTAGACCGCCGCACCCTTGAAAAAGCCAAAAAAGGAACCCTGGAAGACTGCAAAGTCGTTGTACTCGTGAACCTCCGCGACTACTGCTCCGACCTATCCGGCCGCGACCTCCAGATCGAAGATCTCCTCAAAGTAAAACCCTAACCATGCCCAAACGCCTGCGATCGCCCATCACCTGGTTTGGTGGCAAAGGCAACATGATTGCCAAACTCTTGCCCCTACTGCCTCCCCACCACATTTATGTAGAAGTTTTCGGGGGTGGAGCCTCTCTCCTCCTGGCTAAACCACCCAGCAAAGTAGAAATTTACAACGACCTGGACTCCCGCCTGATCAACCTATTCCAGGTACTCCGCAACCCCGAACAGTTTGAAGCCTTCCATAAGCTAGCCGCCCTCACCGCCTTCTCCCGCCAGGAATTTGAAGATGCCCTCACCCGCGAGACCGACAACCCCGTCGAACGCGCCTGGAGCTTCTACACCCTTGCCCGGCAGTCCTTCTCCGCCAACCTCAAAACCTGGGGTTACGGTCGCAGCTCCACCGCCAGAGGCATGGCCTCCATGTGCAGCAAATGGATAGGCACGATCGAAATGCTCCCCGAACTCCATGCCCGTTTGCTCCAGGTGCAGATTGAACACGACGACTGGCGTAAAATCCTGCATCGCTACGATACCCCTGAAACCTTCTTCTACCTTGATCCGCCCTACGTCCCCACCACCCGCAAATCCGGTGGCTACCAACACGAAATGACCGCAGCCGACCACGCCGAGCTAGTTGAACACTGCCAGCAGCTCCAGGGCAAAGTCCTACTCAGCGGCTATCCCAACCCTCTCTACCAACCCCTCGAAACCACCTGGCGGAAAATTAGCTGGAAAACCGTCTGCCACGCGGCTGGCCGGACCCGTCTCACCGGCATCCTCGGCCCCGGCAGCGCCACCAAATCCCAGCCCCGCACCGAAGCCGTTTGGATGAACTACACCCTCCAGTAACTGTACTCAGCCTTTGCCTATAACGAGGGGCATAAGTCTTCAGGTTTTGGTGGTGGGGTGTAGGGAGGCTTACGGCGCGCTACCTTTTTCTTGTCACCCTCAAGCTGTTGCTCTTGCTCATTTTTGGGTTTTTCCATATAGAGCGTCGCTTTGGAATTGGTGCTGTCATTTCTACAGTTATAGCTCAGCAGGCGATCGCTAAAATCCTGCCTAACCCCACTTAGCAAGTTTTTGGGAAATCTCCGAAAAACCCTAACCGACTTACCACCCCATTCCGGTACGCCATCTTCAAGGCTGTGGCTTTTTGGTGCGCTTGTGAGGCTCAAACCCAAGTCTATCGCGGCTTACAACCGTTACCCTCCCAGGCAAATCGCTTATACTTAAAGCAGGCTGAACCGCATCCACGCCGCAAGTTTTACCACCTTTAAATATGATTCAGAAAACCGCCTTTTCAACCACCCAGGTTGAAGACATCAACCTCATTTACCTGGAAGACCAGGGCATTGCAGGCATCCACATTCGTGGCTTAGCCAAACTCCTCAACTGCAACCCCAAAACCATTCAAAGACTGGCAACAGGTGTAGCATTTGACCACATTTTTGAGGCTCAAATCCAGACTGAGGGCGGCTTACAAAGTGTAACGTTTATTTTGGAAGAGGGCGTGATTCAGATCCTTGAAGCCATTCAGGACGGTCGCCACAAAAAGGAGACCAAGCTTGCAGCCAGAGACCTGTATCGACGGTTTGCCCGTGCAGGCTTCAAACTCTACGTCATGCTTCAGACCAACCCCAAAGCCAATCCCGAACTTAAACCCGCTCAATCCACACTTCCCGGCCCCATTCATCCTGGATACATCACACGTTTTAGAACGATTCCCAAAGAGCTAGAACTTGTTATCACTGACATCAACGCAGTTATCAGTCATCTGAAATATGCAGAACGACTGGTCGAACTTGCCTGCGTTCAGATCAACTACGGCAGCTCTCACCAGGCACTAGAGACCCTCAAACACGTCCACCTCAAACTCGACAAAATTAACTACCTGAGCAACACAGGCGCAGAAATTCAGTATCTTTGCGACTATATCAACAACCTAATCCAGGAATCGAGATCCATCAGGGCTGCTCAAAATGCCCTTTCTATCCCAGAATCAACCTTAAACTAAGCTCTGCCTGCTGCCAGTCTCGCCCCAGATACTCGCCCTGGTCCCCAAACCACCGAGCCTCCGAGGCAACAGCCCACCACCCAGCAGCTCCCCTGAACTCAAGCCAAAACTCATGCTGGCAATCGAGACGCAGCTCATCAGCGATCTCCTGCAAATATTCCCGCCTGCTTTTGCACCTCATCTCAATATGATTTAAATCACAAAAGTTCTTGCCAATTTTCAGATCACCAGAATTCCTATTTAGAGCCACTTTCAGCGATCTTCTTGCCAATCCGTCAAATAATTAGATCCAATATTTTGCTAATTTACCCTTCTTAACAAAACCGTCACGAGGATCGAAAACCTACTGACGGATCTAAGTTTTTGACATTATGACTGAAACGCACGCGCCGTCCGGGTTTGGCTCATGTTGTCTGAGTTAGTCCCAGATCTAATTTCAAGTGACAGCCTACAGAGAAAGCTTGAATAGATGCAGCTTGAATAGATGCAGCTTGGATGGATTAAGCTTTGCTTGCCCTGATCCGCAGACGACGATAATCGGCCCTCCACTGGCCCTGCTGGTAAAGAATGGAACTAGCCTGAGCCTCCACCACTTTGAACAGTTCTGCTTGTTCTGGCAGGGTTAATTGGGAGAGCACCCCATTAGCAAACATCCGTAACCAGTTCCGCAATCCGTCTTCCCCTGCAGCCAGAGGGGTGGGTCGATCGAACAAAACCGCCAGATTCACTTCAAACCCCTGGGTTTCTAACAGCGTTGTGTATTCACTCAGACGGGGAAAGTACCAGGGATTCCAGTTTTGCAACTCTGCACGACCAATCTGTGCCAAACCAAACTGCAGGGCGGTGACGATCGCCTGGAGATTACCCCGGCCCCCCAGTTCCGCCACAAAACGCCCCCCTGGTTTCAAGGCTTGATGAATGGACTGAATCACTAACGCCGGTTCGGTAATCCAGTGCAAAACGGCATTAGAAAATACAGCATCCAGGGGTTGAGGGGCCTCAAACGTGCGGGCATCGGCAATGGCAAAATTCAAAGCAGGATAGTGTTGTTGAGCCGCAGCAATCATGGCGGGATCGGCATCCATGCCCAGAACCCCGGCCCCACTACTGGCAATCTTGGCGGTGAGATGGCCAGTTCCACACCCCAGATCCAGAATGTCTTCACCAGATTGGGGATCTAACAGTTGCAGCAATGATTCACCGTATTGCCAGACAAACCCATGCTGGCGATCGTAAAGAGTGGTATTCCATTCAGTCTGTCCCATGGTCTTTCTCCTGGCATTTGTTGAACTCAATTATGTTGAAATGAGCCAGCACTCCGTTACAAACTCAGACGGCATAATCTGACTTCTTCCTGAATTTGCGCTCCCTGGCTTTTGTAAAATTCAATTGCCCGATCATTGTGGGTAGCTACCGTCCATTCCAGCCGCCCACAATTTCGCTGTTTGGCCTGTTGGGCAACATAGGTGATCAGAGCTTTACCAATCCCTTGACCCCGCATTCCAGGCTGGACAAATAGGTCATCCATCCACATCGTCGGTTGAGCCAGAAAGCTGGAATAGGTCTGAAAAAATAGCACAAAGCCTACAATCTTTTTCTCTACTTCGGCAAACGCAACCTCTGCACTGGGGGATGGAGTAAACAAGGTTTTTGCCAGTTTTTCACGGCTGGCCTGGACTGCATTGGGAGAACCATCAAAGGCTGCTTTTTCGTTAATAAACATGAGAATTTGATCGAGATCCGCAGGGGTTGCGGCCCGAATTTCGAGCGTTAAAGCTGGCATCACTGCTCTGCTGGAAAATCTATATTCCTGACTTTAAGTGGATTTTTTATAGATGTCCAATATATAGTTAGAGTAGTTCTAATATTTTTTAAATATAAGTACCTTGTGGAACTGCGCCATCTCCACTATTTCATTGCAGTTGCGGAAGAACTGAACTTTAGCCGCGCGGCCGATCGCCTGCACATGGCCCAGCCGCCCCTCAGCCAGCAGATTCGCCAACTAGAGGAAGAACTGGGGTTTCAATTGTTTCAGCGCAGTAAACGGCGGGTAGAACTGACCGCTGGGGGAGTAGCTTTTCTGGCGGAAGTGCGACAGGTCTTACACCAACTGGATCAGGCCATTCAGTCGGGACGACGGGCCAGCCGGGGGGAAGTGGGACAACTGGCGATCGGTTTTGTCAGTTCTGCGGCCTACAACATTCTGCCCCCTATTTTGCAAACCTTTCACCGCAGTGTGCCTGGGGTTACGCTGCAGTTGCAGGAACTCACCACCCGTGAACAGTTACAAGCCTTACTGGAGGGCAGTCTGGATATTGGCTTTGTCCGTCCCCCCGTCCAGGAACCGGAACTGGTAGCGGAAATAATTTTTAGAGAACCGCTGATCCTGGCCTTACCGGAGGCCCATCCCCTGGCCCAGGTGGATCAAATTGAGATGCGATCGCTGGCCCAGCAGCCCTTTATCCTCTTTCCCCGTAATGTTGCTCCCGGTCTCTACGACCCGATGATCAGTCTGTGTCAGCAAGCTGGATTCAGTCCCCAGGTAGTGCAAGAAGCGATTCAGATGCAAACGATCGTCAGTTTAGTGGCAGCAGAAATGGGGGTAGCGATCGTTCCCCAATCCTTACAAAATTTGCAACGTCAGGGGGTGATCTATAAATCCTTGCAGGAACCTACTCCAATGGTAGAAATTGCTTTAATCTGGCAAGCTGCTTGCAGTCCAGCAGTGGAAAAATTCCTACACATCTCCAGAAGGGTATACAACTCGCTGTCAATCCACAGGCAGTAACGTTCCCGATCGAGCCTGGAGCACCTTGATCCCCTGAGTCTGATAGCAGAAGAGCAACAAATAAGCCACCCATGGGATTGGATGGCCGATTTACTATGAGCGGTAATATGTTGTATTCTTACCCATCAGGTTTATTTCACTGCTGGGGATTCCTTGAATGGGGCACCTCAGTCAATTTCGTAATCAGGCAATTAATAGAGGTACCCAATCCATCAGGCCTGCAGTTTCTCTTCCTCGTCCGGTGCTGCCTCGCCTCCTGCAATAACATTTAATTGATCTGCAGACAACTCGAATTCTTCTTCGATGCTGTTGAGCTGTTCATCGGACTGTTGGGGAATTTTGTTGGAATCCATAATTGTTCTCCTGGAACACTGGGTTGATGGTTTTATCTTACGGTCGGCAACAAGACGATCGCAGTGATATCGTACTACTTAGAGAATGATCATCAAGAGGAAGCAAGTGTGATCTCGATCTTGTGGAGAGGATAGTCCTGGAAGACCTACGTCAGTCAGCTATTTTTCAGGGTTGAGTGCGATCGCTGCTCTCAGTTTTGCCATCGTCCTGCTCAAGTTTGGCCTGATTCTAGGCTGGCAGGACTGGTATCGTACCACGCCCATTCAGCGGGTTGCTCTACTGGAAACGAGTTCGGCTCTTTTGTTTCTGGCGATCGTTAGTATCTCTCTGCTTCCTGCCAAATTATAAAAGTGCCAGACTGGAGGAGCAGTTTAGAAAAATCTTTGCGGGTTAAGGCTATGACGATGTTAGAGCATGTCTTACGTCAAATTGAACAATTAACGCTAGAAGAGCAATTTGTGGTGCTTAATCACACGACAGCACAACTAAAACATCGCACATTGACCCCAAAACCTAAACGAAAGTGGTTGGATATTGCTGGGACTGCTCCCTATCCATTAGTCGGTGAAGATGCACAAAAATGGGTAAACCGCACCCGGCTGGAATCTCAAGAACACCGCGATTGCCTCTTAGAAATAGAGAATGAAGGTTAAGGAAGCATTGGCAGGCGTAACTCGTCTGTATCTGGATACGGCTCCAGTCATTTATTTAGTTGAGCGAAATCCACAGTTCTTTGATCAAGTGTGCGAGATTTTTAAAAGAATTGATGAGGGGCAGTTAACTGTGGTAGCTTCCCCAATTACCCTTGCAGAGTGTCTGGTCGGTGCTTACCGTAACTCGCAAACGGAGGTTGCCGCTAACTTTGTTCAGTTGTTAACTCAGGAGGCAGTAGATTTTGTCCAAATCTCTGGTGCGATTGGGGATCTCGCAGCCCAACTAAGGGTGAAACATAACCTGAAGCTGATCGATGCCTTTCAGATTGCGGTGGCACTCGAAGCAGGCTGCGAGGCGTTTTTGACCAATGATGCCCAATTACAGAAAGTGCCAGATTTACGGATTCTGGTTATCAGTGAGTTGGAGATTTGAGGAGGAATAGAATCTAAAGCGTTTCCCGTCCTAGATAAGGTTGTAAAACCGGAGGAATGCGGACACTGCCATCGGGTTGCTGGTAATTTTCCAGAATCGCGGCCATGGTGCGTCCCACCGCCAGGCCAGAGCCATTCAGGGTATGGACAAACTGGGTGCCTTTCTGACCACTTTCTTTGAAGCGAATCTTACCCCGGCGGGCCTGAAAATCGTAGAAATTAGAGCAACTGGAAATTTCTCGATAGCATCCAGCGGAGGGTAACCACACTTCCAGGTCATAACATTTGGCAGCGGAAAAGCCTAAATCTCCCGTGCAGAGTTCAATCACCCGGTAAGGTAGTTGCAGCGCTTCCAGAATGGCCGAAGCATCGCGGACTAAAGCTTCGTGTTCCTGTTCCGATGTACTGGGATGAACCAGCTTGACCAGCTCCACTTTATTGAACTGGTGTAAACGGATCAGTCCACGGGTATCCCGCCCATAGCTGCCTGCCTCCCGCCGAAAACAGGGGGTATAGGCACAGTGATAAATCGGTAAATTTTCCGCGGTCAGAATTTCATCCCGATAGAGGTTTGTGACGGGCACTTCAGCGGTGGGGGCCAGCCAGAGGTCATCGGCTTCACACTTAAAGCTTTCTTCGGCAAATTTGGGTAACTGCCCCGTCGCCGTCAGAGAGGTGCTGTTAATCAAAAACGGCGGTAAAACTTCCAGATAACCTGCACTGGTGTGGCGATCGAGCATGAACTGAATTAAAGCTCGTTCTAAAGCCGCTCCTGCCCCAATTAAGGTGACAAATCGGCTCTGGGCAATTTTTACCGATCGTTCAAAGTTAAGAATCCCCAGCTTCTCACCGATTTCCCAGTGGGGCAAAATATCCTTCGACTTGGGAATATACTCCTCGCCCCAGCGGCGCACTTCCACGTTCTCGGCTTCATCCTTACCCACTGGGGTAGAGTCACTCGGCAGGTTGGGAATCAGGAGTAATAGTTGCTCGAGCGCGTCTTTCAGTTGCTTTTCTTGCGGTTCCAACTCAGCCAGGGTGGTTTTGATCTGGCTTGCTTCCGCTCTGAGTCCTTCCAGGGCTGGATCGGATTGATTGCCCGACTTCATTTGTTGTCCGATCTGCTTGGCGATCGCGTTACCGCGGGCTTGCAATTGCGATCGTTCAACTTCCAGTTCCCGCTGCTGCCGATCCAGATCCAGAATCGGTTGGAGGTCAAACTTACCCCGCTTCGCCAGTCGATCACTGAACTGCTGGGGGTTGTCACGTAATAATTTCAGGTCAATCACTGATGATGCTCCTACTCCTGGCTGATCTTAACGTGGTTGCCGAACATTGAGTGTAAACAAATAAATCAGAGGTTGCTGACAATCTGGGAAAATCGTATAATTAGATACAGAAAAACATCGTTCATCTCCAACTTTTGCTGACTGTCCAGTTGACCTCAGCCCTGGAGACGGAAGTAGGGAGTCATCCCGAAGGAACGCGCCTTACCTCATGTCTTTTAAACAACGCTGTAAGGAGCGACTTATTTATGAAACTACGTTATCGCGGTGTTGCCTACGACTACCAGCCTCCTGAACTGCCGATCGTGGAAGGTGGTGTTGGCGGAACCTATCGTGGGGCCAATTGGAATTTCCGGACCTTGTTAAGTAATCCTATTCCCCAAATTTCCGAAACACTGCAATACCGGGGTGTGATGTATCACACGAATCCTTCTGGAGCTGACTCGGGCAATGGCCAGTACGCTACCTCTGGGCGTGAGGTTGGTGCTGGAAGCGGTTTGTTTAGACGGCGGCAGTCTAACTCTGTCGATCAAGCCCATCGGGAATCGATCTTGAAAGGTTTGGAACGGCGTTTACAGGTCGCACGGGAGCGGGGAGATCAGAAGCTGGTTAAACAGCTAGAGGATGAATGGCAGCAGTTTGCTTAGCTGCAAATTGATAGGTCACTCATTACTGGGGTTAGTGCCGTTAGTTCATTGTGGGTCAGGTTGCTTTTGGGGTAGCCTGACCTGATTGTGTTGAATTCGGCATACCATATAGCACTTGCCTCGCTATAGTTCTTCAGCCTCCGTATCACTCGCCCATTTTCACAGAGGAGACTGTAGGGTAGCGATCGTTAATCTTCCACTGCTTCAGGGAGATAGGGAATTATGCCGTTACGCAGAGCCTCTTCCTGAAGGGAGCGGGGAGCATGGCGAACATCAATAATGTAACCATTCACCGAGACCAACCAGACCAACGGATTTTTATCGATCATGCTAGGCAAACACCAGTTTGGATCCATTTGATGCATTTTAAGCAAATCTCGAATCTGTTTAGACTTGCCTTGCCCCGTACTATGACCAACTCCAAAAATCTGATAAATTTCCGTAGCTTTCATGTGAGGATTCTGCGAAGAATCAAATAGGAAATTCACCATACCGAGTGCATGAATAATCCCACAGGCCCAGGTATTCGCTTTACCACTGATCAAGGGAGAGGGACGCTTACGACAGAGAGCAGCCGTTACGTAGCGGCAGAGCTGAGCATATTCTTCATTCAGGTGTTCCTGGCAAAAGCGATCGGTCAGAGCGGTAATTTCCTTAAACTTTGCCTGCATTGCTTCAGGAACATTTTCTGATTTAGCTGGCTTGGCCATCACAAAAATCCTTAGATTCTTTACCCAATAAACTGATTCACATAGCTTAAATAGCCCTGGCGACCACTCTTTTTAGACCAGAACTTAATTGAGGATTGAATTCGTTTTAAACAGGCAACCACCACCTCAAAGCTAATTGGGGTCGGTGCATCTCTTAAATTTGATTTCTCCAACTCAAACATAAGCTGTACCTGTTCCATCACCTGCTCCATCACCAGCTTACTGATCCCACGTACGCTTGGAACGGCAGGAGATTTACCCTGAGCCTGAGCACTATAAAACCTGACCAGAGCATCGATCGCAGTTAACACTTCTGCATCAATCAGCTCAGGTGCTTCTCTATAGATCGAAATAATACTAAACTCAATATTCAGGAGAATATCCTGGTATTCTTCTTCAATTTCCATAGCACTTTGCTCTAAAACTGATAGCCTTATTGGAGAAAATTTTCTCTAACTTATTAAATCATAATAACACCCCCCTACAGGTCGTATCCTGCCCTGCTTGTCGTTATCGGTAGCTACATCCTCTTGTCCTTAGTCGTATTGGCAAAACTAGCGATGTGGCTATGTCCGATCGTCTCTCCAGTCCGTCCATGCCTGGTCTACGTGGTCAAAAGGGACACCTGAGTGGTCAAAAAGGTGATCTACGTGGTCAAAAGGGACACCTGGGTGGTCGAAAAGGTGATCTACGTGGTCAAAAGGGACACCTGGGTGGTCGAAAAGGTGATCTACGTGGTCAAAAAGGGCTTCCCAGTGGTCGAAAAGGTGATCTACGTGGTCGAAAACGACTTCCCAGTGGTCAAAAAGGTGATCGACGTGGTCAAAAAGGTCGTTGTTGACGTTTCAGACCTCATTGATGCAGTTCTACGCGATCGATAATCCCTGCTGGCCTAATTACAACGACAATAGAACCTGATCAATACATTTGCACTCTAGAGATCTTTCAAGGGATATACGTCCGCAACTGATTTCTTGGCGAGGGTTTCAGCACGATCTCAAAAACCCCAGTGAGTCAGTTTATGCTTTGAAAACAAAGCCTGATCACTGTAGCTGACGGCAAGTGTTAGGTTCATCCGCACTTCGACAGAATCAATGAAGATGAAAAAGTATAGAGTATTTATCTGTGGCAACAACTTCTTGATTAATCTTGATGGCGTAAATCAGAAGATGGGATTTTATACTACCCGCTTCGTGGAAGCTGAGGACGAAAAGGCAGCCGAATATGCTGTGATGGATCTGCTAAGGAGTGATCCGAAACTTGTCAAAAGCGTATTGAATGAAAGAGCAGATCCTCCAATAATGTATATGGAAGAGATTGAGGAGTTGGAATCATTCAAAGGATATCCTCTTCGCGGCACAGGATTCGTCTTTTATCGTGAAAAAAGCGAAAATAATTGAATATAGCTCAAGTGCAACCTGACTGAGTGATTGCAGTCCTCTAGTCTGTGTGGTCAAAAGGGACAACTGTGTGGTCGAAAACGACTTCCCAGTGGTCAAAAAGGTGATCGACGTGGTCAAAAAGGTCGTTGTTGACGTTTTAGACTTCATTGATGCAGTTCTACGCGATCGATAACCCCTGCCGGCCTAATTGCCGATAACAATATTACCGGATCAGTACTCTGTTCATTCTGGGTAGCGATCGGCGTTCCTGCACAGACTGCCGCTTAGCCATAATCCCCTTGCCTGCTACCACTGGTATTTTGAGTACGTTTATCAATCTAACATTGGGCTGGAGTCAATTGCTGCTCAAATCCTGAACGATTCCAGATAAAAATTATAGTGTGCATTTTCTATGGTCATGAGCGATTTAGATCCATGCTGTGCTAGTACTGCTGGGTAAGGGGTTACAGATTTACACGTTTAATCGAAGCTACAATGTAGGCAAAGCAAGAAGAAAGTGTCTAACTATGCAAGCAGCAGATTTATCGACTGCACCCCAAAGCATCTGTGCAGTAATTGAAAGAAAGATACAAGTCCTTCCTGTAGAGCAACAACAGCAAGTATTAGACTTTGTAGACTTCCTCATTAAGAAACATGATTTAGCGGAGCAACAGCCGTCAAGTCCGTCTATTTGGGAAAGAATAAATACGATAACCAGACAAGTTCCTGATGAAGTTTGGGAGCAAATTCCTATAGATGGTGCAGAACAACATGATCACTATCTTTACGGAACCCCAAAGAAAGAATCGTGAGAGCCGTATTTGTAGACACACTTTACTGGGTTGCTCAAATCAATTCCAGAGATCAATGGCACGCTAGAGCTAGACAAATAGAGCCTTTACTAAAATCAACACATTTGATTACAACAGAAGTCGTTCTGATTGAGGTGCTTAATTATTTCTGCTCCTATGGATCACAAATAAGGTCTTTAGCGACGGACGTTATAAATATAATTCTGGAAGATCCCAAAATAGAAACTACTTATCAATCTCAAGATTTATTCATCAAGGGCTTACAACTGTACGAAACGAGATTGGACAAGGGCTATAGCTTAACCGATGGGTGCGTGTCACCTCCTCCATAGAAAAATGGGTTACAACTGGTGATTGAGATA
>ERZ1066135.259-NODE-259-length-39815-cov-7.154603_pt1 | contig 39815 bp, 40 predicted proteins | sample MGYA00382782_ERZ1066135 | MGnify/ENA primary metagenome ERZ1066135 (study PRJEB33369, sample SAMEA5778365) | biofilm metagenome | biome: Industrial cooling water; feature: Water cooling tower basin; material: Biofilm | place: United Arab Emirates | collected... | reverse complement strand
CCGACCAGCTGGAACAGGAGGAACACCCAGGCGGACTGAATGCCGGTGTTGCTGCCCAACGGCGTGACCAGGGCGATGACCAGCGGGATCCCCAACGTCAGCTCGACCCACAGCAGGACCAGCATCACGGCGGCGGCGAGGCCCTTGAAGAGCACCTGCAGCACGACGAGCTGTCGTGCCACCCCATGCAACGCCGCACTCAGGAACCAGAGACTGACCGCCGAGCCCACCGAGGCGCCGTAGATGATCAGCACGGTCTGCTCCATGGTGAGCATGCCCACCGACGCCATCGTCGCCGCGATCGCGGACACCGTCCCCGACGACTGGAGCACGGCGGTGACGAGCGCGCCCACGAGGAACAGGGCGGCCCACCACGCGCTCGCGCGCTGGAGCGCCGTGCGGACCGACTCCATCTCCTGCAGGGGGGCCGCGCCACCCTTGATGAGTTGGAGCCCCAGGAAGAGCAGCGCCACCCCGAGCAGCGCGCCGGCGAGGTGCCGGAAGCGCGTCGACCGATCCACGTCCAGGTAATAGGCCAGCCCCACCACCGCGAGGAGCATCGACACGGCCACGCGGATGTCCACCGTGGCCACCATCACCAGGACCGACGTGCCGACGTTGGCCCAGATGATCACGGGCATCGCCCGCCGCACATCGATCAGGCCGGCCGACTGCAGGCTCGTCATGATGAACGTGACGACATTCGTGCTCTGCGTGGCCGCCCCCGCGACCAACCCCACCAGCGCCCCGCGCCAGGGATGGTCCACCAGCGACGCCACCCGGTTGCGCACCTCCCGACCCGTCATCTCGCACAGATGGGTCGGGATGAGCTTGACCCCCACGAAGAAGAGGCCGAGCCCGGAGAGCAGCGCGCTGAGGACGGTCGACATAGGCGGCGAAAAGAGCGAACTTGGAGCCGAACCGTGTAAGCAAGCCCGCCACGCTGTGCCTCGATACGGCGCCAACGTAACGATTCGGTCGCGCTTTCCGGCGCCCCGCGCACCCCGCGCGCCGCTGCGCCAGCAACACCCGCGTCGCGCCACGCGTAGCCACACCGTACCCCCTCACTTCCTCACGTCTCCCGATGCCGCAGCCGTCCACCCGCCTGCTCCCGCTCCTGCTCGCGCTCAGCGCCGCCCCCCTCGCCGCCCAGTCCTCCGGCACCGCGGCCTGGGACCCACAGGCCATCCTGCGCACCGAGCAGTACGTCAGGCCACCCGCGCGTGTCGCCGAGATCATGACGACGCCGCGCGTGGACATCAGCTTCACGGACCAGAGCCCGGACGGGCGATGGTTCCTGCGGGCCACCGGCACCGACCGCTCGGACATCGCCATCAACGCTCGGCCGCGCGAATATCTGGGCGGCCTCGTGCTCGACGCCGTCGCCGGCCGTGCGCGCAGCCTGACGACCAGCACGCGCTTCGGCCTCTCGCTGATCGATCCACGCAGCGGCGCGGAGCGTGTGCTCGAGACGCCGAAGGGCGCATCCATCTCCGCGCCCCGCTGGTCACCGACAGGGCGGCACATCGCATACATCGCGAACTTCGAGACGGCGAGCTACGCGTATGTGGTCGACGTCGCCAGCGGCAAGAGCACGCGGCTCAGCGAGCGTCCGCTCCTCGCGAATCTCGTCACAGAGCTGTCGTTCACCGGCGACGGACAGCAGGTCGTCGCGGTCCTCGTTCCCACCCGCCGTGCCCCGGAGCCCACCCGCGACGCCCGCGGTGCGCTCGACGGCCCGCAGGTCCGGCTCACGGAGTCCAAGGCCGTCCCGCAGCCGGTGCACTTCGACCTGCTCGAGGACCCACACGACAAGGCCCGACTCATGTGGCACAGCACGGGCCAGGCGGCGCTGATCGATGTGCGTACGCGCCGTGTGACCGAGGTGGGCGCGCCCGCGATGATCCGCGCGATCGACGCCTCGCACGACGGCGCGCACCTTCGCGTGACGCGCATGACCGAGCCGTTCTCGTATCTCGTCCCGGTGAGTGCCTTCGGCAGCGTACAGGAGCTCTGGGACCGTAACGGCCGCGTGCTGACGACACTCGCCGAGACGCCATTGCGCGAAGGGGGGCGCGGCGGTGCACCGGGCGCGGCACCCGGCGGCGCAGGTGCGCGGCCCGGCGCGGTGGACACCGCGCGTCGCAACCTGCAATGGAATCCGATCGGCCCTGGCATGCTCTTCCTGCAGTTCGCCGTCACCGGGGCGGCTCAGGGCTCACAGCCCGCGCCCGTCGAGACACGCGTGGTGCGCTGGGATCCACCGTTCGGTGCGGGCGACACCACCGTCATCCTGCGCGGCGGCCGTCAGCTCGCCAACCCGCGGTACAGCACCGACAGCAGTACGCTGTTCTACAGCGACAGTGGCAGCACGCGTGCGGTACGGGTGGCCGACCCCACGCAGCGCTTCGACCTTGGCCGCAGCGTCTCGCTCGGCGGCGGTGGTGGCTTCGGCGGCGGCGGTGCGGCCGCCACGCCCGACTCCACCGCGGGGACCTTGGTGTCCCGCAGCATCGGCAACGCGCAGTACGTGGTGCTGAGTCGTGACCGGGCCAGCGTATTGGTCAGCGGCACCCGTGCGCCCGGCGCCGAGTGGCACCGCCGTGCGCCTCGGCCCTGGACGGACCGGCTCGCGCTGGGGAGCAACACGCGCACCCGCGTGCTCGACAGCCCGGCCGAGCTGCATGAGGAGCTCATCGCGCCGGTCGATGACGCGTTGACCCAATTCGTGGTCCTTCGCGAATCCCCCACCGTGATCCCCGACGTGTGGCTCACCGGAGCCGGCACCGAGCGGAAGCTCACTGCGAACCAGGACGCCGCGCCGGAGCTCAGTGGCGCGGTCCGCAAGCGCTTCCCGGTCACGCGCCAGCGCGACGGCAGCCAGTTCTGGGTCGATGTCACGCTGCCGCGGGACTGGCGCCCCGGCACGCGCCTGCCCGGCCTCGTGTGGTTCTACCCGCGCGAATACGCCACCGTCGAGGCCTACCAGCGCTCCCGCTACAGCACCAACATCAATCGCTATCCGCTGCTGCCGTCGGCGCGACCGTCGGTGAGCACCAAGCTCTTCGTGGCGCATGGGTACGTGCATATCGAGCCCGACATCCCCATCTACGGGGACTCGGGCCGCATGAACGACAACTACACCCGCGACCTCGTCGAGAACCTGCGCGCCGTCCTCGATGCTGTGGTGGACTCGGGCTTCGTGGACCGTGACAAGATGTCGATCGGCGGGCACAGCTACGGCGCGTTCAGCACCGTGAATGCGATGTCGCTCATGCCGGACTTCAAGGCCGGGATCGCGGGGGACGGCATGTACAACCGCACGCTGACGCCTTTCGGCTTCCAGAGCGAACGCCGCAACTTCTTCGAAGCGCAGGCCACGTATCTCGACATGTCGCCGTTCCTGCGGGCCGACAATCTCTCCGGTGCACTGCTGCTCTATCACTCCTTCGAGGATCAGAACGCCGGCACCAGCGTGATCTCGTCGCAGCGCATGTACGCCGCGCTCCAGGGCCTCGGCAAGCCGGCGTCGATGTACCTGTACCACCACGAGGACCACTGGTTCTACACCATCCAGAGCGACCTCGACCTCTGGGGCCGTATGCTGGCGTGGCTCGACGTGCACCTGCGTGGGGCGGGGACGGGGGTGACGCGCGCGCAGTAGCGGCTGTGCGGCGCGGGGGGCGGTCGCCTCCCGCGCGCGCTCAGCGCAGCGCCGGCATCGGATACCGCTTCAGATACACCAGCCCATCCGCATCCGTGCGCGTCGTGTACACCCACGCGCTGGTGTACCCGGCCATCGACTCGTCGCGCGGCGGCTCCAGTCGCGCGAGCAACGCACCGGCAGGACTCAGGATGTCGATGTGCGCCAGTGCTCCCAGCAGATCGCTCGGCACGGCGACCCACAGGCGGCCGAGCCCGTCGCTGCTGAGCGCGGCCCAGCGCGGTAGCTCGGGCTGCCATCGCTCCGGCGCCTCCACGATGAACTCCGTGCGCGGCAGCGGCAGGTCCACGCCTGCGGGGATCCGCTGCAGCATCTCCGCACGTTGCTTGTCGCTCTCGACCTTGGCACGCGCCATCTGGGCCCGCATCGAGTCCACGGCCGCACGCTGCATCGCCGCCGTGATCGGACGCGCCTGCGACGGCACCAGCGGCCCCCGCGTCTCGCGGCCGTCCGCACCGATGAAGCGCACGCGGTACTCGCTGCCCGAGAGCACCGCGATGCGCCCGTCACGCAAGAACGTGAACACGTCGTGTGAACGGCCGTCGGGCACCGTGGTGCGGGCCGTCACCAGCGTCGGAGTCGTCGTGTAGCGGGTGTTGGTCCCGCTGAGCGGGCTGCGGACCCGCAGCACCGTGTCGCGTCGAGCATCACCTGGCAGGAATCGCACGACGGTCATACTGTCGTCCAGCGTCATCTGGCCCGTCGGCATCGTCCCGCTTCGGGGGGACGGCATGCGCATCGGGCGCAGCAGGCTGTACACGCGGCCCGCGGTGTCGGCGTACAGCATCGCGCCCATCGCCATCATCGCCTCCATGCCACTCCCCAGCGAGACCGTCCCCGTGGGACGACCCGCTGCGTCGAAGCGCAGCAGACGCGTCTGCTGGATATCCTGGAACAGCGGGCGGTCGGCTGGCGACCGAACGAAGCCACCGGTCGGCGCGAACTCGAGCGGCCCGCTGCCCTGCCGGGCCGCATCGCTCACACGTCCCGACGCGAAGTCCAGGCGGACGATGCGCTTCTCCTGCCGATCCAGGAACAGCAGCTCGCCGTTCGGCAACTCGTGGAGGCCACCGACGCTCGAAAAGGCCTCGGGGAACTCCACGCCGCGCGTCAGCCGCAGCATCGGCACCGCCGCGCTCTGTGCCGCCGCGACGACGGCGGTGCCCGCCATCAGTGTGAGCACGCGTGCGGCGAATGCGAGGGGCTTAGGCATCAGCAAAGGAGTAGTGTAAGCGCACACAGCCCCGGTCCAGCGCCGAGGCACTCAGCAGCCGCGCGCTGCGGCGCAGTCCCGTCGCCGGGAACAGCGGTCGACCACCACCGATCAGCTCGGGCATCAGGTAGACCTCCAGCGCATCCAGCGCGCCACGCTCGAGGAACGCCATCTGCAGTCGGCCACCGCCGAGCATCCACACGTCGCCGTCATCGAGGGCGCGCAACTCTGCGATCAGGGCGTCCACGTCCGAGCGGATCTCCAGCGCGCCCACGGGCGCGGCGATCGGTCGTGACGTCACCACATAGGCCCGATGCTCCGCATAGGGCCAGGCCACGCCAGCGCGCTCGACGAAGTCATAGGTCGCACGACCCATCACCACCGTGCGGATGCGCGCCATGAAGTGCTGCGCGTCGTGCTCGCCGAGGTCCATGCCCTCGTAGCCATCCAGCCAATCCACCCGGTCGTCCATGGTGGCGACGTATCCGTCCAAACTGGACGCGATGTATCCGACGATGCGTGCCATACCGCTGGGTCTGAGGGCCCGTGTCGCGCACCAGCACCGCGCGCGGTCATGCGCACGCTGGGCCCAACGAACTTACGCGGAGGGACGCAACACCGACAGCACCCACGCACGCAGCATCCGCACGCTGTCGCGGACCACCTCGGCGTCGTTCAACGCCTTCGCCACCACGAAGCCGCCCTGTAGCACCACCTGGATATGCTGCGCCATCGCCCGCGCGGTCATCCCCGGCACCGGATGTGCGGCGAGTGCGTCCTCCACGTGCCGCTCGATGTGCGCGATGCCGCCGAGGATGCTCGCACCGGCCACCTGACGGATCGCGGGATGCGAGGCATGGATCTCCTGCACGAGCGTCCCCGCCACACAGCTGTACTCGGCCGCGGAACCCTGCACCAAGTCCGCCCGCAGGTCGAGGTACGCCAGCACGCGGTCCACCGGATCCGCGTGCCGGTGATAGTCCGCTGACGCGAACAGGGCGCCCGTGACCTCCGACCAGTGCTCGACGGCCGCGACACCCAGGGCCTCCTTGGTGGCGAAGTGATGGAAAAACGCCCCCTTGGTCACCCCAGCCGCCTGGCAGAGGTCGTCGACCGTGGTGTCGGCATAGCCCCTCGCGCGGAACTCATGCAGGGCGGCATCGAGCAACGCCGTGCGCGCCGCACTGCGCGGCCAGCGAGGCGCCTCCGACCGCGCACGGCGCACCATCATCCGCGGGCCGCGGCCTCCAACATCGCGACGTCGATCTTCTGCATGGCGAGCATCGCCGTGAACACGCGCTGCCGGGCATCCGCGTCGGGGTGGGACAGCAGTCCTGGCAGCGCCTCCGGGATGATCTGCCACGACACGCCGAAGCGATCCTTGCACCAGCCGCACTGGCTCGCGGACCCACCGTTCGCGGTGATGGCCTCCCACAGCCGATCCGTCTCGGCCTGATCCGGCGTGGTGACCACGATGGAGACGGCCTCGGAATGCGTGAACCGCGGCTCGGCGTTGAGGATCTGGTACGGCACCCCCGCGAGCGAGAAGCCGATCACCAGCGGCGGCGCCTCGGGCGCAGGACGGAATACGTGCTCGATGCGGCTGTCCGGCAGCAGCGAGACATAGAACTCGGCCGCCTCGAGTCCGTTGCCGCCGAACCAGAAGCAGGTGCGAATGGGGATGCTCATGCGCGGGACTCCAGGAAGAGGGCGACGGTGCTCATCGGGCGGGAGCGCTGCCTTCCTGCAGCACGCCCCAGACGACCCCGAAGGGATCGGCGAGCAGGCCCCACTCGTCGCCCCAGAACTGCATCGCATAGGGCTCGACCACCGTGCAGCCGGCGGCGACCGCGCGCTCCCACCACCGTCGGCCGTCGTCGACGACGAGCTGCAAGTGCCCGCCGGCCATCGGCGCCGAGGCCGGCAACCCGTCGGGACTCATGTGGTCGGTCATCATGAGCGAACCGCCGTTGATCTCGACTTGCACGTGCATGTAGGCGCCCGGCTGGCCCTCGAGCGGCATGCGGCCGAGATCGGTGGCGTCGAAGGCGCGGGCGTAGAAGTCGGCGGCCTCGCCGGCACGACCAGCGAAGTTGAGGTAGGGGATGACCCCTCGCATGGTGTCTGGCGTCGGTCGGCCGTTGGCGTCGAGTGGCATGGCGGGTAGGGAGTGGGATGGGAGTGGCTGGCGGCGACCTCATCAACATACCGACCGGTCGGTATGTGTCAAGACACGCCCACGTGGCCGGGCCGCGTCGCGTCAGCGCCCCTCGGCGCGCCTCCGCAGCCCGCCGCGCAGCTCAGCGCCAGGCACAGTCCGTCCCGCGGACCGCGTACCGCCGCACGATCGTATGCACCCGGCCCGCATCGTCGTCCTCCTGGGTCGCGACGGCGAGGATGCCCCCAGCGAACGATGCCGCTGGCAGAGGGTCCAACGGCACAGGGACCACCGCGTCCACACAGGCCCGACCGCTCGCGACATCCACCAGCGACACGAAGAGCTGCGCCGTCATCCGGTGCTCGACCTGCGCAAGGTCGTAGTGCAACACGACCACGGTATCCGACGCCCCCACCTGACCCACGGCGAACGGCTGCGACGGCTGGTACACCACCGACGCGAACGACGCGGGATCGTCCGCGTTCAGCCCCAACAGCAGGTCCAGCTTCGCCCCGCGTCGCGCGACAGCTGGCAACGCCACCGTGCGACCGGGCCCACCCTCCGCCGGCCACACGAACAGCGAGTCCACCCCCTCCATCGCCAGCACGACAGAGTCGCCGCGCCACGGGAGGATCGCCATCGTCGCGAACATCAGCTGCAGCGCCTGGCGCCCCACGAGATGCGCGGGGAACGGACCGGCGCCGCGCAGCGTGTCGCTCCAGCCGATCGCCGTCGCCAGCACCGTACGCCGATCCTCACGCACCGCGTCGTACCACACGCGGCCATCGCCCACGGCGCGCAGCACCGACAGCCCACCCGGCGACGTGCGCGTGTGCGTCACCTCGCCGCTCGGCAACGCGAGCCGGACGGCGCGCGGGCCGTCGTTCACGATCAACGCCGAGTCGCCCTCGAGTCGCATCGTGCCGGGACCCTGCGCCCATTCCGCCGGCCCTCGCCCACGACGGCCAAGGCGCTGCACCACGGCGCCTCCGCGGTCCACCACGAGCACCGTGCCCGCGCGCCGGTCCGCGAGGTACGCCACGCCCTGCGTCGTCACGGCCAGCGCCGTCGGCGGGGCGATCGGCTCCGGCCCCGTGTCCACCACGATGACCGAGTCCAACAGCACGAGGTCGGGGTGCGCACGGCGCGGTGCGTCCGCAGCACATGCGCCGAGCATGGCACCGCACACGAGGGTAGGGACAAGGCGTTGGTGAGCGCGCATCTGATGGGGTGTGAGTCTGTGAGTTATACGCTCGGGCTCACGACCCCACCAGTCTGCGACGCTGACCAGCGCTACGGCGCGCGAGGACGCAGGTGACGCTCCAAGTGCTGCAGCTCGTCCGCATCGGTACGGACCACGTACAGATGCGTTGCGGTCACACCCACCAGCCGCGTGGCGGCCGCCAGCCGCACGCGCTGGGTCACGCGACCACTCGCGTCGAACACGTCATAGACCGGGATCGCGTCGTCGTGGGCGCGGGAGCGGAGCACCCACACGCTGCCGTCCTCCGCGGCCAGCGCCGCGCCCGTGAAGGGCGGCTTGTGCGTCGGCCACACCATGTCGGGCGTCATCATGTCCTGCGGAGACTCGACCACGCGCGCCCCGCCACCGGCCGATCCGCTGCTGTTGCTCACCGGCGCACCGCCGCTCACGACGATGGCCCCCGACCGCACCTGTCCCCGCACGAAGGCCTCTTGCTCAGCGCTCGTCACGCGAACACTCGGCGCCGATGCCGGCGGACCCGCGACGGGACGACCGTCGGTCCGCACGCGATCCACGCGGTACGGCGCAGCCCGCACCACCGCAGGCTCCGCGGGGCCGCCCTGCGCGACGACGTCGCGCGGGGCGAGCGGCCGATTGGTGGCGAGTTGGATGCGGCCGCCGCTCAGCACGCGCGCCGCCGTGACTTCGTCCTGCGGGCGCGCCAGCATGGTCAGCGTGTCGAGTCGGGCACGCTGGCGATCCCAGCGCACGAGATCGACCTGGTTCGCGGGACCGGATCCCGCTGGTCGGGCGCGCGTGCTCTCGAACAGCAGCCGACCCTCCCGATCGCTCCCCACGAGCCCACCCATGGTCAGCGCGACGCCGGGCGGCGCGGTGAATGTCGCCCCAGGGCGCCCATCGGGCAGGATGGTCAGGAACCGACCGTTCGCAGGGTCCTCCATCACCGTGGTGTCGCCAGGCAGCCCGACGAAGCGCGTCAGCGACTTGAACTCGCCGGGACCCGACCCCTCGCGACCGACCGGGCGTGCGACGCCGCTGCGGAAGTCAAGGAGATGGATCTGTTTCTCGCGCGCATCACCCAAGAGGACTCGCCCATCGCGCAGCGCGCGGAACCCACTCACGGAGGAGAACGGCTCAGGGAACACCGACTCGGCCGCGCCGAGCGTGAGCGTCGCTACGGTGGCACTCTGCGCACCGAGGGGCCACGCAAGGAGAGAGACCGAGAGGGCCAGAACATTTCGCATGTCCCCTTGGTCACCGAACGGACGAAGGGCGTTGCCGCCCGATCCATCGCCGTGAGTCGGCCCCACCGACGTCCGCATCCGGATCCTGTGCTGCGGTATCTGTCACTCCGACATCCACGTCGCACGCGGCGCTCAGCGATCGCCGACCGTGAAACTCGCTGAGCGACTCGTGCGCACACCGGTCACGCGGTCGATGATCGCCACCGTCAACGTGTAGTCCCCGGACGCGGTCTCGGCGAGGTCGATGGACAGGCGCTCCACCCGTGGGTCGCGGTGCGGTGCGTCGACGTCGGCGCTGAAGGTCACCACATCGGGGCTCCGGTCGGCGCGGAAGATCGCAGCGGCCGCCCCCGAAATCTCGGCGATCACACGGCCCCTCAGTGAGCGCCGACGCCGCAGCGTGATCTCGAGGGTGAAGGCCATGTCGCCGTCACGGTCCGCGAGGTCGTAGGTCTCCCACAGGACGCTGATCCCATGGCCGCTGGGGACCGGCCCGAGGAGCGGGGTGAATCCCGCGACCGGCACAGCCGCCGCCCCACGGCTCGACGACTCCACCCCAAGGAGCAGATCACTGAGCCCGAAGCCGCGCGTGTTGAAGCCCGTACGGTCGTCGTCCTCTGCCACGACCTCACCCGCGGCCCGGACCGCCACGAACGAATCGTCCGAGCTCGCCTCGACGCGGTAGGCGTAGCGACCGGGCGGTACGCGACGCCGCCACAGCTGCGCGCCCGCCGCACGGGCCATCGCCGAATCGCGGAGCAGGCGCTGCCCGTCGACATCCATCAGCATCAGGTGCCCGACGGCCGCGGCGTTCGCGACATCGGACTGGAAGATCGCCGCTGGGATACTCGTCGCGACGATCACATCCACCGAATCGCTCGCCGACCGAAAGCGCGCGACCTGCACCGGCGCGGCGACGATGGTCTCGGGCGCAGCATTCGCGAACGAGGCAGGCATCTCCTCGATCGCGGCCTCCACATGGACGATGTCGGTCATCGGAACACGGGCGGTCCCGAGCGTTGGCGCACCCCAGAACACCACCGTCGGCCCCTGCTCGTAGGACCAGAACGTCAGCACATCGCTCTGCCCGGGCATCCGCGGCGGGGCCATCGCCACGCCTTCGCCGCCGACCCGCGGTTCGGCCGAGACGAGCGTTGCGTCGTCGGCATCGACGACGACGCAGGGCGGCATCGCGGCGCTGGTGGACCACGCGCACCCGCGGAAGACTTTCACAAGATCAGGTGGTCCATAGCGCACGTAGATACCGCCGCGGTCGGTGTCCGCGCCTCGCACGGACAATTCCTCCACCGACCACCGCAGCTCGGCGAACACCACGCGGGCGAGGAACTCCGTGCGTGGGTCGCCACCGTCGCGCGACCACAGGGGATCGGCCATGCGCCAGAACGCCTGCTCGATCCGCGCGCGCTCCGCCGCAGATGCCACCGCGAAGCGGGCGGAGTCACTCCGGCTGAGGATCCGCGTCAGCGAGAAGAGCTGCGTACGCTCCGCCGGATCGAGGCGGGCCAGCGACGAGTCGAATGCAGCCGACGCTGCTGCACGATCGCCGCTGCGATGCAACGCGAGTCCCAGCCAGCTCCATGGCTCCGCAGCGCGGACGTTCGCGGTGGCGCGATCACGCGCCAGCGCAGCGAGTTCGGTCCACCGATTGCGCTCCGCCAGCAGCATCACCAATTGCGTCACCGCCGGCTGACCGTACCGCGAGGCCAGCATCGCCGCGCGGAACGACTCTTCGGCCGTCCGGTAGGCGACCTCCGGAAAGGCACCCGGTCCGCTGGGGCATCGCACGAGGATGTTGTGCAGCAGCTTCATCGCCGCGACACTGGGCATCGGGCGTGCGTCCTCCTCCACCGTCGCGCCTACACTGCCGCGCTCAGCAAGCACGCCGAGCTGCGGCGACAGCTCACCGCAGCGCACACCGGCCTCGTGCACCTCCGCGTCGTAGCGCAACCAGTGCAGGCGCCCTCGGACCATCGCAGCCTCAGCGAGCAGCGCCTCATCACCCGCCTCACCCGCCAGCTGCATCGCTCGACGAAGGTGGTCCTCGGCCAGGAAGCGCGTCGGGGTCGGCTGGACGCCCCGAAAGAAGCGTCCGAGATCGAGCTGGTAGCGCGCGTTGTCTGGCGCGAGCTGTGCGGCGATGCGGAGCGACGAGTCGGCCAAATGCCGCAATCGGATCGCGTCGAGTCCACGTGCGGTGATCGAGCCACCGCCCTCCGAGAGCACCCACGCGATGCGCCCCCGACGGTGCCACGCCGCGGCGTCACGAGGGGCCTCGCGCAGGCGTTCGCCGAGTTGCGCGAGGACCGCCTGCGAATCGGCGATCGCGGTGGGAGACAGCGTTGGGAGCGCGACGGACTGTGCGGCAGCCGTCGCGCGCAGGACCAGCAGCAGCACGCCACCGCGCAACGCGGCGCCGAGACCCCGGGCGATGCGCATTCAGGGCCAGCGCAGCATCGGCACGAAGCTCCCCGCGATCAGTCGCCGCCCGTCAAAGGTCGGCGGCAGGTCGCTGAACTGCATGCGGGGGTCGGCGGTGACCTTTGCCATGCCCGCATCGCGCGCGGCCTGGTCGGGCCATTCCACCCACGACAGCACCACCGTCTCGTCGGGCCCGGCACCCGCCGACGCCGCGAACGTCGGGTATCGCTCGGCCTCCACGCGCACCGCGTCGCCGTGGAAGGTCTCAGCGCTCGGCCCCTGCTCATCCAACCAGCACTCCATCACGCGCAGTGCCCCGTGCTCTCTGAGCACCGCAGCGCCGATGCGAGCGAGGGCTTCGTAGGCGTCACGATTCGCGCGTGGGACCGGGACGAGGTAGCAGTCGAGGTAGGTCATCGGATCGTCGCCGGGTCACTCGCGCTGTGCGGTGAGCGCCAACTCGATCACCGCGGCGATGCGCGTGAGCCGCGTCTGCTCCGTGCGTGCTTCGTCGATCCATTCGATGTACTCCCGCCGCACCGCAGGTGCGAGCGCGGCGAACGCCTCTCGGGCGGCGGGGTCGGCCGTGAAGGCCTGCTTCAAGGCGCGGGGGAGCGTCGGCGTCGCCTGCGCGGCGGGTGCTTTGGAGCGCGATCGCATGGTGGAGAATACTAGCCTTCGGCGCACGCGCTGGTGACCACGAGGCCGCGGATGGACGGCGCCGCGTCAGGTCGCTGCCGCAGCCACCTCCTCGACCAGATACGTGAGCAACAGCACGATCAGCTCGCATCCGGGGTCCGGTTGTCCGGCGACCTGCTGCGCCGCGAGACTGCGCGCCCGGCCGCGCCGCGCTGCGAGTCCGGTCGCGCGCGCGGCGCCCTCGGCAGCGGCATCTCGAATGGATCGCAGCATCGCGACATCGATGGCGGTCGCTCCCAGGGCCATGGCCGCCGCCTCCGTCGCCGGAAGCAGGGCGTCGACCATCGTCCGATCACCCCGTGCGGCCTTGCCGATGCGCTGAACGGCGTCGGTCCCGTCGGTGAACGCCGCGTAGACAGTGGCGCCGGTGCGCGTGCCCCGCAGGTGCGGTGCCGCCGCCGCGAGGAAGCCCCCGAGGAGCGGACCCGACGTGCCGCCGAAGGCGTCGGCCACGACCTCCCCGACGGCGCCGAGCAGCGCCGCAGGGTCCGGGTGGAGTACACCCGTCGCCTCAAGGTCTGCGATGAGGCCGAGCACCGCGGTCGCCGCCCGGGCGGTCCCCGTCCCGAGGTCGCCATCACCCACGGCCGCATCGAGCGCGTTCAGCATCGCCTCGTCGTCGAGCAGTCGTCGCGCGATGGCGCGCACGATGCGCACCGTCTCCACCGCGGACCTCGCGTCGTCGACCGATGCCACGGGCGGGATCGACCACCGCTGCGCGCTGGGCGTCGCCTTGGCGTCGGGCACCTCGCTCGCCGGCACACAGACCATGAACGCGCCGACCTGCGGCGGGTCCACCGCGTCGAGGTAGCCCAGCCACTCGGTGGCCTCGCGCGCACGGGGGAGCCGTAGCACGGTCACCGAGATCCCGTGCATGTCGAGCGCCGTCATGGCCCGTCCGACCACAAGGCGCTGCACGGCGAACTGCAGACCATCGGCGCGGGCAGTCCGCATCACCGCGCGAACGACGATCTGCATCTCGATGTCGCTGGTGGCCCCCAGATTGTTGACGAACAGCACGTGGCCGTGCGCCGCGTCGCCGCGCCACGATCGTGAACGGGCGGCATCGCCCGATGCCGACTCGTGGTCGGACACAGGCGGCGAAGCGATGTGCTGCAGCATGCGCACGGCGAGTCGATCGATCGCCTCATGCGGCCGTGCTTCCTTGCCCGACTCCCCGTGGATGCCGAGGCCCAGCTCCACGCTACCGTCCGCCAGGGTGCTCGTCGGTGCACTCCCGGGCAGCGCACAGGACGACAGGCTCGCGCCCAGACTGCGGAGGTTCGGTGCGACGGCGTCGCAGAGCGCTACGAGCTCCTCCAAGGACGCCCCGCCGTCAGCCGCAGCACCGAGCATCTTGTACAGGAGCACGGTGCCTGCGATGCCGCGTTGCGCATCGTGGTCGGCGCCGAAGGCCACGTCGTCGCCGATCACGACTGCGCGCACGCTGATCAGGTCGCCCGCATCGCCGACCGGCTCCGTGGCCGCGACGGTCGCCGCGGACATGAAGTTGATCACGTCGCCGCTGTAGTTCTTGATGAGCAGGAGCACTCCGGCGTTGCCGTTGGCCCGGCTGCAGTGCCGGATCGCCCGGAGAACCGATCCCTGCGACGGCGACGCGAACACGCCGCCGCACACCGCAGCGCTCAGCCATCCCTCGGCGACGAAGCTCGCGTGCGCGGGTTCGTGGCCGCTGCCCCCGCCACAGATGATGGCGACCCGGCCCGGCGTGATCGCCCGCCGCACGACGACGTTCGGGGCCTCGGGGAGGATCGTGAGGTCGGGCCGCATGTACAGCAGACCCTCGATCGCCTCGGCGGGCACGTCGAGCGGGGCGTTGATGAACTTGGGGGAGACAGGCATCTCGGCGCGACGTCGGCGTCAGTCGGGGGTTCCTCGACCCGGACCTCGGGTCGCTGCGCGGAACTTCCCGCGGCGGCGTCCCGACCGCAACCGGAGCGCCGCGGCACCGCCCGTGACACCCAACGGCCGCTGCCCCCGTAGGGTCGGCACCAGCGGCCAACGCGCGTGGCCCGCACGCCCCCACGTCACCACTCCCTGCATGCCCCTCATCGAAGCGATCTCCCTCGCCTTGGGACAGATCCGGGTCCAGAAGCTGAAGAGCTTCTTCACCCTCCTCGGCGTCACCATCGGGGTGATGTTCCTGATCGCGGTCGTCTCGATCGTCGAAGGCATGTCGAAGTACGTGGAGGAGGACTTCATCGGCCGGTTCATCGGCGCGAACACGTTCACCCTCCGCCGTTGGCCCGACTTCACCGGCCCCGAGACCGAGGCCGAGTGGCGCGACATGCAGCGCTGGCCGCTCATGTACCGGCACGATGCCCGCTACGTCGTGGACGTGCTCCCCAAGGATGTGCAGTGGGCGATCGAGACTGACGCCAGTGCGACCGCGTCGAGCGCCTACGCACCGCGCCCGCGCCAGGCGACCATCTACGCCGTCGAGGGTGACTACTTCCAGATCAAGAACTACGACATCGTCGCCGGCCGCACGATCGCACAGCCCGAGTACCTGAACGGGACGAACGTGGTCGTGATCGGCGACGAGGTGGCGACCTTCTTCTTCCCGAACCTCGATCCGATCGGCCGCGAGCTGCGGGTCGGCGGCGTGCCCTACATGGTCGTCGGCCGCATCGAGAAGCAGGGGTCGCTCTTCGGGATGTCGATGGATCGGCTGATCATCGGCCCGCTCGAGTCCGGGCTCGGGCGTCTCACCAACCCGCGTGGCGACATCGACGGCATGATGCTCAAGGCGCCGAGCACCACCGCGATGTTCGACGGGATGGAGCTGGTCCGGGAGGCCATGCGCTCCCGCCGGCAGTTGCGCCCGGCACAGCGCGACAACTTCTCCATCGAGACCTCCGAGTCCGCGCTGGAGGATTTCCGGGAGGTGAAGTCCGTCATGACGATCGCGGGCACGGCCCTGCCGATGATCGGGCTGGTCGTCGGCGGCATGGTCATCATGAACATCATGCTGGTCGCGGTCGCCGAGCGAACGCACGAGATCGGCATCCGCAAGGCACTGGGCGCGCGCCGCAAGGACATCCTCCGGCAGTTCTTGGTCGAGGCGGCGACCTTGAGCACGCTCGGCGCAGTCATCGGCATCGGCCTCGGGCTCGGCGGCGCGTGGGTCATCGCGTCGAATACGCCGCTTCCGGCCGCGGTGGCCCCATGGTCGCTCGTCGTGGCCACGCTGCTCGGACTCGGCGTCGGTATCGTCTCGGGCGTCTATCCCGCGCGGCGCGCCTCGCGGCTCGACCCCATCGAAGCCCTTCGGCAGGAGTAGCACGTGCACATCGGCTCTAGAATCCTCAGTGTGTTCGAAGGGGTGAAGATCGCGTTGGATGCACTGCGGGCGAATCGCGTGCGCGCCGGGCTCACTATCATGGGTGTCGCCGTCGGCGTGTACGTGGTGGTCGCGCTGTCGTCAGTGGTCCACGGCGTCAATGAGAGCTTCGCGCGCGACGTGGAGGCCGCGGGCCCGACCTCGTTCTTCGTGTACCGTCGCCCGATCGGCGGCTTCCAGGTCTGCGATGGGACCGACGAGACCTGCCCCGAGCGCCGCAACCCGATGATCACGATGGACGAGGTGCGCATGCTCGAGCGCCTGCCGAGGATCCGGTCGGTGACGGCGCACGTGGCCACCGGTGGGACCTTCCGCTACCGGGACCAGCAGCTCAGCGCCGGGATCGAGGCCTATTCCACCAATTGGAAGGACGTCGACGCCGGTGACATCTATCCGGGACGCAGCTTCACGAGCGCCGAGTACAACGCGTCGGCCCGGGTCGTGATCCTGAATACGATGCTGGCGCAGCGCCTCTTCTACGACTCGGACCCGCTCGACAAGCAGGTGCTGATCAATGGCGTCCCCTTCACGGTCATCGGCATCTACGACTACACGGCGAGCCCGATGGGTACCCCGACATCGGCGGCCGACGGCAACGATCCCAAAGCGATCATTCCGTGGACCACCGGCAAGAGTGCGTTGAACATGTGGATGCTCGGCAAAAACCTGATCGTGCGGCCGCGCGCAGGTGTGACGACGGCGGAGGCGGTCGACGATGTGACGGCCGCGCTGCGCGGCGCCCGCGGCCTGCGCCCCAGCCAGCGCAGCAACTTCGAGATCGTCACCCAGGACCGGCTGATGGACATCTACAACAGTCTGTTCGGGACCTTCTTCGTGGTCGGGCTCGCGCTGTCATCGGTGGGCCTGCTGGTCGGCGGGGTGGGCGTGGTCGCGATCATGATGATCTCGGTGACCGAGCGGACCCGCGAGATCGGTGTGCGCAAGGCGCTCGGTGCCACGCGGGCGACGATCCTGTGACAGTTCCTCGTCGAGGCGGTGACGTTGACCAGCATCGGCGCGGCGGTGGGACTGGTGCTCGGCATCCTGACGGCCGTCGGGATCCGCACCGCGTGGCCGGCGATCCCGGCGGCGACGCCGCTCACCTCCGTCGTCGCCGCGTTGATGGCGAGTGCGGTCACCGGTATCATCTTCGGCATGCTCCCGGCGATGCGCGCAGCGAAACTGGATCCGGTGGCGGCCCTACGGCATGAGTGACGCCGGCGTGCACGGCCACGGCGCCGTACCGCGTATCCTCCTCGTCGAGGATTCGCCCATCAACATCCAGGCGCTGGCGGCCGTGCTGCACGACGCGGGCTACCAGGTGAGTGTGGCCACCAACGGCGGACACGCGCTCGACGCCCTCGACACGATCCGGCCCGACCTCATCCTGCTCGACGTCCTGATGCCGGAGATGGACGGCTTCGAGACCTGCAGACGGATCAAGGCATCGGACGGATGGCGCGACATCCCGATCATCTTCCTGACCGCGCGCACGGGGACGGACGACATCGTCCGTGGCTTCGAGCTCGGCGCGGTCGATTACGTCGCCAAGCCCGTCAATGCGCACGAGCTGCTCGCGCGGGTGAACACCCACCTGTCGATCGACCGGCTACGCCGCGAGAATGAGCGGCTCATCCGCGAGGAGTCCGAGCTCGCGCGGCATCGGTCCGTCGGGCAGATGGTCGCGGGGGTCGCCCATGAGCTGAACACGCCGCTTGGGGTGGTGAACACGGCGGCCAGCCTCATCGCGCAGCGGCTCGGGGAGCCCGCGATCGCCGCGCTCGGTGAGACGGCAGAAGGCCGCGAGCTCGTCGATGACCTGGAGGCCGCCTGCCGCCTGATCTCTCGCAATGTCAGCCGTGCGCACACGCTGGTCCAGCAGTTCAAGAAGGTCTCCGTCAACCAGATGACCGACGTCCGGGAGCGCGTGGTCCTGTCAGACATCGTGAACGAGACCGTGAGCCTGTTTCGCGTCACGGCGCGAGCGTCGCGGATGGAGGTCGTGGTCATCAATGCGCTGGACGACCCGGGTGCGGCGTGGACGGGGTACCCCGGATCGCTCTCACAGGTCCTGCTCAACCTGCTCAGCAACGCCCAGCAACACGCGTATCCCGAGGGCGGCGGCGGGAAGGTCGAGATCACGATCGGGCCCGACCCAAGTCAGCCTGAGGATCGCTTCCTGATCGCCGTGCGCGACTTCGGCGCCGGGATTGCGGCGGAGCATCGACCTCGTATCTTTGAGCCGTTCTTCACGACCGGACGCAGCCAGGGGGGCAGTGGGCTTGGCCTCGCGATCGTGCATAACATCGTCACCGCACAGTTGCGCGGAAGCGTCGCCGTCGAGTCCACCGAGGGGAGCGGCACCACGGTGTCGGTCAGTCTCCCGCCGTCGCCGTCCACCACACCTACACCGGGTTCCTGACCGTGCATCTCACTGAGCTTCACGTCGTGCTGGTCGACGACGAGCCCGACGTCCACGAGGTCAGCCGGCTCGCCATGCGCCAGTTCAAAGTCCATGGGCTGCCGATCCGTCTGCATTCGGCGATGAGCAAGGCAGAGGGCATCGACCTCCTGCACAGTCTCACGCTGGGCCGCCCCGACATCAGTCTGGCCTCGGTCGCGCTGATCGACGTCGTGATGGAGACGGACCACGCCGGGCTCGAGCTCTGCGAGTACATCCGTGACGTGATGAAGAACCGGACGCTGCAGATCTGCGTGCGCACCGGGCAGCCGGGTATCGCGCCCGAGCGCGCCGTGCTCGACCGCTACGACATCCAGGGCTACCTCGCCAAGGCCGAGGCGACCGAGGACAAGCTGTACACGGTCGTCAAGGCAGGCCTGCGGACGTCGTATTACATCGGGCTGTCGCACGCCCTGCAGGACCTGCTGCACTACCTGACGCCATCGGCGGCGTCGCGCGAACGCATCACGAACGCGCTGCAGACCTGGCAGAAACTGGCGCGCGTGGACCCGCAGGGAGGCAAGGCGGCGAGTATCTCGGCGTCGCTCTGCTATTTCGCGGAGGACCGCTTCCTCGTTGGCCTGCAGGACTGGGCGGATGAAGCCGCCGCGCGAGGTCGCCTCGACACGCTGGCGGCGATGCCAGCCACGCGATTCAACGACGATGGCGATCGCTTCGTGATCGATGGCCGTGACCTCTTGGTGCAGATCGCGCCGACCAACGTGAACGCGCCGATCCAGTACATGTTGCGAGGGACGGTCCCGCCGCCGGACTGGGAGGTGTACCTGTATCACCGCTATCTGCGGACGTTCGCGGCGCTGTGGAAGCAAGCGGGGGGCTGAGCTGACGCGACCACGTCACTGATGCTCAATGTCGTGGGCCTTGGGCTCTGCGCCTGCTTCTTGATCCTCGCGGTCGAAGGATCGCGGGGGAAACGAACCACCCCAACACGCATCCGAGCGCGCCACTGCCGACCAACGCGACCGCAAGCAGTGTCCACGAGTACCGCGAGTGGTACGCGACCGGGATCTCGTCGTAGATGCCGCGATCGACCGCAACACCCATCGCCAGCGCGACGGCGACGACGCTCAGGGCGGCACTCAGCGCGAGCCCGAATCGCATCCAATCATGTCGCTGCCACGACCCACGATGGTATCGAATACCGATCCACAGGGTCCGCAGCAACGCGCCGATCAGCACCACCAGTTTGGCCCAGCGTACGACCTGTTCCGACATGACGAGGTGCGTGAGGTGTGCACGGACGCGAATCGAACCAGCAGTGCTCGAAGTATCTAGCGCTTCCCGTCGACCGGGTCAACAGGCCGACACAGGATCCTAGCGCATCCGCACGGTCCCCGGCGTCTCACTCCGCGTCCAACGTCGCGAGCCACACCGTATGCCCGCCGCAATCCGGGTCCTCGGCGACGAATGCTCGTTCAGTGAACCCGTTGCTGACCAACAGCGCGCGATACGCCGCCGGGTCCAGACTGGCGTGATAGAGCGGCTCGCCTCGGTACGACCCGATCACCTCCCCAGCCGCCGGACCGCTGGTGAACATCAGCGGCGCGCCATCCGCGGCATGCGCTGCGAAGCGAGCGAACATCGCGCGCTGGTCGTCCATGCTCAAGTGAAAGAAGCTGTCCCAGGCCAGCACGCCGTCGAAGCGTCGGCCGAGCGCGAGGTCCCGCATGTCGGCGACCAGCCACTCCGACTGCGGGAAGCGGGTGCGGCACAAGGCGATCATCGACGGTGCGGCGTCCACGCCGACGACGTTGACGCCGCTCTCCATGAGGTACCGGGCGATGGGCTCGCCCATCCCGCAGCCGATGTCGAGGATGGTCCCGCCTGGCGGGACGAAGCTCAAGAAGCGGTCCAACCAGCTTCGCTCGTGGAGTGAGCGGCCGCGGTCTTCGTCGTAGGCGTGCGCGTGGCGCTCGTAGAGGTCGGTGATGTTGCGGGTCATGCGCGATCAGGCGCGACGCGCCCACGACTCCAACGCGAGCCCAGGTACCCGGCGAAACCCCCGCTCGTTCGCCGTCACCATCACCAGCCCGTTGGCAATGCAGGATGCGGCGAGCCAGAGGTCATTGGGTCCGATGAGCTGCCCGCGCGGCGACAGGTCTGCCCAGATCTGCGCATGGGCCCGCGCCGTCTGCATGTCGACCGGCAGCAGCGGGAATCGGTCCAGCACGGCTTCCACCCAAGCGGCACGCCGGGCACGTGTCGCGGCGTCGACCGCGTGATGCACGCCGTGAAGCAATTCGCTGGCGCTGATCACTGACAGGAAGAACTCTTCGTCGGGCCGCTGATCGAGATGCGGCTCGAGCTCCAGCCGACCTCGCTCGTGCTCGATGAGGATACTGGCGTCGATCAGGACGCCCATGGATCTCGCAGCGGCTGCTCACCAAGCTCGCGGCGTGCCGCCGCGATGTCCTCTCCGAACGCCGACGCCTCATCCGCCGACAGCCGAGGGAGGGATGCGAGCATGGCGGGCAACTCGCGGAGGCTGCGTCCGGCCGGCACCGGACGCAGCTCTGCCACCGGTCGGTTGCCGCGCATGAGTGTGAAACGCTCGCCGCGAAACGCAACGCGGTTGATATAGTCGGCGAAGTTGCGCGCGACGTCGGTGACGGTGGGGGCAGGCGGCATTGGCGTGGCGGATGGCCGAGAATCAGACTATCTGATCAGTGGTGTTCATGCAAGGGAAGTGGCTTGGGATGTCCCGGCCGGGGCTTCAAGACCTCGATACCGCTCCATCCTGTCACCTGCAGCAGGTGCTTGTCGCGTGACACGATGATCTGAGCACTGCCGGCGATCGCAGCGGCAAGGAACATGTCATCATCCGGATCGGCGCTCACCCCGACGTCCAGGGGCCGCGCGTCCAGCATCAGCGCGTGAGTCGTCACCATCATCACGAATGACTCAACCAGACCGATCAGCGGCTCTCGCCCTTTGCTCAAGTCAAGCCCGACGCGGCGGTACTCCTCGAGCACAGGCGGAGACACAACAAGCCGAAAGACACCCTCGCTCCACGCACTGAGTACTCGGCCAGGGACGCCACCGAACAACAGCCCCGACATCAAGACGTTCGTGTCGACGACGACCTTCACGCCCCGCGCCGCACCTTCTTTGTCGCCCGCTCGACATCGCCTTGCTTGAGCTCAGCGGCCTTGGCAGCTCGGCGCGCCTGCGCACTCAGCGCCGCGAATTCTGACAAGGCCGGTGGCTGCAAGACTCTCAGGATCACAACATCACGATCCGCGACCACCACGAACTGTGCACCCGCCTCGAGTCCCAATCGCTCGCGAATGGCTTCAGGAATCACCACCTGTCCTTTGGAGGACATGGTAGTCGTAGCAGCGAGGGACATCGTGGGCTCCATGATGCGTCTTACTGGTAAGAACAACGAGGTACGCGGCTCAAGGCAGGGCGACGCCTGTCAGATCATGCGAACCGTCCCTACCCATCCACCGCCCGATACGCGTCAATCACCGCGCGTTCCCCGTCCTTACCCGGCCGCGAATTCCCATGCTCCATCCCCACGATCCCTGAGAACCCTTTCTTCTTCAGGTGCCGGAACACGTTCAGATAATTGATCTCCCCCGTCGTCGGCTCGCGACGCCCAGGGTTGTCGCCCGTCTGGATGTACGCCACCTCCTCCCACGCGCGATCCAGGTTGGGGATCAGGTTCCCCTCCGTGATCTGCTGGTGGTAGACGTCGAACAGGATCTTGCAGCTGGGGCTCGCCACCGCCTTGCAGATCAGATACGCCTGCGGGATGCGCTGCAGGAACTGCCCCGGATGATCGCGGATGGTGTTCAGCGGCTCCAGCACCATCACCAGCCCGTGCGGCTCGAGGATCGCGCTGGCCTGCTTCAGCGCCTCGACTACGTTCGCGGTCTGGTACTCCAGCGGCAACCGACCGTCCATCATCCCCGGCACCACGGTCATCCAACGCGCGTTCACGCGCTTGGCCACCTCCACCGACTCGCGGACTTCGCGCAGGAACACCTCGCGCTTCTCCGCATGGCCACTGGTCAGGTTGGCGTCGTTCCAGCCGATGGTGTGCGCCACGAACACGCCCATGGCCATGTTGAGCCGCGTCATCGTACTGGCGATACGCTCCTGCACGTCCACCGCGCGGCCCTTCATGCCGTTGTCCTCCAGCGCGGTGAAGCCTTCGCTGGCCATGAACTCCAACTCGGCGACCACATCGTTGCCACCGGCGTGCGCGCGGAACATGCCGAAGTGCGGCGCATAGCGCAGGCCCCAGGGCGCGCCGTGCGGCACCCCCGCCGTCGCGTCAGCGGCGGTCACATCGCCAGCGGCAGCCACCGCGGGCAGCGCACTGGCGGCGACACCCAACGCCGCCGAGCGCACGAAGTCGCGACGATCCATGCTCACCAGCCGGTGTCGAAGGTGCGCTCCACCTTGGTGCGGCCCGGCACCGGCACCGGCGGCAGCACCATGGCCCCGAACGCCACGCTCGGCGGTGCGAGGTCCTGCGGCGCCGCCAGCAGCGCGTCCCACGTGATGGTCTGCCCCGTGTACGCCGCCTCACGTCCCATGATCGCGCTCAGCGTCGACTCGGCCACCCGCACGCCCTCGTTCAGCGGCCTGCCCGCACGGATGGACGCCAGCAGGTCCGTATGCTCGTTGATGAACGGATTGGGGGTCGGCCCCGCATAGGTGTACACGGACGCCGCCGTGGTGATGGTCTTGTTCGCGTCCGTGTGGCCCCGGCTCCCCTGGAATCGCTCGCCCACGAAGTTCGCGCTGCCCTCGATCTGCCGGCACATCGACGTCACGTGACGCCCGTCGGCATACTCGAAGTCCACCATGAAGTGATCGAAGATGTGCCCGTACTTGGGGTCCGTGCGCTGCGCCCGCCCGCCCACACCCGTCGCCTTCACGGGGTGTCCGCCCATGACCCAGTTGCCCACGTCGATGTTGTGGATGTGCTGCTCCACGATGTGATCGCCCGAGAGCCAGGCCAAATACAGCCAATTGCGCAGCTGCCACTCGGTGTCGCTCCACTCCGGCAAGCGGTCGCGATTCCACAGCCCGCCCTGATTCCAGAACACCTGCCCCGTCATCACCTCGCCGATCGCGCCTTCCTGCACACGGCGGATCACATCGACATAGGCGGGATCGTGCCGCCGCTGTGTCCCGGCCACGATTGCGAGCTTCTTCTGCTCGGCCACCCGCGCCGCCGCGATCACGCGCCGCACACCGGCGGGATCCACCGCCACGGGCTTCTCGGCGAACACGTGCTTGCCCGCGTTGATGGCGGCCTCCAAATGCATGGGCCGGAAGCCCGGCGGCGTGGCCAGGATCACCAGGTCGATGTCCGTCGCGAGCACCTTTTGGTAGGCGTCGATGCCGGTGAAGCTCATCTCGGGCGTCACCTTGTACTTCGCGGCGATGCTCGGGTTCTCGGCCGCGAGCCTGACCAGGTTCTCCTGTGCGCTCTTGAGCCGGTCCGGGAACAGATCGCCCATGGCCACGAGCACGATGTCCTCGTCGCCGGCCCGCATCATGTCGCGCACCGCACCCGTGCCGCGGCCTCCGCAGCCCACCACGCCAACGCGCAACAGGGGCGCCCGCTCGCCGGGCAGCGGCACGGCGCGGGCCACGCGCGGGGTGAGCAGGAAGCCGGCGCCGGCGAGGGCGGCGGTCTTGGTGAAGTCGCGGCGGGTGAGGGGAAGCTCAGGCATGGGCAGATGGATGAGGATGCCGCCAAAGCTGTCACCGGGGGGCGGGATTCGCCATATGGCCTGCCTCGTAGCGGGTTGCGCCCTCGTCCGTTTGGTGGCAACATCTGCGCATGAGAGTCCTGCTGATCCCGCTGCTCGGCCTGACCGCGCTGCCGCTCGACGCCCAGACCACCCGCACCCAGCGCGGCGATACCATCGTCGTGACCACCACGGGCCCGGGACGCTGGGGCGCCACGCCACGGCTCGCCGAGGAGCTGCGCCTCGACGGTGCCACCCACGAGACGACCTTTGGGCAGATCGGGCGGATGTGGGCGCTGCCCGACGGCGGTGTGCTCGTCGCGGACCTCAAGAGTCTCGACGGGCCCGCCCTGCGGCGCTTCGACGCGACCGGCCGCTTTGTCGGCAACATCGGACGGTCGGGACAGGGGCCCGGCGAGTTCACCACGTTGTTCATGCTGGACGTCGCCGTGCGCGCCGACGGGCACATGCTGGTCCGCGACGGCGTGCGCTCGGTGAATCACTTCGGCCCGGATGGGCGCCTCATACGATTGTTCGCGCTCAACCACAACAACGGCAGCACGAACGAGATCATCGCGCTGCAGGACGGTCGCATCGCGGTGCGGGCGCCCTTCGCGCGTGGACCATCGGCGACCGAGTCCGGCCTGCTGCGTCCCTTCCACTTCTTCAGCGCCCAGGGACAGCTGATGGATTCCATCAGTGACCGCAAGCCGTGGCGCGCGCCCGCTGCGCCCGGCGAGGTGTTCATCCGCTGGTGGCGCCTGCTCCCCGACGGCGCCGAGGTCCAGTCGCGCAGTGACATCGTGGGTTTCCTGCGCACTGACCCCACTGGCAAGCAGCCGCCGTTGATCGCTCAGGTCCCGCGCACGGGCGTACCCTATACGCGCGAGGAGCGGCGGCACGCGAACAACCTGCTCAGCTTTTCGCGTGACTCTTGCCCTCGCGCAGGCATGCCACAACAGCCACCGGTCGACATCCCCGCCGATCGACCGCCCGCGCGCGGGCACTTCTCGACGGACTTGGCTGGGCGCGTGTGGGTGAGCATCTCGGCGCCGGGGGAGCGCGTGTCGACACGGGTCGCCGCGTCGTGCTCCCTGCCGGGCAGTGCGCCGAAGGAGTACCGGCTGAACATCGCCGACCCCGTCGCGCACGCGGTGTTCGAGGCAGACGGCAACTACCTCGGCGATCTCCGCTTTCCGTACGGAACGGTGATTGCGCCCGGGCGTGACCACCTCTGGGTGGCACTGCGCGATGCGGATGAGGTGCAGTATGTGGTGAAGTATCGGTTGCCGCATGGGGGGTGAGGGTCGGTGGGCGTAGAAGACTCACGTCGACCGTCTTGCGCTCTGTGCCAATCCGCGACTACTTCCACGACAACGAGATACGTGAGCCACCGAATTGCTGGAGGCATGGCATGCACACTTCCGCTGGCGGCGGCGTCCCTCGGGCCGCTGACGTTCGCTGTGATGATCAGGCACTACGTGTGACGCTGACGGATGGCCGGACGATCGTGCGTCCCGTGCGTGACTTTCCCCGACTGCTCGGTGCCTCGCAAGCGGCCCGCGATCACTGGGTGTTGCTCGGTGGTGGTGAGGGTATTCACTGGCCTGAGGTGGACGAGGATCTGCACGTCGGCGCACTTACACGCTGACCCATCCCTGAACGTTTCACACGCTCGGTATCCGCGCCAACTTCCGCATCGTGAGCCGCATGTCCCCCTCCCTCGGCCAAGTCGCCATCGTCGTCGCCGACGTGCCAGTCGCCACCGCGTTCTATCGCGACGTCCTTGGCCTGCAGCACCTGTTCGACGCGGGCCCGGAGCTGAGCTTCCTCGCGGCCGGCGACGTCCGCGTGATGCTCACGACGCCCAAGGGGCACGGCAGTGTCGGCGCGAACTCGGTGCTGTACTTCAGCGTCCCCGATGTCGACGCCGCATATGCGGCCGCGCTCGCGCGGGGGGCGACCGCCGAGCGCAGCCCCATGCGCACCGCGCAGCTCTCGGACCACGAGCTCTGGATCGCGTTCGTGCGCGATCCAGACGGCAACCTGGTGGGGCTGATGGAGGCGCGCGGCGCGCGGCGTGCGCTCGGCTTGGCGCAGGTGACCCCGTTCGTGCACGTCGACGACCTCGATGCCGCCGTGGCGTTCTGCACCGCCGTACTGGGCTTCCGTGTCGTGGTGCGGCACAGCAACTATGCCTACGTCTCGCGCGAGCGCATCGCGCTGCGGCTGCTCGGCGAGCCCGGCCGCCCGCGCGCCGAGGGGCGCGAGCGCCGTCTCACGGTGTATGTGGACTGTGCGGACGTCGACGCGGTGGCGGCGGAGGTCACCGCGCATCGCGCGCAGTGGCCGAGCCTTGAGACCGAAGGACCTGACGATGCGGTGTACGGACAGCGCGAGTTCCATGTGCGCTTGCCGGACGGGCACTGGCTGGCGTTCGGGCAGCCGGTGCGGGTGGCGGAAGTCAGCGCGTCGAGTGACTCTGACGATTCCCTGAGCGATGGGACGTAGTGTTCGGAAGGATCAGTTGAGGTGTGGACGAGCCGGGTCAGATTATCGTCGCCTACCGTATTCGTGTCTTCCGGACCTGCACTCCTGTAGAGTCGTATTGGGCGCTGAATAGCACTGTGTCGCCGAGAGGGACGGCAAGGACCTCCGTCGCATGGTCGAGAGCGAACGCTCTCGCGAGTTTGAACGACATGTCGAAGACGTGCACCTCAGCGTTAGGCAAGCGGGCGAGGTAGTGCTTCGAGTCCGCGTCCCCGTTGGCATGGCCGTAGTACAGCGCGTACACGAAGCGCTCGGTGACGGAGCAGGCTGCGTACGCATGCCGCGTCTTCGCGTGGAAGAAGCTGAACGCCGTCTGGCCGGGCCGGTTCGGGTTCTCCTCTACATGCGGTCTCCAGCGGAATGGAACCGGTAGCTCACCGCGAGTCGCTCCATTCGCGTCAATGATGTCTGCTCTGCCGGCGCTCCTGTAGAACTGCAGCCACACGTTCCGCTGGGGCACGTAGCACAGTATCCCTTGGTACGCGTCACCTAGCGCAGCGGGCGCCATCCGTTCGTCGTCCAACAGCAGGCGGCGCTGCGCGATGACACTGTCACGTGCCAGAGAGTACGTGAATGACTCGACGCCGTGCGGCACCTGATTCACGCCGAGGAGGATCCCGGAAGCATCGGGGCCATCGATGGAAAAAGCCCATCCTGAAGTCGGTCCAACGGCTCGCGTCGCTGAGATCGGAGACTTGGTGTCGTCGGTGAGGTCGCGAATTGCGACCCCCGACAGTCGCCCGGGTTGCGACTGGTAGAACCACACGGTGTCTCCGCGACCCGAGCCCGCAACGGGGAACGGCGAGCTGAGGAAGTCCTCCGGGCCGCCTCCCTCGCGACCGAAAGACCGCCTGTGTCGTCCTGAGGTCACATCGAGAACGTGCACGTACGGCGGCCGGAAGTCAGCGATGAACAGGTGCGGGCCGGACACCATCATCGCGAGTGGGCGAGCGAGGAGGTCCGGTGGCCCGAAGGGGGCGCTCGTCAGACTATCGGCCACTGCGCTACTCGCCCTCCACGACTGCTCACCGGAGTTCGTCAGTCGCTCCGCATCGCTGACCCCATCTCGACCACACGCGCACAGGATGACCAGTGACAGCGCGAATCGGGTCCGCGACAACCAACCGGAAATGAACATTCGAGCTTCAGACGGATGGGATTGAGTCATTGGATAGCCGGCCCTACCGCCGCACCTGCCCCCTGAAGAACTCCCACATCCGCGCCGTCGCATCATAGCTCCGACTCGGCCCATCCGCCCGCGGCAACCCGCGCTGCCCGCCCGGCCAGGCGTGCCCGTTGTCCTCCAACTGCACCACCTGCACGCTGCGGCCATCGGGACAGCGATGCGTCCACGTGATCACCGCGCCCTGCTGGGCCCGCTGCGGCGCTGGCTCACAGCCATTGGCCGCCGCCCAGTAACGGCCCTGCGCGAGGTTGTCCTGTGTGGGCGTGCCGTCCCATGCATTGCGACCCACGCCCTCACCGAGGCCGCCAGTCACCGGCACGCTGCGGTCCAGCAGCCCGTTGATGGCCAGCACCGACACCGGTCCCTTGGGCGGCGGCGCGCCTTCGAAGATGGCCCCCACCACGGGCGCGATCGCCGCAATGCGCTGCGGCAGCTCGCGCGCCAGTATATGCGCCATCATCCCGCCGTTCGACATGCCGGTCACGTAGATGCGCGACACATCCACGGGATACCGCGCGGCCAGCGTGTCGAGCAACGCCGCGATGAAGCCGACATCGTCCACGCGCTCGGTCATCGCGAACCCACAGCAGTGGTCGGCGTTCCAGGTCAGCAGCGTGGTGCTCAGCCGCCCACTGCCATCGGGATACACGGCGATCAAGCGCTCGCGCTCCACCAATGCCGTGAAGCCCGTCATGCGCTCGGCGTTCTGCGCATTGCCGCCGCCACCGTGCAGCACCAGCACCACTGGCAGCGGGGTGCGGTCCGTCGCCACATCGCGTGGGGCACGGACGATGTAGCTGCGTGTGCGGCCATCGTGTTGCAGGGTCTGGCGATCGCCGCGAGCTTGGGCTGGGAGGGCGAGAGGGATCAGCGCGACCATCATGGCGGCAGCCAGAGCGAAACGCCTGAGATTCATCGTCGTGTGCTCCAGAGCCTTGTGATGCCGTATGCATCGAAGGGACGCTCGTTCGATATGAGCGCGAGACGCTCCTCGAGTGCCTGCGCGATCAGCATACGGTCGAAGGGGTCCCCCACCGGGCCGCGCAACCGACCCGCCGTCTGCGCGTGGTCGGCGTTTATGGACAGCACCTCAAATCCCTCAGCATGCACGGCCTGAATGAGGTCGACCGCGGCCTCGGCGGGCAAGGGCAGCCGTCCCAGCCGGTGCTTGGTCACGATCTCCCAGACCGAGGCGGCACTGACGAGCACGGCCGTGTCCTCATCAGCGATCAGCTCGCGGGCGAAGGCCGGGAGTTTTGAGTCGCCGACCATCCACCACAGAAGGGCGTGCGTGTCAAGTAGCAGCCGTCGAGTGCGCGGGAGGCGTTCAGTCTTCCGGGTCATAGGCCTCCGGTCCCCGACCTTCCCAGAGCAACAACTCGTCTTCGGGCAACGGATCGAAGAAGCTGTCTGGCACGGTGATGAGTCCCTTCCAGCGCCCCGGCACCCGCTTGGGCCGCGGCGCCTCAAGAGGCACCAACCGCGCCACCGGCACCCGCCCACGGTGGATCACGATCTCTTCGCCCGCCTCGACCTCGGCGATGAGTCGAGACAGCGTCGTCTTGGCTTGGTGGATGGTCACGGTCTTCACGGCGTTGGCCTCACAAGAGTTAGCTAGAATATTAGCTAGTCTTGGGCACCCTCGCAATCTAGGGCTGACAGTGCCCCGAGGCGTCATCGAAGCGCCGCAGGGCGTGTCGGATCAGCGCGTGGGGATAAGCTGGGCAGCGAACCCAACCAGTAGCCAGACGAGGACGTTGGTGTCAGTCACGCAAATGTCGGCGCCGGACGGCGTCCGCAATGCCGCGCTTCAATTCCTTCAGACTGCTACGCGCGGGCGGCCCCTCGGGGAACAGCGCCTCACGAAGGTCCGCGAAGGTCTTGTCGTGCCCCCGGCGCACCCGAGCGACATCGCCCTCGACTTTCCCATGCACCGCCTGCGCCGCCACCCGCAACGCGGCCGCATCCATCGCCTCCAACGGCAACGTCAGCAACGCATCCACTCTCGTCGACAACGCCGAGTAGGTCGCCGCGAACGCCGCACGAGCAGCCTCGGCCTCCGTGTGCTCAGCGGGGTCCGGCAGGCCCCAGTGCACCTGCGCGCGCGCACCTGCGAAGAACGGGCAGGCCTCCTGCGCGTTGTCGCACACCGTGATCACCAGGTCGAACGCGCGTCCTGCAACGTCGTCGATGGACTGTGGGGCACGACCCTCCCACACGATGCCATGCGCGGCGAGCACCTCGACGGCGAAAGGATTCACACGCGACGCCGGTCGCGACCCTGCGCTCGCCGCGACGACACGCCCAGCAGAACGCGTCGCGCCACGCGTCACGATCAGCGCCTCCGCGATCTGCGAGCGCGCCGAGTTACCGGTGCAGAGCACCAGCACGGAGAACGATGGATCAGACCGCATGGTCACTGACTCACTCACCCAAGGGTCAACGGGCTTCACGCACCAGTCGGAAGCCCACGAACGGCCCATCGCTCAACCACCAACGGCTCGGCGGGATCTGCGGGTCGCGCTCGTTCCACAGGTCACTGGGGACCGCACGTGCCGACGGACCCAGCATGGACGCCGCATCGCGGAACGACCCGCCGCGCGTCACGTGCGTGCCCTCGACCGTGCGCACCCACTCGGCGGCATTGCCGAACAGGTCATGCAACCCCAGCGCATCGGCCGCCTTGCTCGCCACAGGATGCGTCCGCCCCTCGCTGTTCCCCGCGTGCCACGCGAGTGCATCCACACGCGCCGGCGTGAATCCCGCGCGGTCGGCCAGCAACTGCCACTCCGCCTCCGTCGGCAAGCGCCAGCGCTCACCGGTCATCGCACTCAACCACGCGGCATAGGCCTCCGCCGCTTGCCACGCGACAGAAATGGCCGCGAACCCGTTGTGCCCCCAGCCGTAGTCCGGCGCGCCGTACGGCTTGCTGGGGCGTGCGACCGCATCCGCACCGCGCGCGCGATCGCGCTCGCTCGGGGTGGACAGCGCATAGGTGTCGTACTGCTCCCAGGTCACCTCTGTCCGTGCGACCTCGAAGGGCGCGACGTCGATCGGGCGACCCTGCAGCGACACGCGTCCTGCGGCGACCGGCAGCAGCGTGATCTCCACCGCCGAGCCCGGGATCGTGACGCGGGTCTGCGCCGGCGCACTGAGCGGTAGCAGCACGAGCAACGCCAGCACGGGCGCGGCCACGCGGGTGCGCCACACGGCGAAGGCGTGAAAGCCCAGCTCGATCACGATGATCGCCGCCAACAGCCAGAGGCCGTGGCGCGACATCCACGCGATCAGAGGGGGCAGGTCGTCGGGAGGGCGGTCGGAGGACATACACAGCGAGGGTTGTATGGATTCTATCGCTATGTTGCACCCATGCCCACCGGCACGCCCATCGTCGTCGCCTTCAGTGGCGGCAAGGACAGCACGCTCGCACTCGCCGCGCTGCGCGCCGACCCCGCCTGGCAGGTCGTCGCGCTGCTCACGACGGTCACACCGGAATACGACCGCGTGAGCATCCACGGGATCCGCCGCAGCATCCTCGCGGCGCAGGGTCGCGCCCTGGGCGTCCCCGTATTCGAGGCGGCGCTGACGCCTGGCGCGGACAACGCGGCGTACGAGGCAGCGTGGACCGCCGCGTTCGACGAGATCCGAGCGCGGGTCGGTCCCGTGCGACACATCGCCTACGGCGACCTCTTCCTGGACGACGTACGCGCCTACCGCGAAGCGCTGGCACGCCGGATGGGCGCGGACCCCGTGTTCCCGCTCTGGGGCTTCGACACGGCGACGCTGGCAGCACGCGTGGTCGCCGAGGGCTACGAGCTGTATCTGACCTGCGTGGACACCGAACAGCTCGACGCCGGGTTCGCCGGCCGACGCTTCGACGCGGCATTGCTCGCGGACCTGCCGCCGGGCGTGGATCCCTGCGGCGAGCGCGGCGAGTTCCACACCTGCGTGATCGATGGGCCCGGCTTCGCGGCGCGCATCGCGGTAGAGGTCGGCGAGCGCGTGCGGCGCGAGGGGCGATTCGAGTACGCCGACCTGCTGCCGACGGCGACCCCCGTCACGAGCTAATCCCGCGCGCTGACGGCCCGCGCCCCGCGCTCTGCGGGCAGATACACGTGGAAGGTGGTCCCCACCCCCTCGGTGCTCTCGACCGTGACCACGCCACCGGCCCCCGTGACCGCACCGTACACCACCGCGAGCCCCAACCCCGTACCACGGCCCTCCGGCTTCGTCGTGTAATAGGGCTCGAAGATGCGGCTGACGACCTCGGCGGGGATCCCCGTCCCCGTGTCCCGCACTTCGATGTGCACCCACGGCGCCTTGTCGCTGCCGGCGTCGAGCGGCGCCGGCAGCGCGGTGACCGCCGCGGTCCGCACGGTCACCGTGCCGCCGTCCGGCATCGCGTCGCGGGCGTTCACGATGAGGTTCAGCATGACCTGGGTCAGTTGTCCCGCGTCGCAGACCACCGGGGGAAGGTCATCGGCCAGCACGGCAACGAAGCCGCGCTCGCGCCCCAGGAGCTGACGCAACATCGGCTCGAGGCCGCGCAGCGCCGCGCTGACATCGACCAGCGTCGGCGCGGTATCTTGTTTGCGACTGAAGGCGAGCAGCTGACCCGTGAGCGTCACGGCGCGCTCGGTGGTCTGCAGGACCTGCGTATGACTGCCGAGGATGGCCTCACGCTGCGCCGCGTCGGCGAGCTGCCGCGCCCGCAGAGACGCCAGCTCCGTGAAGCCGACGATGGCCGACAGCATGTTGTTGAAGTCATGCGCGACCCCGGCCGCCAAGGTCGCCACGGACTCGAGGCGCTGCGACTCACGCACGCGCTCCTCCATGGCGCGACGCTCGGTGGCGTCGGACAACACGCCCAGGAGACGCGCGGGCCGGTCGGCGTCATCGCGTTCGACCTCGCCGATCATGAGCACCCAGCGGGTGATGCCGTCGGCCCGCCGCACGCGGAACTCGACCTGCAGTTCGTCGCGCCGCCCAAGACGCAGCGCGTCGAACTGCTGCTCGACCTGCGCCCGGTCGTCGGGGTGCACCCGGTCGAGGAGTGCCGCCAGCGTGTCGAGGCGCGCGCCAGGGGCTGCCCCGAGCACCGCCGCCGCCCCGTCGCTCACACTGACGCGCCGCGTCGCGATCTCGCATTCCAGCACCCCCATCTGCCCCGCGCGCAGCGCGATGCCGAGCCGCGTGTCGCTGCGCGCGGCGTTGCGGCGCAGACGGTCCTCGCGCCCCCCGAGCATGAATCCCAGCAGCCCCGCGACGAGGACCAACGCGGCCGCCGTGCGCCGCGCCGACCGGAGCGGGTTGGCGATCGCAGCGTCCCAGCCGCCAGCCGGCATCCCCAGCAAGGTCCAGTCGCCGTCGGGCACACGCACCCGGAGTCGCTCGGCGTCCTGCACGGCCCCCGCACTGTCGCCGCCGAACCACGCGCCGGACCGATCGCGCACCTCGAGGCGGATATTCGGGGCACCTCCGACGATACCCGCCTCTGCCACGAGTGTCGGCACATCGAGGATCACGGCGGCGAGGTCGGGGAATCCGGACCGCGCGGCGATCCGCTGCCGGACCAGGAGGCCGTTCCCGCCCTGCACCAGCGCAATGGGACCGGTGACCGTCACCTCACCCGAGGCGATGGCCCGGCGCACGTCGGCGGCGAGGCCGGGACGTGGATCGGCGTAGAGGTCGTAGCCGAGGGCGCGCTCGTTGCCCTTGATCGGCCAGGTCATCCCGATGCGCCCCGCCTCGACGAACTGCAGCGCCACCACGCCGCTGGTGCTGACCAGCGTCCCCTGCGCGAAGACGGGGAACTCCTCGTCGAGCGAGCGCCGGGTGGGTCGGGAATCGGCGAAGGAGCGGAGGCCGATCAGCAGCGCGACGCGCCGGTCGACCGCGCCCTCGAGCGCCGTCGCATACGGGGCCATCATCATGCGCGTTGCGTCGCGTGCATCGTCGCGCAGATGCGCCGCATACCAGCGATCCACGACCAGCGCGACGGCGACCGCCACGCACGCGGTCACAGCGGCGGCCAGCCACGCGCGGTGCGCCGTGTAGCGCATCAGGGACCCAGCCGCGCGTGCGCGATCCGCGCAGCGTGCCGCGGCCAGATGGGGGAAAGGCGCACGCTCGATAGTAGCCAGACGCTCCACGGAACGCGAATCGCGGTGCGCCCCGCGCGCGCGAAGGCTACCGGGCCCGCGACCGCGCCTCCCCGTCGCTGGCCGGTCGCCGGTCGCCCTGCTAACATTGACGTCCATTCCGCCATTCGCCCTCCTCCCGGTGATCGCCGCCATGCTCTCCCGCCCGCTCGGTGTCCGCGCCGCACTGCTGACCTTCGGTGCTGTCCTCGCCGCTCAGACGACCGCCGCTCCGCTGGTCGCCCAGGAGCGCCGCCTCAACCGGACCATCGAGACCCTGGAGTCGGGGAAGCCGGTGTTCGGCCTGGCCACCGGCGACTTCTCGCTGATCAACGCCCGGTCGCTGGCCACCAGCCAGTTGGACTTCGTGATCATCGATATGGAGCACAACCCGCTGGACTTCGAGACCATGCAGCGCTTCATCATGGGCATGGTCAACGCCCGCAGCATCGCAGCCAAGGGCTTTCCGCAGATGGACGTGACCCCCATCGTCAGGCTACCGGCCAATGGGCGCGAACAGGTGCAGTTCATGGCCAAGCAGGCGCTGGACGTCGGCGCATTCGGGGTGATGTTCCCGATGGTCGAGACGCGCGCGGAAGCCCTCAATGCGGTGACCTCGATGCGCTACCCCCAGCGACGCGGCGACCCGCAGACCGAGCCGGTGGGCATCCGCGGCTCGTCGCCCGGCAACGCGGCGTGGATCTGGGGCGTGCAGGACTACTCGGCGCGCGCTGACACCTGGCCTCTGGATCCGCGCGGGGAGCTACTGGCCGTGATCCAGATCGAGACGGTGAAGGGCGTCGAGAACGCCGAGGAGATCGTGTCCACGCCTGGCGTGGGCGCACTGTTCATCGGGCCGGCAGACCTCTCGCTGTCGTACGGGCTGCCCGGGAACAGTCCGGAGGTCGAGGCGGGGATCGCGAAGGTGCTGGCGGCCTGCAAGAAGTACAACGTCCGCTGCGGCCTGACGACGAGCGCGAACAACGTGGCGCAGCGCATGCAGCAGGGCTTCGACTTCGTGACCATCAGCTGGGGCGGCGACGCGGGCATCAGTGGCGCGGCAGAGAACGCGCTCAACGTGGCGCGCCAGGCCGCCGGGCGGAACTAGGTGCGGGACACACTCCGCGCACGCTTCGACGCCAACCCGCAGCGGCACCGGGGCGTCACGTGGGCTCAGGTCGAGTCCCGTCTGGCCGCGAACCCCGGAGCGCTGACCGTCCTGCAGGCCATGGAGGACAGTGGCGGCGAGCCCGATGTGATCGGCGTCGACGCGGCGTCGGGCGCGATCCTCGTCTGTGACTGTGCGGCCGAGACGCCGGCGGGGCGGCGCAGTCTGTGCTTCGACCGCGCCGCGTGGGAATCTCGGAAGGCCAACAAGCCCAGCGGCTCCGCGATGGAGATGGCGGCGACGATGGGGGTGTCGATGCTCACGGAGGACGAGTACCGGCACCTGCAGACGCTGGGCGAGTTCGACCGCAAGACCTCGAGCTGGATTCAGACGCCGCCCGACGTCCGGGCGTTGGGCGGCGCGCTGTTCGGCGACCGCCGCTTCGGGCGGGTGTTCGTGTACCACAACGGCGCGGAGTCGTACTACGCCGCGCGGGGGTTCCGCGGGCTGCTTCGCGTGTGAGCGAGTGAGCACATTAGCGCGTGAGCGTGTGTGCGCGAATGCGCCTAGCGCAGGCGCGCCAGCTCCACCTCCGCGACGATCGCACCGAACGCCGCCCAGCCACCACTCCACACCGCGCGTTCGAACCACTCGCGCGCGCGGGCGCTGTCCCCGCGCACGAGGTACCAATTGCCCACGCCGTAACTGAGCGTCGCGACCTGCGTCGCGGCGGTGTCGGCCGGGGTGAACACCTGCTCGGGTGTGATCTCCCCGGCGTACAGGGCGAGCCGGGCATCGTACGCGTTGCCGGTCGCCGCCCAATCGGCGCGCGTCGCGCGCAGGCGGCGGGATTCCACCAGCGAGGCCCGCGCGTCGTCGGCGCGCCCATCGCGCATGAGCGTCATCCAGAGCCAGTCGGTGCTGCCGGAGAACTCACCCGCGTTCGGGGCTAGCGGCAGCGCCGCGCGGAACGCCTCGGCCGCGTTGCGCCAACGCCCGTTGATGTAGTGGATGATGCCGAGGTGGTACCACGCGCCGTAGTTCGTCGCGTCCATGCCCGCCGCGAGCGCGAGGTCCTCCTCGGCCTTGCCGAACTCGCGCACCGACAGCCAGCGATGCCCGCGCCAGCGCCGCAGCATCGCCTCGTCGTCGTTGCGCGCGGTGAGCGCCCGGGTGTACTCGTCGATCGCCCGCCGGAACTGCCAGCCCGCCGCCAGCGCCGCCGCACGCGCGAGCACCGCGTCGGTCGCGCGCGCATCGGGTGCCGCCGGCGCCTCGGCGAGCGGCGGCAACTCCCGCACCCAGATATTCCGGAAGCGGACGCGATCACCGTGGTCTTGCAGCGCGATGGGCAAGGCGTCGGGGTGCGCCTCGTAGGGCGCGCGCACGATGTGCGAGGTGGGCCCCAGCAGCGGCTGGTCGGCGTGGATGACCACGCCATTGTGCCGCACCGTCATGCGCGCCGGCGAGAGCACGCGGCCGTCGGACGCGAAGCGCGGGCGGCGGAACTCGATGTCGTAGCTGTTCCACGCACCAGGAGGCTGTGCGAGATTCAGCCGCGGCGGGTACTGCCCATAGATGGCGCCGGCCTGTCCGTCGGCATAGGTCGCGCTCTCGTAGGAGTCGAGCACCTGCACTTCGTAGCGACCCATCAGGAACACACCGCTGTTGCCGCGGTCCTGCCCGGTGGCGGTCGGCGGGTCCGGCGCGCTCCACTCGACGTGGAGATGCACGTCGCCGAACGCGGCCTTGGTCTCGATGCCACCCGTACCCGGCTGCACCGCCATGGCGCCGTCCCCGAGCAGTTGCCAGCGCGCCGCACTCACGCCGTCGCTGCTGCGCCAGGCGTCGAGCGAGCGGCCGTCGAACAGGATGGTCGCGCCGGGCGGCGGGGCCACGGGCGTGCGCAGTGCGGGCGCGACGCCGATCGGCGGTGCGGGACGTTCCCGGGAATGTTGCGGCCAGCCCTCAGAGGCTTGACCGCACGCGGCGGCCGGGACGAGCACGGCGAAGGTCGCGACGAGCAGGCGGTGTGTCATGGGGAGAAGCTCGCTCCGACCGGTCCCGCCGCGCAACCAGGCCCGCCTAGCGCAACGTCACCCGCCCGACCACCGCGCGATGATCCGACGTCAGGGTATCCGTGACGACGCGCGCGGTGCGGCCCTCCCATCGCGCCGCCGGCGACAGCAGGATGTGGTCGATCTCCTTGGTCGGCGCGGTCGATGAGAAGGTGAAGGGATCCTCGGCGGGCTTGGCCAGCGCCACGAAGCGGGAGCGCCACCGCAACAGCGTGCGGCTCCCCGGCACGTCGTTGAAGTCCCCCATGAGGATCATCGGCAGCGACACTGTGTCGAGCACGGCCGCGAGCGCCTCGACCTGCCTGTAGCGCAGGCTGTCGTCGCGCACCCAGTCGAAATGCACGTTCACCACCTGCACCCGCGCCCCGCTCGGCAGCAGCACCTGCGCCATGAGCGCCACCCGCGGCTCGTTGCCGTCGGGCAGGCGCAGCGGCGTGATCCGCTCCAGCGGAAAGCGCGAGAGCAGCGCCATGCCATACTCGCCGCCTTGATACGGGAAGAATCCACCGAAGGCGGGCTGCAGACCGAGCCGCTCGCCCAGCACGGCCGGTTGGTCCTCGCTGCCACTGCGCTGCACGCGCCGGTCCACCTCTTGTAGCGCGACCAGGTCGGCACCGAGCGCGCGGATCGCCGCGGCCGTGCGGGTGAGGTCGACCCGTTCGTCCATCCCGCGGCCGTGCCGGATGTTGTAGGTCGCGACCGTGATGGTGTCGGCCTGGGGCGCCGGGTGCACAGCGACCACGACCGCGAGCAGCGAGAGGCCGACGACCGCGCGACCGACCGGGCGCCGGAACTGCGAGAAGCGCATCAGCATGACACCAAGGGTAACGCCCTCCGTCGCTGCGTGCCCCGGTCGCGACGCGCCGGATGATTATGATTCCCGCATGCGCGCTTTGTCTCTCGCCGCGATGGCGGTGTTGATCGCCGCACCGCAGCCCACGGCCGCGCCGCCGACGGCGGCTCCTGCTCCCGCAGCCGCACCGCTGATCGGCCTGCTCACCTTGCCCCGCGTCTTCGGTGAGGGGGCCTGCGATCCCACCCCACCGCGGCCCGTGCCGCTGCACGCGGCACCCGGTGGGGTGCGGATCGGTGAGCTCCGCACGGTGCGCCCATGGCGGCAGAATCCCGAAGGGGGCTGCGACCCGCTGGAGGTGCGCGTGCTGCGCGGGACGCGCCGCGATTCACTCCCCACCCGCGAGATGGGCTACGAGGAGGCCGCCGCGATCGTGACCGCCCGAGCGCCGGGGTGGTATCGCATCCGTCTGCATGACGCCGAGGCCTGGGTGGCCGACTCGACGTCCGGCCGCTTCGTGTGGTACGCGCAGTTGGTCGCCGAAGGGCTGGCCTATCTGGAAGCGAGGGCGCCGAGCCACCTGAGCGCGTCGGCCGGTGCGCCTGGCCGCGTCGCCGTCGAGCCCGGGGCCAGCGTCCGCGTCACCAAGACCGCCGACGTCGCGGGCGCGCTGTGGTTCGAGATCGAGGTGCTGCGCAGCTCGCCGTGCGGCGATGACCCGGACCCGCCGACCACCGCGCGCGGCTGGCTGCGCGCCCACGACGCGCTCGGTGAGCCGACGGTGTGGTTCCACAGCCGTGGGTGCTAGCGCGTGACCTCACGGCACGGCTACGACGACGCGGCGCCCAGCGGTCGGTCGATCGCGATGCGGTGGGCGGCGGTGGTGATCCTCGCGATGCTCCCGATCGTGTGGCTTCTGGGTCGGCAGGGTGCGACCGACCCGAACGTGCCTGATGAGCCGAGCAAGGCCGGTCGATCCGCGCGGCGCGTGATCCGCACACCCCTCAACGACGCGGACGCGGCAGGCCGCAATTGGGCCCTGCGCACGGATAGCGGATTCGTGGTGCGCAACGGGTACCGCGATGCGGCGACCGCCTGCCTGTCGCTCGGCAGCGAGTGGTCCCTCCCGAGCGCAGCGCCGGACTTTCCGTCGCTGGACCCGTGGCCGACCTGGACGATCGCTCTCGAGGTCTGGCTTGCCGATGGCCGCACCGCGGTGGTGGAGGCGGGGACGGCGTTCCCGCGGATCCGCGCCGCCGCTGCGGATGAGCGCACGGAGCACGGCGTGCTCTGCGTGCGATGAGACGCGCCCGGAGGTCCGGCGGCGAGCGTGCCGGCGCGCGCGCGCGCCACGCGCCGTCCCTCGCTTGCTGACCCACGCCCCGACCCGCAAGTTTCGCCACCATATGAACACTCCCTCGCCCCGCGCACCCGGCCTCGGTGAAGCGCTCGTTCCCGTTGCGGTCCTCATCCTGCTGCTCGGCGCGTCGGTGTACCTCTTCGGGGACGGCTCGAGCTCGGGGCCGAACCAGATCGCGCTGATCCTCGCCGGCATGGTCGCCGCCGCGCTCGGCGCACGGAACGGCTACCGCTGGGACGAGTTGCAGCGCGGCATCGTGCACGGCATCTCACTGTCCACCGGCGCCGTGCTGATCCTGTTGATGGTCGGCGCGTTGATCGGCGCGTGGATCCTGAGCG
>ERZ1066135.256-NODE-256-length-40223-cov-7.857449_pt1 | contig 40223 bp, 37 predicted proteins | sample MGYA00382782_ERZ1066135 | MGnify/ENA primary metagenome ERZ1066135 (study PRJEB33369, sample SAMEA5778365) | biofilm metagenome | biome: Industrial cooling water; feature: Water cooling tower basin; material: Biofilm | place: United Arab Emirates | collected... | reverse complement strand
GAGCATGCGCTGCGGCATGCGCGGGCCGCGCGGTCAGCCCGGCAGACACCGCGGCGACGCGCGCGAGGAAGCTGCGACGATCCATCTGGTGCAATCTGCCCGGCCATCGCCGCCCCCGCCAGCACGATGGGCCCGCGGGCGGACGACCGCCGCGGGGTCACCCGCAGGGCACGCGCAACAGCACCCGCGGCTGCATCGGCAAACGGATGTCGCCCGCTGAGATGCGCACCGCGCCGCGAAGCGTATCGCCGATCAGTCGCCCCTCCAGCACGGCACGCCCGGCGCGCTCGACCCATTCGGCACGCACCGTCGAATCGGCACGCGATTCCAGCGAGGTCAGCCGAGCGCGCTGGGTCGTATCGATCACCCCCATCGAGTCGATGGGGGCAACGCACTGCTCCCGCGCTGACGGCGCTGCCGTCAACGCCAGTGCTGCGGCCGGCGCGACACCGCGTCCCCCGCTGACGCCCGCGACCGTGCCACCTGCGACGCCGCGACCACCGAAGTCCGCGACCGGTGGCGCCGTCGGTGGTGCGGCACGCTGTGCGACCGCCTGCTGCTCGGCGATCGGCGGCGTCACTTTGGCCATCGCCTCGGCGCTCGCACGCGTGTCCACCGTCTGCTCAGCGACGCGGCGGGCGGCGATGCGCGCTTCGAGCGCACGATCAGCGGCCGGTGGCACGGCGGCCTCGGTCACCGCGCTGGTGGCGGTGGTCGGTGACCCCGGTGCGGGCACGATCGACGGTGGCGGGACCGAGTCGCCGACGCGCGCGGCCTCGGTTGCTGGCGGGACCTGGGGATCGCCCCACTCCCCTTGGCGCGACTCCCACACCACCGCCCCAAGGCCGACGGCCAGCACCAGCCCAGCCGCCGCGCGCCACCACGGCGCGATCCGTCGACCACCCAGGCCGACCCCGCCAAGCCCCCGCGCCGTCATCCGCGGCACCGCGACCGCGTGCCGCGCCGACGGCGTGTCATCGAGCGCGCCGAGGATGCGCGACGAGGCCGCCAGCAGTCCACGCGCTTCGGCGGCGGCCGCGGCCCACGCGTCATCGCTCGCCACGAGCGCCTCCACGCGCGCCGCGTCCTCGGGCCCCAGTTGGCCATCGAGCCAAGCGTGCAGCAGTCCTTCGTCAACCGGCATGGCGAGTCCCTCCCCGGGCCACCAGTTCCTCGTGTGCCTCGACCAAGCGCCGACGAGCGCGTGCCAACGTGGTGCCGACCGAGCCGACACTGATCGACAACGCCGCGGCGATCTCCGTGTAATCCAACCCTTCCTCGCGCATCAGGAGCGCCTCGCGATCCCGCTCGCCGAGCACCTCCAGCGCCACACGGGCCTGCGCTCTGGCCTCGGCGCGCAGTTGTGCCTCGTCCGCTGCGGGCGCACGGGCCTCGCGCGCCTCGGCGGCAAGCAACTCCAAGTGCCGACGGCGTCGACTCTCCGTCCGCGCTTGGTCCCGCACGAGATTCGTCGCGACGGCGTACAGCCAGCTCCGCTCGTTGCTGGTCGGGCCGGCACGAAGTGCGCGCAGGAACACCTCCTGCGCGACTTCGTCAGCCCAATCCCGATCGCCGAGCCGTCTCGTGAGGTATCGCACGAGTCCCTCGTGATACGTGCGGAACAGTCGCTCCGTCTCGTCCATGCCCTCACCAATCGCGGACCGCGGCGGCCACGGCCGCGGCGTCGAGCTGGAGCACGCCCCCAGCCTCCACCACGAGGACGACCGAACGCCCGGCGACCGTCACGGCATCGCCCAGCGCGAACACCGGGCCCAGATCCGGGATGGCCGCGAGCAGCGCGAAGTAGGCGGCCGAGTACGGCGCGACGCGGACGCGCCGGACCGCATCGCGCTCACGCACGAGACCGTCGGTCCACACGCCATCGCGCAGCGTGAAAGTCCGGTTCCCGACGACGCGTACCGCCGCACGGTCGCCCGCGGCCGACGGAGGCGCGGCCTCCGCAAGCGTGGTCGTCGCACGCTGCGCCGAGGCTGCCTTGGCCGCCGCGAACTCGCGCGCCTGCACCTGGCCGCCCGCGGCGCCGCGGCCACCGAAGTCCGCCGCTGCTGTCGATGGCAGGGTCATGCCCGGTTCCAACACGAGGTACGACGACAGCTCCGTCGGAATGCCGTACGTGGTGCCGAGCGTCCGGAGCTCGTCGTCCAGTTCGGGCGATGCGCCCGCTCGACGGCGTTCAGCGCTCAGCCAGCCCACCCGCTGGACCGCCCAGAGCTTGGCGACATAGGCATGGTCTCGCGACCGGGTCGGCACGTGGACCGCCTGCGTCCACCGCACCGGACCTGCTGGTGTGTCCCCCTCCACCACGATGCGGCCCGCCCCTCGGCCCTGCACCCGCGCCAGCACGACGACGTCCTGCCCGGCGAAGACATCGACCCCGGCAGCGGGCATCATCTGCCGCAACGTGAGGCCATCGCCGCGCACGCGCAGGTCGGTGACCACCGGGGCCGTCAAGCGCTGCGCCACCACGGCCACGACATGCTCGACGTCCTCGTTGGGCTGCACGAACTGCGCGGTGCCGCGCCCCTCGATCGCGATACGCTCGAGCATGGCTGCCTGCACGTCGGCCCCGACCCCGAAGGTGAAGACGCGATGTGCGCCGCGCTCCGCCGCGGCCAGTCGTGCCAGTGCGGTGGCGTCGCGCTCCCCGACCGTCGCCGCGCCGTCGGTGAGGAACAGCACGACCCCGAGCCGCGAGGCGGGCACCGGCGCCTCCAACGCGCTCTGCAGCGCCGCCTCGATGTTCGTACCGCCCACCGCGGCGAGTGCATCCAACCAGCGCTCCGCGGCGGCGATCGTCGCCCCGGTCGCCGACTGCCAGTCACGGCGATACTGCTGCACGTCGCTGGAGAACGCGATCAGGCGCACCCGATCGAGCGGAGACAGCGTGGCGAGCACCGCACGCCCCGCCGCCTTGGCCTGCGCCAACTTCGTGCCGGCCATCGAACCGGACACATCGAGCACCAGCGTCACGTCGCGTGGCAGCGCGCGCGTCCGGCTCGCCGGCGGCGAGATGGTCAGGAGCAGGAACGCGTCGTCTGCCGTGGGCGCGTGGATCAGGGGCGTCAGGACCGCGTGGTCACTGCTGCGCACCGGCAGCAACAGCGTGAGGCGACTCGCATCGCCACGCACCGTGACCTCGCGACGTCCATTGCGCTCCTGCACCGTCAGTTGATGGGTCGGCGAGTACGCCGTTCCGTAGCGTGCAGGGTCAGGGATGGACAGCGTGAACGAGGGCGGCGCCACCGCCTGGACCGAGCCCGCGCTGCGACCGCCCGCGAGATGCTCGATGCGCAGCGCGGTGCCCTCACGCCGTGCGACCACCGCGAACCGGACCTCCACCGTGCGCTCCTCCCCCGGCGCGATCGGGAAGATGCGCGTACGGAACAGGTCGTGGTCCATCCACTCCACCAACGCGGGATCGCGCACCTCACGCACGATCTTCTCGTAGATCCCGCGCGCCTGTGCCGCGTCGAGGGTCTGACCCGTGACCGGCTCCCCGTCGATGGTCAGGGCCAGTGCCTCGAAGGCCGCACCGCGCGGCAACGGCAGCAGGTAGTCGGCCTCACCGATCCCTGTCCCGCGATTGCGGAAGCGCTCGGTGAGCACATAGCGCAGGGTGTTGCCCTCCAAGGTCACTCGCACATCGCTATATGTGCGCTCGATGTGCTGCATGGGGGCCGGCAGCGGTCGCGGACGGGCGATCGGACAGTCCACCGGCGTCGGACACCGGGGTGGCGCGACCTGCGCGCGGGGCGCGGTCAACGGGAACAGCAGCGGCGCGGCGGCCGACAGAGCGAAGACGATGGGACGCACGGTGCACTCCAGGGTTCGGGTCGCACAGGAGACGACATCAGCCGCGGATCCTTGCACACACCCGGCGGCGGCCCGGTCGACGTGCGCGGTGCGCAGGACCGGTCGCAGGTAGCTTTCGGCTGTGTCCGACCACCTGCTCTCCCCGTCGCATCGCCGCGTGCTCGACCCTCTCGTGACACGCTTGGCGCCCCCATCGGCGCGGGCCTCGCTGGCCGACGAAGTCGCCGCACGCATCGCACGCCTCCCGGCGCGGCAGCGCCAGGAGTTGGGCGTCGGCATCCTCCTCCTCGGCGCCAAGCCGACCATCGCGCTGAGTGGGGCCGGCTGGCGCGACCTCGCGTCGCTCGACCCGGCCACGCTCGACACCCTCATCGCACGCTGGCTCGCGTCGTCGGTCGCTCCCGTGCGGAAGTCGATCACCGCACTGAAGCGACTGACGCTGGGCACCTATGTGGCCGACGTGGCGACGCAGCGCGCGCTCGGCGTGCTCCCGCCATCGCGGGTGCAGCTCCCGCGCGTGGCCTGGGACGGGGCGGCCGCAGGAACGCCGGACGACGCGGAACCCATCGCGCGTGGCCACGAGCGACCGACCCCCCGGACGCTTCCCGCCGCGCAGATCGTCGATCCCGAGTCGCTGCGCGACCGTGTCATGCGCGCCGACGCGATCGTCATTGGCAGTGGCGCCGGTGGCGCGGTCGTGGCAGCACGGCTCACCGCTGCCGGGCACTCGGTGCTGGTCGTCGAATGTGGCGACCAGCTCGCATTCGCGGACCGCACCGAGGATGACGCAACACTCATCGAGCGCTGTTACGCTGATGGCGGTGCCCGCTGCACCGACGACCTCGGTATCCCGATCCTGCAGGGCAATGCCGTCGGGGGCGGGACGCTCATCAATTGGATGATCACGCTGCGAACACCCGCGCACGTGCTCGACGAGTGGGGGCGTGAGTTCGGCATCGAGGATGTGGACGCGGCGACGCTTGCGCCGGTCTTCGAGCGCCTCGAGCAGGAGCTCCGGGCTCGCGACGTGCCCGAGGATGCACACTCGGCCAACAATCGCCGTCTGCTCGACGCCGCGCGGTCCCTCGGTTGGCGGCACGCCGCGGCGCGCATCAATGCGGACCGCTGCCTTCGTGCCGGCACCTGCGGCCTGGGCTGCACCCACGGGGCCAAGCAGGATGCGACCCAAGTCCACCTGTATCAGGCACTGCAGGGCGGGGCGCGGCTGCTGCCACGCACGCGCGCGGAGCGGATCCGCGTCGTTGAGCGCGGCGGACCTCGTCCCCTCAAGTCGGTCACGGTCACGCTGCACGACCGCGCGCAGCGTCCGATCGGCACGGCGGAACTACAGGCACCCCTGGTCATCTGCGCGGCCGGCGCGATCGAGACCCCCGCCCTCCTGCAGCGCTCCGGGCTCGGCGGTGATCGGGTCGGCGACTTCCTGCGGCTGCACCCGACAGCGCCTATCCTCGGGCGCTACGACGAGGCGATCCACGCCGGCACCGGCATCCCGCTCTCCGCGATCATCGACGAATTCGCGGCGATCGACCCCGACGGCTACGGCTACTGGCTCGAATGTCCCCCGCTGCAACCGACGCTGGCGGCCGTCGCGATCCCGACCTTCGGCGCGGCCGCCGGAGAGTGGCTCAGCCATCTCCCGCACTATGGCGCCTTCATTGCGCTCACGCGCGACGGGGCCGACCGCGCCCACTCGTCGGGCCGCGTGCGTGCGCGTCGCGACGGCAGCATCAGCATCCGCTACCGTTTGGGCCCGCGCGACGAAGCGCATGTGCGGGCGGCCACGCTGGCGGCGGCGCGCCTCCACTGGGCGGCCGGCGCGCGGGAGGTGCGCACCGTGCACCGCACGCCGACGGTCCTGCGCGGCCCGCACGAGACCGACGCGCTCCACGCGCGGTCCTTCGCCCCACCCGACTACCAGCTCTCCTCGGCGCACGTCAACGGGAGCTGCCGCATGACCCACGACCGACGCAGCGGCGGCTGCGATCCCACGGGCCAGCGCTGGGGGGCGCCAGGCGTCTACGTCGCGGACGGCTCCCTGCTCCCCACGGCCCCCGGCGTGAATCCCCAGTTGACGGTGATGGCCGTCGCCGACCGCGTCGCCGCCCGGCTCACGGGAACGGCCTGAGATCGACTAACTTTCAGGATTGGCCACTCTCGCACACTCCTGGAGTCCTGTACCCGTGTCTGACCCACAACTCGACGCCCTCTGCATCAACACCATCCGCACCCTTTCCATGGATGCGGTCCAGGCCGCCGAGTCCGGACACCCGGGGACGCCGATGGCGCTCGCGCCGCTGGCCTATGTGCTCTACACCAAGCACGTGAAGCACGACCCCGCGCATCCGGAGTGGCCCGATCGTGACCGGGTGATCCTGTCCTGCGGACACGCGTCGATGTTGCTGTACTCCGTGCTCCACTTGGCGGGCTACGACCTCCCGCTCGACGAGATCAAGCGGTTCCGGCAGTGGGGCTCCAAGACCCCCGGCCATCCGGAGTTCGGGCACACCGCCGGGGTCGAGATGACCACCGGTCCGCTGGGTCAGGGCATCGCCACGGCGATCGGCTTTGCGATGGCCGAGCGCCACCTCGCCGAGACCTTCAACCACGACGGGCATACGATCGTCGATCACGCGACCTGGGTCATCGCGTCCGACGGCGATCTCATGGAAGGCATCTCGCACGAGGCCGCGTCCCTCGCCGGACACCTCGGCCTCGGCAAGCTGAACGTCTTCTTCGACGACAACTCCATCACCATCGATGGTCGCACCGATCTCTCGTGCCGGGACGATGTCGCGCAACGCTTCACCGCGTACGGCTGGCACGTGCTCACCGTGCCCGACGGGAACGACCTGGCCGCCATCGATGCGGCCGCGACCGCGGCCCGCGCGGAGACCACGCGCCCTTCGCTGATCATCCTCAAGACGATCATCGGCTACGGCTCGCCGAATCGCGCCGATTCGTCGAAGGCCCATGGCGAGCCGCTGGGCAGTGATGAAGTGCGTCTGACCAAGGAGGCGCTGGGCTGGCCGACGACCGAGACCTTCGTGGTCCCCGAGGCCGCACGTGCTGAGTGGGGGAAGTGCGTGGCGCGTGGCGCGGCCATGAGTGACCGCTGGCGTCAGGCACTGATCGCCTATGCCAAGGCGCACCCGGAGCAGGCCAAGGAGTTCGGGCGTCGCATGCAGCGCACGCTCCCCGCGAACTGGGAACAGGCGCTCCCGGTGTTCACGGCGGAGAATGGCAACGTCGCCAGCCGTGCGGCCTCGGGCGTGGTGGTGAATGCGCTGGCACCCGTGGTGCCCGAACTCATCGGCGGGTCGGCCGATCTCGCCGGCTCCAACAACACCACGATCAAGGGCAGCGGCGCGTTGCATGCCGGCGACTTCCGCGGGCGCAACGTGCACTATGGCATCCGCGAGCATGCCATGGGGGCCGCGATGAACGGCATGGCCTTGCATGGCGGCCTCATCCCCTTTGCGGGGACCTTCCTGGTCTTCGCGGACTACATGCGGCCCGCGATCCGGCTCGCCGCGTTGATGGGGCAACACGTGATCTACGTGTTCACCCACGACTCGATCGGCCTCGGAGAGGACGGTCCCACGCACCAGCCGATCGAGCATCTCGGCGCGCTGCGTTGCATCCCCAATCTGCTGGTGATCCGGCCGGGCGATGCGCACGAGGTCGCCGAGGCCTGGCGCACCGCGGTCGCACACCGCAGCGGTCCGGTGGCCCTGATCCTCACGCGTCAGAAGCTGCCACTGATCGACCGCACAGAACACGCGGCCGCCAGCGGCGCGCAGCGTGGGGCCTACGTGCTGGCCGACGCGCCGGCCCCGCAGGTCGTGCTGATGGCCACCGGCTCCGAAGTCGCGGTCGCACTCGGCGCGCGGGCCGTGCTCGCGGACCGGGGGATCGCGGCGCGCGTCGTGTCGATGCCGTCGCTGGAGCTCTTCGCCCAGCAGGACGAGACCTACCGCGCCAGTGTGCTGCCGGCCGGGGTGCCGCGCCTCGCGATCGAGGCGGGACATCCCCAGAGTTGGTACCGGTGGGTCGGTGCCGCAGGCGACATCGTCGGGCTGGATCACTTCGGTGCCTCGGCGCCCGCGCCACGACTCTTCACGGAGTTCGGCTTCACCCCGGAGCACGTCGCCGAGCGCGCGGTCGCCTTGCTCGGGTGACCGCAGCGCGGCCCAGCATCACGTTCATCGCGCCCGGGGAATTCTCGCGGGCCGTGGCACGCCTGCCACGCGTCCCGCGCCCCGACGTGATCGTGCTGTTGGTGGAAAGCATCCAGAAGGGGGCGGCCCTGCCTTGGCACCGGCAAAAGCTGGTGCTGGTCCTCAGCACACTGCGCCACTTCGCCGAGGAATTGCGCGCGCTCGGCTATCGCGTGGACCATCGCGTGAGCGCGAGCTACGAAGCGGGCATCGTCGAGGCCGCGCGCGAGCACGGTGCGGGCCGCGTGCTCGCCACGCGGGGCCGTGAGTGGGACATCGCGAACGAGCTCACGCGCGCCGCCGGCCGGCTCGCCGACCTGTCGTGTACGCTCGAGCTCCACGAGGATCGCGGCTTCTATACGACGCGCGAACGGTTCGCGCGCTGGGCCACCGGGCGCAAGGAGTTGCGCATGGAGTGGTGGTACCGCGAGCTGCGCCGCGAGCACGATGTGCTGATGCTCCCCGACGGGACCCCTGTTGGGGGCACGTGGAACTTCGATGCGGAGAACCGCAAGCCTTGGCCGGCGAGCAAGGCGGTGCCCGCCCCGATACGGACGGAGCCCGACGCGCTGACACGCCGTACCATGGCGCAGGTCGCCAGCTGGTCACACGCATGGGGATCGGTCGAGGGCTTCGACCTGCCGACCACGCGTCGCGCCGCACGACAGACGCTCGCACGCTTCATCACCGAACGCCTGCCCGAGTTCGGCCCGTACGAAGATGCGATGCGCCACGGCGAGCATGAGCTGTTGCACAGCGGCCTCTCGTCGGCCATCAACGTCGGCCTGCTCACGCCGCACGAGGTCGTGCGTGCCGCAGAACGTGCCTACCACGCAGGACACGCCCCGTTGCCGAGCGTCGAGGGGTTCATCCGGCAGATCCTCGGCTGGCGCGAGTACGTCTACGGCTACTACTGGCACGCGATGCCGTCGCTGCGCCAGGTCAACGCGTTGGGCGGGACGCGCGCGCTCCCCGTGTGGTACTGGGCGCCGGACGGCGAACCCTACGACGGGACGACGCACGAGGCCTGCGATCTCACCTGTCTGGCCGACACGCTGCGCAGTGTGCGCGATCAGGGGCGCGTGCATCACATCCCGCGACTCATGGTGCAGTCGAACTTCGCCACGCTGCTCGGCGTCGAGCCGGCCGCCCTGAGCCGCTGGTTCTGGGCCGCGTTCACCGATGCCTACGAATGGGTCCAACTCCCGAACGTCATGGGCATGGCCACCTGGGGCGATGGGGGGCAGATGGCGTCGAAGCCGTACATCAGCGGCGGCGCGTACATCGATCGCATGAGCGACTACTGCGCCAGCTGCCGCTACGATGTCGGGCAGCGCACCGGGCCCGACGCCTGTCCGTTCAACGCGCTCTACTGGGACTTCATCGGCCGGCACGCGGAGCGGTTCGCGCAGCATCCTCGCATGGCGATGATGGTGCGCAGCTGGGTCAAGTTCCCGGCCGCGGAACAACAGGCGATCCGCGAGACGGCCGACGCGGTGCGTCGACGGGTGCCCTAGCCGCGACAGCGCCGCGCTAGGTTTCGGGGATGCGCCTCGAACCGACCGCGACCGCGATCCTCCTGCTGATCTTCGGGCTCTTGCTCGGCGTGTCGGTCGTGTCGAGCCGAGCGTCCGAACGGACCGGCATTCCCGTGGTGCTGCTGTTCCTTGGCGTCGGGATGCTGGCCGGGAGCGAGGGCGTGCTCGGCATCCGCTTCGACGACTACGGCTTCGCCTTCCGCGCCGGCACCACCGCGCTGGTGTTGATCCTCTTCGACGGTGGCCTGAACACCCCAACGGCGCTGGTGCGCCAGTACTGGCGCCCGGCGGCCGCGCTGTCGACGCTCGGCGTGGCCCTCACCGCCGGGCTCTTGGCGCTCGCGGCCTGGTTGCTGGGGCTGCCGTTGCCGGTCGCGTTGTTGCTCGGCGCGGTCGTGTCATCGACCGATGCCGCGACCGTCTTCAGCGTGCTGCGCGGCAGCGGCATCCACCTCCGCAAGCGGCCCGGCGCCACGCTCGAGCTCGAGTCGGGGCTCAACGATCCGCTCGCCGTGCTCCTCACGATCTCGCTCGCCACCGCGTTGACAGCGGGATCGGTCGACGATGTGTCGTGGTGGGGCGTGGCCGGTCAGACCGTCTTGCAGTTGGTGATCGGTGGCGTCGCGGGCGTGGGCTTCGGGATGGCCGGTGTGGCCCTGCTGCGGCGAGTGGCGCTCGGGGGCACCGGGCTGTACCCCGCGCTCACGCTCGCGCTGGCCTTCCTGAGCTACGGCATCACCAGCTTGGTGCAGGGCTCCGGCATCCTCGCGGTGTACCTGACGGGCCTGCTCATCGGCAACGCGGACCTGCCGACGCGCAGCACCATCGCCCGCGTCCACGATGCGCTGGCGTGGCTCAGCCAGATCGGGATGTTCCTGCTGCTCGGGCTCCTCGTGTACCCATCGCGGCTCGCGGAGGTCGCGGCGATCGGTCTGGGCCTGGCCTTCGTGCTCATGCTGATCGCGCGACCGCTCGCGGTGTGGATCACGCTGTTGCCGTTCCGCTATCCCGCACGGGAGAAGGCCTTCATTGCGTGGGGTGGGCTCCGCGGTGCGGTCCCGATCATCCTGGCGACCTTTCCCGTGCTGCGCGGCGTGCCCGGCGCATCGCAGATCTTCGACATCACGTTCTTCGTGGTGGTCGTGAACATGATGGTCACGGGCGGGTCGGTCCCGTGGCTGGCGCGGCGACTGGCGCTGGAGTCCAAGGAGCCACCGGCCCCGCCCGCGCTGCTGGAGATCAGCTCGACGCGACCCCTGCGCGGCGACCTGTTGAGTTATTACATCGACGCCGCGCTCGACGTCGCGGGGGTCGCCGTCTCCGAGATCCCGTTCCCCGAGGGCGTGTCCGTGGCGCTGATCCTGCGCAACGATGCGCTGCTGGCCCCACGGCCCGACACGATCCTCGAGATCGGCGACCACGTGTATATCGTCGCGTCGGCAGAGGAACGTCCGTTCGTGCAGTTGCTGTTCGGGCGACCCGAAGAAGCGTAGGCCGCGGATCACCACCGGACGGGCTCAGCGACTCACGGTCCACGAGACCGGGTGTCCGCCCGCGTAGGGCATCACGCCATGGAAGGGCCGCGGGTCGTCGTCGAACACCAACGGCAGGAAGTGGCGATCCCCTTCCCAGAGCGGCAGCTCGAGCAGGCGCGACTGCGGCACCCACTCCAGCCGACCTTCCGCGTTCGTGGCCGGCGCGGTCCCGGTGAAGGCGTCGATCACGAAGATGAATCCGAACCAGTCTTCGCCTGCCGCCCCGAAGCCGGGCCAATTGATTGTGCCGCGCAGCCGCATCGCAGTCACCGTGAGCCCGGACTCCTCGAGGATCTCGCGGCGCATCCCGCTCACGATGTCCTCACCCGGCTCGAGCTTGCCCCCCAAGCCATTGTACTTGCCCAACTGCTGATCATCCTGACGCGCGGTACGATGGACCATGAGCACGCGCTCGCCATCGGGCGAACGGATGTAGCCGAGCGTGGCAAGGATGGGCGTGTAGGGCATCGGGTCGGGGCGAACGGTGGTGGGAGCAGGCGCGGCGCGGACGGGGTCGGTCCGTCATCACGCGCCGTCAATGTTCGGGCCAGCGATCCATCCGCCGCAAGGCTGGGAACGCGCGGCCCACCCATGCGACCACCCCCAGCGTGGCCACGCCGCCCACGAGGACACTGTTGACGGTGCCCAGCAGCTTCGCGGTCACGCCGCTCTCGAACGCCCCGATCTCGTTGCTGGAGCCGACGAAGATCGAGTTCACCGCACTGACGCGCCCCAGCATGTGCTCGGGCGTCACCACGGTCAGCAGCGTACTCCGCACGACCACCCCGATCATGTCGAAGCAGCCGGCCGCCGCGAGCAGCAGACAGCTGAGCCACAGTGTCCCGCTGAGCGCGAACCCGATCATGCTCAGGCCGTAACAGGTGATCGCCACCAGCATGGTGCGCCCGACGTGTCGGGTGATGGGCCGGCGGACCAGCGCGATGCTCATGAGGACGGCGCCGACCGCGGGCATCGCGCGCAGGAGGCCGAGACCGGTCGGACCGACCGCGAGGATGTCCTTCGCGAAGATCGGCAGCAACGCCGTCGCGCCGCCGAAGAGCACGGCGAACAGGTCGAGCGTCATGGCGCCGAAGAGCCGGCGTTCACTGCGCACGAACCGGATCCCACTCAACAGACTCTCCAGCATCACACCATCGACCGGTGCGCGGACCGGCGACGTATGCCGCACGCGGAAGAGCCACCACATCCCCACGAGCATCAGGATGGTGTCGAGGAGGTACGCGAGGGCGGCACCGCCCGCCGCGTAGAGCATGCCTCCCAGGGCGGGCCCGAGCACCGCTGACGCCTGCCAGGTCGTCGTGCGCCACGCGATCGCATTGGGGAAGATCGCGCGCGGGATCAGCTCCGAGCCCAGGGCCTGCCGGGCGGGATGCAGGAACGCACGGGCCACCCCGCTCGCGACGATCACCGCATAGATGCCCGCGACGCGCCAGCCGGTCGGCGCATTGCTGAGCAGCGCGATGCCGAGCAGCGCCAGCGAACAGGCCACCAGGACCCCCATGGACCAGAGCACGACCCGACGGCGATCGTGGCGATCGGCCACGTGACCGGACCACAGCGCGCTGACCATGAAGGGCAGGGCCTCCGCGAGCCCGATCAGCCCGAGCGCGAGGGGGTCGCCCGTCAGATCATAGACCTGCCACCCGACGATGGTCCCTTGGATGTGGATGCTGACCGTCAGCGCGAACAGACCCCAGATGTAGCGGCGGAAATTGGGGAATCGCAGTGCGGCGTACGGATCAGCGCGGGACACAGGGCAGAGCGAGGGAAGCGGGCGAGCGGCGCCTGCAAGCTAATGGGCGGGCGGAGGCGCAGGCCCCCACGATCGCGCCGGACACGGCCACCACGGGCTTCGGCTTCTGTGCGGAAATCGTCAGCTTTGTGATGGAATCCGGCGCGATCGTACCGCAGCGTGCCACATTGTACCGTAGCGTGCCACGTGACAGCGGCGCGGCAGGTCGCGACTTTGCGCGAACGAGCCTTCGGTCGTATGCTTGTCGCGTGCCGCGTGTTCGACGCGATGGTCCTCACCCTCCGGTTCCCCGCCCTATGCTGATGCTCGCTCCTTTCGCCGCCTTTTCGCAGGATGCGGATGTGCTGGCCGCTCTCGGCGACAGCTCATTGCTCCCGATGCGTTGGCTGGCCGCAGCCCAGGTGGCCGCCCGGTTGGCCGATGCGCGTCCCAATGACCGCGCCGAGTTGCTGCGGACGTGGTCCGAGCAGCAACATGACGAAGGCTCCGACGGCGTCTGGTCCGCGCTGAATGTGCCCGGCATCCCCGTGCGCGACATCAAGTCGGCGGTGCGCGCCCTGTGCGCGATCGGGGAGGAGATGGAGCGCGTCGGCGCGCTCAACCTCGCCTACACGACCGTCACGCACGCCCGCATCGCGGTGATCAAGGGTCCGGCCGACGTGCGCGGGCTCGCCGCCGTGCAACAGGCGCGTGTCCTGCGTCAGCTCGGCTATCACGAGGAGGCCAGCGATACCTACGAGGCGGCTCGGCTGGACGGCAAGAAGGCCAACGACCCCGAGTTGATGGGCCGTGCCCTGCTCGGTGAAGCGGCGCTCGCGGCACAGCAGGGCAATGTCCCGCGCGCGCTGAAGACGGCACAGAAGGCGATCAAGATCCTGCCGCTGGACTCGTCCTACATCGCCGACGCACACATCACCATGATGGCCGCCCACTCCAAGCAAGGGAACGTCGGTTCCGCGTTGGAGCACGGCTGGCACGCCTACGACGAGTCAGCGCAGGACCGCGATCGCCGAGCGTCGGTGATCGGGAATCTCGCTACGCTGGCCTTCCGGATGGGGCGAGTGACGGCCGCCCGGCGCGGCTACGTCGCCGCGCTCGGCTTGTCCGAAGCCGAGCGCATCGTCCTCCCGAGCCTCGCCGGGCTCGCACTCCTCAGTGCGATCACCCGGGATCTTGATGAGTTGCGCGTGGTGGCGCATCGCATCGAACTACGCGCGGCGATGTCCGTCCAGCCCTACGAGGTGGCCCGGGCGCTCTTCGAGTTGGCGGAGGCGTGGCAGCAGGCCGGCCAGCGTGAGGAAGCAGAGCAGTGCCTGACCCGCGCTCGCGATCTGGCCCTCCGGCATGGCTTCCACGAGGTCGCCTTCCGGGCCGACCTCCTGGGCGAGGCGCTCGCGGCCGTCACCACCCCGCCCAGCATCGACGCGACCGCCGAGCTGGGCGTGACCCGATTCGAGGAGTTGGCGATCGAGCACGTGGTGCTCGCGGAGGTCTAGTTCCATCCCCAGATGTCCCCGCGGCACACCATGCCGGGCTCGGGTGCTTCGCCCTTACAGCCCGTCCCCGGCTCGGTCGGTGCGACCGTGTCCCCGGCGCAAGCGGCCGTGGCGGCGAGGATGATCGTGACGAGCAGGGTGCGGACCAGGCGAGCGCGTTGCATGTAAAGCTCCAGGAGGATGGGGGGGACATCGTGATGGAGCCAAATTGGGGGATGCGGGTCGCGAGGTACCACTCGCAGCGTGCCACATTGTGACGCAGCGTGCCACCTTCGCCTCTGCGCGTCGATTCATCGCCTTCGTACGTGCTCGGCACGACCAGGCGCGGCTCGTGGGCGCGCTCAAGGACACCGGCACATTGGTGCCGTGCACGACCCCGGCCGAGGTCCTTGAAACGCTCGCCCATGGGGGCGCGGCGGCCGTCATCGTCACCGCGTATGCCTCGACCCAGCGCGAGGGGGTCGCACTCTGCGGCGGGATCCGCCTGCGCTTCCCGACGGTGCCCGTCCTGCTGTACTACGACCCGACGGTCACCACGCCGCGCGACTTGATGGAGTACTTCGAGGCGGGCGTCACCGAGGTCATCCAGCACGAGGTGGACGATGTGCGCCGTGCCCTTGGTGCGGTCTTGGCCGCGGCCGGACACAAGATGGCAGCCCGGCGCATCCATGAGTTCCTCCGGCCCCATCTGCTGGAGGGCGCGGAGCCCCTGCTACGGTACCTCCTGGACCATGCCGACACGCCGCTCTCCATCACCGACGCCGCCGCGGCCGTGGGTCTCAAACGGCGTACGCTCTATCGGCGGCTCGCCAGGCTCGGCTATCCGCCACCCGAGACGCTGATCGGCTGGTGCCGGTTGCTCCTCGCCGCGCATCTTCTTGAGGACCAGGGGCGGAGCTACGACGATGTGGCCTACGCGCTCGACTTTCCGTCCGGACAGGCGCTGCGGTCCTTGCTCAAACGCTACGTCGGGGTCAACGGGACCGAGGCGCGCGCTGGCGATGGGCCGCTCGCCCTCGTGCTCCAGCACGTGACGCGCGAGCTCACGCGACAGAACCCTCCCAGCGCAGCGTCGCCCTGATCTCCTCGAGGGCATGCGCGCACGCCGCATCGAAGTCCGCCGCATCGATCCCCGCGGTGAACAGCATGGAACGATCGAGATCGGCGTCGATATCGCGGCGCGCAAGGCGCATCAACTCGCCGGCGAGGCGCTCGCAGTCGGCGAGCGCCTCGGCCCACGCCAGCGTGTCCCTCGACACGAGCAGCGTGAGGAGCGTCCGCTGGACCACCTGCGCCCGCGCGGCGATCTCCCGGCAGGCAGACGCGACGAGCTCCTCGCCCCGCAATCGCTCCGGACGGGCAAGTGTCAGGTGCGGGTCGACCCAGATCCGGGCACCGATCGCGATCCAATGCGGCACCCGGCGGTGGATCTCCGCCGTGCACCGTCGCACCGCCGCGGCGCGCCGACGCTGCCACTCGTGCGCCGACGTCTGGAGTGCTGGTTCCTGCTGCTCCACCACATCATCCGACCGAAGAGGATACCGCAATCTGTGGGGTCGTCACACACAGGGACGTGACGCAGCGTGCCACTTTGTCCCGCAGCGTGCCATCTTCGGGGCTTGCTCGGGTGTGAGGCGCTGGCGTGCTCCCCACACCCGGGCGTTCCGCCTCAGTCGCCGGCAGTGAGCACCCCGGCCTCGCGCGCCATGGCCGCGATCTGCTCGTCGATCGTGCGCGAGTGGTGCATCGAGCAGAACTTCGGACCGCACATCGCGCAGAACTCCGCGCTCTTGAAGTACTCGGCCGGCAGCGCGTCGTCGTGATACTCGCGGGCCCGCTCGGGATCGAGGGCCAGCCGGAACTGCTCATTCCAGTCAAAGCGGTAGCGCGCCCGACTCAGGGCATCGTCGCGGTCCCGTGCACCGGCGCGGCCGCGTGCGACGTCGGCCGCGTGCGCGGCGATCTTGTAGGCGATCACGCCCTGCCGCACATCCTCCGCATTGGGCAGGCCGAGGTGCTCCTTGGGGGTCACATAGCAGAGCATGTCCGCGCCGTACCAGCCGATCATGGCGGCACCGATCGCCGAGCTGATGTGGTCGTAGCCGGGCGCGATGTCGACGACCAACGGTCCCAGCGTGTAGAACGGCGCGCCGTGACAGATGGCCTTCTGCTTGCGGACCTGCAGTTCGATCTGGTCCATGGGGATGTGCCCAGGCCCTTCGACCATCACCTGTACGCCGTGCGCCCAGGCGCGCTGGGTCAGCTCGCCCAAGGTCTCCAGCTCGGCGAACTGTGCCTTGTCGCTGGCGTCGTGCAGCGAGCCCGGCCGCAGCGAGTCGCCCAGCGAGATCGTGACATCGTAGGCCGCGAGGATCTCGCAGATCTCGTCGTAGTGGGTGTACAGCGGGTTCTGCTGCCGATGCTTCATCATCCACACCGCGTGCAGCGATCCGCCGCGGCTGACGATGCCGGTCACGCGACCGTAGACCAGCGGCAGATGCTCGAGGAGGATGCCGGCGTGGATCGTCATGTAGTCCACGCCCTGCTTGGCCTGATGCTCGATGACGTCGAGAAAGTGCTGCGGTGTGGCGTCCGCGATGTCCTCGACCCGGTCCGTCACCACTTGGTAGATGGGAACGGTGCCGACCGGCACCGTCGAGGCGGCGATGATCGCCGCGCGCACCGCATCGAGATCCTTGCCCGTGGACAGGTCCATCACGGTGTCGGCGCCATAGCGCACCGCCAGTTCGAGCTTCCCGACCTCTTCATCGAGCGAGCTGGTGACGGCGCTGGTCCCGATGTTCGCATTGATCTTCACCGTGGCCACGGCACCGATCCCCATCGGCTGCAGGCGCCCGGCCAGATGATGGACGTTCGCGGGGATCACCAAGCGTCCTGCGGCGACCTCGTTCCGCACGAGTTCCGGGGCGATCGCCTCGCGGCCGGCGACGACTTCCATCGCGGGCGTGACCACGCCCGCGAGCGCCTGGTGGCGCTGCGTGATACCACTCATGGGCTGACTCCCTCCGCCGGTATGAACCGGATCAGGTTCGACGGGTGTGATCTCAGCCCCGGCGCGGAAGTGCGCGGGGGCACCCCGGTCAGGTGGGAATGCTAATGGCGCGAACGACACGGCGCACCGCCCGAGTGGACGATGCGCCGTTCGTGCGTCGCGTCCCGCGCCCGCGCGCCGTTCAGCGCAGCTCGCGGATCTTGATGTTGCGGAACCCGATATACGACCCGTGCTGCTGCAGACCGATGTGCCCGACCTTGGACCGGCCGTACCGCGGGTGCGGCGCGAACTTCGAGGCCGCGACCAAGGCGTCCCACTCGGGGCTCCACAACTCGTATTCGACGACCTTCTTGCCGTTGAGCCAGTGCTCGATGTGCGCGCCCTTGGCGACGATCCGGACCTGATTCCATTCGCCCACCGGACGTGCCGCGCCGTGCGGCACCCCGTGCAGGGCGTAGTTCGCGCCGGTCGAGGTCTTCTCGCTGCGGCCGTCCGCGTGGCGGGCGTCATCGAGGATCTGCATCTCGGGGGCACCCCAGTAGATGGCCGTGTCCTTCATTTCCGGTGCACGGTAGAAGATGCCGCTGTTGCCCGGTCGACCTTCCGGACTCAAGCGCCATTCAAGGGACAGCTCAAAATCACCATACTGCTTTGCGGTGATGATGTCCGCCGCTCGGCTTGTCCTCGACAGAACGAGCACTCCCTCCTCGACCGTCCACGCCGTGGACATGGTGTCGGCGCCATACGCACGCCACCCGGTGGTCGTCTTGCCATCGAAGAGCAGCTGCCAGCCTGCGGCGAGCTCGGCGTCCGTCAGCACATTGTGCATCGCGTGACCAGCGTGTTGGCTGTGATCCTGCGCCACGAGTGCGGCGGGCGCGGTGGCCAGCGCCAGCGCCAGCGCCAGCGCGATGGGCGCGATCGACGTGCGGTTCATTACAGTTCCCATCCTTTGCGGTACTCGCGGGTGAGGAATTGGTTCGCGGCATCATTGTTCGTAAAGCGCATGGCCGCGCCGTCGTACTTCAGCAGGAGGCCCTGCCCGGCACGCAACGCGGCCATGCCCAGCAACATCGTCTCGTTGAGCCGCGCGGCATACGAGAACGGCGAGCTGGCCTCCGTTTGGCCCTTGCACGCATTGGCCCAGTTCATCTCGTGGCTGGTGCTGATGCGCTCGATGGTCACCGGGAGGGCCTCGGCCGCCGCCGCCGTGGCCTCCGGATAGACCTTGGGTCGGTTCCCGTAGGTCTCGTAGGTCAGGATGCCCTTCTCGCCGATGAACACCCCACCGCCCCCATCACCCCGGGGCAGCGTGATATCGTCCGGCAGGAACTTGGGACGCGCCGGCATCAAGCCACCATCGTACCAGAATGCCTTCACCGGACCGCGCTTTGCGTTCGCGGGGAACTCGTACTGCACCGTCACCGCCAACGGGAAGGTCGCCGGATTCTCTGGCGTGCCGCCCCAGGGCGATGAGTTCGCCGAGATTGTCGTCGGAAAATCGAGGTCCAGCGCCCAGAACGGCTGATCGACGAGGTGCGCACCCATGTCGCCGAGCGCGCCGCCGCCGAACTCGACCCAACCACGCCACGCGAAGGGATGGTAGGCGGGATGGTAGGCCATCTCCGGCGCCGGGCCGAGGAACAGGTCCCAATCGAACCCGCTGGGCGGCGTCTGCTGTTGGGAGGCCATCTCCTTGAGCACCGCGCGTTCGACGGTGCGCATGTTCCACTGCGGCGGCGCCGCGGGAGGCGGTGCGGCAGGGTTGACGGCGGGCAGCGGCGCGGGGCGCGGAATGCCTTGGGCCCAGTAGCGCACGGGGCGATCGGTCCAGATATGCACCTCGCTGATGGCACCGAGGATGCCCGACTGCACGATCTCGCGCACCCGGCGCGTCCCTTCCATCGAGTGGCCCTGATTGCCCATCTGGGTCACCAGCTTCCGGTCGGCTGCGACCTTGGCCATGAGCCGTGACTCGTACACGGACCACGCCATCGGCTTCTGCACATAGACGTGCTTGCCGAGCTGCATGGCCGCGACGGCGATCGCGGCGTGCGTGTGATCGGGGGTCGCGATCACCACCGCGTCGATGTCCTTGCGCTCCTCGAGCATCCGACGGAAGTCAGTGTACTTCGCGGCCTTGTCGTAGGCGACCTTCCAGCGCTCACCCCCGGTGCGGGTGCCTTCGTTGGTGGAGCGGAGCCGCCCACTCAACGTGCGTTCGACCAGCGGGAAGTCCACGTCGCAGACCGCGACGATGTTCTCGCTGAGGAGTTGCTGCATGTTGTTGAAGCCCATGCCACCGATCCCGACGCAGGCGATGTTGAGCGTGTCGCTCGGCGCTTGGAACCCAAGACCGAGCACGTGGCGCGGGACGATCATCGCCCCGGCGGCGATCGTGCCGGACGCCGCGACGAACTCGCGGCGGGAGAGACGCTTCGACATCACAGGCTCCTGGAGGGTGGTGGGAATGGCACAAAGCTGTGCGCGGGGGGCGCATCTGACAATGCCACGCGGGCCACGCGCAACCGGCGTGCCCCCCGCGAACCACCCCGAACGCCGAACGGGGCCGTCCCTCGATGAAGAGGACGGCCCCGCCGGGGGTCTGCGCCGAGTGGCTAGGGGCGGGATCGAACCGCCGACACCACGATTTTCAGTCGTGTGCTCTACCAACTGAGCTACCTAGCCTAGACCCGTAATATACATCGGCTGGAATTGTGGCCGCTACTGGGGGCGTTGCACTCCGACGGTACGCCGTACCATCCGGGTCGTGGGCAGCGTGATCAGCACCACCGCGGCGAGCACGAGGCCGGCCGCCATGAGCAAGCCTGGGGTGAGCGCTTCGCCGCCCAAGGTAGTGCCGAGGAACACCGCGACCAGTGGATTCACGTAGGCGTAGGTGCTGACCTTCGACGGACTCGTGACGCGCAGCAGGAAGGTGTAGGCGCTGAACCCCATGATGGAGCCGAACACGATGAGATACGCGAGCGACAGCCAGGCGCGCCGCCCCACCGTGTGCGGCTCGAGGGCGGCGACGTCGCCGACCAGCACGCTCACCAGCAGCAGGACGGCGCTCGCGGCCAGCATCTCCAGGCTGGTGGCAAAGACGCCGTCGGGGTGCCGAGCGGCGCGGCGTGAGATGAACGAGCCCAACGCCCACGAGCAGGAGGCACAGAGCAGGGCCGCCGTCCCCAACAGGGTGCTCAGCGCACTTCCACGTGCGGCCCCGATTCCGCCGGCCGTCCACACCAACGCCGCGATCCCCGCCGAGCCCAGCGCCACGCCGGCCAGCGTCCGCCGCGTCGGCACCACGCCCTCACGCCACCATTCGAGGGCGACCATCCAGATGGGCAACGACGCGACGATCAACGACGTGAGGCCACTGGGCACGCGCGAGCCTGCCCAGTTGACGAGGCCGTTCCCGACCGCGAGCAACAAGGTCCCGACCACGAGCGCCACGCGACACTCGGCCACGGTGGGCCACCGCACACCGCGCCGGGTGGCCCAGAGGAAGAGCACGAGGCCCGCGACACCGTGGCGCATCGTCGCCGCCACGAACGGCGGGACATCTTCGACGACCCACTTGATCGCCAGATACGTGGAGCCCCACACGAGGTACAGCGTGAGGAACGCGAGCACGACCTGCGTACGCGAGGGCACCGCGCCCGGAGTGAGACTGCTGGTCACCAGCGTCGGTTCGCTATAGGTTAGGGGTATGACAGCGGAGCGGGTGCGCGTCGCCTTCCAAGGCGAGCTTGGCGCCGACGCGGAGGACGCCGTACAGCAACTGTTCGGCCCCGCGAGCGATGCGGTGCCGTGTCCGACCTACCGCGATGCGGCGGCGGCGGTGGTGGGCGGGCGGGCGGACCGCGTCCTGTTGCCCATCGAGAACACGCTGACCGGCGGCGTGGGCGATGTCCACGATGTCATCGACGGGGCGGCGCAACTGCACGCGGTCGGTGAGACGGTCGTCGCGGTCCACCACTGCCTGCTGGCACCGCCGGGGGCGTCGCTGCAGACCATCCGCTCGGTGCTCGTGCATCCCGAGGCCATTCCGCAATGTGGCCGGTTCTTCCGTGAGCATCGCCGGATCGAGACGCACCCCGTGTTCGACACCGCCGCCGCCGCGCGTGATGTCGCGCAACTGGGCGACATCGCCTTCGCCGCCGTGGCCCCGCGCTCCGCCGCGGCCCGCTACCCGCTCGACGTGATCGTCGCGGACATCGACGACCGCCACGACAACCAGACGCGCTACCTCGCGATGAGCGTCACCCCGGTGCAGCCGGGCCTGGCGAGTCCGGTGCGCACCATGCTCGTGTTCACCACGCTCGACACGCCCGGCGCCCTGCTGCACGCCCTGCAACCCTTCGCGCAGCACGGGGTGAATCTCCGGCGGCTGGAATCGCGTCCAACGGGGGACCCGTGGTCCTACCGATTCTTCGTGGAATTCGATCACGAGGTCGGCAATCCGCATGTGGAACGGGCGCTCGAGGACCTGCGGTCGCACACCGCTGCGGTGCGGATCGTCGGGACGTACGCGCGGTGGCAGGCCGGGCGCCGTGGGTCCATCGGCTGGACGCCGATGGACGTGCCGATCATCGCGTAGCCGAGGCGCTGTAGGTGGCGGTGATCACGGACTTGATCCCGCCCCGGATGTTGAAATCGCCGGTGACCGTCATCCGTGCGGGACGCACCGCCTCGACCAGGTCATCGAGGATGCGATTCACCGCGCGCTCGTAGAAGATGCCGTCGTTGCGGAAGCTCCACAGGTACAACTTGAGCGACTTGAGCTCCACGCACAGCTCGGCCGGCACGTACTCGATCAACATGGTCGCGAAGTCCGGCGCGCCGCCCTGCAGGAGCACCAACTCGGCGGCGTCGCTCTCGATCCCGCCCAGGGGACACAGCGAGGTGAATTCCGGGCACGTCATGTGGATGACGTAGTCGCGCCCCGGATACGGGTTCGCGAAGGTCTCGAGGAGCGTGGGCTGCGGCATGATGTCGGAAGATACCCGGTCCCGCGTCCGACAGGCAGTCAGCGATTGCGCAGGCGACGCGCGGCCTCTTCGAGAATGGTGCGCTCGCTGGCAGTCAGGGCCGACAGCCCCTGTGCCGAGATCTTGTCGAGGATGCGATTCACATCGAGGTCGGCGGCGACAGGGCGCTCCCCCGCTCGCGGGGGGACGACGCTGCGCTCGGTCATCACCTCGGCGAGTGCCGCTTGGCTCTGCGCCACGATCTCATCCACCTCGGCACGCGGCTCCCGCTCGGGCCGACTGCGCGGCAACCGATGCGGCACGGTCCGCGTCGTGATGTCCTCTGGCTGCTCCGCGACCGGCGCCACGCGGGGTACCGCGCCATCCAGCGACATCGCACCAGACAGCCTGAGCGCCGCCCAGGCCGTCGCGAGGCCACCAAGGTGCGCCAAATACGCCACTCCAGCGCCACTGCGTGCCGACATTCCTCCCAGCAGATTCACGAGCACGAGGATTGCGACCAACCAGCGCACCGTCACCGGGATCACGCCGAACAGCCTGACTTCCTCGTCGGGCCAGCGGGAGGCGAAGGCCATGAGCACGCCGAGCACGGCCGCTGACGCGCCGACGAGGAGACCCTGCGGCGTGAACAGCACATGGAAGAACCAGCCGCCCAGACCACAGAGCAGGTAGAACCCCAAGAACTGACCGGGCCGCTGGGTCGCCGCCACACGAGAGCCGAACAGCCACAGCATCCACATGTTCAACGCGAGGTGCCAGAACCCCGCGTGCACGAACATGTAGGTACCGATCGACCACCAGGCGCCTTGCAGATCGCGCATATGGAAGCCCAGCGCGCGCAACATGGCGGCGGGCGGCACCAGCGTGAGTTGCAGGAACGCCACCGCGATGTTGACCGCGATGATCCACCACACCACGCGAGGGGTGCGGAAGCGATCGGCGGACGGCGCGGCGGGCGACATACGGGTGAGGACCGTGGTGGCGCGGGGCGGCTCAGCGCATGCCGGTGGGCGAGGCGAGCCGCGCCCCGAGCATCACGCGCGGATGCAGGCGCAGCGCCTGCTCCAGCAGCGCGCCCCAGCGACGGTCGAGGGTCGGCTCGAGCGACGTCGGTGGCAGGATGACCACTTCCGTCTCCGCCGCCGAACGACCGATCTCCTCGACCGCCCGCAGGATCTGCGTATCGGTGGTATCGGCATGGGCCTCGGCCACGAACGCCGTCGCCACCCTGCCATCGGTCGCGACGCGCAAGGTCCGCAGCGCGTACTCGAACATGGGCTCGCTGGCGCCGCACTCGAGCGTCACCTGCACCAGCGCGAGATACGGCAACAGCTCGGCGGCCGCCTCGGGGCGCTGCCCGTCGGTATCGAGCATCACCGGGACCGTGAGCGCCGCCTTGCTCAGCGCCGCAACGATGAAGGGCGTGTTGCCCAAGGGGTCACGCCCGGTGATGGACACCGAGTGCACCGGCGCACGCTGGACTTGCCGCGTGAGGTCCTTGGCCAGTGCGTCGCCCGTGAACATCGTGGCCGTCTCGGCCTCGCCGGCAAAGCGCACGAACAGTTGTCGGCGCCCCATCCAAAGGCCTTGGGACTGAACGCCGGCCGGGACGCCGGCGAGGGCAGCTGCAGTGAACGCGGGGGTCGTCATCGTCAGGCCTGCGACTCCGTCAGGGCCAAGCGAGCGATGCGCTCACAAAGCACTGGGAAGGGGATCCCGGCTGCCGCTGCCGCCTGCGGGATCAGGCTCAGCTCGGTCATGCCAGGGTTGGTATTCGCTTCAAGACACCAGAACGTTCCGTCCGGCGCCATCCGGAAGTCAATGCGGGCGTACCCGCGCAACTTGAGCGCCGCGAACGCACGGCGCGCGAGCGTTTGGATCGTCGTCGTGGCTTCGAGAGAAAGGTCGGCTGGAAACGTCTCGTGCGCCATCCCCGCGGTGTACTTGGCCTCGTAGTCGTACAGCTCCCCCACCGTGTGGATCTCGCCCACCGGCAGAGTCTCGTCCCCAAGGACGCCCACGGTCAATTCGCGGCCGGGGACGAAGCGTTCCAGCAGGACCTCGTCGTCGTGCTCGGCCGCGCGCGCGACGGCGGCGGCGATGTCCTCCTCCCGCCGCACCAGCGTGAGACCGACGGTCGACCCCTGCTTGGAGGGCTTGACGATCAGGGGGAGGCCGAGGGTCGCCGCCGCGGCCGCGGGGTCCACCGGCGCCATGAGCCAGTCGGGGGTCGGGACCGCCGCCGCGCGGAAGAGGATCTTGGCGAGGTCCTTGTCCATGGCCAGCGCGGCGCCCAGCGGGCCGCTGCCCGTATAGGGGATGCGCGCCGAGCCCAGGATGGCCTGCACCGTCCCGTCCTCCCCCGCGCCGCCGTGGAGCGCATTGAAGACGACGTCGGCCTCACGCAGCGCGGGGAGGGCGGCGAGCGCCGGCCCGAGCGCCGTGCGCTCGAGCGACGCCAACTGCGCGGGCGACGGCGGCGTGCGGGCCACGCCGGTCGCGAACGCGGCGCGCAGCGCGGCCTCGTCGATCGCACCGACCGCGGGATCGACCGCCCGGACCTCGTGCCCGCCGGCCCGCAGGCCATCGATCACCCGCAGTCCCGAGGCGAGCGAGACGTCACGCTCCGCCGAGGTCCCGCCCAACAGCACGACGATACGCATGCTCAACGACTCATCAGGAAGTGCAGCACATCGCTGCGGGTGAGCACGCCCTGCACCAACTGCCCGCGCTGGACGAGGATCGCCGGGTTGGGCTTGCTGAGCAGCTTGGTGACCCGCTCCACCGGGGCGTCGTGGTCCACGACCGGGAGCGGCGGATCCATCACATCGCTCACCGTGGCGTCGAGGAGCGCGGTGTTCTCGAGCGCGCGCGAGGCGAGCGAGTGCTCGTGCACCGATCCCACACAGTCGGCCCCGTCGAGTACGGGCAGCTGCGAGATGTCGTGCAGCGACATCAACCGAAGGGCCTGCCGCACCGACGCCCCCGGCGTCGTGCTGACCAGCGCGGGCACCTCGCCCCCCTTGAGCGCGAGCAGCTGGCCGATCGTGACCCGCTCGGGGTCGAGCATCTGGTTCTCGCGCATCCACTCGTCGTTGTAGAGCTTCGAGAGATACCGTTCGCCCGTGTCGCAGAGGAAGGTGACCACGAAGGCGTCGGGGTCATCGATCTCACGCGCGACCATGAGCGCGACATGCGCGATGAGGCCGGCCGACCCGCCCACGAAGAGGCCTTCTTCGCGGGTGAGACGACGCGCCATCGCGAAGGCATCGCGATCGGTCACGGTGTGGTAGGCGTCGATCACGCTCATGTCGAGCGTGCCGGGGATCTTGTCCTGCCCGATCCCTTCGACCTTGTAGGGCGCGCCCTCCGGCACCTGCGCGCCGTGCGTCCGCCAATGCCCGGCGAGGATCGAGCCCACCGGGTCGCCGGCCACGATGCGCACCGCCGGATTCTGCTCCTTGAGGTAGCGCCCGACGCCGGTGATGGTCCCGCCAGTGCCGGCCGCGGCCACGAAGTGCGAGATGCGCCCCTCACTCTGCGCCCACAGCTCGGGGCCGGTCGTGTCGTAGTGCGCCTGCGGATTCGATGGGTTGTAGAACTGGTTCGCGAGGATCGCGTTGGGCGTCTCGCTGGCGATACGCTTGGCCATCACGACATAGTTGTCGGGATGGTCGTAGGCGACGGCCGTGGGCGTGATGATGACCTCGGCGCCGAAGGCCTTGAGCAGGCGGACCTTCTCCTGCGACATCTTGTCGGGCATCGTGAAGATGCACTTGTAGCCCTTGAGCGCGGCCGCGATCGCGAGACCGACGCCGGTGTTCCCGCTCGTGCCCTCGACGATGGTCCCGCCTGGCTTGAGCCGCCCCTCGCGTTCGGCGGCTTCGATGATCGGCAGGCCGATGCGGTCCTTCACCGAGCCGCCGGGATTGAAGATCTCGGCCTTGCCGTAGACCGGCGTCCGGATCCCCTGCGTGACCCGGGTGAGGCGAATGAGCGGCGTCGACCCGATGGTCTCGAGCACCGACTGGTAGGGAGTCGCGTGGTTCACGGCTATTCCGGAGATTGGACGAGGACGGTCTGCCGCGCCTGCTCGGCGAGCTCGGCCACCAACTGCAAGGCCTGCAGCGGCGTCAGCGCATCGCTCTCGACGCTCGCCAACCGCGCGAGCACCGGGTGGGGCCCTGGCGCGGTGAACAGCCCCAGTTGGTCCGGCGGTGCATCGGCGGTGCGGCGCGAGGGACCGCGGGACGCGTCACGCTCGAGCATCCGCAGCACGGTCCGGGCGCGCGCGATCACTGCCGGCGGCAGGCCGGCGAGGCGACCGACCTCGATGCCGTAGGAGCGATCGGCCCCGCCGGGTTGCACGCGATGCAGGAACACGATGCGCTCACCGACCTCACGCACCACCACATTGAAGTTCCGCACCGCAGGCAGGTCCTCGGCCAAGCGCGTGAGTTCGTGGTAGTGCGTGGCGAACACGGTCTTGCACCCGATGCGCTCATGCAGGTGCTCCGTGACCGCCCACGCGATCGACAGCCCGTCCCAGGTCGCGGTGCCGCGCCCGATCTCGTCGAGCAGCACGAGCGAGCGCGCGGACGCGGTGTGGAGGATGGCGCTGGTCTCGGACATCTCGACCATGAAGGTCGACTGACCGCGACCGAGATCATCGCTCGCGCCGACGCGGGTGAAGACGCGGTCACAGAGGCCGATGGTCGCCGAGGTCGCCGGCACGAAGGCCCCCACCTGCGCCATGATGACGATGAGGCCGATCTGCCGCAGGATGGTGCTCTTGCCGGCCATGTTGGGGCCGGTCAGGATGATGACGCGCTGGGTGTCATCGAGCCGGACATCGTTGGGGATGAACTGCTCGCGCGGCATCGTCCGCTCGACCACCGGATGCCGACCGCCGACGATCTCGAGCGCCGACGAGGTCGTGATCGTGGGCCGCACGTAGTGTTCGTGGACGGCGACCTCGGCGAGGGCGGCCAGGACGTCGAGGGTGGCGACCCGGTCGGCGATCCCCTGCAGGCGCCCGATCGCCGCACCGACGGTGGCGCGCAGCGCCTCGAACCGCTCGCGCTCGAGCGCCGCGCTGCGCTCGGTCGCGGTGAGGATCCTCTCCTCGAACTCCTGCAGCGCGGGCGTCACGTAGCGCTCGGCCCCACTCAAGGTCTGGCGGCGCTGGTACTCGGCGGGCACCAAGTGCGCGTTCGCCCGCGTGACCTCCAGGTAGTAGCCGAAGACCCGATTGTAGCCGACCTTCAGCGTCGCGATGCCCGTGCGCGCACGCTCCTCCACCTGCAGCTGCGCGATGGCGTCCTTGCCGCCATCGCGCAGCCGCCGGACGGCATCCAGCTCCGCATCGACGCCAGGGGCGATGGTCTCACCCTCACCGACGACCAGTGGCGGGCGATCCACGAGGGTGTGCGTGATGCGATGCGCGAGATCGTCGGCCGCGTCCCACTCGGCCAGCAGGGTGCGCAGGGCGCCGGGGGCCCCGGTGGGCGCCAGCGCGGCGGCGACCGCCGGGAGCCGCGCCAGTGAATCGCCCAACGCCCGGAGGTCGCGCGGCGAGGCACGTCCGGCCGCCGCCTTGCTCGCGAGTCGTTCGATGTCGCGCACGCCGTCGAGCGCCGTGCGCAGCGCCCCGCGTGCAAGGCCGTCGTCGGCCAACGCGGCGACCGCATCGAGACGCGCCTCGATGGCCGCCGCGTCGGTGAGCGGCGCGAGCAGCCAGCGACGCAAGCGGCGTGCGCCCATCGCGGTGTGCGTGCGGTCGAGGACGCGCAACACCGTGCCTTCGGTCCCCCCGCGGAGATTCTCGACGAGTTCGAGATTGCGCCGCGTCATCTCGTCGAGCGGCATGAGCGCATCCACCGATTCGAGCACGGGGCGCGCCAGCTGAGGGAGTCCCGCCGGCTGCAGTTCCTTGAGATACCGCAGCAGCGCGCCGGCCGCGCCCAGGGCGGGGGCCGCCGAGGCCTCCACGCCCAGCCCCGCGAGTGAGCTGAGTTGGTACTGCTGCACCAGCGCGTCGCGGCCGAGCGCTGGATCGAACTCCCACGCCGTGCGCGCGTGACACAGTCGCACGCGCGCACGGACCTGCTGCTGCATCGACTCGGGCAGCTGCTCGTGCAGCAGGATCTCGCGCGGCGCGATCCGGGCGAGCACGGCGTCCAGATCGTCGAGGTCCGTGACCGCGAGGCGGAACACGCCGGTCGAGACATCGGCCGCCGCGACGCCGATGCGGCCGTCATGGAGAGTGAGCGCCGCCACGAAGTTGTCCCGCGCCTGGTCGAGCAGATCGTCGCTGAACACGGCGCCGGGGCTGATCGTCTCGGTGACGGCGCGCTTCACGACGCCCTTCGCGAACCGCGGATCCTCGATCTGCTCGCAGATGGAGACGCGGAATCCCTGCTCGACGAGGCGGCGCAGGTACTCGGTCACCGCACGGACGGGGATGCCGGCCAGCGGGACGGCGGCCGCGCCCCCGTTGTTGCGCGAGGTGAGCGTCAAGCCGAGCACGCGCGACGCCGTCTCGGCGTCGTCATAGAACATCTCGTAGAAATCGCCCATCCTGAAGAACAGGATGGAGTCGGGATGGCGAGCCTTGATCTCACCGTACTGCTGCATGAGGGGAGTGGTCGCCCCCGTGCTCACCGGGCTTCGGCCTCGACCACGAAGGCCTCGAGGCCATCGCGCTTGAGTCGGTTGACGATCGCGGTCGCTTCCGCGCGCGTGGCATAGCGGCCGATCCGCACGCGCCAGGGCAGGCGGTTCGGTGTGGCATTCCACACGCGCACGTCGTAGCCCTTGGCCTTGAGCCGGGCGGCGTGCCGATCCGCATCGCTCTTGGCCCCGAACGCCCCGGCCTGCACGGCCCATTGCGGCCCGCTCGGCGGACGCGTCGTCGCGCTGGTGGTCTCGCGCGTGGTCGCGGGTGGCGCCGCGGTCGTCGCGGGCGGCGTGGTCGTCGCCGGTGGCGTCGCGAAGGCGGCCCCCGACCGGCAGGGCTGCGCCGCGAACTCCACCATGTTGCGACGCTCGACGTCCTGAGGGCGCAGCCGGCTCAAGGCGGAATCCAACGCCGCACAGCCCCCGCGACCATCGCCGGCCTCCAGGCGCGCGCGCCCCAACCAGAAGTAGCCCTCGGTCGCGGCGGTACTCGCGGGATGCTCGAGTACCAAGCGATCGAGGTGTCGGCGGGCCGCCGCCGCGTCGCCGCGCGCCACCTCGAACTGCGCGAGTCCGAGCAGGGCGTCGGCCGCCCGCGGCGACAACGGATACTCGACGATGATGCGGGAGAAGTCGAGTTGCGCCGACGCGACGTCCGCCGCCAGCTGCCCGCGCCACAACAGGGCCAGCGCGCGGGACTCCGTGCCGTCGGGGGTCACGCGCACGAGCGAATCCAGCAGCGCCCGCGCTTCCGCACCCGCGCCCTCGTTCACGAGCCGCTGGGCACGGGTGAAGAGGGCATCGGGCGGCAACGCTGCCTGGGCCGCCGCGAACGACGGCACCCACAGCAGACCGAGGAGCAGCAGCGATCGACGCATCACGCCGCGCTCCGGGATCGGGCACGAGGCACCATGGTGAGGACCAAGGAGGTGATCAGCGCGTCGTCGCTCGAGATCCGTGTGTCCTTGAGCGCGCGCTCGGTGGCGTGGAGCAGTCGGATCGCCCGCGCCAGCTCGGGGGCGGTCCACTTCGGCAGCATTCGGTTCCAGGCGGACACACAATCGCTCCAGGAGCGTCCGGTCATCGCGCGCCCGGTCTTGAGGAACCCGAAGAAATCCACGCGCCCGCCGCCCTTGGCCTTGCCCCAGGCGAGGGCGAGCATCTGCGCCGTCAGGGCGAGCACCACGGGCACGCCCTCGCTGGCGGATGTACTCATCACGGGTTCGATCAGGCGGAGGGCACGCGGCAGATCACGATCCCCGACGGCATCGAGCAGGTCCGCCAGCGTCTCGCCGCGACGCACGCCCACGACGGCATCGACCGCCTCGGCCGTGATCGTCCCACCCTGCACATACGCGGTGAGCTTCTCGAGTTCGCCGGCCGCCGCAGCCAAGTCCGCACCCACGGAGGCCGAGAGCAGTGCGACCGCCTCACGGGTGATGGTGACGTCGGCACGCTTGGCCTGCTTCTCGATCCACCCCTCGACCTCGTCCGGCGTCATCGCCGGGATCGCGACACTCGTGGTCAGTTTGCCGAGCGCGGTGTCGGGCTTCTCGCCCGCACGGTCCACCAGCAACACCAAGGTGTCCTCGGCCGCATGCGCGAGATAGCGGTCGAGCGCGGCCCGCGCGGGCTTCTTGAGTTCGGCGACATCGCGCAGGACCACGACGCGGCGCGGCGCGAGCATCGGCATCGCGTCCAGATGCGACGCCAGCGTGGGCCCATCGATCGTGACACCATCGAGGACATCGAGGTTGAAATCCCGGACCGATGGCTCCACGACCGCGTCGATGAGATGCGCGACGATCTGCTCCTTGCGGTGATCGTCATCGCCGTGGAAGTAGTACACCCGGTCCAGCGGTTGCTTCTTCGCCAGGGCGGTGCGCAGAGCGCGGAACGCAGCGTCACTCATGCGCCCAATATAGCCGCTCGCGGCGGCGACTCAGTGTGCCGCGCGGGCGCGATGGGCGCGGGATGGCAGCGTACCGCTACGGTCCGGCGAGGGTGCCGACGGCGGGGCGAAGCGCAGGACGGCCTCGTCCATCGGTGGACGCTCCGCGGCGAGCCGCTGTGCCAGGCGCTGCGCAAAGTCCGGAGAGACCCCGATCGATGGGAGACTCGACACCGTCAACAACGCGCGACGCACCTGCACGTCGAATGCGCCGCACCGCGGGCATTGGGACCGATGCGCGTCCAGCACCCTGACGGCGACCGCATCGAGGCGGGCATCCAGGAACTCGGCGTGGCGCGCGCGGAACTGGCGGCACAAGCGGCGATGAGCAGGCGAGGAGGTCACTGCCCCGGGTACCCGGCGGGGGCGATCCGGGTTCCGCGGTGGGACGACAACGCGGGCGGGGCCGGAGCAGTCCTGCCGCTCCGACCCCGCCCGCCCCCATGGAGACCCCCGTCTCCCTCACAACAGCTGGTTCAGTCGATCACCGGCCCCACGATGGACGCGAACGCCGACCGCGCCCGGTTCAAGCGCGACTTCACGGTGCCGAGGTTGCAATGCGTGATCTCGGCGATGTCCTCATAGGACTTGCCCTCGATCTCGCGGAGCACGAACACCTCGCGATGATGTGCCGGCAACCGCGCGACCCCGGCATCCACCACCGCCCGCAGGTGGCGCTTGCGGAACAGATCGTCCGGCCGATACCGGTTGTCCTCGAACTCGATCGGCCGCTCCTCCTCGCCCGCCGTGGTCGCCGTCGACAGCGCCTGGAAGAAGACCAGCGGATTGCGTGAGCGATTCCGCAGCTCGTTCTTGGCGAGATTCGACGCGATCGTATAGATCCAGGTCGAGAACTTCTTGGAGCGATCGAAACGCGCCGTGTGGCGATACACCCGCACGAACACCTCCTGCACCAGATCCTCTGCACGCTCCCGGTCGCCGATCGTCCGGTAGATGAAGTTCAGCAAGCGGGTCTGGTAGCGTTCGACGAGGACCGTGAAGGCGCGCTCGTCGCCGGCCAAGAACGATCCGACCAGCGCGTTGTCATCCTGAGCCTGGAGCAGGGCCCGGGTCCCGACATTGGTCTGACTCCGCTGGCGCAACGCTGGCTGTCCCATCGTTCCTCCCTGTCGTGTCCGTTGAGCGGGTGTCCGACGCCACTTGGCGAGGATCACCTTTCCGGACCCTAGCTAGTGCACAGGACGTGCCACGGGGAGTGCGCGACGGGCTTTCAGAGCGTAACTAGTTGCTATGCAATCACTTGCAACAACACGGTGATCACGTACAACCGTCGACATCGCCTGATGGTGTCCTCTACGTAGGACACCGAGCCGTCCTCTCGGGGTTGCCGAGTGACCTTAGCGGTCGGGACGGAAATGGGCGAAGTACAGCAGGGCGAGGGACGTCTTGGCGTCGTGGATGGTGCCCATTCGCACCAGGTCGAGCGCGTCGGACAGCCGATACGTCGCGAGCTCGATGTCCTCGTCCGGCTCACGAGCCGCATCGCCGGCCACGAGGCCGGTACCGACGAACAGGTGGATGCGCTCATCGGTGAAGCCGGGAGCGGTCAGGATGGGGGCGGGTCCCACGCGGATCAGCGTCCGCGCGGTGTACCCGGTCTCCTCACGCAATTCGCGGGCGGCACACGCCGCGGGATCCTCGCCGGGGTCCAGGCGCCCAGCAGGGATCTCGAGGAGCACCTCGTCTGGGACATAGCGGAACTGCCGGAGCAGCAGCACGCGCGGGTCATCCACATCGCTGGCGTCGAGCAGCGGCAGGATCGCACTGGCGCCGGGATGCCGCACGACCTCGACGGTCCCCTCGTGCCCCGACGCGTACCGCACCTCGTCGATATCGAGCGCGATCACGCGACCGCGATGGATCCGCGTCCCGCGCAGTCGCCGCGCCGGGGTCACGGTGCCCGCTCGATCGTCTCCGGCGCGACCTCGTCCACCGGTCCGATCCCCAGCTCATGCAATCCCTCGCGGAGCCTGGCCGCGTCGCCCACGACGATGAGTTGCAGGCCGGTCGGCTCGAGGTGCTGGGATGCCGCGCGGTCGATGTCGGCGAGGGTCACGGCCTGCAGCGCATCGCGATACGTGTCGAAGTAGTCCGCTGGCAGCTCAAAGATGGCGTGGCTCGCGAGTGCGGACGCGACCGCCTGCGTCGTCTCGAAGCGCAGCGGGAACACCCCGGTGAGGTAGGAGGTCGCCAGGGCGCGCTCGGCGTCCGTGCAGGTGCCCGCGCGCATGCGTGCCGTCTCGGCGAGGAGCTCGCGGATCGCCGGCAACGTCACGTCGGTCCCCACCGCAGTCGATGCACTCCATGGCCCCGCGCCGCGACGCCAGTCGAAGCCCGCCGTGGCCCCGTAGGTATAGCCGTTCCGCTCGCGCAGGTTCAGGTTGATCCGCGAGGAGAACAGCCCGCCGAAGACCGCGTTCATCAGCGTCAGCGCGAAGAAGTCCGGATGGCCTCGCGGGACCCCGATGCGCGTGAGCCGGAGCTCGCTCTGGGGCGCATCCGGGCGATCGATCAGATGGATGCGCGGCGCGGCGAAGCGCGGCGTCGCCCCCTCGTCACTCTGCGCCGGTGCCGAGGTGTCCCATCCCGCCACGATCGGCCGTGCGAGCCGCTCTGCCGTCTCGACATCGACCTGACCGGCGACCACGATGGTCATCGTCGCCGGCGTATAGTTCGTCGACCAGAACGCCCGGAGATCCTCAGGCTGCAGACCGCCGATGGTCGCGGTCGTCCCACTCAGCGGGCGGCGGTAACGCGAGGTCGGTGCGTACAGACACCACTGTGAGGCCAGCTCGGCCAATACGCGCGGCTCGGCCATCGCCTGCAGCCGATCGGCCGCGTGCTCCGCCTGCAGCCGGGCGAGGTCGGGCGCACGGAACGCCGGCTCGCGGAGCATTTCGGCGAGCAACGCCAGCGCCGACTCGGCGTGCCGAGTGGGCGTGGTCACGCCGATCGTGGCGGCATCCCAATCGGCGCTGGCCCACACGGAGGCCCCCAGCGCCTCGAAGGCATCAGTCAGGGCCTGACCGCTCCGGGTGGTGGTCCCTTCGAGTAGCATCGATGCCGTCAGCGCGGCGATCCCTTCATGCCCCGGGTGCTCGCCCGATGCCCCGGCACTGCGGCAGACCACCACCAGGGTGATCAACGGCACGCGGTCGATCGACGCGACCCGCACCCGCGCCCCGAGCGGCAGGGGGCGCAGCTCGCTGGCCGGGAAGCGGTACGGACGCGGCGGACCCGGGCTCGGACGCTCGGGGAAGGGCAGCGGGTGACTCACGCGGCGTCCGCCGCCGAGGCGGCGCGGGGAACGTAGCGCAGGGAGGCGCGATTGTCGGGGCCGAGGGTGCGCCGTGCGAAGTCCTGCACCGTGGCGACCGTCACATCCGCATACCGCGCAAGCTCGCGGTCGACCCGGGTGGGGTCACCGAAGTAGGTCATCGCCATCGAGAGCCGATCGGCGCGTTCCTGCGCGCTCTGCAGGGCACTCAGGTAGTCCGTCTCGATCAGCGCGACCGCACGGGCCAGCTCGTCGGCGCGGATCCCATCGGTGATCACCGCATCCAGGATGGCCGCGACCGCCGCCTCGAGCGTGTCGATCGACACATCGGGACGCGCCGTGACATCGAGCACCAGCAGGTCGCATCCCTTGGTCAGGTCGTAGGTGAAGGCGGTGGCGTCGTTCGCCAGCTGCTGCTCGCGCACCAGATGCCGCACCAACCGACTGCCACGCCGTAACCCGAGGACCGCCGCGAGCACGGCCGCGACGTACCATTCGTCCGAGCCGGCCGGTGGGATCCGGCAGGCGAGGAACAGGCGCGGCAGGGGCACGTCGTCCTCAACGGTCTCGCGGAGCCAGCGCCCGAAGACCGGCGGCAGCTCCATTGGCGGCAGTGGCGGCTTCCCCGGCCCGCGCGGGATGGGACCGAAGAGCGCCGCGATCTGCGTGCGGACCTCGGCGGGCTCGAAATCCCCCGCCACCGTCAGCACCGCATTGTCCGGCGTGTAGTACGTCGCGAAGAAGCTGGCGACATCCTCGAGCGACGCGGCGTCGAGATCCTCCATCGAGCCGATCAACGAGTGATGGAAGGGATGCGCCGGCGGAAAGACCAGGGCCGGCAAGCGCTCCCACCAGGTACCATAGGGGCGATTGTCCACCGACCAGCGCCGCTCGTTCTTCACGACATCGCGCTGTGTGTCGAGCTTCTCCTGCGTCATCGCAGGCAAGAGGTGGCCCATCCGGTCGGCCTCGAGCCACAAGGCCAGACCGACGTGATGCGACGGAAGCGTCTCGAAATAGTTGGTGCGGTCCAGCCAGGTGGACCCGTTCAGCGTCCCGCCGGCGCGTTGCACGAGTTCGAAGTGCTCGTTGAGCCCGACGTGGGCGGACCCTTGGAAGAGCATGTGCTCGAACAAGTGCGCGAAGCCGGTGCGTCCCTCCCGCTCGTTCGCCGACCCCACGTGATACCAGAGGTTCACGGCCACGATCGGGGCCGTCGCGTCGGGCGAGAGCACGACGCGCAGTCCGTTGTCCAGCGTATACGTCTCGATCGGGACCGCCATGCCCACGTCGCTCGGCGCCTTACTTACGGTAGCTATAGAAGAACCCCGTTTCGGACTTGAGCAACTGCCCATCGAGATACAGCACGGGGAACGAATCGCTGCCGACGCGCACCAAGAGCTCGTTGCCCGTCCGCGTCCAGGTGCCCGTCACGACGAAGGTGGTGTCGCGTTCCGCCTGGCCGGTCTGGCGGATGCGCAAGGTCTGTTCGTCGCGATACGAGCGGTCAGCTCCGATCACGAGCTGACCGGCCACGATCTGGATACGCACCTGTTCCGTGAACGCGGCGGTGAAGGGGAGCGTGAGGTTGTTGATGCGCCGCAGACGCCAGGTGCCGACCGCGGTTTCGTCGGTCAGCGGTCCGGTGGGTGAGGACTCGTCGTCACCGCCACAAGCCACGACGAGCAAGACGAGGACAGCGATGAGGGGACGACGGATCGCGAACATGGGCGGGAGTGAAGGAGGTCCGAGCGCTGCCGAACTCTCGCCAGTGCAGCGCCGCCGCGCTAGTGTGCGGCGGGTCACCAGGTCGGGAACAGCGCGGCGACCGGCACCTTCAGGGCCTCGAGCGCGACGTATCGCCATTCGCGCGCCGGCTCCTGCGCGATGGGGCTCGTGCGCGTCGGGGAACTGACGGCACGCAGGCCGTTGCGCCAGGCAAGTACGCGCGCCCGCAAGGCGTGGAACGGATCGCTCACCAGCACCACCGTTCCGCCAGGCGGCAGCAGGGCCGCCGCGCCGCGCATCGACTCGCTCGTCGTGCGTCCGACCGTCTCGAGAAGGATCGCGCTGTCCGGGACCGCGCGGTCCCGGAGGTACCGTCGCCCGACCGCCGCCTCGGTCGTGGTGTCCCCATCGCCCTGGCCCCCGGTGAGCACCACGCGTGGCGCGATCCCGGCGCGATACAAGGCATGCGCGTGGTCGAGCCGCGCCCGGAGCACCGGCGACGGACGGCCCGCATACTGCGCGGCGCCCAGCACGACGATCGCATCACTCGGCGGTCGCTCGTCGTGCCGACCCACCACGACGACCGCCAGCACCAGCGCGGCCCACAGGCCGGCGGCGGTCAGGAGCAGCGCGCTGCCGACGCGTCGAACTCGGCGCCCATCGCGGAGCGTCATAGGCCGTGCAGTCTAGTCGAGCGGCGCCGTTCCCGGCACCTCACCCACCGTCCGCCAACACGGAGAACCAGAATGCGTCGAACGCGCGACGGTGTTCGGCACTCAGGCGGATGGCAGCGTCGAGCGCGAGGCCGTCGCCGAGCGCGACGTAGGCCGCCGCGAGGGTCGGCCGAGGGACGCGTGGCGTCCAACTCAGCAGGTCCGCCAGCGTCCCCAGCAGCGCGAGCGCCGCGGCCTGCCGATCGGCCGCGAGTGCCGCGAGCGTGTCGCGAATGGCCGGCGGTGACTCGGCACACAGCGCGAGCCACGCACGGCGACGCCCGTCCTGCAACGACGACTCAAGGGCACGCCACAGCCCGTCGAGGATGCCCGTGGCGTCGGCGCCCTGCCGAGCGAGCTCATCCCGTGCGACCAGATCCGCGACCAACGCGCTGGCACAGGCGGCGAGGAGCGCGTCCTTGTCGCGAAAGTGATAGTGCACCAGCCCCTTGCTCACGCCCGCCGTGTCCGCGACCCGCTGGACGCTCACCCCGCCGACGCCCTCGGTACAGAGCAACGTGACCGCTGCGTCGACCAACCGAGCGGTCGAGCGCAGGCGCCGCGGCGACGTCACCACGGATGCGTGGCACCCGGGGCAGGCACCGTGACCGCGAACCCATCAGCCGTCAACGCGTCGGCGAGCGCCGTCTGCGCCGGCGCCTCGCCATGCACCAGGAACACGGAGCCCAGCGCCGGCGAGGTCGCGTGCACCGCCGACAACCACTGCCGCAATTCGACGCGGTCAGCATGCGCGCTGTAGCCGTTGATGACCTCGACCTGCGCCCGCAGCGGGATCTCGTCCCCGAACACCCGCAGCAACGGGCGGCGCTCCACGATGCGACGGCCCAACGTGTGCTCCGCCATGAACCCGACCACGAGGATCGTGTTGCGCGGGTCCGAGGCGCCGATGCTCAGATGGTGCAGGATGCGACCCGACTCGGCCATCCCGGACGCCGAGATCACCACGAAGGGCCCACGCTTGTCGTTCAGCGCGATCGACTCCTGGACGTCGCGCGTGTACGAGACGGTGGGACTGCGGAACAAGGCCCCAAGGGAGCGCACGCCCGGTTCCGTCTGGTCATAGGCCTCCGGGTGCAACTCGAAGACCTCGGTGGCAGCGGTGGCCAGCGGCGAATCCACGATGATCGGGATCTCGGGGATCTGGCCAGCGATGAGGAGCTCGTGCAGTTCGTAGATCAGCTCCTGCGTCCGGCCCACCGCGAACGAGGGGATCATGACCCGCCCGCCGCGGGACGCGGTCTCGCGCACCACGCGGGCCAGCTCCTCGCGAGCCCGGAGCGGCGCGGCGTGCTCGCGGTCGCCGTAGGTGGACTCCAGGATGACCGCGTGGGCCCCGGTCGGCGGCTGCGGATCGCGGATGATCGGCAGGTTCCTTCGGCCGACATCGCCTGAGAAGACCAGCCGCCGCACCCGACCCCGCTCCTCGACGTCGAGCGACACCGACGCCGAGCCCAGGATGTGTCCGGCATCGACGAAGGTCGCCGTGAGGCCCGGGGCGACCGGGAACGGACGGCCGTAGGGGATGGCGACCATCTGGCCGAGCGTCTGGATCACCTCGCGCTGTCCGTAGAGCGGCGGTTCGACGTCGCGGCCGCGCTTGGTGAGGAACTCGGCGTCCTTCGACTGGATGTGCGCCGAATCGGCGAGCATCAGCGCGCACAGATCGCGCGTGGCCGGCGTGCAGTAGATGGGGCCGCTGTAGCCCGAGGCCACCAAGAACGGCAGGCGCCCGGAGTGGTCGATGTGCGCGTGCGACAGGATCACCGCCGTCAGCTCGGCGACGTCCAACGGCAGCGTGCGGTTCTTCTCGCTGGACTCCCGCCGCCGTCCCTGGAACATGCCGCAGTCGAGCATCACGGTCGCACCGGCAGCGCGCACCACATGACAGGACCCGGTGACTTCCTGCGCGGCCCCGTGGAAGGTGATGCTCGCGCTCATGCGTCGGGTTCCGCGTCGCGCTGGAACACCACGGTCAGCCGCGCGGCGTGCTGCGCCAGCGAATCCAGGGTCCAGCCCCCGCGACTGCGCTCATTGAGCAGGTCGGTCAAGGCTTCTTCATCGTCGCGCTCGTGGCGCGTGAGTCGCAGGATCACCGCTTGGTATTCGCGCATGGGCCGCAAACTAGCATCGCTGGCAGATGACCGCACTTGGCACGCGCCCGTGCGGGTGCCGCACGCCCGGACTTGCTTGCCCTGACTTGTTCGCATTCACGAGCGGGTGTATCATTCGCCGCGGTCGCGTTCCCACCCCCGCGCCGCCCCGACCCGCCGCGATGCTCATCAACCTGCTGCCGGATTTCCTCGCCGTCGCCGACGCCGCCGACCCGGTAGCCGCCTACGATCGCTACTACGCCGCCCACGAGCCACTGCTGCGGGCGTATTGGCACAACTATGTCGTCGAACCCGACGGCCCGCTGTTCCGTGAGGTCATCCGGCGCACGGTGACCGCGCCGCGCGACGATCTGCTCGCGATGCTCTCGCGCACGGACGTGGTCGCCCTGGCCCGTTTGGCCGAAGAACAGTGCGCCGAGCTGTTCCAGCCCGACGCGGGCTTCGACATCGTGCTCATGGTCGGCATGGGCGCCGCGAACGCCGGTGAACTCGTCGTGAACGGCCGCGGCGTCGCGTTCGTGGCGCTGGAGCATTTCACGGGCGTGGCCAACCTGCGCACGCACTCGCTGGGCCTGGACCCCGAGCTGATCCCCATGTGGATCGCGCACGAGGTCGCCCACACGGTGCGCTACACCTCGGCGCGCTCGCAGAGCGCGATGCGCGCACAGATCGCGGCCCACGGCGGCCAGTACTCATACTGGGACACCGGCCGCTTCGTCACCTTGGGCGAGCACGTCGTCAACGAGGGCCTCGCGGTGCACGCCGCGCGGGCCGTGAGTCCCGGGCACGCGGTGTGGGAATACTACGGCTACAGCCGCAGCGAGTATGCGCGCGTGCGCGAACTGGCCGCCGCCGCCGAGCGCGCGATTCGCGCCGACCTGTCGCAGGCGGGACTCGGCCTGCGGCTCAAGTATCTCTCGGGCGGCATGAGCGACGCCGCCCGGACGGTGGATCGTGCGGTGCTGCCCGAGCGCAGCGGCTACTTCGTCGGCGCGCAGTTGGTGGAGGCCGCGGTGCGGAGCCGCGGGCTCGCGTGGGCGCTGCGCGCGTCGGTGGCGGAGCTGCTCGCGGTCGAGGCGGACGCCGTGACGCGGTCGGCGTAGGGGCGCGCTAGCGCGACCGGACCTGCAGCACGCGCAGGATCGCGGGACCGTCGACCGGCACGTCCAAGACCCAGATCAGATCGCCAGACGCCGCGAGGACGGTTTCGCGCCGATTCAGCGCCAACTCGCCACGCCACGTTCCGTCGGGACTGATCCAAGCCCACGGGATGGGTCCCGTCGGTGCGGTAACGGACG